>Ga0265780_10000842_pt1 | contig 45638 bp, 37 predicted proteins | sample P1T30metagenome_FD_192432 | JGI IMG/M metagenome (GOLD analysis project Ga0265780, IMG submission 192432) | Plant litter microbial communities from East Loma Ridge, Irvine, California - P1 T30 | ecosystem: Environmental > Terrestrial > Plant litter > Unclassified | place: USA: California... | reverse complement strand
AGAACGGAGGTATTCCTGCAAACACCATTTCCGTGCATTCGCTGGGAGAATCAGAACCTGTGAGTACGAATGCAACTGCACCGGGCAGACAGCAAAACCGAAATGTGCAGGTAGTTGCGTTTTCACAGCATGAACAAAATTAATAAACAGTACTAATCTTAAACTTATGGACGCAGAAGAAAGTGAAAATAAATACAGCAACCTGGAAGAGCTGGGAGGCAGTGGTTTTGAGATAGCCGACGGACAGCCGGATGTAAGAGGCTGGGATGTTATTGACGGAGAAGGGCTGAAGATAGGAGAAGTAGAGGAAGTCTTATTTAACCGGGAATCTCAGAAAGTACGTTATCTCGTAGTGGATATCGACGATAATGAATTAAATCTCACCCATACAGAAACAGCCGAAAAACACCCCGGTATCGTGCTGATACCTATCGGCCTGGCCGAACTCGATGAAGACGAAGACGAAATACTCGTCCCTAATGTAACGGCAGAACAGATCGCTGCGCTACCGCCATATGAGAAAGGGAACGTTACTCCGGTAACAGAATCAATTACACGCAGTGTTCTGGCAGGAACCGCAGTTGGTGATGCAATAGCCTATAATGCAGAAAACTTCTACAGCCATGAGCATTTCGACGAGCAGCGGTTTTATGGCAACCGGAGGGTTTCTGGCGATACGAGCGAGATCCCGGTTGAAGGCAGCCTGGATGATGAGAATCTGCCCGTCGGTTACGATGCAGAGCACCGCGAAATACCGCCAACCGGAGATTTTGTAACCATCCCTCCTAATTACCCGGCAGGAACAACTGAAGATTCCGTACCAAGGGAAACTGACAGTGACCACACCCGCCGATGGGATGAAAAGGAGAATGATGAAGACCCCGACTTCAGAAGAGATGCATAGTGCATATTCTTATTGGTAACCAAAAAAGCTAATCATTACAGATTAGCTTTTTTGGTAGCTCTATTGCAGACTATCGCTTGATTCGGGATAATAGGCCCCGGCGTTAATCATATCAATAGTCCCGAATTCTCTTCGAGAACATCCGGCTTTCTAAAGCCACCCGGTAAGCCTGTCATCTAATATATCGGTTGCCGGCCTACAGATCAGCACTTTTCCATCTGATTTTTTTCTGAATATCTTCGAAAGTAAAGTCTCCAAACAATTGCAGCTTTCCATCTGCATTTATATAGCCATGTTTCTGACATACGATTGAATAATGATGGCATCCTGAATTTTCATCTTCATGTTCGTCCCAGGGAACTTTTTTACAAACTTCTCCAATGATTGCTTTGCCCTTATGAAACGCCGTTGCGATTTCATAATGAGGCTTAATTACAATATTTCCGAGATGATCTGCAAAACCTATTCTCCCGGCATCGTCGACAATTCTAATTCGATTTTCTGTTATCTCATCCGGACTCGGTTCGCCAAAACTTGTATTATAAACTTTAAACAAGATTCTCTCGTTGATGTCTATGGCCACCCAACCCTTTTCTCCCTTTATGCCGAAAACCGCGAAATACCCGGGAGTATTTTCGCTAAAACATACAAAGTATTTAGTACTGTCAAGCGCCTTAAGGGTATTACCCCGCTCATCAACCAGGTAGTATTGCGACGGCCAGGTGTCTCCTTCAGTTGTTCTTACAGTAAATTTTTGCTGCGCATTTAATACATTAGCTATCAGTAATAATAATATAAGCTGAAATAATTTCATTTGGTTCTCAGTAAACAGGGTTAAGGTCAGACTTTGGAATGCAATTACACTTATACAAAGTAAATAAAAACAACCGATCAACGCAGCCTTCCTGAGGCGTAAAAGGATTCAGCCCTTCTTCATATTCAATCTCCCTGGTTCCCCTGTTATCAAGCCAATAAAAAAACCTGGATTCCGGTGCGTTTTTATGCAACCTATATAAAAACACACCGTAGAAGGCCTTAAACATCATCTGCATTTTTTCATAAACAAACCCATACCCGAAAAATGAAGTTAACATCTCTTAAAGAACACGTTTCTCAAAAATTAAAACGCGCAGGTTTACTAACGTCTATATTGGTTACTGCCGGATTTATTCAGCAAAGCAAAGCCCAGGTAAATTCCCTGAGCGGCATCTATTTTAATAACCGCTACCAGGTAAACCCGGCAATGGCCGGAATAGACCAAGGATTGACATTAAACCTCGGTTTACGCCAGCAGTGGAACTCTATTGCCGGGTCTCCGAGAACACAAACATTAACCGGTGAATATGGATTTAACGAAAAAACCGGAGTTGGAATAAACGCCTACAATGACAAAACCGGCATGTTTACCAAGACTAAAGTAATGGCAACCTACGGTTACCATCTGCCGGTAAATGCAGATGGAACGAAACTGAGCTTTGGACTATCACTTGGATTTATGGATCAGCACCTGGATGCTTCAGGTCTTAACGGCACTACGGGAGATGCCGCCGTGGCGCAATACAATGACCAGAAGCCTTACTTTGATACCGAGTTCGGTATGGCATACCTCAGCAAAAACCTGACGTTACAAGCTGCGTTAACGAATATGAAAACACTGTTCAACAAAGACGAAAACACTACAGGAGGCGACGAGTCTTCGTTTTATGCTTCGGCCAGTTATAAATTTCAGCTAAGCAATTTCCTTGACGGTTCCGGACTGGAGCCATTAGTTGCTATGAGAGGAATACGTGGAGGCGACAATATTATTGATGCGGGTGCAAATTTAACTGTAGCCGGTAATGCAGCCAATGTCATGGCTATTTATCACAGCACTAAAAGCGCAACTTTCGGGCTGGGGGTAAATTATAAGTCACTCCTGACGATCTCCGGTATGTATACCACAGAAACATCTGCTCTGAGAAGCTTTGCAAGTGGAAATTTTGAATTGAATTTGAAAGTGAATTTGTTTGGGAAGTAATAGTGATGCAATTAGCACTGCATTTATAGATATTCTGTCAGACTTACATAGTACATCACAGTAAACAAATAAAATGATATCAAATTTACGAATAAGCTTTTTGCTTTTAATCATGTGCTGCATTTATAGCACTGTAAGCACAGCTCAAATTATCACACAAATAGCCGGTGGAAACAAACCCGACGGGGGGTATTCTGAAGGAACCAATAATGAGGCATTATCTGCGAATGTGAATGTCCCAAGTGACATTAAAATTAATACGGCAGGTGAACTTTATTTTGTAGACCGGGAAAATTACTGCATAAGAAAAATAGATGTGAACGGTAAAATAAGTGTGGTTGCTGGCATTGCGACAGAGGGAGGCAACGACTATAATGAGGGCGGCGATCCGACAGAATACGAACCAACAGCAGGACAGGTAGCGACCACGCAAAAGATGGGATTTATAACTGATCTTGTATTAACCGGTGAAAACACCTTCGCTTTTATCGTTAAAAATTCTATCTATACAGTAAATTCCGATAAAATTATTGAAAACAAGTTCCCGTTAACAAGTTCAGGCGCGTTAATAGCAAGAGGCGAATATATATATACTTACAATGTTAATAACTTAACCGAGATAAAAATCAGCGATGGTTCCCGCCGGCAAATTCCGCTGACTGTACCATCCAATATCAAATCTATGGTCCTTGATTCAAATGATGACATAATCGCCCTTTGCCAGGGAGGTCAAATTTTAAGGATTAACCAGTCTTACTCGATATCTATTTTAGCAACGGGATTTACTCAATCTAACACATATGCCCGAAGAATAGCCGTGGATAAGTATGATAATATCTATATAGCCGGAAATAAATTATATAAACTGGATCATAATGCATATGTTAAAAGCGAAGTAGTAAATCTCAATTCGCAATTACATGGCGTTACCGTCGATAAACAAGATAATATTTATATCACAGATAGTGATGGTAATAAGATTGTTAAAGTAAGTTTTGGCCCTGCAACTCCGGCAAATTTCACCGCTACGGCCGGGATTACTAAAATAGATCTAAGTTGGAATGCTGTAGCCGGCGCAACAGGCTACAAAATATATCGAGGCACCTCCGTTACCGGTCTGACAGAATTAACTACTGTTTCTGCTACAACCTATACTGATGTAAATGTTGAGAGCGGAACAACTTATTATTATTCTGTAAGTACGTTGAATGCTCAGGAGCAGGAAAGTGCAAGAGCCACCACCGCAAATGCTTCACCGATAATTCCTCCAACAGCACCGGTATTTACTTCTACTCCGGTAAATCAGGTTAACGAAAATCAATTATATTTATATAAGCCAGAAGGGTCTGACCTAAATGGTGATAATATTGTATTTACTTCAAATGCCTTGCCTTCCTGGCTAAAACTAGGATCGGTAAACACCCCTACGTTATTTTCAGGTTCTTCTAGTTTAACCTGGGGAAATGACGTTGCTGCTGATGCGGCTGGCAATATATATGTTTCTCAAAGCGATGGTATTTACAGAGAAACGGCAAACCATGCATTGTCACAAATTTATAACTCAGGATCGCAGTCGGGGGTTACCGCTAACCGGGTTTATGGAATGACTATATCCGGTAATTATTTATATGCTTCTATAACAATCTCACCTGCACGTGGTTCAGAATATCAGAAGCTTATAAAAATAAATTTAAACAACCCGGCCAATGTCAGTACTATTTTAACTTTGGAGGGTGGCCAAAGCGCTTGTTATTCATTGTCAATATATCAAAATAAGCTGTATGCCTGTTTACAACAACAGGGTAAAGTAATTCAAATTGACCTTTCCAACAATATTTCAAATGATTATATCACAAATTTAGCTGGCCCCTGGGCAATTGATTTCGATTCGAATGGTGCACTATATATCCTATCATACAATAAACTGCAAAAATATGTTAATGGAAATTTAAGTGATTTGCTAATGCTAAGCGGAGTGCCTTCGCCAGCTTCATTACGCTTAGATTCATCAAACAATATTTATATGTCTACTCTTAATCCTGACCGGTATAATGTGGTGATGTATTCTCCAGATCTTAGTTCTTCTGTGAAAATTTTTGATTCTTCGATATCAGGAGTTAATTATCGCATAAGTGATGACGGTAATTATATCGCTTCTTCAAAAGGGGTTTATAAAGTAGAGTCAGCATTTGCTTTGTCAGGTACGCCCGCTTCCGGCACTTCAGGCAGTTATCCAATCATACTGACAGCCAGCGATGGCACATTAAGCAGCACTCAGAATTTTACTATTAATGTAAAAGGCAGCCAGGCAATTACATTTGCCTCTACCGGATCTGCTGTGTATGGAGATGCCGATTTTATCCCGGCAGCAACCAGTACAAATTCTACGTTACCAATCACTTTCACGAGCAGCGACCCTACTGTTGCTACTATTGAATCTGGAAAAGTACATATCCTGAAAACGGGTACGACAACTATTACCGCTTCGCAAGCAGGTAATGCTATTTATCAAGATGCTATACCAGTCAATCACATCTTAACAATCACAAAAGCAGCCCTTACGGTAAAAGCCGACGACAAGTCCAAGATTATGGGAACGGCGAACCCGGCATTAACTGCCAGCTATAGCGGATTAGTGAATGGCGATACAGAATCCATTCTGAGTAACCAGGTAACTCTGTCTGCTGCGGCTAGCCAGAACAGTGCCTTAGGCCCTTATACCATCACGGTTAGCGGACCAGCATCTACAGCAAACTATACAGTTACCTATGTCAATGGAAACCTGCAGGTTATGCCGGGAGCACCAAGCAGCATCTCGCTTGCCGCAGCAGCGGGTATGATCTATGAGAATCAACCCGCAGGAACCCCGGCTGGAACATTAAGCAGTACATCTGAAGACCCCAATGCAGTCTTTACCTATTCATTGCCTGCTGGCGATCAGGACAATAGCCTGTTCAGCATCAGCGGAAACCAACTAAAGACGGCAGCCTCCTTTAATTATGAGCAGAAAAGCAGTTATAACATAAACGTGAGAAGCACCACACAACATGGTTTTAGCCTTGACAAGATCTTTACGATCAACATAGCTGATGTAAACGAGGTGCCAACGATTAATACAATTGCCGATCAATCAGTATGTTCTTCTGCAGGTTCGCAAACTATTGCGCTAAGCGATATAACCGCAGGTCCTGAAAGCGGTCAGACGGCAGGTATATACGTAAACACAAACCGCCCTGATCTATTCAGCAAACTGAGCATCAGCAAATCTGCAGGAAGCAACGGTGTGCTATCGTATGAACCGCTCTCCGGCGCATCAGGCGAAGCTATCATGACAGTAACCGTAAAAGACAATGGCGGCACTTCTAACGGCGGTACTGATACATATACAACCAGCTTTACCATCAAGGTAAATGCACTTCCTGAAGGATCGGTCAGCTCAGACCTGGGTCTTTCGATCATCAAAGGTCAAACGGCAAAATTGACAGCCAGCGGCGGAACCAGCTACAGCTGGGCAAGTGCTAACGGCATTGTGTCGGGACAAAACAGTGCAACCTTAAGCGTTCGGCCAGACAAGGCAACAACTTATGTTGTTACGATCACAAACGCCAGCGGATGTTCAGTAAGTCAGCAGATCACTATCACTCCAAAGTCGGAAATCAGTGCGGTAGTTGTAACAAATATCCTGACACCAAATGGCGATGGCGCGAATGATAACTTCATGATAAGCAATGTGGATATGTATCCAAACGGCTTGTTAAAAATATACGACAAAACAGGAAGGGAAGTTTACGCACAGCCGAACTATGACAATACATGGAACGGCCAGGTAAACGGCAAGACACTGGCAACAGGAAGTTACTTGTATGTCATTAGCTTCGCCGGAACCGGTCTGCCTGCTCTCAGGGGGTATATAAATATTGTTAGCAATTAATTGACATAACACCCGTATTCGAAGGCACCTGTAAAAACCAGGTGCCTTCTTTGTTTCAGTCCTAAATGACATTGCCGGCATGGCAGCTTACCGGTAATATTTGCCATCATTACTACCAATATTGTCGCAGTTTCTACGCTCACCATGTATTACGGCACCCGAAACAATATATCAAAGAGGACTGACACAAAAGTTACTTGTTGGCTACCATCCTATCAGCTAAAATCACACCTCCCTAATATTATGCCCATGACTTGACAGCGCAGTTTTGAACCTTTAACTTTGGTATCAGCGATGATAAGCACATTCGAAAATTATCTGTTCGAACATACAGGCCTGGCCGAAGCTGACGTTCGCCGCATCAGCGCAGTGGCTGTTCAGCGGAAACTGCGCCGAAACGAGTTCCTGTTTCGTGAAGGCGAGATATGCAGGCACAAGGTATTTATAATGAGCGGGCTGCTGCGAACCTTCGGCATTACCCCCGATGGCAGCGAACATATCTTACAATTCTCACCTGAATTAACCTGGACATTGGATGCCGAGAGTTATGACCGGCAGATTCCTTCGCGTTTTCAGATCAGCGCCGTAGAACCAAGCGATTTGCTGCTTTGGACAAAAAATGATTTTGAAGGGCTGCTGGCAGAATTCCCGCTTTTAAAAAGCTATGCCGCACAGGTCATCTCAGGGAATATTTATAGCAGCAGGCAGCGACTGCTGACTGCCCTGAGCGCTACGCCTGAAGAGAAATACGAAGACTTTGTTCAGAATTCTCCGGATCTGTTAACCCGCCTCCCACTGAGAATGATCGCTGCTTACCTCGGCATATCGCTCAAAACATTGAACCGCGTTCGCCAGGCGCAATTTCTGCGTTCCTGAAAATAACGTCAAATGACCTCTTTTTAAGAGCGGTCGTTCCTCAACTTTGTAGCCTATTAAAATTGCAAACCTATGCGTGTATTTGTAACAGGGGCCTCAGGATTCGTAGGCTCCGCTATCGTTAAAGAATTAGTAGCTGCCGGTCACGAGGTACTCGGACTGGTTCGTTCAGACAAAGGGGCGGAACAACTCATAACCGCCGGTGCGGAGGTATTACGCGGTGATGTAAATGATACCGATGCCATCCGCCGGGGCGCAGATGCCTGCGATGCCGTGATACACACTGCCTTTAACCATGATTTCTCGAGGTATAAGGCCAGCTGTGAAGACGATCGTAAAGTGATCGAAACGTTCGGCGATGTTTTAACAGGCACCGGCAAGGCCCTGGTTATTACCTCAGGAGTAGGGCTATTGAACTACGGACGGCTGGTAAGTGAAACAGATGCCCTGCCTGCCGGTTCCGACCAGATCCCAAGAGCAGCTTCTGAAGAAGCGGCGAAGGCAGTTTCGGCCAAAGGCGTCGATGTGTATGTGGTAAGACTGCCGCCCAGTGTACATGGTGCTGGCGACGGAGGCTTTGTTCCGATGGTGATGGCGATGGCACGCGAAAAAGGAGAATCTGCCTATGCAGGTGATGGTAGTAACCAATGGCCTGCCGTTCACCGTTCAGACGCAGCAGCTCTCTATAAACTGATCGTGGAAAAACGGCCTTCGTTAAAGACATTTCACGCTGTGTCAGAAACAGGTGTACCTTTCCGGGAGATTGCCCAGGCTATTGGAAAGGGGCTAAACCTGCCTGTTACGAGTAAAAGCGGCGATGCAATAGCCGGACACTTCGGCTGGCTCTCTCATTTCGCTGCTATCAACTGCCCATCGTCCAGCGAACAAACACGCCGGGCATTGGATTGGGAGCCTCAGGGCCCGGGACTGATTGAGGATATGCAGGCATCATATTTCGGGAGTTAAAAATGACTGTTCAGGCCGGGAGTAATGGGAAGAAGATAAAACAACATTTTGACAGGCTAAGGGGATTATATAAGGCCCATGCCAGTGTAAGAAGATTTAACACAATGAAATAAAAAAATCCGTTTTATGCGGATTTTTTTATTTCATAACTTTCTGTTGTTTCTGAGATCAATTCGAAATGAAAAATACAATTATCAGAACCTGTTACTTTTTGTTTAATTTCTATTTTAACACACCCGTAGGTGCATATCCAAACTCCTTTTTAAAGGCGAAAGAAAAATGCGATAAATCTTCAAAGCCTGATTCGATATAGACCTCCACCGGTTTTTTCCTTTTTTCCTTAAGCTGGTAATGTGCCAGTTCCAGTCTTTTCCGGGTAAGCCATCGTTGGGGGGATATGTGAAATGCTTTTCTGAAGTCCCTGTTGAAAGTAGATAAGCTACGGCCTGTAAGATAGCCGAATCTATCCAGCGGCATGTTGAACATAAAGTTCTTTTCCATAAAACCGACCAGGTCTATCTTACCCGGTTGCTGGAAATTTGAAAGCACATGGTCTATTCGGGGATCAATAAACCGAAGAATATTAACGGCTTCATTTATTTTTATAGCTGCGATATTTTCGGGAAAGGCCTCCCTCATATCAAAATAAGGCAGCAACGATGCAAGGCAGCCGTTTAACAGTGGATGATGCGTAAAATTAAGTATTCCAGGCGACACCGGTTCCGTATGTTTTGTCTGAATGCCGGCATAAAAATCCTTCAGGCGGCTCTCTGATAAGTGCATCACTACGGTTTTATGCGGCTGCCCGTCTTTTGGATAATTAATAATAGTGGCTAACTGGTTTCTGGGAATCAAGAAAATATCGCCCGCATTAAATACATGCTCCCGGTCGGCTTCAATGATCTTTGTCTGCCCGGACATAAACCATACCAGCATATGTTGTTCAAAAAACACTTCAGATTTAAATAGCTTATCGTCATAACACGATAACTTTATATCCGGGGTTATATACCTGGCTTGAAAATCCATAAGCTGGCTTCTTAAAAATTTGCATCTCGTTTGTTATATAAAAATAACAAAAGCTTTACTTAATCTGCATTGAATGTTATCCCGGTTAGCTGCTCAGTTAATGCCCACAATCGTTTTGCATTAGCTTCGTCCAGAGAATAGGGCCTGACTCCATTTAATGTTGAAGGCTCAGATATGATGTGTTCAATATTTCCCTGATCCAATTCTGCAATATCAACATCATCACAATATACGCCTCCAATATTATCTAACATAACGCTGGTAGCGCACCAAACTGTCGTAGCAGCTCCCTGCGGTATTGTTTTTAACTTCTTTTCTACCGCCGGAAAAATATTCCCATCAGCGTCATGCGTGCCCATCTGCTGAAACAGCTCCATCGGTGCTTCCCTGCCCAGGTCCGTATGATTTACTGCGCCGGGATGCACAGCGTAGGCACGTATTCCAGATTTGGCAGCACGGGTATCCAGCTCTACTGTAAACAGGTTATTGGCGGTCTTGGATTGCCCGTAACCCTGCAAAGTCTCATATTCACGCTGCTCGAAATTGGGATCCTCAAAATTGAACGGCGCTATCTGATGCCCGAAAGACGATAAATTTACCACTCTTGCATTTTTTGCCCTTTTTAGCGCAGGCCATAACATCGCTGTAAGTTGAAAATGTCCCAGATGATTGGTAGATAATTGTGACTCATATCCCCTGGCATCTCTGCGTAAAGGTACCCACATGATGCCGGCATTATTGATAAGCAAATGCAGGGGGCTGCCTGAAGCCAGAAATTTTTCCGCAAAAGCATCAACGGTGACAGGATCCATCAGATCCATAGTCTCCACTTCTACATTGGCAATACCCGTAAGATTTTGTTTTGCTTTCTCAGTATCCCTGGCAGGTACTATAATCCTTGCTCCTGCTCCTGCCAGTGTCTTTGTGGTTTCCAACCCAATACCTGCATAACCGCCGGTTATTATTGCTGTTTTCCCGCGAAGGTCAATGCCTTTTATTACGTCTGCAGTTGTAGATACGGCATTGAAGCCGGAACCTAAACGATTCTGTAATGCTCCGTTATAATTATTGTGTTTCATTTTTACTTATTTATTTATAAGCAAAAATAGCATAGGTAAAGCGATGTCGTTTTGTTCAGAATGCCAACATTACTTTGTTCAGAATGCCGGATGGGAATATAAAAAATCAGCACAATGATTGCCGGTTCAGCCAGGCTGTCTGACCGGTATCATTGTGCTGTATTATTAAACGGACAGGTTATTATTTGAACCTGTATGTTACAGTTAATCTTCCGTTTCTTGGTACTTCGTAAATGTAGGTATAATAGGAAACAGATGTAGCCGTTTCATTTGCCAGTTTGGTATATGAACCCTGAGTCAGCAATCTGCGGTCAAGCAGGTTATTAACAAGAGCAGAGATTGTTATTTTTCCCTTTTCATAAGAGATACCGGCATCAAAACGATAGTATGACGGCAATGTCAGCGGAACCGACGTTGAGCCTGAATACCTGTCAAGCTGTATCTGGTATCCTCCGGTAAGACCGAAACCGTTCAATAACGCGTTTTCTTTCTTGTACCGGTAAGACAGCCAGCCGTTAGTGATGTGTTTTGCGGAGTTGGGAGTATGCCTGCCTATCAGTAAAGGATTGGCATCTTCACTTACCGTTGCATCTGTATAGGCGTAGTTTAATACCAGGTTCAGATCTTTTACAACTTCACCTGTAATATCAAGTTCGATACCTTTAGACTCTATTTCGCCTAATTGAATCTGTGCATTCGGATTAACTTGTAAATGTGCAGGATCTAAATCTGCTGTAAGTACATTTTCCTTGGTGATTTTATAAGCAGCAACAGTTGTATTCCAGCGGCCACCAAACCAGTCCTTTTTCAAACCAAGCTCAATATTATTGCCTCTGATTGGTTTAAACGGATCGCCAGCGTAGTTTTGCCCGGCTACAGGCAGGAAACTCTGATCATAAAGAGTATATGCGCTGAAGTTTTTAGTTATTGAATAACTCAAACCCGCTCTCGGACTGAATACATTATCTGAAATTTGAGTAGTGTTGGTCTTACCTACGGTAACGGCGTGAGTAAATCTTCCGGCCAGGCTTAAGCGAAGTTGTCCGTCAAGCATACGAAGTTCATCCTGCAGGTACACGCCCGTATAGGTGAGGTTTGTGGCGTAAACGTTAGAACCAGAACGGACCTGAATACTCCTCGAACGATCAAATACCGGAATATTTGCTAAGGGAATACCATATACGGGTTTATAGATATTAAATGTAGCATCTCCGGCCAGCTGAAGATCAGGCTTCTGTACACTTGAAAAATCTCCCCAGGTTTTCAGGTTGCCCATATCGATACCTCCCAGTATACGGTGAACCACCGCACCGGTGCCCAGATCTCCCATTACGCTTACCTGTGCGTTTTTATTGATAGCCAGTTCTTCACTGATATTAAGATACCTTCTCATATCGCCGTTAGCCGCGATCGTTGAAGGCCATGGTGTACCTCCGAGCAGGCCGTACCGGATATAAGCCACCTGTCCATTAATTTTCCAGTCTTTGTTAAGCCTGTGATTTAAATATAAAGTGGCATTATGATCATATAGTTTTGCCGGATCCAGGGACGGGTCGCCTAAGAAGAAGCTCGGGTCTGTGTCTGCAAAGCCCTTAGGAGAAAAACCATAAGTACCTAAGGCCTGTGCTTCTACGTGCTGAGTAGTATATTCTGCAGTAACGAGCGTATTGCTGTCTATCTGGTAGCTTACTACAGGAGCAATAACGTATTTATCTGTATAGTTGTATTTGTTATAGCTGCCCTTGGTTTGTGCAGCTGCGTTAAGGCGGAACAGCAGCCGGCCGTCTGCAGAAAGTTTTCCGTCAAGATCAACCGCGGCACGACCCAGATTGTAACCGCCGCCGCTTAGACTAACGGAGCTGCGATTCTGACCAGTAGGTTTTTTAGTTACGATATTGTAAATGCCGCCTGGCTCGCCATTAGCCATCATAAACCCAGAAGGGCCCTTTACAAATTCTATCCGGTCAATTGTCGCTGCATCTTCTGCCAGCGGCCCCCAGGGCATTTTTTGGTTCATCCCATTCCTGAAAGCAGGAATGCTCATACCACGCATATAGATATTGGCGTACTGAGCATCCCAGTGCCCGGTTCTGGTTGTTCCGCTTACGTTACGGGTTATACCGTCTACGACGTCGAACACCAGCTGGTCTGCTATCAATTTATTTGAAACTACCTGGATATTTTGTGGCACTTCGATAAGCGGCGACTGCAGCCTTAATGAAGGTGACACCTTATCTGCTTTAAACTTGTTTCCACGGTCGTTAATCTGAACTTCAGACAATTGTAAATTGCTTTCGATCAAAGAAAAATCGGCTATTACAGTGCCTTTTGCAGATACGTGGATTTGTTTTTCTTTAGGATACAGACCTAAAGCTGTTACCACCAGGGTGTAGTCGCCCACCGGAACCCTCCTTATAACATATTCTCCGTTTTCGTCAGAAATAACACCGAATTTTGTACCTTTTAATGAAACAGATACAGATGGCGCAATACTTCCGTCGGACGTTGTTATCCTTCCACGGATATTACCGAATTGCTGTTCATCATCGTTTGTGCGTTGTAAAGTTTTCTCATAGGCATTTAAACTATTTCCCGATACTGTTGATACGGGAGCGGCGTTAGCAATGAACGCACAGGTGCAGAAAACACCCAATAACAATTTTTTTTTAACTTGCATTACTTTTAATCCACATTAAAGGTGAGCCGGATACCCCGGTTAGCCACACGGTTTCGGACCCGTGTGGCATTTTTGCAAAGTTAACTTTGTTTAGAATAAATCCAAATAACTTAGTTGATTTTAGTATTGCTTAGCTGCCGGGGTTTATAGGTTCATTCCCTGAATTAAAAACCATACATACCACCTGAAACGGAAATTTGCTCTCCCGTTATCCAGGCTGCATCATCTGAACTCGAGAGTGAACATCATTTCGACTGCGGCAAATCGTTGCCCTGAGTGAGGTTGTTGCCATGTAAAGGCTCATCTCCGCCATATAAGCCATTAGCCGTACCATTGTAGGTTTAAGATAAACCCCTTCTGTGCTGTATTGATGTATAAATTTTCCGGATGTGCCTGATAGTAAATGGATCTTTAATTCCCTGCGCTGGGGGCACAGTGTGGATGCTGCCATTTTTGCATAGATCAGTATTTTAAAAACGCATTTGTAAATCAAAGTTTTGGTTTTTCACTAAAAGCCACCTCTAAAACAGCTCTGTTGTTTTCGCCCCATTGCTCCAAATCTTTTATTATCGGCAACAGACTAAATCCCAGAGGTGTCAGCTGATATTCAACTTTAGGAATTTTAGTATCGAAAGAAAATTTATCTACAAATCCATATTTCACCAATTCATCCAATTGCTTGTTCATTACCCGCCTGTCTACCGCTATTTTCTTCTGCAATGCTCCTGGCCTTTTTACCTGCTCTGAAATGTAATAGATAAGCATCAGTTTCCACTTGCCATTTAAAAGTTCCTTAAATATGTGCAGTCCGCAGTCAATTCTAATAGGGATTTTTTTTCTGTACATCGCTTGGTCAATCATTTGTCATAGCGAATACGCACAACTTTGTGCGTACTTGCTATGAGGTAAGCAATGAAATAATTTTGTGTCAAATTATAAATAGACAATGATTAAATTTACGTTTTTAGTACAAAAACTACCCGGCATGAGCCTTGAAGAATTTGTGGATTATCACAAAAATCAACACGCTCCTTTATTCTGTTCCATCCCTGAGACAGAACTTTACGTTAGAAAGTATGTAGTTAACCACCCTATAGTGGCTGAAGGTTTTCCTAAGCCTTTATACGATGCTGTAGTAGAAATCTCGTTTGACTCGTTTGAGGATTTCAACACCTTCTTCAATTCAGAAAATTATTTAACAAAGGTTCATCCCGATGAACCCAATTTCTTTGATACTGCAAACTATATTGCAATGGCAACCAATGAAACAATCATTAAAGCTGGTGCCTGATTAATAACCTTATCAATAACAGGATGACGAATTAGATAGCATAAACATTAATAAACTTTGGGTTATTTGAGTCGGCCGGAAAACAACAAACCCTGTAAATTAGCTATTTACAGGGTTTTTATATCAATTGACACTTTAAAAAGAGGTGGACGCTTTGGAAATCTCGAACCATTTCCTGTCTGATTTACGTTTAATATCCGATTTGGAATTATAATTTTTTATACGGTATCATAATTCGCCCCTTATAAATGGGCTTACTTTGATCTTGTCTGCTTCGGATAAACCATTATAAAATTCTGTTAAGACAGCTTTAATATAGGATATTTTTACTACTCTTATGATTTTGGGGGCACCTTCCTTATCGCTTGCTCTCACCATAATTCCCAATAATTGCCCCTCAGAATTAAATATGCCCCCTCCGCTCATTCCAGCGATCGCTTGCGCTTCTGTAAAGAATTCGGCATTCGCATTATACGGGATATTTCCTTCGGCATCTCCTGCAATATTCAATTTTTGGATTGCTTCCGCGGCTTCTTTATTGGATAATACTTTTCCATAAGCTACTGCTCCATTAGGGTAGTTGATATTATCCTGAGGATAACCAACTGCAATGACTTTTTCGCCTGCTACAGCGGTATTCCATGTTTGGGCTGCTGTTGTCCTATGCTCGGGATCATATAGCTGCAATGGTTCAGACGTTTTAACAAGTTCAGGGTGTTTAGGAAAAGGACCTTGCGGAGTTCGTTGATTATCAACTATTCCTAGATAAAAATCTTCTGCAGGGAGTACGGTCGTATTACTGGCACCGGAAGAAATATCAAAATGAATGAGGGGGAAATCAGCCACCAGTGTTTTACCTAAATCGATACCTCCATTAGTCGGAGGAAGTTGCGATGTTTCAAAAATGCCAGTGTTTTCTGACGATAAATCAAAGAATTGGGCGTTTCGAGAATTCCATCCGGATATGTTATAAACATGGTTGGCGCTTATATAAAGTCCCAAACCATAATCGTTTTTTCTACTCCAAATTGTTTTTGATCCGGGGCCACGTCTTCCAACGCTTCCCCGTACCTTATTCAGTAGGTTAATCAAATTTTGATCATTTCCGTTCAAAATATCTTCAATTTTCGGAACGGTTTGCTCGCCGTTTGGAACAGCTGGGTTATTACGTTTACATGATTGGACTGCTATTCCAACAGTTATTAATAAAACTGTCAATACTGTTTTTGCTTGCATATTATATTGAGCTTAGGTAAAAGTATTTAATATTTTAAGTTGACTCCCACTCATCGGCATTTGGTGTCTGTCACTACTATGAAATAATTAATTTTGTTAAAATTTATTTGCCGCACATGAAGAAAGTATCCTTGACAACATCCTCCCGGCCGCTATTTATACGATTAAATTGTTGAAAACGCTACATTGAACTCAGCCTTTTTTGTTTCGTCCGAGCCGGTAAAGAAATAACATCCAAACTCCGAATCCGACAATAAAAGCTGGCAGGGGATTTTTCATAGTGGTACCCGCCCATACAAATTTCTGTCTTTTGAGATTCTTACATATATAAGGCAACATTCGCCAGATATTATTTAAACTAGGAACTTATAACCAAATCCTAATAACCATTTCCGGTACTATTTGTCATTGTCCGCTGACCAATATTGATAGCCTAATCGAGAAAGTGATCAAGGATTACTACACCAAACAACCCGATCAAAATTCGAAAGTTACCCCGGAATACCTTACGATATCCAGAAATGCCCTTGAAAATATCATTCAGGAAAAGGTGATTTTTATACATAGCCAGGTCCATAAGAACCTAGGCTCAGATAACCTTAACGCATACCGCCAAACCCTGCTATTTAAGGATTTCCTGCATGTTTTAAATCAGGATATCAATCAATTGACATCTGGTCCGGCATATTTCTTTAGCTTACTCAGGCGGGACTTAAATATTTATTATCAGGATTTTTGTACCGAATGCGACGAACCTGTTGCTGAATTGCTTGAACAAAAGATGGATAAAGTATTGTACTTTAAAGAGGTGAACCGGATTTATGTCAGGGAAGGATACGAACCGTTTTATCACCATGCTTTTAGTAAGGCGTTTAATCTTAAATCCAATAATGGTGCGTATAACCGTAAACAAATATTGCAGGAGATCAAAGACCAGAATTTTAGGATTGAGCAGGCAAGGGATTTTATGATCTCGGGAGAGTTCACAAATGTGGACTGTCAGGCGGTCAAAAAAGAGGCTGAAAAACGGATAACAATGCTTGAAGCCCAGCTGCCCGACCTGGCCTTCACTTATAAAAATGTGGATATGATACTCACTGGTGCACTCTCGAACCTAAAAAAGCTGTCTACGGTATATAAAAGCGACATTTTGAGGAAAAAGCAGGCCATCGTCGGTTCGATATACCCTGAAAATTTGATGTTTGACGGATTTGCACATCGAACCACAAGAACGAGTGATGTAGTTCATGGCATCCTCGTGATTAATAAGAAGTTAGGACCAAAAAAACTGGACAAGTGCAGAATTATCTGACTTGTCCAGTGTGGTGGTATCAGCTGGAATCGAACCAGCGACACAAGGATTTTCAGTCCTTTGCTCTACCAACTGAGCTATGATACCGTTCCGTTAGGTTTGCAAATGTAGCTTCTTTTTTTAAATCTAAAAGATTTGTCTGCCAAAATGTTTACAGAACCAGAAATTATCTGCACTGAGGGCTTAAACACAAGAGCATACCTAACCTTTTATTTAACCCGGGCCCTACCGGGGCCCACCCCTCACCCACATTGTTACTCATCATCTTGCTATCTGAATGCGCTAAGTATGTATAATCCTTCTGCTAAAGTACAACAATATCGCATCGAACCCTGAAGGAGCTCTGAAGCAGTGTGGGTAAGGGTTGGGTAATGGTTGGGTGACTGTAGGTTGCGAATACTATAAATGCCTAATTCAAAATCGGGCTGTCTTTTAAATCAAGTCAGTTATCGGTCAATGAGTGAAATAAGAATGACAAGTGCAATGTAAAAGCCGAAACCGTAAAGCGTCCATGTTAAAAGCTCCTTTGCCTTCCTATCATAACCATCAGCTTTAAAAGTTCCTGAGAAAAGAATTTGAATTACTCCCGGGAAAATAAAAGTCAACACTTTCCATACCCGGGTCAGCGGAGCATCTGCTTTAACGCTTTTCGCTTTTTGTTCGTTTTCGATTTGCTGTTTAGCCGCCGCAATTCGCTCACTGGACAAATTTCTTCTTCGGACATGATCCCACTCATTTAAAACTGCCTAAAAACAACAAAACCCCAGATTTCTCTGAGGTTTTTGATGTGGTATCAGCTGGAATCGAACCAGCGACACAAGGATTTTCAGTCCTTTGCTCTACCAACTGAGCTATGATACCGTCCCGTTTGGGTTTGCAAATGTAGCTTCTTTTTTTATATCTGAAAATATTTTTTTAAAAATATTGTGGCTTTTGATGCTCGCCAAGCTTATTCCAGCAGATATTCAGGATGTTACCCCGGGTAAATAATTTATATTTTTATAAGAGGGGCAAAGACAAATCAACTATCATTGCGCATCCTATAACTCCCGACGGATTGCCCCTTGTTCTAAAGCAGAGGCCTTGAGCCAATGATTTGCAGACACCCTGCATTATTAAGCACCTCAGAATTAATAACCTTCAAAAGGTTATTAATTGACCTTCTGCTGATTTAAATAATTATTAAGACTATCCAGGCGCTCTGCCTGGATATTGAGCACCGGCACCTTGATAATGCTGCCCATAGAATCGATGTTTCCCTTGGGGTCGTTATAAGTCTGGATAATGATATCGTCTTTAAGCGTTGTTATCACAATATCGCCTGATTTATCTGATCCCAGATAACCGAGCGCGCTGAATTTCTTAAGGTTAAATGAAAAGTACTCCTGTTTACCGTTCGGATAATACTTACGCAGTCTGAAAAAACCATCGGGAGATACTTTAAGTTCCCATTTTTTAAGTTTTGCACCTGCTTGTATGCTGTTAAAACTACTGCTGAGACATTCCTGAATCCACCGGAGATTTTGTTCCTTCTGATCGTCGGGCCTGAAGCCGATAATACATAAAGTGCATAATCCGGCCAGGAATACAGGTATTTGTTTTTTACATTTTGCCAACATCTTTAATCTCCGGAAAACGTTTACTAATTTAATAAAATTGTAAATTTGTACTATGGAAATTTCAGAAAAATCAAGAGTATGGATCTACCAGGCCGACAGAGCGTTTAACGCTGCTGAAGAGGCCCGTATTGCGCAGATGATGAACGATTTCACTTCGCAGTGGGCGGCACATGGCCATAAACTTGCGGCTTATTCTGAAATACGTTACCAACGTTTCATCATCCTTATGGTCGATGAGCAGCAGGCCGGCGCTACAGGTTGTTCGATCGATAAGTCTGTGCAGCTTATGAAAGAGATTGAACAGGAGTTTAATGTAAACCTGTTCGACCGCTTTAACATTGCTTATAAAAAGGATGGAAAAGTGCTTTCCTGCGGCAGAACGGAGTTTGAACAGATGATCGAAGATGGTGAAATTAACGGCGACCTGATCGTTTTCAACAACCTTGTGCAAACTAAACAGGAACTGGACACCAACTGGGAAATACCGGTTTCGAAAAGCTGGCATGCCAGAATATTCTCAGTACCTACAGCTTAAAATTTTACGAACATCAGAGATATTCTTAAAATTTTATATTTCTCAAAATCTTCATATTCCTTCTAATAAGGGATACTTTATAGTTGATATACCGGGTTGGTTTTGCAGGAGACCATTTCAAAGGATTCGGCAGTACGGCGATGAGCAGTGCTGCCTGGCGTTTGGTTAATTTCTCTGCCGGCTTTTGGTAATATTCCAGCGTAGCGGCATCTGCTCCGTAAATGCCATCGCCCATTTCGATTACGTTGAGATAAACTTCCAAAATTCGCTTCTTGCTCCAGAAAATTTCTATTAATGCGGTAAAATAAGCTTCAAAACCTTTGCGGATATAGGAACGGCCTGGCCACAGGAATACGTTCTTTGCCGTTTGCTGGCTGATGGTACTGCCGCCGCGAATGGGCTTCCCTGCTTTATTCTTCATATAGGCTTTTTGTATCGACTTAAAGTCGAAGCCGTTGTGGTGCATAAAGTTGGCATCCTCTCCTGCTATGGCTGCAATTTTAAGGTTGTTCGACATATCGTCGAAGTCGCGCCACTGTTTTTCGAGCTTCCAGCCTTTGCCGTCGAATTTCCGTTCAAAGCCTCTTTGTACCATAAGCCATGTTACGGGCGGATTTATAAAGCGGAGAAGGATTACCCAGAGAATGCTTATTACGAAAAAATATATTATGGTCTTTTTTATGATCCGGAATATTGTATTCCAGCGATTTTGTTTTTTTACGGGCTTTTTTTTCGTCACTTTTCTGGGCATGGGTGCAAAAATAGAAAGCTGGCGGAGAAAGATGGTGATGAAAATTCTTTTTTTGAATCGTTTTAAAAGGAAGGGATGAGAGGATGGTCGATGTTCTTCAATTAAGGCGGATGCATTAAAAACGCATTCCCGAGCATCCTCGTTACAAACGAGGGACGATGTAAGATGTAAAACCTGTAATTGATGCCTTAAAAATATATTTCCATCGTCCGCATTTGCAATGCGGATGTAGCGAGACCAGCGATCATATCGCTTAATTATTCAATAATATATACCTGCATCAAGTAGTGCCAGGACCTGTTAATTCGTTTTGACCCGGTTAGCTTCATCTTCTGATGCTGTTTTACGGCTGCGGGCGGCCTTAAGCTGCTGATTTCCGAATGAATAGCTGAAGGTTAAACGAATATTACGGCTTTCGTACCATTGCCGCATATTCACGTTGATATCCTGGTAGATGATATCCGCCTTTGTACGGTCAGTAAAAAGGATATCGTTAGCATTCAGGCTTATCCGCCCTTTCTTTCCCCACAGGCTTCTTTGTATCGCAAAATTCAGGCTTCCCAATTCGTTAATGGATATAAATTCGTTGAGAAAATTCGTCATGTAATAACCGGACACTTCCATACTCCATACCGGCGCAGGCTTATAGGTGAGCTGCCAGTAGGCCAGCCAGTTCCACTTATCGCGATCATAGATGCCGCCCAGATAATTAGCTTTGTAGTGATTATAGATAAACTGATTCCCTCCGTAGCCACTGATCTTCTTCCCGAAGTTGAGCGGAAAGTTAAGTTCGGCGGTAAAATTCTGGTACGATGCAAGATTCTCTGCAGTGGTATAAGTAAGGTTTCCATCCTGCCGGGGCGCATTCCCGAATATAACATCGTTCGTACGGTTGTAGCTTATAGCGAAAAAGGGCTGATTCTGGTAGGTAAGCGAAAGCTTGTACTGATCTGCAGTTTCAGGCTTCAACATCGGATTTCCTTTTGTATAAGTTAATGAATCTATATATTCTATAAAAGGGTTCTGCTGCTGGAAGCTGGGGCGATTCACCCGTCTGCTATATTGAAGTACAGTAGAGAGTTTTGAATTAAGCTCCCGGCTTATAAAGGCCGAGGGAAAAAGCTGCCAGTAATCGCGGTCAAGCACCTGCTCCGATCTGTTACTGCCTTTGGCTACGGTCTGCTCAGTACGGAGCCCGGCCTGGAGGCTCCACTTGTTGACCTTATGATCGAACGTGGCATAGGCGGCATTGATATTCTCTTTATATATAAAATCTGTGGTACGCTCGTTATCGACCATCCCGTTCTGCATGAAAATGAGATAGTTGTCTATGCTGGCAATGCTTGTTTTTAATCCGGCGGCCAGTTTCGTTTCTTTGCTGAACGGATGTTCAAAATCGGCTTTTAATACCCCGAACCGAACGGGATTATCTACCCGCTGGTTATTGATGTACTGGCTGCCGTCAGCCAGGCGGTTAATAATCTCGCTATTATTCCTGATACGGAAATCTGAGTAGTCGAAATCGACATTAAGGTCAGTGCCAGTAGTATCGAAACTATGTTTCCAATTAAGATTTCCCGAAAAATTACTGCGTTTACTGTCTGTATTATTTGCAGTCTGGAACGTACTGAGAAAATTGCCTGTCGCCGCATCGCTTTGAACAGTAACATTATTAGCCTTACGATCGCCATCGCGGATAAAACCTCTCAGCACTACCCCGAAGGTATTTTTATTATCCGCATAAAAATCGGCACCGGCACGGAAGTTATGCGAACTGGCATAACCCGGACTATAATTCTCCTGGAAATAACGCTGACCGCTTATTACCCGGCTGAACTCGCTGAAATCATACTGGTTCCTGTCGAGGTAACTATAACTCCCGAAGGTATTGTGTTTACCTTTGCGGTGATTGAGGCTGATTGACGGATTTACCCGGTAAAAATTCCTGTCGGTTTTACTTGCAGACCTGTCGTATATTCCCATACCTGTAGCCAGGCCGATACTTCCGTTCGTGCCCAGACTGGCATTCCTCTTTAAAATAATATTAATCACCGAACCTCCGGCAGCATCATATTTAGCGCCGGGATTACCGATAACCTCGATCCTGTCTATATTAACGGCGCTCATATCTTTAAGCACCTGCGAGATATCGGTATACTGTGATGTACGCCCGTCAATCAGTATAACGGGCGTTCCCTTCCCTACTATGGTAATATTATCATTAGACATAATAAGACCCGGTACCTTTTGCAGGATCTCCAGGGCAGTCGAGCCTGCTGCGGTTGCGCTTCCATCGACATTGACCACCAGCTTATCGGGCCGCTGCTCCAGGAAGGGTCTTTTTGCCGTTACGTTTACTTCTTTTAATACAGCATTGCCGGAGCTCAGCCGGATTTCGGGCACTATTATTTCTGCCGCATTTACCGTTACATTACGGCTTGCCTTTTGATACCCGACCATGGTGACAGTCATCTTATAAACTCCGTTACTGATATTGTTAAAGACAAAGCTCCCCCTGGCATCAGTCAGTACAGATTTAATAAGGGTTGAATCTGCAGTCGTCAACAGCAGTACTGTGGCAAACTCTGCTGGTTGCTGTTTTTCGTCTTTCACTGATCCTCTGACGAGCGATTGTGAATAGGATGCAAGACTTAAGGAAATGCCGGTGATTAAGGTAAGGATCGACTTCATAATTGTGATTTCTATTTAGATGCTGTTTTCTCTAAAAGGTTGCAGCTAACCAGCAATTTATAGATTAACAGGCAGCCCCGCCGGCAATTACTCCTATGAAGAAAATAAAAGAGCCCCTGCCGGTTTGGTTCAGCAGGGGCCCGATATTATTCTAAAAACTGACTATGCCAGTTTAGCTTTCAGATTCTGATCTATAGCATCAAGGAACTCTTCAGTATACAGGTAATCTGTACCGTGTTCTACTTTAGGCTTGATAGTAATGGCAAGATCTTTCGTCATTTTTCCACTTTCTACAGTTTCTATACAAACCTGCTCAAGTGTATGGCAGAAATCGATCAGCTCCTGGTTATTATCCAGTTTACCGCGGAACTCTAACCCTCTTGTCCATGCAAAGATAGATGCAATTGGGTTGGTCGATGTTGGACGACCTTTCTGGTGCTCGCGGTAGTGGCGGGTTACTGTTCCGTGTGCAGCTTCAGCCTCCATGGTCTTTCCGTCTGGAGTAACCAGTGTAGAGGTCATTAATCCTAATGAACCAAAACCCTGTGCTACGGTATCAGACTGAACATCGCCATCGTAGTTCTTACAAGCCCATACAAAGTTACCGTTCCATTTTAAGGCCGAAGCAACCATATCGTCGATAAGGCGGTGTTCATAGATCAGTCCGGTTTTATCAAACTCTGCTTTGAACTCATTTTCATAGATCTCCTGGAAGATATCTTTAAAACGTCCGTCGTATTTTTTCAGGATAGTATTTTTTGTTGAAAGGTACAGCGGCCATTGTTTCATCAATGCCTGGTTAAAACATGAACGGGCAAATCCTCTGATAGACTCGTCTGTATTATACATAGCCAGTGCTACGCCATCGCCTTTAAAGTTATATACTTCGAATGATTGCTCTTCGCCGCCATCTTCAGGAGTAAAGGTGATGGTTAATTTCCCTTTTCCTTTGGTAACAAAGTCGGTTGCACGGTACTGATCGCCAAATGCGTGGCGGCCGATACAGATAGGAGCCGTCCAGTTAGGCACCAGTCTCGGAACATTGCTCATTACGATAGGTTCGCGGAAAACGGTACCGTCAAGTATATTACGGATAGTTCCGTTTGGCGATTTCCACATCTGTTTCAGGTTGAACTCGGTTACACGTGCTTCATCGGGAGTTATGGTAGCACATTTGATACCTACACCGTATTGTTTTATAGCGTTTGCTGCATCAATAGTTACCTGGTCGTTCGTTTCGTCACGATATTCAACACCCAGATCGTAGTATTTAATATCTAAATCCAGGTAGGGAAGAATAAGTTTGTCTTTGATGAATTTCCAGATGATGCGTGTCATCTCATCTCCATCCAGTTCTACTACCGGATTTGCTACTTTAATTTTTTGTACTGACATGTTCGATTTTGTTTATGTAATTAATTGAGCCGCTCAAAGATATAAAAATTGCAAAAACACCTGCCCCCGATTGGCCTTGAAAAGCAAGTAGTTTCAAAACATTTATTAGTTCTTTTTGCTTTTATAGATAATCAAAAAATAGATTATGAGCATAAAAGATTCATTTTATCCGGAGTTAAATGACGAAAACTCGGATAGAGACAAACAACTGAAGGATGATCTTGGCGCTGAAGTCGACAAAGACAACCTTTCGTATAACGAAGAAGAAAACAGTTTTGAGCTGGACGTCGACAGCGATGACGCAGACTACGACCATCCGGACCCTTATAACACGTCGGTAAAAAACGGCGCCGACTTCGACTCTGATTATGATGAGGCAAATATTACGGCTGTAGACGAATACCACAGGGTTAACGAGGCTAAAGATCCTGATGTGGAGGAGTTCGGCATGCATATCGACAGCGGCAGGATTGTAGACCTTGATCCGGTAGACGAACTACTGGCCCATACTCCTGAAGACGACAGGGACGACCTTGACGAAGAAGGTTACCCCAGGAATGATGCAGAGGTTTAATGCTGCTGCAATTTTGATTCAGGATAAAAATTATACAGTAAAAAACGACGAAATGCCGGTAGCGGCATTAAAAGCGTTTATTCTACATTTAAATTAAACCTCCGGCGGAATTCTTCAAGCCTGGGGTTTTTTTCTGCCATATACTGATACTTTTCTGAGGAGGTATAGAGGCGTCGTTTCTCGTTCTTTTCTATTTGCCGGGTAACAATGTCGATTGCAAAGTTCTGTAGTTTAACACGTAAGAAATTGAGCAGATCGATCTTCTCCAGCATTAACTGGCCTTCCTGTATCTTGTTCTCTATGGTTACTTCAATCTGATACTGATCAAGCAGCAGGGGCGGATTAGCCGTCATGAGTGTAAACATATTTATCTTGCTCTGCTTTTTTATATCTTCAGCATATTTATTCCAGGCTCTTAGAAAATCGTCCTGCGTAAATGGCTCGACCTTATTACCTGAAATGTATTCAGGCTTCTCTTCTTCTACCTGCGTTATTCCCGACGAGAGATCATTCAGATTGGGAATAAGGGACGGCACTGCCGTCATAGGTTTTATCTGGATCTTTGGTCTTTCTGCCGCAGGGGCGGGATGCTGTGCCGCTGTTGAAGGCACGTTCGGCACTACGGGAGCCGGTGGAGCAACAGGTACGCTCACTGGCGCTGCTGGCGGCGTTATCGCTTCTGCAGCCGGCTCAGGCCGCGAAACCGGCGCTTCTGCAGGCGGCGGACTTGCTACTGTATCAGGTTTTTTTTTTACCGCTTCAGTAGTTACCGAAGCAGATAAATTTAACGCTGATGGGATGTGGCATATCTTTATCAGTGCCAGCTCTACCTGCAATCGCTGGTTTTTGCTGTTCTTATAATTGAGATCGCATTGATTGGCGATGTTCAGGCCCGAAAGCAGAAACGATGCAGAGGAGGCTTTTGATTGCTCAAGGTATTTTTGCTTAATACCATCGCTTACCTCCAGAAGTTTTAACGTAGCGGCATCTTTGGCTACCAGCAGATTTCTGAAATGCGAGGCCAGCCCCGTAATAAAATTATTCCCGTCAAAGCCATTGCCAAGTATCTCATCAAATATCAGCAGCGTTCCGGCTACATTTTCCCGCAGCAGCGCATCTGTAAGTTTGAAATAATAATCGTAATCGAGAATATTAAGGTTATCTATTACGGCTTTATAGGTAACGTTCCTGTTCGAGAAGCTTACTATCTGGTCGAACATGGAGAGGGCGTCTCTTAATCCGCCATCTGCCTTCTGGGCAATAAGGTGCAGCCCGTCGGCATCGTAACTTACATTTTCCTTCTTGGAGATCGAAGCCAGGTGACCGGCCATATCTTCTACCCTGATTCGGTTAAAATCAAAAATCTGGCAGCGCGAAAGTATGGTAGGCAGTATTTTATGTTTCTCAGTAGTCGCCAGGATAAAAATAGCATAAGCAGGAGGTTCTTCCAGCGTTTTCAGGAAAGCATTAAATGCTGCCTGAGAAAGCATGTGAACCTCATCGATAATATAGATCTTGTACTTACCGGTTTGGGGCGGTATGCGCACCTGCTCTATCAGGCTCCTGATATCGTCTACCGAGTTATTGGAAGCCGCATCCAGCTCATGAATACTGAATGAATTTCCATTGAGAAACGAGCGGCATGATTCGCACTCTCCGCAGGCCTCTGTTTCTGAGCTCAGGTTCTGGCAGTTTATCGTTTTTGCAAGGATCCTGGCACAGGTTGTTTTACCCACTCCGCGGGGTCCGCAGAATAAAAAGGCCTGGGCGAGCTGATTATTTTTGATGGCATTTTTTAACGTATTTGTTATATGCTGCTGACCGACAACACTTTCAAATGTTGCTGGCCTGTATTTCCTCGCCGACACTATAAAATTATCCATCGGCACTAAAATAGGAAGAAGAGCGCATTTTTCATTATAAATTTTTCAGCAATAGTGCAGGCCTTCCGGAATGAGAAAAACCGGCAGCTTTTAATTAGCCGATGGAAACAGCAACTGTCTTTCTTTAAGAAACAGCGCTGCTGCCTGCGTTTTACCCTAAATACCGCGCTCCTCCCGATGCAGACTTATATATTATTATATATATACAGTTTATTTGAAACCGACTTAACAAATCTCTTTGCAAAAACCAAAAATATCTCTAAATTTGCACTCCCTTATTTAAGGGTAAATAATTGAAAATTAATTAATAAAATGCAACAGTACGAAACAGTAATCATTCTTACCCCGTTGTTGTCCGACGAGGTTGCGAAAGAGGCAGTTGCCAAATTCCGCAGCATCCTGAGTGACAATGGAGCCGAAATTATCAATGAAGATAATTGGGGTTTGAAGAAACTAGCGTATCCTATTGAAAAGAAAACAACTGGATACTATCACCTGACAGAATATAAGGCTCCGGGTGAATTAATCAACAAACTGGAAATCGAATTCAGACGTGACGAGCGTGTGATGCGTTTCTTAACAGTTGCGCTTGATAAACATGCAATTGCATACAGTGAGAAAAAACGCAGTGGTGCATTCAGAAAAAAAACTGAGGAGGTAGCAGGATAATGGCAAAAGATACTATTCAATACGTAACTGCCCCTAAAGTAGAGGATAACCGTAAAAAATATTGCCGTTTCAAAAAGAACGGTATTAAATATATCGATTATAAAGATGCTAACTTCCTGTTGAAGTTTGTAAATGATCAGGGTAAGGTTCTTCCACGCCGCTTAACTGGTACTTCTTTGAAATTCCAGCGTAAAGTAGCTCAGGCTGTTAAACGTGCCCGTCATATTGGTATATTACCTTATGTTACTGATTCATTAAAATAATTGGAGGTAAAGCGAAATGGAAATTATTTTAAAACAGGATATTAAAAACCTTGGCGAGAAAGACGATGTAGTAAACGTTAAGCCTGGTTACGGTCGCAATTATCTTATCCCTCAGGGCTTTGCTGTATTAGCTACTTCTTCTGCAAAGAAAATCCTTGCAGAAAACCTTAAACAAGCGCAATTCAAACAAGAGAAGATCAAAAATGACGCTCTTGCAATTGCTTCACGCTTAGAAGGTGTTAAATTATCAATCGGCGCAAAAGCTGGTGAAAGCGGCAAGATCTTCGGAGCTGTTAACACTATCCAGGTTGCTGATGCGTTAAAGAAAGAAGGCTTTGATGTTGATCGTCGCCGTATCACTTTCGAAACTGAGCCTAAATTTGTTGGCGAATATGTTGCTAACCTTAATCTTCATAAAGAAGTTAAAGTTCAGGTTCCTTTTGAAGTTGTAGCTGAATAAGCCCGATCTCATAAAGAAATATTAAAAGAGTCCCTGCTGGTAAAACAGCGGGGATTTTTTATTTGTAGTTATCAGTATCTTAATCTTATACTTGCATCTCTAACGAAAACATATATGTCTGAACTGTATCCTTTTAAATTTAAAACCATTTATAAAGACAAGATCTGGGGCGGCGAAAAGATAAAAACCTACCTTGGGAAAGATTTTTCTCCGCTGCCTAACTGCGGCGAAACTTGGGAAATCTCCGGAGTTAAAAGTGATGTTTCTATTGTGGAGAACGGCCCTCTTAGCGGCAGAAGCCTTTCGGCTTTGCTGGAAGAGTTCAAAGCCGGGCTGGTAGGAGAAAAAATATATGCACATTTTGGCAACATATTCCCACTGCTGGTAAAATTTATCGATGCGAACGACGATCTTTCTATACAGGTGCATCCTAATGACGAGCTTGCAAAGAAACGACACAATTCTTTCGGAAAAACAGAAATGTGGTACGTTATACAGGCAGATACAGGGTCAAGCCTTATTTCTGGTTTCAGTGAACAGGTTAATGAAGAAATTTACCTCGAGAAACTGAACAGCGGAAAGATCAACGATATTCTTAATAAAGAGCAGGTTGAAGCGGGCGACGTGTTTTTCCTGCCTGCCGGAAGGGTGCATACCATTGGCAAGGGCCTGCTGATAGCCGAGATACAGCAAACATCTGATATTACATACCGCATCTACGATTTTGACCGGGTAGATGATAAAGGTAATAAAAGAGAGCTTCATACAGAAGAGGCTCTGGCAGCCATTGACTATAATGTATATCCTGAATATAAGTCGTCTTACGAGCATAAACTAAACGAGGCCGTACAGGTAGCAACCTGTCCGTATTTTACCACTAACATCCTGGAATTTAACCAGTCTGTTACGCGTGAATATGCAATGGATTCTTTTGTGATCCATGTTTGCGTAGAAGGAGCTTATACGCTGCAGTATGATGGGGGAAGTATCAATGTAAGCATGGGCGATTGCATACTGATTCCCGCGACAGCAAAATCAGTTAAGCTGGAGACTGAAAAAGGATTTAAAATACTGGAGAGTTTTATAGCCTGATTGATGCCGGCGGCGCCGGCATCTTTTATTCTGTTACGGCCTGGTAAACCAGCGATCTGAATTTATCGTGTATATCTGATTTCAGCGGCGATTGCTGGGCGAAGAATAAACATACCATTTTCTTTTCGGGATCTACCCAGTAAGTCGTGCCGAAATAACCTCCCCATGCGAAAGAACCTACAGACATGCCTAGCTTTGCTTTTCCTGCTTCGGTGGTGATCTGAAATCCTAAACCAAATTTATCGGTGCGCACAAATAACTCTCCTATCTGGTTCGTAGTCATTAGATCGACACTCCTGGCAGAGAGTAACCTTTTACCCTTATATGTTCCTCTGTTCAGCAGCATTTGCAGAAATACAGCATAGTCGCCTATTGTTGAGCTGAGGCCGGCTCCCCCGGAAAAATAATGGCCCTGGGTTTTAGGGTAGTCTGCTATGAGCACCCCGTTTCTTTCGTACTTGACAAGTTTGCCTTCCGCATCAAAAGTATGGACAGACACCAGTCTCGGATACTTCGATGGCGGCAGATAGAAATAGGTATCATCCATCCCCAGTGGTTTAAAGATGCGTTCGCTGAAAAACACATCCAGCGTTTTGCCGGAAACTACTTCTACAATATAACCCAGTACATCGGTATTTAAGCCGTATGTAAAACGTTCGCCCGGCTGGTGTACCAGCGGTTGTTTACCAAGGCGATCCATGGCCTCGCTGAGCGTTAAGCCGCTGCTTTCAAATCCAACCGGAATGCCTGCCTTTGCATAAATGGCTTTCATCGTTGCCGAGCCTATTACTGCATAATCGATACCCGATGTATGTGTAAGCAGGTCTCGTATGGTCACTTCACGTTTTGCAGGCACGGTGGTGTAGGTCGAATCGGCCGGATTAAATTTATCCAGCACCACAGGCTTTGAGAAAGAGGGAATATACCGGGAAACGGGATCGTCTAACAAAAGTTTACCTTCATCGAACAGCATCATAACCGCTGTACTGGTTATAGCTTTAGTCTGGGAGGCGATGCGAAAAATGTGATCTGTGCGCAAAATCGTTTTTGTAGCCGCATCGCTGTAACCGAATGCTTTGTTATATACAACCTTGCCGTCAATAGCGATATACCCTATTCCGCCGGCAATCTGCCCTTTATCAACGTTTTGCCGGATAAGCTGGTCGATAAGCTGCAAGCCCGGCAGGGATGGAATATTTACAGCGGACGGAACCGGCTTTACAGTTTTTGCCTGCCTGGCGAGGCCTGCAGTAAGTGTAGCGGCAGCTAAAAGGGTTAATAAGGATGCTTTAAAGTTCATTTGAATTATTTATAATCGGGCATGGTTATAAATGTAATAAAAACGGTTGTTTATTTAAGGCCTAAGCCGCTGTCTTTATACTGTTTAGATTGCTAATTAATCAAAAAAAAATGATTTCCAAACATTTTGCGGCATTTAACAATTTATATTATCAGTTTAAAACAATCTTCCATTGCGACACTACGGTATACTATCACTTAAAATAATTCTCTGGATACTGGGAATAATCATTTTCCTGGTCTTGCTGCTCTTTGTATTAATCAGAGTACCTGCCGTCCAGGACTTTGCACGTAATAAGGCAGTTAATTTCCTGGAAAGCAAGATCGGCACTAAAGTAGAGATCAATAAGATCAGTCTTAACCTACCCAAACTTATTGTGCTTGAAGATATTTATTTCGAGGATCAGAAGAAGGATACCTTGCTTGCCGGCGATACACTTAAGGTAGATATCAGCCTCCTTAAGCTACTTAAAAATACGGTTGAGATTAACGAAATTGATTTAAGAGGAATAACTGCAAATGTTAGCCGCACGCCCGACAGCGTGTTTAATTTTGATTACATCATTAAAGCCTTTGTAAGCGAGCAGGCTAAACCCGAACCGGTAGATACTGCCGCAGCGCCAATGAAGTTTTCTATTGATAAAATAAACCTCGACAGGATAAAGATCAAATACCAGGATGCGCCTACGGCGAATGATGTGAGCTTTTACCTGGGGCATTTTGATACGAGGATAAAAGAGTTCGACCTGGATAAAATGAATTTTGAGATACCTAAGTTCAGGTTATCAACTGTGAATGCCGTAGTTATTCAGGGAAAGCCGGCTGTTGAGCCCACGCCAAAATCTCAGGATATTGCTGAAAGTACAGAGCCGATGAACCTGGGTCTGAAGCTGGGAGAGGCCGAACTTGAGAGAATAAAAGTGGTTTACAGGAATGATGTATCGGCGCTGAATGCCGATGTTAACCTGGGTAAACTGAATGTAGAAACAGACAAGCTTGATCTGAATAACCAGGTCATCAGCCTGAAAGACATCCTCCTTGACAACTCCGCTTTTCACATTACCATGGGGAAGAAAGCTGAAACCAAAGTGGTAAAAAAGGAAGTAAAAGAGGAGACAGAGGTGGCGGCCAGTGTATGGAAATTCACTTCAGGGAGCATTAAATTCACAAATAACGACATCCGGTTTGACGACCAGAGCCTGCCTGTACAGAAAAGAGGAATGGATTACGGGCACCTGAACATCAAAAATCTCAGCCTGGATGTTTCAGACCTGGTTTATGCACAGGATACGATAGCAGGTAAGGTTAACTCGGGCAGCATGCAGGAGAAAAGCGGATTCGACCTGAAACGCTTAAGCACGAATTTCTTCTACGGCAAGGATAAAGCCTTACTGGAAGACCTGCATATTGAAACATCGCGCACGCTTATACAAAAAGAGATAAAACTATCTTATCCCTCTATAGAAAGCCTCAGCTCTGCTCCGGGCGAACTGAGAGTAGATGCCAACCTTGACGGCAGTAAACTAGGACTGAAGGATGTGCTGGTATTTATGCCTGCACTGGCGGCTACAGAACCGTTTAAGAGCCATTCTGCTGAGGTATTAAATATAAACGGCCGTATAAACGGGCAGGTGAAAAATCTGAACATTACCAACTTTGAGCTCTCAGGCTTTGGCAATACTAACCTGAAAGCTTCTGCAAAAATGGTAGGATTACCTGATATGAATAAAGCCCGGTTTGATGTAAAGATAGACAGGTTTAATACCCGGAGCAGGGATATTTATGCATTGGTGCCTCGCGGAACGGTTCCGCCAAACATCAGGATTCCGGACGCCCTGGGTTTAAAGGGAACGTTTAAAGGCGGTATGACTGCCTTTAATACCAACCTTAACCTTAACTCTTCTGACGGGAGCATGAAAGTCACGGCCGCTGTAAAAAACGGAAAAACGGTTGCTTACAAAGCCGATCTCCGGGTGTATAACTTAAATGCAGGCAGGATAATGCGGCAGGAACAAACGATCGGGAAAATTTCACTGGCGGCTAAGGTAGATCTGAGCGGTGCCAGTCCGAAAACGATGAATGGCTCCTTTGCTGCAAAAGTGGTGCAGGCGCAGTACAATAAATATAATTACCGTAATCTTAACGTAAAAGGCACGGCCCGAAATGGCGCATTTACGGCAGTAGCGAATATGGCCGACCCGAATATCACCTTCGATCTGAATGCCAAGGCAAATATGAATAAGAAATATCCTTCGGTACAGATGGATCTGAACCTGGATAGTCTTAATCTGCAGAAGCTGAATCTGATGGCTGATGATTTCCGCTTTCATGGCAAACTTACTGCCGACATCGCCACAGCAGATCCGGATTACCTGAACGGGGAAATATTTTTAACGGATGCTATATTGGTGATGTCGGGACAGCGTCTGCAGCTGGATTCTATTAATGTGGTATCTACCGCCAGTGCAGACAGTAATACCCTGAAATTACGTTCGCCTATTATGAACGCCAATGTTTCGGGCAAGTACCAGCTTACACAGGTGGGTACGGCGATTCAGTCAGTTATTTACCGGTATTTCAACCCCTCAGGTACTCCGCTGGTTGCGGCGCCTGCCTCATTGAAAAACCGCCAGCTGATGAAGTTTGATGCTACCATTTCCAAGCATCCGCTGATCACTCAATTTGTGCCGGCGCTGAAGGAACTCTCTACCGTTAAACTGAACGGAAACTTCGACAGCCAGACAGGCGAACTGAATATGACAGCCAACGCCCCCCGTATACTTTACAACACATTTGATCTGAACAACCTGGTGATAGAAGTTGGTACGGAGAATAATGCCCTTGGATATTCGCTGAACCTGGCCAGGATTAACAGCCCGTCTTTAATGCTCGCCCGCACCAGTATTACAGGCGATATACAAAATAACATTATCTCTACAGACCTGCGGGTGAGAGATAACAAAGACAAAGATTTTTATCGTCTCGCCGGCACACTCAAGGCGGCTTCGTCCAACTTTGAATTCAGCCTGCTGCCAGATGGCCTGATGCTTAATTATACCCCCTGGACCGTAGGACAGGGCAATATGATCAGGTTTGGCAGCAGCGGTATTATGGCTACAAATTTCAGCCTTTCAAACAACAATCAGCAGATCAGCATCAACTCTAATCCGCAAACAGTAAACAGTCCGCTGGCAGTAGAATTTGCAAATTTCAAAATAGAAACCCTGACACAGATTGCTACCAAAGATTCCCTGCTGGCCGGCGGAACCATCAACGGAAATGCGCTGGTTCGTAACCTCGACAGTTCGCCGGTGTTCACATCAGACCTGAATGTAAAGGATTTCAGCTTTATGGGTGATACTGTGGGCAACATTGCACTGAAGGTGAATAATGAACAGGCAAATACGTTGGCTGCCAATGTTGTCATTAACGGCAAGGGGAACGAAGTTAACCTTGATGGATTCTATTACCTGAACAGCAGTACATTTGACCTCACCCTTGATATCAAAAATCTGAGTATGGCAAGCATACAGGGTTTCACTATGGGCAGCCTGAAAAACTCGAGAGGAAATATTACCGGCCGGCTGGGCATTACCGGCAGCGCTTCAGCTCCCAAGATCAATGGAGATGTAAACTTTAATAAGGTGGGCTTCAATGTAACCATGCTGAACTCCGATTTCAGGCTGGAGGATGAGCGCATACAGTTCAGCGATCCGGGTATTGGGTTTAAAGATTTTAAGCTGCTGGATTCGGCCGGAAATTCTATCGCTATCAATGGGATGGTTTATACTAAAACATTTACCGACTTCAGGTTTAACCTTGACGTGGATGCATCAAACTTCCAGGCACTCAACTCGACCGCTAAAGATAATGAGCTGTATTATGGAAAACTTCTGCTCGATACCCGGTTACGGATACGCGGAGACATGAACAGCCCGGTAGTAGACGGAGACCTGAAGATTAATGAAGGAACCAAACTGACGGTGGTGCTGCCTACAACCGACCCGGCGATTGAAGAACGTGAAGGTATCGTTGAATTTGTTGATTGGGATAATCCCGACAGCGGGGTGCTGACAGCTAACCTGGATACTGCCAGCACATCGGGCATCACAGGCATGAACGTTTCGGCCAACCTGGAAATAGATGAGAACGCCGAGTTTAATATGATAATAGATGCGGGCAACGGAGACTTCCTTCGCCTGCGGGGTGCTGCGAAACTTAATGCCGGCATTGATCCAAGTGGCAAGACTTCTCTCACCGGAACTTATGAGATGAAAGAGGGTGCCTACGAAATGTCGTTTAACGGCTTAAGAAGAAAGTTCGATATTAAGCCGGGAAGTATGATTACCTGGACAGGCGAACCTACCGCAGCAGATGCTAATCTTACGGCCATCTATGAGGCCAACACGCCTCCGCTCGACCTGGTTGAAAACTTCCTGGGCGGCCAGTCGCAGGCAGTGCTGAACACCTATAAACAAAAGCTGCCTTTCCAGGTACTGCTTAACCTGAAGGGAGAGCTGATGAAACCGGAGATCAGCTTCGACATACAGCTTCCTGAAAGGAACTATAATGTATCGCAGTCTATTATTTCCAATGTCAACACCCGCCTTACCCAGCTGAGAAGTGAGCCGTCTGAACTGAACAAACAGGTGTTTGCTGTACTCCTGTTAAACAGGTTCGTAGCCGAGAATCCTTTTGAAAACGGTGCCAGCGGAGGCGGAGGGGTAGAATCTATGGCCCGCCAGAGTGTGAGCAAAATTTTATCGCAGCAGCTTAATAACCTGGCCGGCGATCTGATCGGAGGCGTAGAGCTTAATTTCGACCTTGAGTCCAGCGAAGATTATACGACCGGTGAAATGGCAAACCGCACCGACCTTAACGTAGGATTATCCAAGCGGCTGATGAACGACAGGCTGAAAGTTAGCGTAGGAAGTAATTTCGAAGTGGAAGGCCCTAAACAAGCTGGCCAGTCTGCTAATAATATTGCAGGCGACGTGTCGCTGGATTATCAGCTTACCAAAGACGGAAGGTACCAGCTGAGGGCTTACCGTAAGAATGAATACCAGGTGGTATTACAGGGACAGGTGATTGAGACCGGGGTAGGTTTCATGATTAATATGGATTATAACAAGTTTAAAGAAATTTTTGCCAAGAAAACTGAAGAAGAAAAACTGCGTCGCCGCAGGGAAAGAAAAGCCGACAAAGCAGATGACAAAGCACTTAACGATGACGAGATCTAAATACTATTTTATTTTAATTCTAGCTGTATTTCTTTCAGCTTGCAGCACTACGAAATACGTTCCCGAAGGCGACCACTTGTATCTGGGCGGTAAGGTTAAGGTAGAAGACAAGACAGTAAAAAAGAAACAACGAAAAGCTTTGGAGACTGACCTCAGCAGCTTGCTGCGCCCCAAGCCTAACAGTTCGATCCTGGGTATCAGGATGAAGCTGCTATTTTATAACATGAGAAGCAAGTCTGGTAAAGGCCTTGGCAGCTGGATAAGCCGTAAATTCGGTGAGAAACCGGTATTATTTAGCCAGGTTAAGGTAGACTATAATAACGATCTTATAGTGAACCGTCTTCAGAACAAAGGCTTTTTCCAGTCGAGCGCAACGGCAGATAGTACTATGAGAAAGAAAAAAGCAAGTATGGAATATCACGCACGTACTGGCGTACAATATGTGATAAATAGTGTGAGCTTCAGTACAGATAGCAGTGCAATAGGTAAAGCGGTGAATGCAACCTCTAAAGGCAGCTTTTTAAAATCTGGCGACGCGTACGATCTCGATGCAATCAAGGCAGAACGCACACGCATTGACAATATATTAAAGGAGCAGGGCTTTTATTACTTCGGCCCGGATTACCTGATCGCGAAGGTAGACAGTACCAATAACAAAGAAAAGGTAGATATCTATATTACGATAAAAAATGAGACCCCGGAGAAGGCGAGAGATGTTTACAGTATTAATAACATTTATATTTTCCCTAATTATCGCGGCGGATCGGGCCGGGACTCGGTACGGCTTAACAACGCTGTTAAACATGAAGACTTTTATGTAATTGACCGCAGAAAATCATTCAAACCAGGGCTGTTCAGCAGGGCAATGTTCTTTCATAAAGGTGACATTTATAACAGAACGGATCATAATATGTCGCTGAACCGGCTGGTAAATCTGGGAACGTTTAAGTTTGTAAAAAACCAGTTCATTGACGTAGACTCCGGTAGTGTACCAATGCTCGATACATATTATTATCTTTCGCCATACCAGAAAAAATCTATCCGCCTGGAACTGCTGGGCAGAACGAACTCGGCTAACTTCACCGGCTCAGAAATAGATTTAAGCTGGCGAAACAGAAATACCTTTAAAGGGGCAGAGTTACTGACAGTTACCGCATATACAGGAACTGATGTTCAATTTTCGGGAGCCGGCAAAGGAAACAATATATTAAGATATGGTGGCGAAGCCAGTCTCAACTTTCCTAAATTTGTTACTCCGTTTAAGATAACTTCTACGAGCGCCTATACTCCCCGTACAAAGATTACGCTGGGATATGACTTTTTGCAGCGCCAGGCCAGCTACACACTTAATTCTTTCAGAACCTCTTTTGGTTACAACTGGAAAGAAAGTATTAAAAAGGAGCATCAGCTCAATGTATTAGCAGTAAACTTTGTAAAACCATCGAATACCACCGAAGAATACCTGGCTGAGATAGATAATAACCCGGTTCTGCAGCACGTCATTGAAAGACAGTTCACTTTCGGTCCGATGTATAATTATACTTATACAAATACGAATGAAGTGAACAAGCCGAATACATTCTACTTTAATGGAAATGTCGATATTTCTTTTAGTCCGGGTATTAAAACCATTATGCAGGCTACCCCGTCTAAATTCTTCAGGTTTGAAGGAGATATCAGGCACTATCTGAAAGTAGGATCCAACTCTCAGTGGGCGACGCGTCTGATTGCCGGGTATGGTGCTATGTACGGAGGTACTAAGATCATGCCCTATGTTAAACAGTTCTTTATCGGAGGTACTAACAGTTTAAGGGGCTTCAGGGCGAGGTCTCTCGGACCGGGCACCTACCGCGATCCGAGGATAGGCTCAGACACTGTGGTAGCCGACCAGTCTGGCGATGTTAAGCTGGAGTTTAATACGGAATTCAGGCCTAAGCTGTTCAGCATTGTGAGAGGTGCTATATTCGTTGATGCCGGTAATATATGGCAGGTAAATAAAGATCAGACCAGCGCTGACAACCAGCGTTCAGGGATTACGTTCAGTAAGGATTTCATGAAAGAACTGGCAGTTGATGCCGGTATAGGTTTACGTTTCGACATTACCTTCCTCGTATTACGTACCGACCTGGCTTTCCCATTGAGAAAACCCTGGTTGCCGGAAGGCGAGCGATGGGTACTGAAAGATATTGAATGGACCAAAGCCTGGCGAAAAGACAACCTTGTATTTAACCTGGCAATAGGATACCCGTTCTAACATAAGATAAAAAGGAAAGCCTGAGCATGGACGCTCAGGCTTTCTTTTCTTTACTGCACTTTTACAACCTTTCCTGATCCGCTGATGTTGGAGTTTACCGTAACAGGGCTGCCCTTATACCTTACAAGGCCGCTGCCGCTGATATTGGCATTCAGTATACTGGTGACAAATATTTCTACGCCTCCGGAGCCTGAGATCTGCACACCTGCTTTTGCTGTTACCAGGCCAAAAGCAAACACTTTACCTGAGCCGCTGAGCTGTGCATCAAATTCATCGCATTCTCCTCCTATCTCAATATCTCCGCTCCCACTTATTCTTGCCTGTACTTTACCGGCTTCAACAGTAGCTATGCTCACTTTCCCGGAACCCGCAACTTCAAGGCTGAGCTCTTCAGGGCTGAATTCATCTGAGATGTAGGCGCTGCCGGAACCGGAGAGTTTCAGCCCTTCCAGCTCAGATGTATAAACTATAAAATGAAAGTCGGTATTCTTCAGGCAACGGTCGCTGTAAATCCGCAGCTTTCCATTCTCTACTTTACTTTTCACATATTGCAGCTGGTTGGAGTTCCCTTCAATCTGTACACGCTGCTCGTTTCCTTTCCTGACTTCCACAGGTCCTTCCAGCAGATAATCGACCTCTGTGAAAACCGGGAGCGACCGGCTCTCTGTATCGATATCATTATTACCCCTTACGCAGGGACGGAAACCGTCCTCTTTGGCACAGGCGCTGATTATTAGTACAGATGCAGCAATTACTGCTGTTTTTAAGAATATAGTTTTCATAATGGTATTTTTAAGTGGATTAATATTCTGTTTAAAATTCTATGCGGTAATAAAGCGACGGGATTATCCCGGCAAGGGTAAACTCCTCAATTTTTTGCTTATCTGAATTATACGACAGGCCGCCGATGTTATACCGGTTCGTTACATTCTGAATGTCCATGAAAATGGCATGCGTAAGTTTCGGGCGGTTAATGCGGTAAGTCATAGAGAAGTCTACACGAAAGTAGGGTGCGGCCTGCAGGGTATTGATCTTGTCTTCATAAACTACAGGGTAGTCTTCCTCGATAGATTTTTCCAGATTGATCGGGCTGTACCTCCGGCCGCCGGTATAAACTACTTTTGTATTTATACCAAAAAGGTTCTTATTACCGGGCCCGGTTTTCCATTCCCTGCCCGATACAAAGTTGCCTATATAGTTACTGTTATAGTCGGTGCTGAACTGTTTGCCTTCAATATTGGTAAACTTTGAATCGAACAAAGAAGAGGTGATCAGGAAATAATACCCCTGGCTGAGCGATTTTTCGAGTGTCAGTTCGACTCCCAGATTGTTTCCTTCACCATCGTTAACCAGACTGCGGTAATTTTTGTTATATATTGGCACGTAAGCATTGGCGGTATTGAGCGCTGTAAATGTATGATCAGGATCTGGCGACACAGGTATATTAAACAGGTGCTGATAATAGGCTTCTGCTTTAAATTTTAGCTTGTTCCTGAAATTACGCTCGTAACCGCCAACGAGGTGCAGCGCCTTCGAAGGCTCCAGTTCTTTATTAGAACTTACTACCGAGCCGTCTTCCTGTTCGTTCTGCGCATAATAAAATGCCATAGGCTCTAACCGGCTATGCACACCTGCCCCGAAAGAGATCTGCTGGTTCGGCTTAATCCACCAGTTTAACCCCGCCCTCGGTTCTATGCTGTAAGACTTACTCAGGTTAAAATAACTTGCATGGAAACCGGTATTAACAGACAGCCGGCTGTTGAACTGATGTTTCCACTGCCCGTATGCTTCATGGTTCCAGGCATCGCCTTTGGCATCGATCAACTGCGACAACCTGTTAAGATGGTCACGGTATACAAGTGAATTGATATCAAATGCCATATAAGAAAGGACCAGCCCGCCGCGGAAAGTGCTTTTTGCACTGGCTTTGTAGTTTAAAAGACCTGAGTACCTTACAACTGAGTTTTCGTAACTGTCTCTCCCATAAACGTTCTTATCATAGGTATTGGTAAGAGAGTCTATGTGATCTGTAATTCTGCTGCCCGAATAAGAAATGATATTTTTCAGATATACCTTATCGCCAAGTGGAAGAAGGTGTTTTAACCCGGCACTGCCTGAATGGTAACCGTAACTTCGGTCGAACTTATCTTCTATGGTTTCCCATTCAACGAAATTCCTTTCAGCTTCCTGGTTCTGGCTGCTTAGTCCGCCTATTCCGAACAACGAAAAGGTGCCGGCGCTTTCTGTCGGAAAATTAAGGTTAAAAGCCAGGTCCTGATAAATAGGGATCCTGCCTTCTCCCGCCGGCGATATTCCCATCCTCTCAAGGATGCCGAGTGTTGAATACCGGTAATTCACTAAATAAGATGCCTTTCCCCCTTTTCTAAAAGGGCCTTCCAGGGAAGCCTCCGTCCCGAGAATGCCTGCCATAACAGCATATTCTCTTTTTTCCGTATTCCCCTTACGAAACTGCAGGTCGAATACTCCTGACAGGGCATTTCCATATTCGGCAGGAAAGGCACCGGTAAAAAAATCAGAATTGGTAAGCATGCTGGTGCTGATCATACTGATGCCGCCGGCCGAACTGCCTTCCTCACCGAAATGATTCGGGTTGATGATCTCTGTACCTTCCAGCCGCCACTGTAAACCTTTTGATGAATTGCCCCGGATGATGATGTCGTTATTAATATCGTTTCCTGCGGTAACTCCCGCAAAACTTTGAGCCATCCGCGCCGGATCAAATACGCTCCCGGCATAACGGCTTGTTTCTTCAACAGAGAATGCACGGGCACTTATACTTGCCATATCATTCAGCGGTTTCTGCGGGTCTCTGCTGCTGTTAACAACTACGGTTTGCAGATCAGTAACATACTCAGACATCGCTACCGTGAGCACGACTTCTTTGCCCGAACTTACCAGCATTTGTGGCTGCACGACCGTTTTAAACCCCATAGTGCTGAACTCGATCTGATGACGCCCTACCGGGATATTTGCAAACCTGAACTCTCCTGAAGAATTGGTGGCTGTCCCTCTCACCGGATCCAACGAAGTGATATAGACACTTACCCCGGGCAGGGCAACGTTACTTTCCTTATCCAGCACGACCCCTCTTACGGTTTGGTAAAACTTTACGGGGCTCTCCTCCCCTTCCTGCCCGGATACCTGTTTCAGCTTTTTCTTTAGAATAATCTGGTCGCCTACCTGCTGCCACCGGAGGCCCGCCTTTTCTGTAAGCTCATCAAGGATTACACCCAGCGGCCTGGTCGTCTGCTTTATGCTTATTTTCTTTTCCAGGTCCAGTTCTGAATTGGAATAGGAAAAACTGATCCCGCTCTTTTTAGTCAGTTCTGCAAGTATATACGACAGCCTTTGCTGGTTATAATTTACCGTGAGTGGCTTATTAATATTTTGCCGGGCATAAATACTCGTCAAAACGCATAACATTCCCATTAAGGCTCCCGCCTTTTTTAAAATTAGTTTCATGATAGCTTTGAGTATTACTGTTTCTTTTCTACGACGTAAACAGAATCAGATCTTTCGATCCTGATATCGAGCAAAACTTCAAGGACGTCCATCACCTGACTTAAGGGAGCCTTGTTAAACGAGGTCGTTATTCTGCGCCCAAGCAGTTCCTGGTCTTTAAGCTGGAAATTGACATCGTAGGCTTCTTCAAGCGTTTTTATAACTTCTGTAAACGGAGCGTTCGTAAATACGAGCTGTTTATCTTTCCAGTACAGGAAGTTCTGGTCGTTATACCTGAATTTACCTACGTAACCTTCCTTGGAAATAATTCCGGCATCTCCCGGCAGAAGCAGAAGCTTCTGTTTGGGATTGTATTCAGAGTGGAAGGATACTTTTCCTGTTACAACAGTTACTTTTATACTCCCTTCCTTCTCCTGCTTTATATCGAACGAAGTTCCGAGCACCCGGGTAATCGTTTTTCCGGTCGTTATGATGAACGGCCTGGCCGGATTTTTTACAACCTCAAAAAAGGCTTCTCCTTTTAATTCCACCGATCGGGTATCCTGCCGTTCAAAGTCGTTCCTGTAATTTAAGGAACTGTGTCCATTGAGCCAGACCTTTGTACCATCGGGAAGGATTACCTGCTTGTGCTGCCCGGCAAAGGTCTCTATCGACATATAACTTCTGTCTCCCAATACATGCCGGTAGGTTATAAGCGAAATACTGAGTAGTATTATCAGGCTTGCCGCGATCCCGATCCATGTATAAGATCTCCGGTGAGGTATCTTCTGAATCCCTTTTTTTGAATTAATAGTACCACTGAGCTTCTGCCATGCGGCCCTGGTATCGACATTAAAATTATCCGGATAGTTTTTTGTAAAGTCCCAGGTGTCCCGGAGTTCTTTAAGCAGGTCTGCACGGGACGGATCGTCATCTATCCACTCTAACAACTCCCCGGTCTCTTCCATGGATAAGTCGTTAGCCAGGTACCTGCTCATCAAATTCCAGTACTTTTCGTCGCCCATAACTTATGCGAGTATTAATTGCGCCAGGTAAAGTACATCGAACAAATCATATACAGAGGCTTCACCGTCCATACATTTTTTGATTGCTTCATCTAAAATTTGCTCTTCCATTTTTTCGTCGTTTATTATAAGACATCCCGAAAAAGGGCTACCCCTACGTCTGGCTAAAAAATATTATTAATAACACGAATGTTAACAGGTATCTCCGAAGGTGTTTCAGGGCTTTGGTCATCTGGTTCTCTACCGTCTTCACTGAAATATTTAGTTTTTCAGCAATCTGTTTATAGCTCATCTGCTCATAGCGGCTCAGGATAAATACCGTCCGGCAGGCATCGGGCAAAGCCCTGATGGCCTGGTCTGCACGCCTGCTCACTTCCTTTAAGGCTATTGCCTGCTCGGTAGTATTAGCGTTCTCATCCGCAGCAGAGCTATAAAAACTTTCCCGGCTTAATGCATTCTTATTTTTCTTAAGGTAATTGAGCGATTGATTGATGGCGCTTTGGATAAGATAAGCTTTAAGGGAAGAATTGATCGTTAAGCTTTCGCGCTTCTCCCATAACTTCTCGAAAATATCCTGTAATATATCTTCCGCAACATCCTTATCCTGAACAATGCGGTATGCAATAACACAGAGCGGCTGGTAGTTAACCTGGAAAAGAGCTTCAAATCCGGATATGTCAAGTAAAAGAGACATTTATTATAAATATAAACTGGCTTCTGTGTAGAACACATGACGAACATGGGCAAGAAAACGTTACGGAGCCAGGCTGCTTTACTTTTAAAGACACGCTTTATGGAAGAATTCTGAAAAAAAGACTCCATTGATACTTTCCTTTTTTTAATTTCGGCACAACGTTAACCCATAAATAAAAACAAATGAAAGTTACAGTAGTTGGAGCAGGAGCAGTAGGTGCTACTTGCGCTGATAACATCGCTCGAAAAGAATTGGCAGAAGAGCTAATATTACTCGACATCAGAGAAGGTTTTGCTGAAGGCAAAGCTATTGACATGATGCAAACAGCTGCTTTGTTAGGGTTTGATACAAGAATTAAAGGCGTTACCAACGATTATGCAAGTACCGCCGATTCAGATATTGTTGTAGTTACTTCAGGGCTTCCACGTAAACCGGGAATGACCAGGGAAGAACTTATCGGAACTAATGCCAACATTGTTAAAACGGTAACTGAGAATATACTTAAGTTTTCGCCCGACGCAATTTTTATAGTCGTGTCTAATCCGATGGATACGATGAATTACCTTACTCTTAAAACATCCGGACTGCCTAAGAACAGGGTACTTGGAATGGGTGGTGCACTTGACTCAGCACGTTTTAAGTATTACCTGAGCCAGGAACTCGGCTGCTCTCCTTCTGACCTTAATGCTGTGGTTATCGGCGGTCATGGAGACACTACGATGATCCCTCTGATTAAACATGCTACCTGGAACAGTACCCCGGTAACAAACTTCCTTACTGAAGAGCAGCAGGATAAAATTGTTGCTTCTACCATGACAGGCGGTGCTACGTTGACCAAACTGATCGGCACTTCTGCCTGGTATGCTCCAGGCGCAGGTACGGCGGTAATGGTAGAGAGTATTCTTCGCGACGAGAAGAAACTGATATCATGCGGTGTTGCCCTAGAGGGTGAATACGGGCAGAATGACATTTCGTTGGTTGTTCCGGTTGTGCTTGGTAAAAACGGATGTGAGAAGATCGTAGATTTTAAGCTTAGCGAAAAAGAGCAGGCTGAATTCAATAAGAGCGCCGATGCTGTTCGCAGTATGAATAATATACTTTCAGAATCAAATCTGATATAAGGTTTTGCCTCTGTTTTTCCAGACCTGTAAGATGATAACATCTTACGGGTCTTATTTTAGTATCCTCCTATGTTCCCGCTGTCCGTTTCTCTACCCTTGCTGAAATGATTAAAATTCCACTGGAAATTCTGAATTTAGAGGACGATGGATTCCACCTGCTTGTCGATGTTCAGATCTTTAATAAACTGTTTAAAGCTGTTGTAGATACCGGCGCCTCCAGAACAGTACTTGATAAAATAACGGTAGAAGAATATATCGATGCCGAAGCACTCCTTCTGAGTGATAAACTATCGGCCGGCCTGGGCACCAATTCCATGGAAAGTTACATGCTGACTATTCCGGAGCTTACGATAGGCCCTTTAAGTATACCCGATTTCGATGTGGCGGTGCTTGACCTGTCAATGATTAATATCGCCTACGAGAAAATCGAAGCCTTGCCTGTGATAGGCGTTATCGGCGGCGACGTCATGATGCGTTACGGTGCTGTGATCGATTATAATTTCCCCGATATCTGCTTCTCTAAGATTCCTTAATTTAATAAGCCTCACATTTTTGCCCTGGCACCTCACATAAATATTACGGAAATAAATAATCCTGATTATCTCTTTTTAATTGTATTTTAGATAGTTACTAATCAATTAAAATGAAAAACATCTTCTCCGGCATCTTCCTTTGCCTGTGGGGAATGATAAGTGTGGCTCAGGATATAGGCGGTAAATGGTATGGTAAAATATCCCAGGGTCCTGGTGGATACAGCACCCTCTACGATTTTGACCTGGACCTGAATGCCAAAAAAAATATCCAGGGCGAATCTGATGCCTACATCAAAAACGTTCTTAAGATCAGAATTCTGCTTCGCGGGAATATGAGAAAAGACTCCGTGATCTTACACGAACGTTTTGCGGGAATTCAGGAAGAATATGTACCGCCGGATTGGGTTGCGTGTATAAAAAACCTTCGGCTGAAATATTTCCACGAAAACGGAATAGAATTTCTGAGGGGCTCGTGGGACGGAATCAGTAAAGAAGATTTTTCTCCCTGTATTCCGGGAAATATTGTATTAACAAGGAGCAAAGAAGTACTTGAACAAATTGTAGCCAACGGACACATCGATAATTCTGCCCCCATTTTTACTACAATAACGGCTCCCGACCTCGGCCCTACCTTTAACAATACTGAAGTAAAAAAGACTACCGAAATCGAAGTAAGGAACAAAATTGTCCAGTTAAGACTTAATGACTACATGAGGGTCGACAATGATACTGTCTCTGTTTTTTTCAACCGTACACCGAT
>Ga0265780_10000841_pt1 | contig 45642 bp, 43 predicted proteins | sample P1T30metagenome_FD_192432 | JGI IMG/M metagenome (GOLD analysis project Ga0265780, IMG submission 192432) | Plant litter microbial communities from East Loma Ridge, Irvine, California - P1 T30 | ecosystem: Environmental > Terrestrial > Plant litter > Unclassified | place: USA: California... | reverse complement strand
AATTCCCGGTGCCGATCATTCAGGAACATGACGTGGTAGTCGTAGCCCTATCCCTAGCCTTCTCAGATAGCAGGCAGTATAGCTCCATGCCGGCGGCGCTCATGGCTTTTGGCTGACGCAACAAGCAGCAGCACGGCGAGGCTTGGCCGCATGTGACGTTTTTCCATCCTAGATAGCGGTACGTGAGGAAATGTCATGGTGTTGAGGCTTGCCCTATCATCCCCCACATGCTAGTACGCGGGTAAGGCGCCGATCACCCCGTCTAGTCGGCTAGCGGGTAGTGAGCGGCCAAGAGGTTTGGGCCATGGGAGAAGAGGAGAGCTTATCTTGATAGTGAGTCAGGACGAATGTGGCCGGAGGAGTGTTTTGCGAGATACAGGATCGGGGTGGTACGTCAACAGATGACACGGCACTTGGTCAAGAGTGTTTGTATGTCCTCTTTGCCTATCGGCGTACGTCCAGCATACACTGCGTAGTTCTCATTACATCCTTTCTCCCATCTCTCCCTATCGTCGTGGTATCATCAGAACAAAAAATCAAATATGGACAAGCGTTGCTGCGCAAAAAGCAAAGGACACAACAACATCCAAGGGTATCTAACACCGAAACACTCTTCATCCCGTCCCATCCCATCTCTCTCCAAATTACTCTCCATCCCACGGAAAATCCTGCGGATCGATCCTCGTACACGTCAAATACGGCAGCCCGCCCTCTCTCAGATCCAGCTCCAAGAAATTCCGCATCAGCGGCTTGACAGTGTCCTTGGCTTTGTTCTTGATCTCCTCAATGCGGCGCTCAAACCGTCTCAGATTATCGCGATTGTAGTGGTCCGGGCTGAGGCGCAGGAAGCGCTTGCATTCGTCGTGGTTGAGATAGCTGGAGCCCCCTTGACCAAGGAGGCGGAATATCCTGCCCGTGTTGAAAGTCGGTGGTGGAGGCAAGGGGGCGGGCGTTTCACTGGCTCGAGGGGAAGTAATCGATCTGGATGCGGGCTTCAAAATCGGCGCAGGTGGTGGGTTTGTATTCTCCGCGAGCCACTGACGAAACAGGCTGACAGCGAGCCAGTCGAGCCAATTGCTCGAGGGTGAGACACGTTCGCCGCGCGACGTGGTGAGGGAGAGGCGGAACAGCTTGACTTCGATCTTCGCCTTGAGTTCGTCCAGCTCGTCGACTTTGTCTTCGATGAGCTCGATGACGGGTTCGCTGATTTGGCCGCGGAGCTGGTTTATGCCTGCAGGCCACTGGCCTACCACGTGCACCATGGCTTCGGCGAATATAGCCTTACTGCGCGCCATGTGCCCGAATTTGAGGTACGAGGGCGGGTATTTGGCAATTTGCTTCCACAGACGACCCTGGAAGCGGAGCAGGTGATGGTCTACTCGCGGTCCGATGACCTCGAGGGCGTCGTACATGTCGGCGATTTGCAGCAGGGACTTGCATTCGACGTAGGCATTTGCGATATTCATGGCGTCGAGGGAGGGCGCGTAGTTGTAGAATATCTTGAACAGGTTGTCGTAGTCGCGGAAGACATCGTCATCGGGATCGGTGGGCTCGGACGCGGTTACATGGAGTGTGGAGAAGTTGGTCATATTGCGGAAGAAGCCTGGGGAAGGGGCTGCAGGCTTGTTGCCGGGCGCTGGTGGTTGGGAAAGAGGTGAGCCGTCGCCGCCGAATATGGTAGGTTGTGCCTTCTACATCGGGTCTGTCAGTATCGCATGGAAGGAGCTTTGGGTGGCGTAAACAACGCACCTTCTGCACCAGCATAGGCAAATCATCCTCGCCCTTGCCCCAGTCCAGTTCATATCTCCACTTTGTCTTCTCTTGTCTCGCACCAGACGGCATCCTCGCTAACGCCGATGCGCTCGGCGCACTTCCACCCGCATCTCCGGCATTCGCCCACTCCTCGCTCGTCCCAGCCTCAAAGAAGCCCGAACATTGCGTCAGGATCAGCTTGTGGAGCAGATATCGTTGTTGCTTGCGCCCGTTGCTTATGACAATCTCCACGTCGCCCGTGTGAGTGAAGATCGGAAACTCATTCTGCGGCGCATACGAGTTGCCCCCAAAGTGCGATCGATGGGGCCGGTGCCTTCGAGCGGTTGATGCGCGCGACGAATGCGACGCAACAGATTGTGGACGCCGAATCGCCAGCGCCGCCTCGCTGTGAGATTCTGGGTAGGAAACCATGCGCCGCGACTTCTCCTATTTTGCCAGCTCTTGCCAGTTTACTCCGTCTGTCGCGGGTTTGCGCCGAGGTGATATGGGACGAGAATGATGTTGGATGGCTGGAGCGTGGTTACACTCCTCCAAAGGCGGAGAGGGACGTGGCCGGCGTGGCTGCGTTTGCGCACAAAGATGCTTCGTTTCGAGTGAGGCAGGCCGGGGATTGTTGAAGAGGCTGGCAGATCGGCTGTAGTCCCCCACCAAAGCAGGCCTCGTGCAACCAGGCAACCCCGGACTCGATCAAGCGCGCGACGCGAACAGAAGTCTTCTATCGCAGCTGTGTTGAGGGAATGCGAAGGGGGTTTCAGGCACGAAACAGTCACTACCTACACAGTAGTGGCAAGCTCACATGCTCGCTGAATCCACAGGTCCATGCACGCCGGGATGCATGCTTGAGCGACTTCGACGAACGTGACCCAATCACCGGTGCTAGCCGAGCCAAGCCTTGATTCAGCCTCGATGGCGAATATCACGCCGATTGGACCAAAACAGAGAACATGCAGGGCATGCGAGCTGAAAGCGACAGATGTGGGCCAAAGGGTGATCCCGTCGGCGTTGCTGGTAAACCTGCTGTGTGTGGGGATCGTCGGTTTGCGATAGTGGCATCCAGCCAGCGAGCTATATACACCAGTCCAACAGTATCGTACAATAATCATCTAGTCGTTCATGGCATTTACAGTTACGCATGTGGGTCCGTTGCGCTACGCACTAGGATCACGGCTTTTCAATCGTCGTCTGGCCGCCCATGAAACTCCGCAGAACCTCAGGTATCATTACGACGCCATCCTTTTCATTCCAATGGTTCTCCAGTATCGCTGCAAGCACGCGGGGTACTGCAAGAGCCGTTCCATTCAGGGTATACGGGAACTCAAGTTTGCCAGCAATGCGCGTGCGAGTATGCAGTCGCCGTGTCTGATAGTCTGTGCACATGGACGTAGAGGTGACTTCACCCCACCCCTCGTCCTTCTCTCTTCGGGACGGGAAGAAGGCCTCAATGTCGCGCTTTCGCGTCGCGCTGGCACCCAAGTCTGTTGTTGGCATCTCTAGAATGCGACAGTGTAGTCCAAGACCCTCGAGTATCTCCTGTTGTATGCCTAGCATCTCCTCGAATAGTACTTCCGAATCGTCTGTGACGGAGGAGCTGAAATGCTCTTGGTCGGGCTGCGGCTTGGTCCAAGCAAACATCTCGACTTTGGTGAATTCGTGCACGCGGTAGAGACCCTTAGTATCTGCACCTCTAGCACCGGCTTCTGCGCGATAGCATCGACTCACGCCAACCATCTTGAGCGGAAGTTGTGGCTCTTCGATAGTCTGATTTGCCTTCATGCCTGCGAGAGGAATCTCTGCAGTGCCTGCCAACGCCATCTGAGGCTTCGACTTGTCTTTCTCGGACTGCTCAACCGCATAAATCTGCTGCTCGCCGTTCTGGTCTCGGGGCTGGAAACCGCAAGCTGATGCAATGTGCGAGTACACCAGCGACGGTGGCGCGACTGCTTTCCAGCCTCTCCGTTTAGCAACACCTAGAGCATATTGTACGAGCGCTTGCTCGAGCAAAGCGCCATCGCCAACGAGAAAGTACCAGCCCCAACCTGATGTTTGCGCTGAGCCGGAAAAGTCCAATATCCCAAGTTCCTGGCCAATCTCGACGTGTGATCTCCAAACCGTGTCCGAGGGAAATGTGGAAGGTGCCCTGCTTTCATTGATGTATCCAACAACCTCGGGCTCAGTCCCAACTGGTGTATGCGTGCTGCTGAGGTTCGGCAAGTCTTGAGCCCGGCTTTCGATCTCTTCTTGTAGTGCGGCTTCCTGTGCCTCAATCGCACTAAGCTGCACTTTGAGCTCCTTCGCCTCGGCCAGGATTCCTTGCTTGACGGGCACCTTCTCGCCTTCAGTATCCTTCATGCGCGTGGCGGCTTTTGCTAATTGCATGTGGAGTAGCTTGCTCCGGCTGCGGAGCTTTCGCGCACTCTGTTGAAGCTCCTCCCATTGCTTGTGGAGCTCTATTATGCGCCATGACGAGTCGCTCTGGGCTGCATAGTTTCGATCTATGCAGTTCTGTTCGTATAGCCCTGGGTTGCGTCGGATGTGCTTGATGTCAATCGTGGGTTTTGGTGCGAATGCGGGTCGGGTGTAAGCGCGGCGGGGGTGACATTGTGTACGTGGCAAAGGCCTTGCACAATTGGCTGCTGCTGGAAAGCCAATAGACGCTCTTGAGAGTCCTCGTGAGGGTATCATGGCAATGTGGACAAGGTGGGATGGCACTGGCTCCACCACGGAACTTTTTGGAGCTCCATCGCTAGACAGTGGACCCTTGTGCAGATCAGTCGCGTCGCGTCACCCTCACCCCTCATCGTTCACCCTCACACTTAACCCATGCACGAAACTCACCCACAATCACGTGCGCTGCACATGCACACTTATCACTCATTGAAGCCAGAAGGCAACCAAGCCATCGGATGTATCACCCCAGGACGCGCCTTCAAAGCACTTCTACCAAACTACCATGGCTCCCAACCCTCGCAAGCGTACAGCGGACATTGAGTACAACTTCATACCTACTGGTAAACGAACTAGAGTCACTCTCTCAGACAACGGGCCACCTTCTTCTACCCATGCTCCACGGACGCTCTTACCCAAAGTCCAATTATCGCAGGCAGGCCAACATCACATCCATCCACACCGACCATTAGAGCCTAGGTCCAGAGCGTTGCCAAATATTCCTCCAAATCCCCGTAACCATTTACCACAACTCCCACCAGCTCTTAAGCGAGCACTAGACGGAAATCCAATGGAACACGGCCGCGTACCAACAGTTTGTAAGCCGGCGGTCCTTCATCGACCTCATCCGGATAGCAAGCTATGCCAGGACTTTCATTGGGTTCCTTACCCACTTGGTCTCATGCCGTACGACTCCTGGCACAAGCTTCACCATCGCGACGACACGCAGTCTCCACTGCCCTTTCGTTGCCCTGTTTGCAAGCAGTCTCGAAAAGCCACAGCACATATGCGGAAGCTGTTCCTAGTTGCCGAACGATTGTCCTGGGATGACAAGCTCGTGGCGATGCCCGACAAGGACCGAAATGAAGAGCTGAATTGGACGGTCAATTACGAACTTGGTATTCTAGATCCATTCGTCGAAGATGCACAACAAATTCCTGGTGGAAAGAATAGTCGACAAAACAGATTCTACCCATATCGGAACGAGTATGAGATGAAGCTGGCCTTCAAGCTGATCTTCATGACCGAGGATCTCAGTGCAACTACCTGGGCGTTGTGGATCAGTGCGCAGATGCATCTTCAAAACATGCTTGAAGGCGGCGAAAAAACAGATATATCCCAAAGCGCGGTCATATTGCCTCCGATACGTATCAAAGATGAGAGGTCACCGACCGTAACGCCTGCACGACAACGAAACCCAGAGCCAATCGAGAAGATTGATCTGACGGGATCACCCGAGCCCGCACCAAAGTCAACGACTGGGAGGTCGTACGGGCTGTCAACCCCACCATCGTCCTTATCAAAATCCTCTCACAACATAGCGGGTGCTAGTGGATTCAACCCTAAGGATGGGCTACACAAATCTGTAGCAGCGCCCATGGCAATTTTCGAGGATGCTGAAAGGCCATCCACACAAGCCTCGCCGCCCAGACGGATCGAAAGCTACAAGACGCTGCAGGATTTCTATTCTCTCTTCGACAAGATCGAGCGGACTTCTTACGTTGGGGCGTTTTTTCTTGAGGCTTACGCGGAGAAGCTGAGGGACGATATGTGCAAGGACTGCTGGTTCAAGCACAACGTCAACGTCGACCTGTTTTAGTCGGCAAACTATTTTGTATCTACTTCGTCTTCACATGATACCCGATTTTCCTTTCTTTTGGTTCCGAGCTTGGTGGGACGGTGTGGGCTGGCGCCGGCCCGTTTAGACCCTGACGATCTCCAGCAACTGCTGGTACGTTCCTGGTAAGCCTTGCGAGATGCATCTCAAGAATCTCGAGATGGAGAGCGTTCTGTGCTTTGCCTGGGTAGCACGGCGATATCTAGATAGATAAGGCCGCATGATGTCTCACGTGGCAGTACGCATTAATCCAAAGAAGTTCCAAGAAGTATCAGAATGACGTGGTCGCGTGGTGGCTGAGGTGTCGTGTGCCGCTAGCATGGTCGCTAAACTTGTCCTCGAGAACGTCTCCGCGTCAGGCTGCACAGAGTTGTACGCCCGCGTTTTGGATGACCGTGCCGTGTCTCCTCTTAAAACGCTCCTCCCCGCCATTCATTCCTCGCCCTCCTACTCCTATTCCTAATATATTTCCTTACACCGCTCCTCCCCAGCCATGCACGACCCGTTCCCACTCAAGCCCCCAACGGGCCTCATACCCCACGCCCAGAAACTCGCAGACGTGCTCTCGCTCCAGACGCTCCCGCTGCACTTCCACGAAGTCATCTTCGCGTACTCGATCTACCACGGGACCAACAAATACCTCTCGCCCGTCTTTTCGCGCGCCTTCTTCCCGCGGACGTACAATGCGCTCAACGCGCGCACCAAGCTCAATTGGGACGTCCACGTCGTCTCGTTTGTGCAGAGCGTGGTTATCTGCACGCTCGCGCTATGGGTCATGTGGGCGGATACCGAGCGGAATGAGATGGACACCACGGAGCGCGTGCATGGATATACGGGCGCTTCGGGGCTGATTCAGGCATTTGCGGGAGGGTACTTTCTGTGGGACTTGGTGATTACCGTGCAGAACGTGCGCATCTTTGGGATTGGCATGTTGTTCCACGCGATATCGGCTTTGTGCGTGTTTAGCCTGGGATTCGTAAGTCTTGACCATCTGTCATGCTTAATTTCCAAAGAACCATGTGAGATGAAGACAAGAGAAGTACTAACAATCCCCCAAACAGCGCCCATTCGTAAACTTTTATGCCCCAACCTTCATCCTCTACGAGCTCTCCTCCCCCTTCCTCAACATCCACTGGTTCTGTGACAAACTCAACATGACGGGCTCCACCCTCCAATTCCTCAACGGCATCGTCCTGCTCCTCACCTTCTTCTCCTGCCGCCTCGTCTGGGGCACCTACAACTCCATCGTCGTCTTCGCCGACGTGTGGCGCGCATACACCGCCGGTCCACTCGACCTGCCCTCGGTGGCCAAATCCACACCGCCATCCTCAACCGATAATACCGTGCTGTCCTTCGCGCACGGCCAGACCGTGCCCCTGTGGCTCGCCGGCGCATACCTCGCCTCCAACCTCTGCCTCAACGGCCTGAACTGGTTCTGGTTCGCCAAGATGATCGAGACGCTGCGCAAGCGCTTCGACCCGCCGCTGGGCACGCGGCGCGCGCAGGACAAAGACGCCGTTGCGCAGGAAAAAGTGCTCGTCGAGGGCACTTCCGTACTCACTCCCGCAGCCGATCTAGCCGACAGTGCAGATTACCTGCGCGCGGGCGAGCAGGTGGAAGTCAAGAGTAGCGGGACGCATTTAGAAGTTGGAGCGCGGAGTAGGAGGCGAGGATAGTGTTGCTGTCGTTTGGAATGGTCTATGAGAGTTAAATCTAGACGTTTTTATTTATTTATCCATCCCCCAGTCTTTTATTCATCACTCCTACTACTCCAAGTCGTCATCCTCTTCGTCACTCTCCCACCCATGCCGCTCCCTCATCACCTCCCTCACCACCCCCAGCTTCTCCCTAACCTCCCTCCTCCGGCCCTCAAACGCCTTTTCCGCCTCGGCTTTGTCCTTCTTCGCCTCGTCCAACACGGCCCGTGCGGTTTCCAGCGCCTTTTCAATCTTCCGGATCTGCGAGTCGAGCGCCGCGGCGTGCGTCGCGTGGCTGGTGGCGTGGGCGCGCAGGGAGAGTTTGTACTTTTGGTAGACTGCGAGGGATTAGTGGTGGCGGATTGAGGGAGGGGGAGCGAGGTACATTTGAAGCGTTGGATGCGTGTCACGTCGCGGACGAGGAGTTTGAAATCGCCTGGTAATGTGGATTAGTGCGTGCGTGTGTGTGTGGGATTGCCGTGGGTGGCGTACTCATGCGGGTTTTTGCGATTTGAGCGGGCGTGCGGCGGTCGGGTTTGTCCATTTTGGCGAGGATGTGCGCCGGTGTAAGGGTGGTGCTGGGGAAGTGGAGGTGCCTGGCCTGCGCAAGTGACAATGGGTGCATGTACTACCCAGCCTACAAGAGTCACGAGCTTGTCGGCAGTAGTGAAGGTGGACGAAATGAAGTGAGAACTAGACGCATCTGAGAGGATATTCGACTACCGCTCGGTCGACATACATATCCATCGACTCCCACGCGAGCAGGCAGTATCGCAAAGACATGCGTGTATCAATCCCCACACACCACTTTCTCACATCTCTCATTTCTCATCTCTCACTCTTCCTCTCAATCCTGCCCATCTCCAGCTCTCCCTTCGCCTCCATGATTCCCTCAACAAGCCGCAACTTGTGACTGAACTCCACCACCAAAGCGCCACAACGCTTTTCAATTCTCACAGACTTTTTGACAGAAGCACGCCTCTTCTCCCTTGCAATATCCGAGAGCCCTGGGGCGCTCTCCGCCTGCCGCATGGTCTGCAGCTTGGACTGGACGTCACTGAGCGTTTGGCGGCTTTCGTCTAGTTTTCCGAGTACACCATCTCGGACTGTCGGAGTTGGTAAGCTGCAGGAGAAGAAGGTGGATGTTGTGGGCTGCAACTCACATCCGGCGCGATAGGCTGGTGGTCCGCGAGACAACATGTCCTTGGTCATGGCTATCGCATTGTCAGTAGGCGTCGGGACGGATATGGGCTGACTGCGTACCAATGTTCTCCGCAGAGAGCTCGCTGGCACTCTTGAAATCTCTCTTTGACATGTTTCGATGTGGGATGTGTGGGAAGTGGTAGAATAGGTTAGAGGGATGGGGGAAATTCGCAGACGACTCAAGAAAGGGAGGCTCTATCATACCGGTTCTGAGGTGACTTAAGACACGGTGAGGAGAAACGCTCCCTTGAGATCATGTTGCTGGCGCTTCATCTCGCGTGTGCAGCTTCCCGTTGCATGTTTCCGCCACTTCGCTGTGCGTGTATCATTTCTCCCCGCCGAAACATGGATCCACCTGCGTTGTCGAATGACAGATCAAACTGCAATGTGGGCGATAAGGTATGTTTATTCCAAAGGCGTGGGAAGAACAGGCTGTTTAGTGCGCCGGGAAGGACACTGCGCGATGCTATGAACGGTAGTCACGAGGCGTAATTGCAAACAAGTTCACGAGGATAAGCAGCTTCATTTGACTTGTTGAGAAGTCCTATCTAGCCTGGAGAAAGAGCGTTGAAGTCTCTTCCACCACGTGAGTACGACCGCACACTTGCAGCTTTCACACCGCACCCAACACCTTCCCATTCTGCAACCCCTCATCTTGATTACCAGATCTCCCCGGACTCCTCAGAGCTCCCACACTGCCTCGTCAAAACCATCTAGAGTTTTGCCCGGTTCTTCTTCACTTCCTTGCTCAAGACATTCGAGGCGGCCGAGGGAAGACGTTGATCCTCATCTTCTCTGGCACGCCCAAGGTGTTGTTCAAGGATTAGAAGGAACTTCTCAGTCTCGTGCTTGAGCATCTCCAACATTGTGTATAGCTTGACATCAACTAAAGCGCACTCAGTGAGGGGGCTTTCAGTGAGGTGTAGAGAATACACACTTCGGGGCTCAGCTCGGCCTTTTTGGGATTAGTCGTGGGGATAGCGATACGAGTGGTTGGGGGGCAAATTTTACCTGTATCCGTAGATGTAGGGATGTTGGTTGCTGTCTGGTCTGACATGGTTGAACTTGGTGTTCGGTGCGGGAGAATGGTTGTGTGAAATGGATGAGGGGATTTGAGTAGCAAACTGGAAAGGAGGACGGCGGTGGCTGTTTATAGCAGAGCCTGGCTCAAGAGTCGGTGAGACTGCTTCGCTATGAGGGGCGAATGTGGATGCTTCGTCTCGTATGTGCAGCCTCCCGATGCATGCTCCCGTGCTGAGCTCAACAGTCCAAATCTTGGGGACACACGACTAGTAGAATCTTGGTTATTCAAATGACCTCGCCAGTATCTCAAGATTGGTTCAAGTTTGCAAAAGGCGTAGGCAACAAGATTGAGAAATTCGTGCTTGGTGTTTGTTAGGTTGGCGTGTTGCGGACGGCTGCTTGCATATTCTAGCTCACTTCAGCCGTGCCGAGATTTGAGGTAACGAGAGAGAGACAGTGCTACATGTCACTTTTTGTAAATTCAGGAATGAACTATCGCTACGTGAGTCCAACTGACTGCTAAGATGGCGCACTCTAGCATGATTCGCCCGCGGTATGACCCGACCAGCCCCTACCAACTGCGCATAAGTCATCCCTCAACGGGCGGTATCATCTTCATATTAGCAAATTCACCCAGGACCTCTTTTATCGCATCGTTTGAGTCGACAAACCCGTGCCAGCCCATCTTCCTGGCCTTGTTCATCGTGAGATCAAACGTCGCGCCCATCAATGACCCGTCCGTGAATCCGAATATCCGGTCAATGTCCATGTCTTGCAGCTTGCCACACGTCAACCCATACTTCTCCACCAGCTCATCCCATGCCTTCTGCACCTTTTCTTGCTTGGCCCAGTCCACCAGTTTGAAGCGGTATCGGTATCTACCGGGAGGTCCGAAACCGCGAGGTGGCGGATCAAAGCGTGTTATGACTTCAGTATACACATCATCGTCCATGCTAGGGTGCTCATACGGCATGAGGTACCAGCTCGAGAATTTGGGCCAGAAGTTGCCCCAAGTAAACGTGGTCCCGTCCATGGTATTGAACTTCTGGTTCTTCGCGCTATCGGTCAGGACCGCCCACTCTTCCATGTATCCGTTCATCATACTGCTACTCAGACATCGCGTTGCTTCCCATGAGTTTAGATCACATGGGAATTCCAGCTTTTCGCCCAGGTGTCGCTGAACACTTGCGTACACGCCGAGAGGGAAAACGAGGTTCATTGCTGCATCTGGAACTGCGCCGAGGATGCCGGCGGGCATGCACACGTTCCAGTTAACATTGTGCTTTTCGCAAAAGTCCCAGAGGAAGTCTTCCTGTGGGTAGTAGAAGTTCGGCTCAAGATTTACTCGAGGCGCGCTTTCTTCCTGTGGGTTGGTGGCAGGACCAAGGTGGATGCCATAATTCTTCGCGCCAGTTTGAAGCATGATGCGTTTTGGCTGGATGTTGGCAAGAGGTAGTGCTTCGCAGAAATTCTTGAGCAGAGCCACTTCGTCAAATTAGTGCGTGCGAAATGTAACCATAATCTGCATCTTGAACATACCATTCACTCGGCACATCTCTTCGGCATCGCTCCACAAGCCACCGCCCTCCTTCGGTTTCGCCTGCACGTAGCTGTAGAAGAAGACATAGTCTGCTTTCACACCTTTGTCCTTCAGAACCTCTGATATCTCCCCTGCTTCTTTCAAAAAGTCGAGCGCGATGTGTTCCGCGTTTTTTGGGAGCCCATTGGGAATTACAGGTGGCCTTCGCGATAGGCAGTATATTTTACTCCATCTCTCAGGGTCTCGCGCTAGAACACGCAGCATGTAGTTTCCAGAGATTCCATTAGCGCCTGTAATGATGGCTGTTAAGCCCTTCAAGGATGGTGAGTAGACTGGGAGACCATGGTAGATGCCTTTTGACTGAACCGTTTGCTGGTTCGACATAGTTTAGAAGTAACGACGTAAAGAACTCGGGATGAAGCCAATACTTGCGGACGATTTGAGGAAAATAAAGCAGAATCTCGTCGTATTTACATGTCGACGTCGATGTCGATGTGTGGGACTCGACGTTGCCGAGGTCTGGCCATGACTAATGGTTGCGGGGAAGCTAGTACATGCGAAGATTGGTATACAGCAATGATGATCATCTAGTATACAAACACGCGCAATTCAATCAAGGTCCAGATACTGAATCTGCAAGTGGCTTCGTCGATCTAAGGGCAGTAATGTGTCTCTCAGCGCTGCATTTGAAAAGGTTTAGATGGCGCACATTGCTACGGCTTTTAGCGCCGGTAATTCTACCACTATTCAAGAAGAGATCGGGCCGGTACCGCAAAGTCGATACAAGTTTCCCAGATTCAATTCATCACAAATTCACAGTCCCCTAGCGTATCTTCGTAAGTAATGTTGAAGCACAGCAACGCTTCCACATTTAAAATCAATTTATGGGATCTTGGTGACATGAAAAGCACTTTTCCGCGAGGCTGAAACGATGCAAGTGGTGTGCGAAGGGCACTAGGAGGAGCAACCTTGAGCCCGGCCCTAGGAACAAACATTGTTTGTGTTTAGGTGAGTTAGCCGATTGTGACACTTAGATTCCCAACACCGTTCCCTCACTTTGCAATTACCTCAGAATCTTGCTATTCTTTTATTGAAGTTCTACGAAATAGCAGATAGTTTTTCCAGCTGCTTGTTCAATACAGTCGTGAATTCGGGCCGCATACGAACCTAAACACAGCTCATACACGTCACTAGGCTCCAAGGCTGGAAGACTACGCCACTCTAGTACTTCAAGACGCCAGCTGCAATCATCGCGAACATCTACAAGTCAACTTTTGATAGCCTTTTCCTCGACTCTTACCGGCGTTTGGAGCTACTAAGTCGCATGCTTTGCCAGGATGAAGTTTCTGAGCTGCGAACCCTGCACATGACAACATCCTAGCCCGTGAACACGATAAGAAACATGGCATCATGGGCAAATATCGCAAGCATAAAGACGCATCCTACGACTGGAAACACCAAGCCAAAGCCAGCACCTCCTGAGTTGATCGAAAGCCCTACGCCACACGAGGCTGCTCACAGTAAGCGATCCGACCAATGCGCGCGGTCAAGTCGTGTAGCCGTACCAAACATACCTATCCGGAAGAAGCATATCACCACGCCACCAAATCTACCGGTATCGATCACAGGTGAATCTTCTCGGCAGAAGCCTAGCTTGAACCCCTCAGCAAGTCCGGAGTCAACAGGCGTGCAGAAAGTCGACTCTGTTGCCTCGAATACGCCACCACTAGTACAACTAAGCCGGGAGTACGACGTGTATGCTAAGCCTTTTATCCCGCCCGACTGGCTCAAGATAAACTTGGAGTCACCTATCCGCACCACCATCGCGCGGAGTCGACATCGTATCGATTACCATGGATATGTTTCGACTTTCTGTGGAACGCATCTTCTCCCGGACCGGCGCAAGACTGCTAAAGGAAGCGAAGCAAAAGCCATAGGGCCCGCAGAACTCACTGCGTCATTGTACTATACCTACTTCCTAGCATTATTGCACCGCGAATGTACAGCAGTGAAGCGTGAGAACGAAGGTCACGCTTTGTACAGAATTCCGCTATACCTTACAGGGGTAGTGACCGAAGACCCAATTTGGGCACTGACTATTCCTGGCCTTCGTGAGGATAGCCCGTTTCTGGAGATGGGCGATGTGCTACAGCTCAGACAATTGTGGATCGGCAGTGATGGAAACATCATGCCGGTGCCAATGTTAGCGGATGGTCCAGATTCTTTTGGTCAAGCTATTTTCCTGCAAGGATGGACAGGTGTCCAGTATGACGCTTGTGTTTACGCTGTCAACAGAGCAAAAGAAGTCGTGTACCTCAAGGCTAATGACTTGGGCTTCCTACACACGAATCAACCGGTCCCGATGGGCGTCAACGTAGTGTTTCCTCTGAAGCAAGCAAAGTTTAACATACAACAGAGAGCTTTAGGGTTCATTGCATCTCAGCTCGATATGGTAGACACTCCACCAATGCATGCCCAAGACTCCGAGGCCGATGGCGACATTAACGACTTTAACGATGTGACCGCAATGGGAAATACGTCCTCTAAAGTATTTGGGAAAAGCGAAGGAACGATGCTCAATACATGGATACAGCGCATGCTTTTCCCAACAGAAGCGCATGGTGAAATGCAGTCTACGCTCCGCAGGATACCACACCGCGCGCTCTTCGATCATGCCATCAATTATGAGCAAGCGCATGCTGTAAACTCAATCTGTAATAGAGATTATGGCACATTGCCTTACCTCATCAGTGGACCGCCAGGAACTGGGAAGACGAAAACCTTGGTCGAAACCGCCATGCAGCTACTCAACACCTCGGAAGCCATACACACGCTCATATGTGCGCCTTCAGAGGCTGCGGCGGATACGCTTGCACTACGATTGAAGAAGTATCTGAGCAATGAGCAACTGTTCCGACTTATACGACCAGGAAGAAACGACACTGAGGTTCCCGGGGAGCTCACGCAATACTGTTACATGGCGAATGACATGTTCTCGCTCCCACCGATCAAGACAATGATGGCGTACAACATCGTCGTTACCTCATGCCAAGATGCCGGGATCCTTTTTGATGCGCGCTTGACTAACGACGATCTTTGGCATATCGAGAGGAACATGCTTGCGACTTTCCATCCAGAAGATCAAGTTTCTACACCGAAGCTACACTGGGGAGCTCTTCTTATCGACGAGGCAGCGCAAGCCACCGAGATCGACCTACTTGCCGCCATCAGCGTCGCCTGTCCACCTTCGACCTATCCAAGACATCTCCCTCAACCACTCTTCGTCATGGCTGGCGACGAGAACCAGCTAGGACCAAGAACAGCATCTCGCGACCCTCACTTCTCCAAATCCCTCTTCGCACGCCTCGCGGAACGCCCACTCTACAAAACCCACCCCTTATCCCGCTCAAGCGTCAAGCCATCCGCCGCACCCCCCGTCCTAAAAAGGAGCATGCTCCCCATAATCTACCCACCCTTCACAAACCTCATCCGCAACTACCGCTCGCACCCCGCCATCCTCAGCGTCCCCAGCTCCCTCTTCTACAACGACACCCTGATCCCCGAATCGCCCACCCCGAACACACCCCTGCAAACCTCCCCTCTCTGGCGCGGCCGCAAATGGCCCGTCCTCTTCGTCCCCAACACCTCCCCCGACGAAATCGAGTGCGACGGCGGCGGCTGGTACAACATCGCCGAAGCACACATTGCATGTTCCATCGCGCAGCAACTCATCCGCGACTCGGGCGTGGCGCAGAAAGACATATGCATAATGTCGCCGTTCGCCGCGCAGGTCAAGCTTCTGCGCTCGCGCATCCGCTCGCAGCAGTACGGGCTGTGGGACGTGAACATCGGGCCGCTGGAAGCGTTTCAGGGGCTGGAGAAGCGCGTGGTTATCGTGTGCACGACGCGCACGCGCGAGAGGTTTTTGGCGGAGGATGAGAAAAGGGGGTTGGGCATTGTGCAGCAGAGGAGGAAGATGAATGTGGCGCTGACGCGTGCCATGGAGGCGTTGTTTGTGGTTGGGAATCCGGAGATTCTGGTGCGCGACGAGTGTTGGAAGGGGTGGTTGGCGTTTTGCTGGAGGAATGGGTTGGTGGATGAGTGTGGGGAGAGGTGGGATGGGGATGCGGAAGGGTTTGGGGAGGGGAATGTTGGGGTGTTGGAGAGGGCGTTGGTGGCGAAGGAAGATAGTGTTGGAGGGAGGAAAGTGTTGGGTAAAGGCGCGGAGGGCTTGGACATGAGTCGGGACTACGAGGTTTGGATGGATAGTTTGAGGGAGGCCTTAGACGAGGAAAGTGAGGACATAGATGAAGAGGAAGATGAAGAGGAAGATGAAGAGGAAGATGAAGAGGAAGATGAAGAGGAAGATGAAGAGGAAGATGAAGAGGAAGATGAAGAGGAAGATGAAGAGGAAGATGAAGACGAGGATGGGGAAGAGTAAGGGTTATTACTTTTCAGAACATGGGTTATTACGGGAACTTAATCTTGAGTAATATGCATTTCGCGCGGCTTAAGCGCATTCAATTCGCTCAAAGAGGTGCTCATCTAGTATGAACTTTGCATCAATATCCATGATTTTGTAAACGCCAACGCCATATGGCTTGCCAAATGCTGGCTGTGGTAGTATACAAATGTAAGTCCTGTTCGTACATGGTCCAACGCCCCTGCACTCCGGTGTTCCTTCACAGTGACCTGTTAAATCCCTGCTAATGGCCCAAATAGCCCCTAAGGGCGCTCTCCATCTCCTGTTCATTGATTTGTCCGTGTGCCTGCATCTGTAACATGCGCTGCTGCTCGGCCAACGTCTTTGGATGTGGTGCATCCCCAGGACCCTTGAACCAGCTCGGAACTTCACGCTGCGGAGGACCGTAGGTGTTAGGGAATTGTGATGGGGGGCCACCTGGCGCACCATTGGCAGGGCCTGGGACATACGGAACGTATTTGCCAGCGTTGTTTGGTGCAGCACGTGGCTTGGGGGGCAGCGGTGTTGGAACGCCTCCGTTCTGAGCAGCGGCTGCAGCCTTCTCGCGATCGCGCTTCTTCTGTTGCACCAATGTGCCCTTGACACCGCGCAGGTATCTCGAGGCCAGATCAACCAGCTCTTTCGCCTCATTCGAATTTCTCAAAGCTTCGAGCATGGCTCGCACTTGAGTCTCGGACTTGATGTGAGGACAAGTGCGGCTGTGACCATAGTGCGCAAGACCGCAGAGGCCGCAATGTTCGACACCTGCAGCCTTGAGTTCGCATGCACCTTGAGGATGCATCTTGTGACATGCTGGACAGTGGCGGTTGCTGTAGGAACCATATGTTGGCTCAAGCGGCGAGCGGATGGGCACATGCGTGCGTCGGAAAGGTTTGACTGTAGAGGAGACATTAGTCTTCGTCTTCAAGCCTGACGGCGCAAGTCGGGACGAAGCCTTGCCAGGAGCAGATTTAGGAGCGGTGACAACTGGTTGAGCCGGAGTCTTCAACTTCGGACCCTTCACAGTGACAGTCGCCGGTGGGGTGTGACAGGGTTGTGACGAAGACTTGTTGAACGCACCTGCGCCGTTTTGCTTGTACATTGAGGAAGTGGCCTTTGTGGTAGTACTGCGAGCTCGATCAAGATCGAGTTCCTCTGGCCGGATTGTGTCGGTGGCAATGGCTTCTGGCTCTGGCTCACTCTCATCTTCGCTATCAGCTTGGAAGTCGGTGTCGCTCTCAGAATCTGCCCTCTTCTTCTTGCGTGAGCTGGCATTCTTGACAGGGGACGTAAGGGCGAGTGCGTCTTCAAAAGCATCATCCCCAGCCGTTGATGCAGCGTCTGCATCGTCCTTCTCGGTCGCATAGTCGACGTTCTATTTCGTGGTTAGTCTCAGAATGATTGTAGAACTGGGTGCACTTACTCCACGGGCACGTCTGCCTCTACCCATGGCCTCAGCTCTTGCAATAGCTTCTGCGGCAGCCAATGCCTGACGCTCTTTCAGGATTTTGTCCCATACACCAGGGTCAGGTGCAACTTCCTCATCTGGAGTCTCGAGATCGTTCTGGAGCGTTCCCTTGTCGTTGGCCCACACTCGAGCAAAACTAAACTGAGCTTCTGCCGAATCGTCTGTTGCGTTGGACTTGGTGTTCTCAATGTGGCTACGATCAAGAAGCTTCTCGATTGATTCCTCGTCATAGCGAATGTCTTGCTCAGCATTGTCGTCCTTGAAAAGCTCAGCTGCTCCGAACTTGAGAATAGACTCCACGTCGTGCTCCTCGATGTCGTCAGCGTCCAGCTGCTCGACAACGACATGATCAAGCGCCATCTTCTTTCTGCCCATCTGGATGATCTTCTCTTCCACAGAAGATCGCGTCATAAGTTGGAAGCAAAGCACTTTATTCTTCTGGCCGATTCGATGAGCGCGAGCAATTGCCTGAAGATCTTGATGAGGGTTCCAGTCAGGGTCCAGGATGATGACTGTATCGGCAGTGGCGAGATTGATACCAACACCACCAGCTCGCGTAGAGAGCAGGAATGCAAATAGAGGAGAATCCGGCGCATTAAATTGATCGATGCGCTTCTGCTTCTCCAAAGATCCCATCTGTCCATCGAGACGCTGGTAGGCCATCTCCATACCATCTAGAAAGTCTTCAACAATGTTAAGCATGTCAAGAAATTGACTGAAGATCAGGACGCGGTGTCCACGTTCTTTCAATTTCGGCAAAAGAAGCTCCAGAAGACTAAGCTTGGCAGACGCTTCGACAAGGTTGCGATGAGACACAGCTGCAACCTCTGTTCGCTCCTCAATCTCGCGACTGTAGACGAAGGGGTGACACAAGCACTTCCGGAGCTGCATTAAAATATTGCTCAGGTTCGCGCGTTCTTGTTGCTTAAGCGACTTGTCTGAAGTAAAGAGAGCCTTTAGGAGCTCGGGACGCTTCGACAAGATCGATTTGTAGAGTTGTTTCTGCAAATGGCTCATCGAGAGTGGAAGAATGACCTGCCCGAGGGGCGGTAGGAAGGTCAGCACCTGGGCTTTCGTGCGTCGGAGGATGAACGGTCGGATCTGGTCGTGCAACTCCTTTACATTTTCCGATGTCATGTCCGCGTACTTCTCCTCGAGTTCAGCCGCGTTGATCGTCTCATCCAAGAAGTGTAGCAAATTGAAAAGCTCTCTAGCATTGTTTTGCAAAGGCGTGCCTGTCATGAGAAGGCGGAACGGGGCCTTGACAGCACTAAGAGCTGTGTACAGCTGGCTTTTGTCGTTCTTCAGTCGCTGGCCTTCATCGACGATGAGCCCTCCCCAGCTGACGCTCCGGAACATGCGCCTGCAGCTGTCATCTGCCGCCGCTTCGTAGGAAGTGACAACGATATGACAGCGGAGCTCTTTCGTTCGTTCAGGATACATCTCGTATCTGTAGGCCATGTCGCGAGCCTGGGCGGACCCGAAGTATGCAACGACGCGCAGGGAGGGCACCCATTGCTTTATTTCGCGGCGCCAGTTGGCAGCTGTTGAGTTGGGGACTACAATGAGGAAGGGGAAGCAATTGTGCTCTTGGACCATTGTAGCCATGAAAGCAATGACTTGGATAGTCTTGCCCAGACCCATCTCATCAGCAAGAATACCGTTGTTCTGGCTGTACCATTGGTAGTAAAGCCAGTTGAGACCTTCGATCTGGTACTTCATCAACTCGCCACCGACAAGATTGTCCGGCTGTTTCTGCTTCTCGAGCTTCGCGAAAGGCTGGCTGCGGACCTTTTCAAGGCGGGCTTTCAGAGGACCTTGTTTAGGATACTTAACATAGCGACCAGCAACCCAGTCGTTGTAGGCTGTGACAAAGTCCAGCCACCGGTCACCGTCCTCCGGTGTCGGCACACTCTCCCAGACAGCGTCTTCGTATCCGAGACCTTTGTACTTGATCAAAGCTTTGTCGACCTCCTTGATTCGAGCCTTGAGGATCTCCTCGCTTCGGACTTCCACATAGCTTGTGTACTTGATGTCGAGGACGATATCGATGCGGAGAAATTCCTCAGGAATGGCATCCTCGGTGCGCATCTTTGGACCGTCTTCTCGCTTGAAAAAGGCCTTCCGCATAACAGGCGCAGTGACGCCCCATGTCCAAGCTCCAGAGAACCATGTCGCACGGAAGTAAGACTGGTTCTCCCACTTGACAAGGTACTGCTTCTCGTCTTCGCCGACCTTCTCGCAAGGAGCTCCTGGCCGATAGGTTTCGACATCTGATGGCCTCCAGGCGATGAGACTGCCTACCTTTAGGTCCTCAGTGTCGATGCATTCCTTGCACATCCATCTTCCTGAGTATTCACGGAAACGCTCATCTGCTCGTTCGTCATCTTCGCGGTTGACGTCCATGGCGTACTGTGAGAGCGGGGGCAGGTGGTGGTAATGCCAAGCGCGCGCGCATTTCGTGCATCGGAAGAGCACATTCTGAGCGTTGTTGACAAGATCTGGATCCACATCAACGATTGGGTCTTGGCCATCGTTCTCCTCCCGATCCTTCATCTCCTGCTGCGTAGTTTTGCGGACACGGTATGGCCTACAGGAGGTGCCGTGCTCTGTACAGTCCTGGCAACGTGCAAGATCTGGAGCAGTTGCATCTTTCTTCTGGTAGATGTTGATGCATCGCTTGCATTGGAGGACAAAGTTCTCGTTGCCAACTTTGGTGACCAGGTGTTCGCGGCTTGATCGAGTTCCAATGCAGTTCTTGTGATAGGAGAGGGAACACCCTTGGCAGTAGATCAGTGGCGCGACGTTGGGGCCGCTGTAGCATACTTCGCAGCCTTCAGCGTGACGTGCCCGGAACAGATCACTCCTCGGGAGGGTGGGGAAGACCTCACGGACTTGCGTCAACTTGGGTGCCGCTGCTTTCGGTTCAGAGTCAGAGCGGTAGATGTCGCCTACGCCAGCTTCTTCCATATTGTTCGTGGCACGTGTTGACCGATCGGACTGCCGCACACCAGATCGGGGCATCTTCTCCGGCTTCGAGGAACGCAACGACCGCCCCTTGCGCTTCCTGCCTGGCAGCACATCTGAACGCAAGATGTCGGAGTCGCTCGTCTCGTCCTCTTCGTCCTCCTCAGTATCGTCATACGACTTGACAGGCGCCTGCTGTCGTGAAGAGCGGCGGGTTGGTTCTAGGTCTTGCTTGCGTCTCCGTCTACGCTTCTTGCCGCTGGGCTCTGAATCATCGCTGGTGGAGAGTTCGGCGAGGTCGCTGACACGTGAGCGAGTCCGTGAAGAGCGTCTGCTGCCCTCTTCCTCACGCCTGTTCAGTGTCTGCACTCGGCCGTGGCGGGGTCGGCGCGAGATGGGCGCTTCGTCGTCGTCATCCTCGTCCTCCTCCTCTGAAGACGAGATGTCAATGATCGAAATGTCTACGAAGTCGTTCTTCTTGGCCTTGGCCCCGCGCTGACGGAGCTGCATATCGTCGGCACTGGGCGACGCTTGATCGTCTTCTTCAGGCTGGAACTTTTGTAAGGCTTCAGGACCGCCGGGCAGTCCGAGGAGTTCCTCGAAATTGATCTAACGTCCGGGTTAGGGATTTGAGCTCGCAGGGCGTGGGGTAGAGGAGGTAGGTGATGGCGGGCCGCCGATTATATAGAGCTAAAGAGAGGGAAAGCTGCCACGGCCAATGCGCCTTTACCTCTCTCGGAGCTTTCAGCGGGGCTGCCTTTACTGCCTGCACTCACCTTTTTTTTTGTATCGTCAGTCATTTTGACTTCGTACAACATGTCTCCTCTCCGCGAGTATTCCTTTACGATTTCCTCCACCTCTTCGGCTGGCTCATAGTACACATATTCGTCCGGATTGCTGACCGGCTTCACCCGCACACATACAGCCCGGCGAACTCTCGGCTCCTCCAAATCTTTGCTCGTAGCCTCTACGTCCTGGTCCGGTTCTGCGGGTTCAACAGGCGATGCGATTCGTGACGGTTCGGGTGGAGGGGCGGCTTTTCGACTGTCTTTCCTCTGGAAAGCAGCCATCAGCTGTTCACCATCGTCGTCTGAGCTCATGATTATGTGCCACTGGCGTTCACAGGTCGAGCTCCAAGTTTAGTGCACGGTAGCGAGCGGGTGGAAACGTCGTGTTCGTCGAGGAAGTTGCGCCCATCGGAGATGCGGAGAAGGAACGTTTGAATCGTTTGTCGAAGTCAATAGCGTGCGGATAGTATGCGCGTCGCCATGTAAGTGTGAATTGCGCACCAAAGCCTCTATCTCCGCAATATGCTCGGTGAATGGACAACCGACAGTCACTGCTTCCATGTGGAGTAAGACGCGTCCAGTGACCTCGCGATACGCGTCGCGCTAAAATTAAGCTCAATGGCCCGTGCGAGTTTTCTAGTGAACACCGAAAATAAACTACGATATTTTCCAAACTTCAATTCGTTCAATCGAAGAGCTCCTGTTATGGTTCTTTCCTCCCTACTTGGTAGCATGCTACTTCGGACACAGCGCACCCAACTACCACAAACGTTCCGGCGATACAAATCCCTCACTGCCGCCATCGAACGTGGTAGGCAGGGCGGACCCGATCGACCTTTCAGACCCCGCGCACGACCCCCACCTGAGGACTTCGGCGGTGACAGACCAAAGCCTCGTTACGAACGGAGGGCGGAACAATTTGGCCCATCAAAAAAATACGTCAACAAGCTCGAGAGCCGTGAGGCAAGTGAAAAACCACGGAGCAGCAGATTCGGCCGCATTGGACCACCACGCTCTCGGGACGGTGATGCGCCGAGTCGTTTTCAGGATGAGAGGCGTCCATGGCGCCGAGAAGATGGGGCTGATGCATGGTCGGAAGGACCTATGAGTGGCAAGCGGTTCGACAGTGAGCGAAGGCCCTCGTCAGATCGCATTGAAGGACGTGAAAGACCACCGTACCGCTCTGACGATGGAACGCGACGTCCAAATCGCTGGCAAGGACGTGGCCAACGGGTCGAACGACCACCCTGGCGCGAGGAACAGTTTGAGGGCAGAGAAGAGAGGCCGTTCGATCGTGACAACAGAGAGAAGAGGCCATTCGATCGTGACAACAGAGAGAAGAGGCCATTCGACCGTGACAGCAACTTCAAGAGCCAGGACAGATTCTCGGACCGAAATACTCCAAGAGGGCCACCAAGAGAGTCTTTTAGAAGACGCGAAACTGGGGATAGACCAGATCGTCCGGAGCGATCGGAGCGATCTTGGGCCGCAAGGAATGAGACTTCATCGTTCACACGTGGGCGTTCTGACGGAGGCCGATCTGAGGGTTACCAGCGCCGTAATGAATCCCAAACGCAAGCTGATGCACATTCTCCTACAAAACGTCCCACGGTGACTCCCGAGAGTACAGGCACGGTCCCCGAAGCGCTGCCATACTCCACAGCAGCCTCTGAGTTTCTCTATGGGCATTCTAGCGTCGTCGCGGCTCTAAAAGCAAATCGGCGCAAACTATACAAGATCTATGTTCACACGAGAGGATCGAGTAGAGATGGACTCATGGCTCGTATCAGAGCGCTCAAGCTCTTTCACATTACCGAGGAAGTTGGAGACGAATACTTGCGTGCAATGGACAAGGCAAGCAGTGGCCGTCCTCATAATGGTCTTGTATTGGAGTCGTCACCGCTCCCTGTTCCCCCTATTACGGAGCTGAAAGCAGTATCCGTGGAAGACGAGAGTTTCGGGGTCACTGTTGGTAGCCAAAGCGCCGAGGATGTGCTCGTCAATGGAAAGCAGGAGACATACCCGTACAAGTCTGCGGGCTGGCGACAGCCACTCATTCTCTACGTCGATGGCGTGGTACGTTCGACCGCCTACATTCATGAAGTGCGCTAACAATGGTAGCTGGACGAAGGCAACCTTGGAGCCATTGCTCGCTCGGCCTACTTCCTTGGCGTCGATGCCGTCATAACGCCAACCCGCCAAACTGCGCCTTGGAGTCATATTGCCGTGAAGGCATCCGCTGGCGCTGCAGAAGCTGTCCCTCTCTTCAAAGTGGGTGAACCTACAGCATTTCTGGGTAAGAGCTCGCGGGCTGGATGGAGGATATATGCCAGTGATGCCATCCCCCCTCCGCCTGTGGCATCGGGAGAGAAGGAAGAACCAAGCAGTAAGGTTGTTTACTCCATCGCGCGTAGTACCAAGCGCCTCCCCTCAGACCATTGCCCAGTCGCGGAACATCCCACAATCCTCATGATGGGCGCAGAAGGTACCGGACTCCGAGACAGTTTGCTCAATCTCGCGCATTACAAGGTCGGAATCAAGCACGGCCGGGAAGTCGACGAAATCGGAGTCGACAGTCTCAACGTCAGTGTAGCTGCATCGATACTCTCCTACGAGATGCTGCAGAAGCCGATGGCCAAGGCAGCAACAGCTCCAGAGGAAGAGTTGTTCTAGCACGGATATCGCTCCATGTACACTATGTAAATACTACATCTCACCCCTTTTCTATGATAGCCCGAATTGAGCATGCGTCAGTACGCTATGATTATGGCACGCGCGCACAGTGTAGACTACTCCTTATCTTAGCGACTCGCGTATATGCGCGACATACACCCACAGCAGCACGATCGAATCAGCTTTGCAGCCAATATCGCAGGCTGCAGGACGTTGGCATCCCCGCATATGGCATACCCCAACAATAATATCGGCGCCGACGCCGTACACCGAAGCGGTGAAGAGACGCCTTCAGCTTTTACATGTTTCTTCCCAGTCAAGTTTTCAAGGAGGTTATCGCTGACATGCCGCGCAGGCATGGCCTGCTGACGTCGAGTTTTGCGGCGCTAGCAAGTAAGCGTGGAATGCCATCTTGCACAGGCACACAGGACATGGGATTTGTAGCCCCACGCGTTTGGAGAGGTCAGTGCGTGCTGATGCTGATTGGTGTGGGTGGTGTTATCTCTGAGGCCATGGAGGATGGCGATCTTCCGGGATACAGAGAGGTCACAAGGACGTGAGTTGGATACTGCGCATTCTCAATATAGATTCCAGTCTTGAAGAACACGAACATGTCTACCCTTGCTCGGTAGGATTTACCTCCAAGATATGTACTTGAGGCTGTGAGTGTTGGCAGAGAGGCTGGGAAGAACCTGGGACAAAAGCTAGATGCCGTGCTCCAAATCGGTGATCTCGGAGGTGCGCGCTAAACTGAGTATGGGGGCTTGACACCGCCACTTGATGCCTCGGCATCCGATGCTGGGTACCCATAGATCATCGCAGATGATTCTCTATCCCAAGTGACCAAGAGCACATGAAATGTAGAAGAAATGCCTCAAGTCTTAAATAATGCAACACCACAGAACATCGTGTTGCTACATGCGCTATCAAATCCCACCATAGCGGAAGCGATACTAATGGTCCGTGGTCTCCGCTAGCGTGTCGTCATTGCACCTTCCGCGTCTAGCGGCATGGCGTAAGACATGCGAATTGGTGTGGACACCAGAGTCGCACCCCGGGGCAAACCTTGAAACCCTCACGACAGAAAGTGGTTGCGCCCTCGTCTAGTCGCTTGCTGTCTAACCAACTATTCCATCTATCTTTCTATCACGCACTGTGGATTTCGCGCTTGCACGCTTGCTCGCTCGGTGTAAAAGACCGTGGACCCGACTATCTCGAGGCTGCCGCTTGTACGCCTCATCGCAAAATCACGCAGCACGCGCCCTGTTCCCTTGCACAAAACCCCGCAGCGCCCCCCGGAGCTGGCGCCACGAAGTTGAGGCTTTTGTCTCATTCCCAGACTCGACTTTTCTGTGAGGGAAAAGGCTTTCTTGCTGCCATTATGACGCGCCAAATCGTATATGGCGTGGGTCTTGTTCTCACCATTGTTTGTAGGTCTTGAAGATGGCACGGGCAGTGGTATAGCACGTGAAGACTGACATGTGCAGCCACGATAATGACCATTGCGAGTATCGCCTCGCCGCGCTGGATCAGTTATAGCACTGTACGCCTTCTGGTCCTTTCAAGTAGGAATTCTCACTAACCATGTCCAGGATGGCGAGCGCAAATTCTCATACGGCCTCCACAGGCGCTGCTCTGTGGAAACCGGTGTCTGCGAACCCTTCCCTAAGACGTCAGAATGTGGCAAGCACCCGGCTTTCTGCAACATGTGGCGCACCGTCGGCTTCTTGATTTCCTTTGCCGTTGTGGCCGAGCTCTGCTCGCTCGTCTCCTTCGCAGTTATTGTTGGAGGCGGCGTGCAGAGGAGGGCTGCTGGATGGCAGGTTGTATCTGGAGTGCTGCTCTTCAGCGCCGTCGTGCAGTGCGCTGGAATGGCTATTGTGGTATGTCTCTGCACTTCCCCCTTACGCACGGCGCCAAGTCAGGACTAACACCCCCAGGCCTACCTCTACGACAACGACACGACCTATTTCTTCGGCGGCGTCTGGCACCTCGATAGGTGCTTCCACCTCGTGACCGCCTCTTGGACCATCCTTTTCCTCACCTCCGTCGGCACCATTGCCTCCGCGCTGTACCTCCCCGCCGAGGGCGACTACGAGCTCATCGTGGACGACATGGAGCCCGACGACCGGTAATTACACATATACCAAACGTGCTGTTTTTGAAGAAGGTTTAATGGTGGATAGGCTTCTTTCGCGCATCGCCGCGTGGGACAACGGCTGGAAAGGCTCGAATTCCAGCGAGGAGTACAGCTATCAGCGCGACCAGGACGGTATGAGCGATATGAGCAGTCTCGCCGGACGCCGGGAAAGTGATATCAGCTCCTTCAAGGGCCGGAGAGACAGCTCGGTTGGTGGGCCACGGATACCGGTTCACAACACCCCGCGATAAACCGCTCCAAAACGAAAACGCACATGAACGAACACGACGGACGGGCATAATAATACAAAGTGGTGGCGGCGGATTTGGCTGAAAATTGAAATGGCGCAAGTGGCTGTTATTTCGCCCTGGAACGCTCGCGATTTGATCTTTACAGCGGTATGGTTCCATGTTTGATTTCCCCTGTCTCCTATGATACCCCTCTACCCTGGTGGTTGGGCTAGTGCTTTTACATCTATTTTACCTTGTGGGTTTTACATGCGTCGCGGAATTTGGCATCAATTAAGTAGTATATCCGAATATGCAATATTTCAAGCATTGTTTCTCCGCTGGATTTCCGGTTTCAAGTCATGAGTGATTCATCTTTCATGATGTATATATTCTGCGATCCATGGCATGCGCCTTTTACCTCGCAGGGAAAGGAGTGTTCAAAAATCTCACTGCTTGGACGGACATGGAAAGACCATAGGTCGGATCCTCATAGATTTTTGTTCTCTCGAAAGGGGAGCTGGACATGTAATACAGGCTTACCGCTTTTTGGACACTGGTATAATTTGTGTTTATTAACAGAAGAGGAGAAGCGATCCAGAACAGGAGAATTTATATGCAACTTTCCATCGACGAGGGACATGAGTATTCTTCCATCCGGCAGAAACTTCATGGATGCTTGATAGGATGGATTTTGGAGACATGTATTTGGGTCTTGTAAGGTTCGTGCGAAACACGTATAGTCGATCCCTATGATCTGGAGTGTCACAAGTACACCAGACTGTATCGAAAGTATTCAGTCTTAGCCACTCGCTGGTTTGAAAATATAGCTGGGATCGGTGATGGTCCACACAGACATGACACTGGCGCCGCTGACATGGTAGGCATAGCATGTGCTTTGTACCAAAGCACAATTTTATATCACACATAGCATCTTCTACAGCATTTTCCTGGTATGGAAGTTTTTTCGCCGCGGAGCGTGAACATACGTCATCTCGAGCGCATTTTTTGAAATTCATGTGATAGCAGAATGGTAGTGAAGAGATAGATGTAGAGGACGGAGGTGCGAGTGTTTTATAGGATGACTCTGGGGGTATTTCATAGATGTTGGCTGGTTGATCTATCCACACGTTCTTCATATAGCGACGCGCTCTCGATTTTGAAATATGGGATGTAAGGTGCAAATCACAACTGATCGCACAATATGTGAGAGTATTTTTTAAAAAATAAAATGAAGGTGCATACACAGTCATGGAATTGTGCTATCTTTTTTTTTCTCGGACATCTCTAGAACATCCACTTGAATATTTCTTGTTTTGGACCAGTTCTGAGAAGAAGTGGATATGTTGATGGAAGAGAGGAATGAGGGGTGTATTTATACTACTGCTGGGTGTATTTGATAGCGAGAAGAAAACACATAAGCGGCAGCGATGTGCTTTTTGATGGTGGTTTGGGAACAGAGCTGATTTTGAGGATGCGTGGGTGCGCAGAGGACATAGGTGCGAGACATGGTGCTTTTTGGATATCAAACTCGGACGCAGGTCGGACGCAGGAAGACATGCAACATCTCGTAATTCATTTTTGAGGCAGCCGGAGAACGTACGATTCTCAAATTGTTTCAAGATTTGAGATGTGGTGCGAGACGAAGCTAGAATGAGAAAGCGGAGATGACGTCTGACATCGCGCCTTCCCTCTTTGGGCACGGAGGGAAAGGGACTTCGATCACTTCGTGCAAACTACGCACTAGAAGGATACGAAATCGTTCGAGAATTCTTCCGCAAGTGATGTTCCTGGTGATGTCTAGACTAATATGTGGGGTATAGTATTACAATCAATTCAATCTAATCTATCTGATTCACTCGGTGACGATGGCGTTTCTCCGTAACGCCGAAAAGTTGGCATTGAAGGTAAATACAGCCATGTCCATGCGAGCGTTGTTCAAGAGCTCTTGATTTGTGTATCTCGTCGAATCATCTATTGCTCCTTCGCGTCTTCAAAATGGTCAAATCAACAACCCTCCTCCTTCCCCTCGCATCCTCCTCCCTCGCCGCTCCACTAGCCGCGAACACCTCCTGGTCCGGCTGGAACAACGTCAAGCACCTCTTCGTCTTCGGCGACTCCTACACACAAACCGGCTTCGACCCCAAATCCACCCAACCAAGCCCGTCCAACCCCTTCGGCAACCCCCCACTTCCAGGCTGGACATCCAGCAACGGCCCAAACTGGGTCGGCTTCCTAACCGCCACGTACAACCAGAGCACCATCTTAACATACAACCTCGCGTCTGGCGGCGCAACCGTCGACTCCGCCCTCGTGAAGCCCTACGCCCCCACAGTTGTCTCAGTCAAAGAACAAGTCCAGGCGCAATTCCAGCCCATCTACGCCTCCAAGCCCGCGAGCGCACCCTGGACAGCTGAATCCTCGCTGTTCGCATTCTTCATCGGCATCAACGACGTGGGAAACAGTTGGTACTTGAACAACGCGACTCTCTACGACGCCATTTTCGCCGAGTACGCCGGCCTGCTCGAGCAAGTGTACGCGGCCGGGGCGCGCAACTTTTTGCTCCTCGGCGTCCCGCCGGTGAATCTGAGTCCGTTGATTACGAGCCAGGCGGACGAGGGGTATGCGACGGAGTACGAGGGCAGGGTTATTGCGGATTGGAATAGGAGGGTGGCGGATATGACGGCGCGGTTCAAGGCGGAGAATAAGGGTGTTGCGGCGTTTGTGCATGATACGAATGCGCTGTTTATGCAGGTTATCAAGGATCCGAAGAGCGTGGAGCAGACGGCGGGGTATAGGAATACTACGGCGTATTGTAAGGCTTATGCGAAGTAAGTGGATTTTGAGTGGTGATTTGGGAGTGGAGAAGCTAATGGTCAGCAGTGGGACGCCGACGTGGTATACCAAGGATGCGAGCTGTGATTATGCGGTCAATGAGTATTTGTGGTTGAATGATTTGCATCCTACGTTTCCGGTGCATAATGCGACTGCGGCGTCGATTGTGGAGCTGTTGAGTAAGTAGGTCGGTAGAGGAATACGGCCACAATGGCCTCAAAGACAGACTGAGTGGTGACCTCTTTTCTATTGTTACATATCATAGACTAACTGACATGGTAATCGTTCCGTATACTGGTAAGTTTGCCGACTACATGGGCAATGCAAGTATGCTGCAGTGTTACCCAGGCCTAGTTCTTCATCTTTGTTCAATTTGAAGCCGTACTTGGTCATACCATCTGCACGCTCTCCCGTCGACCTTTCCGTGTCCATATTCCGTTCTCAACTCATTCATCAAACTCATTCTTGACCCTCTTCCACCTCGTCCTAGGAGTATCGTCATTCGCCTGCCTCTTTCGGGTCTCAGTTCCTCGAATCCTCCTCAGCTCGTCCCGGATAGTGTTGATCTGCTCCTGGGCGGTCGTAGCCTCCTGCTTTGAAGCATCCAGATCCTTTGCCTGACTCGTCATCTTATCCTTGGCGGCTTTTAGCTCTTTCTCTTTAGAGTCCAGTAGCTTTGCTTGTTGCTTGGCAGTCTCTGCCGCCGCATTCGCTCGATTTGATGCAATATCCCTTGCGGTGCGTGCGGTGTCGAGCATCTTTGCGTCGGCCTCGCGGCCCTTCTTGGTGTAGTTGTGCTGTCTCTTTTCCTCAGCCAATGCTGCTCTTAAGTCTTCTTTGACGGCTTGATTGCTCTGCCGAACAGCCTCCACACGTCTGGCCTCGTCTTCTTTGCTCTGCTCCAGTTTATCCTTCAAGTTCTCCCGCTCTTTCTCTGCGGTGTCTGCACGTCGCTTTTCCTTCGCGAGATCCTTGCGCGCTTTTGTCAACTCCTGTTTGCTCTTCTCAGAGTTATTAACATCGGCGTTTGACTGAGCCTCCTTAAGCATCTCGAGACACTCGGTGAAAGCGGATGGTGGTGACGGAGCTGGAGCATCCTTGCCCCTAGTTCTAGTAGTCGGAACCGTTCCAGTGATGCCAGAGACCCACTTAATGTAGTGATCGGCGTGCATGTACTCGAAGTTACGTGCTTGACCTTTGAAGTTGAATACGAACGGAAAGTGGTGAAAGTATAGTCCACGGAATTCCGGGCCATCAGCGCGCATGATCTTGATCTCTTGGTCTGGGAAATGCGCGACGCACTTGTTGACGAGGCCGCGCTCATACGCCACGTACGGAGGGAGGAGTCTAGTCCCATCGTACTCATGACCGATGAAGCTTCGAAGGTATTTGGATGTGATAACAGGCCAAGTCTTCGGGTCGTGGCGGTCGTAATCGGGCATGACAGCTTCGATGTGTGCGCGCAGCGTGGCTGCTATCCATGAGAAGATGCCGCCGTAATTAGGCAGCTTTGCTTGATCGACTTCGCGAGCCATGTTGTTTGTCTGAGCTATCTATCGTAGTAGTAGTAGCTTTAGAGGCGACGTGGAGGACGGTAAACGAGAATTCTGTCGGGGGACTGTCGCGGGAGGAGTAAGTTAAAGTGAGAGATCGCGAAGTCTGTTACGGCCAACATACAAACGCTCACCGACTACTGCAAATTCGGCCTAGGCCTGCAGCTCCCCTGCATATTCCATCACGTTCTAGTATGTCGCAAACCTCAGCATCACTGCGTATTATCACCTTTACCGTGGCGGAACTGTATTTGAGCTCCCATTGATTAATGAAACACTGTCTGAAGTGAAAATGACGAACCAGAAGCTCTCCAAAGACTTCGAGCAAAGCTCAACCTCAATAATACCGCTGGTCATAGACACAAGGACTACTCGGCCTCCGGTTCCGCCTTGCTCTTCTTCGCCGCATGTCCGTCTAAACCCCCATCAGCTTTCCTCTTTCCCACCAGCGCAATTCCACCTTCCTGAACCGCCTTCCAAATCTCCTCCAACTGTCCCTTAGCTTCATCCGCTTCATCTCTTGCCTGGGCCTCTCCATCCAGAGCAGTCTGAAGGTCATGGCCCAATATTTCGATAGCCTCGGCGGCTTCATGTGCCTCTTCCTCAAATTCGACGAGGTCAAACTGGGCCTGACATGCTCTTTGCTCAGCGTCATCGACTTGGGCCTCGTCACATGCGGCTCTTCGTCTGAGCTTGTTCTGGAGCTTGGAAATTTCGGCTCGCTGGTCGGCTAGAGCTTTTAGAATGCACTCGTGGATTGTCTAGGCAGTTAGGTGGCGATCAATCGAGATAATTGTGCTCTACTCACCGGTACGGTGTGTTCAATGGCAGCCTCTAGATCCGCTCCGAGCTCGGTTTCGGTCTCTTCCTTGGTAAGGCTCTTAGGCTCTTCACGCATGCCCTTTGATTGTTCGGTAGCTCGATCTAATTCCTCAACTTCTGCCTTCACCAGGGGCTTCAACGCATCTGCACCAAGATCGCCCATTGTTGACAAGTAGGAGTTGAAAGTATCAAAGAAATGTTGAAAGAGTTGTCGCAGAGTTGATTGAACAGGCAGGGAAGAAGCCAGGATGTCTGTCCATAACGCTAGTTGTCTATCTCTCACCTGTCGCTGCGGCTAGTTTCTAACTTCACTTGTCACTCCAAAATCACAATATTAGCAAGTTTATAGTTCGGGCCATCTGGCATTATTCCTTAATTGATATTTGAGACTTTTACTTCGGCTACTTCCCCCCTCATTTCAGGACCTAGTATGCCACTGATGAAGCACCGAGATATTGTAAAGTACACAGTGACCTCATATTCTCCACCAGAATAGAGTTCAGACTCCAATCACTCTGGCTGACAATGGTCCTTCAGCCCACCGTCTTCGCCTTCTTCCTCTGCTCTCCCTCAGCATTATCGCTGGCTTTCATCTTCCCCCGGCGCACGCCCTTGAGCTTCTCCACCTCCTTTAATATCATGTCCATTTCTTCGTTTAGTCGCTTCACTTCTGCTTTTGCTGTGGCCTCCGCCGCTTGAGACAATTTGAGCTTGTTGTTTAGGTCGCTAATCGTCTTATTCGCCGCGGTTTTGTCTTGTGTTTGGTTAGTCATTGCTTTTCGCAACTGGTCAATCTCTGCGTCGCGGCTGGTGGCCTTGACCATGCAGACAGTAGTGTGTCTTTGTTCCAGAAGTGAGATCTTCTTTTCGGCTGCGTCGGCTCGCTCTTTTCCTTGTTGGTATTTTGCTTTTGAATTTTCGAGGTCTTGTTGCAGTGCAGCTATTCCATCTACACTGGTGTTCTCTTCGGCCAGGGTCTTCATGATACGCTCATATGTTGATCTCGGCGGCACGCTCCCAGTGTTTTTGATACTTCGTGCATTGGCTATTTCGAGTGCCGAACTCTTGGATCCCAGTTTCTCCACAGCTTGGGCATCTCGGTATGGCGTCCCTGAATCTAGCTCTGCTGGACTTCCGAAATGCTCTATCCAGAGCTCGTAGTCCGCTTTCGGGATTTCAATGTGTGAGCGAAGGTATCCATGTTGGTTGAAGTTGAATGGGTACAGGATGAACCCTTCGGCGATGTAGTCACCGCTTTGGACTCTTCCCAGAGATTTGACAGACTTTAGAAGGTCCCATTTAGCTATGTCCAGTGCACATCAGACATATCAATAATCAAGCCAATTAAGCTGATTAGCTAGTTTCATTTCCTGTTTAAGCGTGCACGTTCTACAATATGCTCTATAAAGACGTGCAAGTCCCTTTCTGTGGCGCGTTCGCGAATCAAGCCGCCGATCGGCTTAATTGTTGACATGTCTGGTGCACATATGCAACCGTCTGCATATGCTACCCCACTCGGCGGCGGTTTGCGGTATTTCAATTTGTCTTTGATAAGATCGTAGGTAATTAGAGGCCAAGTATTTGGATCTTTTGCATCGTAGTCGATCCTGTAGTGCGTTATGTGCTGGTGCAGAGTTTCTTGATCCCAAAGGAAACTCCTGGCGATCTGCGACTTTGGCTCAGAGACATACAGAGCGCCCATGCTTGTTCAGTGCCTAATTTACGGTAGATGTAGATGTAAAGAAGTGGAAGGCTATGTCATCACGACACAAAGGGCAATATATTGCCAGAGGAATAGAGGTATGGGAGTGTCTGAGAGGGTGTTGCGCATATTATATTTTCGACATGCTAGTAACCTCACTGACGTCGTTTGCTCTCGCCGTATATGACGGCTTTTCTGTTAGCTCGTAGCTTCACCTGCGGACTCACATAGAGATTGTTTGTAGTCATGCGGCGCGCATTTTCATTTCTATTTCACACTCACCTAAGCCTTCACCCCGACTTCCTTGATCCTTCCTTCCAGCCGCGGCGCGATAGCCTTTGTCCAGTTAACCACGAACTCCTTCTTATCCAGCTCGTCGACCACGTTCGGAGTATGCTTCAGCCCCGCTAACCTCCACCACTTATGCATGACCCGCCTCACCATCTCTATCTCTCTCTGGTCGAAGCGGATGGGTACACTGTCATCGTACATCGGGCCATCGTCTTCATCTTCATCCGCATCCGGGTCATCTGAAGCGTCGTTCGTCTGATCCGGTCCTGTCGAGCGCACGACTCTGTCGATGCTGGGCGGCTGTGGTGGGCCAGCTGCATCCGGACTTGTTGGCGATGCATCGTGGAAGGTGTGCTTGTGGTTGTTCTGCAGATTCGTTTGGATCGAGAGGAACTTGTTGCTCATTGATGGGCCCAGGCGCTTCCAGCGACCCAGGACCTTGAGCGACATGAAATATTGGCGGAGGATGGTGGAGATGAGGACGCCGTTTTCTTCGGAGACAATTTCCTTTGCAACACCGCCTTCTTCTTCGATAAGTAGGGAGGTGTAGCCGTCTTCGATGTGTTAGTACGGCCATGAGCAAATGTGCAAGTAGCTTGACATACCTTTTCCACGACCCATGTATCCCCGAGTAGCCAGTACATACTCTCTCTTCTCATCCAATGGTTCATCGCCAATCGTCACGTTCTGTATCCTAGAATGTGGAGCCTTCGAATAGTCCACTTCAAAAGTGATGTTCGACACTTGCGGAAACCTTCCTTCCAGTGCTGGGTAGTTGCTGACACCATTCTCCAGCGCACCAAATATAGCTTTTCCGGTGACCTTCAAGACAACTACCGGGTCCTCAAACGGGAAGCAATTGACGATGTCGCGTAACTTGAGAATACCAGGAGGGTAGATCTGATCTCCGCGAATGGTTCCAGCAGCCATGATGCAGCAATCTGCCGAATAGTAGTATCTCATGAGATCGCATACGAAGTTTCCAATGTTGGACTCCTTCGTCCTAACGGTCGTGAACCTTGCGTCGAGCGGCGCAGCCGTATACCCAATCGGCTTGTCTAACCTCTTCCTAATCTCCTGTGTCTGCTCGTCTACCAGCACTACGGCGGCTGGATCTTGTGGTATACTGCTGACGACATCACGCCGTATAATCTTGAAGTCCCAACCCTTGCCCTCCGGCTTCCGCCACGCTTCGACGTGGGAGAGCTGTTTGAAATCTGTTCCTGAGCGCAGGACATGGGTGCCGTTAATATGGCTGTAGGAATAGTAATGGTCGTGTCCACCGAGGATAATATCGATCAAATCACCACCTGTGTTCGCAGCAAGCTTGTTGTCATTTGGCTCACGCTGGTGCGAAACGCAGACGATGATCTCGGCACCTTGCTCTTTCAAGCCCGGAATGAGCTCCTTTGCCGTTGCTGAAGCACTCTTGTATATGATATCTGGCGGCAGGGAATTGATGGTATCCAGCCATTCCCGCTCGGCTAGTCCAATCACGCCAACCTTTATGCCGTTCGAGGAGGTGAGCATCACTGTCTTCTGCGCGTTGCCGAGAGGGACGCCTTCGCCGAGCGCGGGATCGAGAACGTTTGCAAGAAGCCATGGAAATTTGCATTTCGAGGTGAGGTAGCGGTATTGTTTGACACCGAAGTCAAGGTCGTGATTCTACATTGCAAGTCAGCTCCTGCCAAGTTCTGAATGTGGCAAGTACTTACTCCCACGCAAGAGACATCTGTACCGATGTTGTTCAAGACTGGCACCATATGGCTACCTTTTACACAAATATTAGTCCAACTCAGACGCTTTGCAAAACCTCAGCCTACTGACCTTTTGTGATACTGCTCTCGATACTCGGATTAAACGCATCTCCAGAAAAGAATGTCAGGACTTTGGGTTGGCCGTTGAACCTTTCATCGTCTCTGTAGTAGTTGATGAGCGTCTGGAACCTCGCATATCCACCGACAGGCTCCCTCGAGCCAGCTTCAACGTGGTAAACATCGTTGTAGTGCAGGAAACGGAGATCAGGTGGGGTGTCTGTGTTTGCCCCACTAGGCGACGTAATGAGTTGCTCTTCTACCGACGGAGCTTTTGTTGGTGTCATTTTGGAGTATATATTCTGCCACAGCTCCAGGTGCAAGATTGAGGACTTTAAGGTCCTTGAGCGTTGGTGTCGCGTGTTTGAGCGGTGAGGATCTGTCACGGGCGTACAGCGGTGATCCAGGGTCCAGCTGGGCTCTGCGGCTGGAAATGCCTCTGTGACCAATAATGTGTGACGTTTACAAAAGCTATATGCAGGGACTTGCAGGCATTCTTAGTTCGATGACATGGACATTGCCACGATTGCTGCTCTCATTCATACACATTTGAGTTCACAGGAATCAGAGAAAGTGTCCGTTGCATGGATATGTGATTGCTTGTAGGCGATATCAATGGTATGTCTAGATTGACTTTTCCCCGCGTGACGATGCAAAACGTAGTCGCGCTCTTCCCAAGCACCTCGAGGGTACGCCTTTCCAATCGTGATAGTCATGGGAGTCGCAGTACGCCGAATCCAAGAGCGCCGCAAACCCGCAGACCAAATGCAAACCCAAGGAAGCTTCAAAGAGCATTCCATCCATCCCAAAGATTCAACTTAGCTTTGCCCTTGCCTTTCGGACCAAGCCTAACCCTAGAGCCATCTAGAGCCGAACCAGAACGCCTTGAACTCCGTCCTAATTCCTATTGCCTACTACTTCCAGGCCGTCCCCCCTTCGTCTTGGTTTTAGCGTGGTGCTCCTTGCACTCGTCACTGCAGAACCACTTTGTTCTGCCAACAGGTGCCTTGTCAAGGTTCACACAAGCCAAGTGAAACCATTCCCGCGGGCAGTCGTCATTATCGCATGCGACCATGTTGCCATATGATACTTCGTTGCAATAGCAGTACCGTGGCTCATCGCCGTCCTCTTCTGACTCTACCTCTGGGTATTCGTTCTCCAGCTCGGGGGCAATCGAACTCGTAGTAGAGGACGGGGGGTTTGACTTCGGGTTCGGGGCAGGTTTGACTGCTGGCGAAGCAAGAGCTGCGTTGGATGTTGTCTGCGGACCCTTCTTAGTTGATCGCTTCGATACAGCACCTGTAGTGGTGCTGTTGTTCTCGGAAGATGTGTTGGAGTTGGAGTTATTGGCATTGCGCATACTGCGGCTGCGAGCCATGGGTATCTCGGGGAACGACCCAACGACCGGTGTCGCAGTTTTGGATGTCCTGCCAGTTCTGGCTGCGTGCGGCGCCGCTACGGGCAGGTCCATGTCCATGCTTTCGGGCTCGTGTAGGGCAAGCTCTTCCTGTTTCAGAGCAAGCGGCTCAAAGGACGGGGCAGCGTCCATGACATCCCTGGGAGTAGATGCGCCCGGTATGGAATTGTTGTCACGAACGATGCCTGCAGCCTGCTCGAGCTCCGTGATAACATTGCTACTGGCAGCTTGCTGGATAGAATGCGATGACGACGGGCGTCGACCATTCGAAGCTTCCTGGGCAGTCACAGAAGTGACCGAATTCGCGATCGAATTCTTTCTCGCTCGTGCTGACAGTGGACGATCCGCGGCGCTGGCGCCGGCGATAGCCTTGTTGATGGCAAAGTTCGCGGCTAGTGGGGAAGACGCGAGAGGCGGGGAGTACGGCGGAAGTTGATTCTTGCGCTGAGCAGGCGCAGGTGCGGCTCTTGGTTTGCGTTTCGAGCCAACAGCAGCCTCTAGGGCTGGAGTAGCCCTTGGGCTCGAACCACCACGCCCGCCACCACCGCCTGCAGCTTTGAGGGCACCGCTCAGTGAGCGTTCCATTGGCGGGGCGGCCAGGCTTGCTGCAGCAAGAGCCTTTTCGGTCTTCTTTCGCTTGCCGTGCGGTCCTGCACCATTGCCCACCATGCCAAGTCCGACATGTCGATTGTCTGGAGGCGCTGCGTCTGCGGCAAGCGGCTTTCTCTTTTGCGGCTTCTTCGCAGGTCTATCGTCGAAGTCTGAGTCGGCCTGGTGGTGCCGACTGCGCTTGTTGGCCATGACGGCTTCACGCCGGGCTTCACTCTTCGCAGCTATTGAGTCTACGTCATGGACGTGTTGTGCTGCTGCTGCCAGATTATTTGCAGCAGCGACCTCGCGCCGCTGTCGCTCGTGCGTTGTGCCGCCCTTCTTCTTTTCCTCCTTATCCGCGTAGGCCCAGTGGTTCAGGCTGCCGTAGCGCGCTTCGTCGCTGATCTCGTTGTCGAGCTGGGAGTAGGAATGGTGCATGCGCATGAGGCCTTTATCCTTTGTGATTTTGGCGGCCTGAAGCACCACGAGTTTCTCGTCGAGGGTAGGGATGATCTGCGCCATTAGGACGCGGAGCCGGTAGAACAGCTGGCGTTTTCTGATGGCCTGTTCTTCAGGAGGGAGGCTGGAGAAGCTTTGTGGGAGCAGCTGCAATTCGTCAGTCATCTACCAGAGACGAATCACATCTGCGACCTACATCGACATTGCTATCGGACCCTCCAAACTCTGATTCTCCATTACGTAGCTGGCCCTTGGTGGTGACGGGGAGCCGGGCAATCTCGTCGAACAGCTCCTTCAGCATCTGCTCTGGGTCATGGAGCTTAGCTTCGACTTCCTTGAACATGGAGAAATGGTTGATGATCTCTTTTGGAAAGGAGTCGACAGCGGCTGTGAAGTGTGTGAGCGCTGGGAGGAAGCCTGGCGCGCTGTTGGATGACTCTGGCGTCTGCTCTAGCCCGTTGGCCGCAAGTCTGCCGGCGAAAGAGCGCGCATAGTAGTTGGTGGGCCTCACTGTGGCTCGGCCTTGTCTGGTCGACGTCCGGGTGCCCGTTGTGGGAGGCATGGTGGCTGAACGACGGGCGCGAAGCTGGTGGTGGAAGCGAGGCGAGCGTGCTCAGCGCAGAGCGAGATGCGAGGATGGATTGAGCGTTGTAGAAATGACGTGTGGGCGCATCTCAAGCGACAACCTGGCGTTTGTTTGCGTGAGACGCGGATTTGCGCGTGTCTCTGGGCGTGTGAGAAAGAGGGACGGGTAGCTCCTGCGCCAAGGTGTTGACGAAACTCACGTGCTGGACAAGGATGCCGGGCGGCCATCGGCGGCAGATGCTCCGTCCGCCGACGAGCACGTGCGACCATCTGCTTTCACCCTTCATCAACTTCCAAGGTTGCATCAGACGTGCACTCCTCCTCGGAGCAGAACAACGATGACATGTCGAGTCAGCGTCGTCTTGCCTGAGGCGAGACGACCCTATGCAATGTGATCTACACGCCCTTGCCGTCGCTTATACTCACAGGTACCGGATGATGCGCATGGTAGCCGGCACGTGTCTGTGGAATTGCGGCGCGCGGGAAACCGTTCATGCTGCAAAGCGGCACAGGAGAAATAACAGGCAAGGAGTTAAGCGCAGCTTATTCAACCACCATTCCGAAGGTGTACAGTAGCTGGTGAGCTCTGAGCGCTTTTACAGCTACTGGTAGTCCTGGTAGCACCTACGCGATTGACGACATGTAGCATGGACGCAGCAACAGACTTCCCGTCGCTCAATCTAGAGCGGGAGTTGTAATCCAAAACATGTGCAACTTGGTCCTCGGAATGGCCTCGATGGGCCCGCCCTGTCTCTCGACCAAGGTCCAACACTGACAAGAACCTACACCCAGGACTGTCGTTGGACTTGGGCCTTGGTGACACAGCATCTGTGCCGTTGTGTGAGAGATGCCGTAATTTGCCGTGGTTGGATCCAGGTCGAGAGCGGTTCGAGCAGGCCGGCGGCGAGCGCCGACGTCTGCAAGAGCACGAGAGAGAGCGCCGCCATCATCGTAAGTACGCTGTAAACCACTAGCATACGTGATAGTAGCTTGAGTGGAAGCGTTGAATAGAGTCTCCGCGCCTAGTACGCAGCCACTTCTCCCACAGGTGAGGGTACGCTGCGAACTGACCAAGATAACCATTCGCCTCTCTTTGACTCACTATCGTTTCACCTTCACACACCGCTTGTGCCCTTTCATGAGTGCTGTTGGATCTGCATCGTGGCTCACCGCGCCCCAACTCATCACTGTCACCCCTCATCTCCTCAAGTCATGTTGGCGTCATTCCGTTGTCGCCGCCCCTCCAAGTGAACACCCTACTTGAACGGTGCTTCCTCGTGTCTGATCTATAGTGGCAGTGCAAATGACATGCCCCACTGTGTGGTTGGCCATCCCCGCACGTCTTTGACTTGTCATTGCTCAACGTGCCGCTAGGACTGTTCCTATCCAGGAGCCTGGTAGCACACGCAGCTCGCGGGACGCCGTTTGGTCATAGCAACTTGCGAACGACTGCCTTGGCGCCCAATGTGCGGGCAGAGCAGTCCTATTGTAGTGCTCGAGCCTGTGGATCCGCCTTCACAGGCAGGCTCATGCGGGATCGGGCAACCGTGCACGTCGACTGCAGCACCAACGAGGTGAATCACAGACAAGAGGTGGGTCACAATAGGTTCATCAGGCAGCGGGCCAAACGCTCCGCCGTCACCTCGACCTCACCTCACCTGCGCAATCGCACCGCCTCTCCCCATATAAAACGCCCTCCGCTCACCTCCCTCGAGATCTCCTCCACTCCACCTGTCCCTGATATCTCCAACACTACTCAACCAAGCTCGCTATCCAAGAACCACTATCTCTTGCTCCCCACATCTTTCGAGCTCAGTCTCTACTGCTCGCAAGACCATGTCTACTCCTACGTCACCCCAACTCGATCGGGTCCGCGACACTATGAGTTTCTCCAACATCCTCACATCCCCACCCGACTCTGCAGCCTCTCCTGAGTCCCCCGCCGACGTCGCCATGGACGCACCCGCCCTGACCCCGCCTTTCACTCCCACCAAGAGCGGCGTCTGTGCCAAGGTCGAGGACGATGCTGTTTCACCGGGCAGTGACACTGAGGCGTCAGACCTCACCCCGCTCCAGGCCGCTGAGCTCTTCGCCCCGGACAACGGCGAAGACCTGTCTGACGAGGAGCGCGGTTTTGTGTGCAAGAACGACGCATCCTCCCGCTGTGTCACTGGACAGTACACCAAGGACTTGTCACGTAAAGTCATCTCCGACCACTTCGGCCGCAACAAGGCTTGCACTCGCGACATCGACTCATGGCCTCTTTTTTGTCGCAAGCATTACCAGCGCGCCACGTACAACAAAGATCTTTGGCAGATTCGTAAACTGAACCTCATTTACAAACAGTTCGACGTCATCGAAGAAGAGTTTCCCGGCACCACATACAACATCACGCTCAAGAAGTCCGAGGCGGCCCGTCTCGAGAAGTACTGCCTCATGGTCATGTCTGGTCGGTCTGCAACGGACGCTGCAGCTGCAGTCGCTTCAGCTAAGGGCAAGCACTTTGAGGCACCCATCGAGATCCTCCGCGAGCTCTACTTGGACATGGGCGACGGAAAGACCATCCAAGAGGTCAAGGACGTCGTGGAGAAGATCCATCAGCAGATCACTGAAGGCTCTACCGCCCAGGTCCCCTCCATCGAGTTCCTCCCCAACCTGCGCGGCACGAAGGGCTCGCCCAAGAAGGCTCCCAAGACTTCCAAGCCCAAGAAGACCCGCGCTGCAAAGACGCCAACCTCCAAGGGCACTCCCGGTCGTGTCTCCGCCAAGGGCTCCGTCAAGAAGCCTGCTCAGAAGGCTTAGGTCTTCTCCAAATACCTCCGCGCGCAGTTCACTGCTCGAAGCTGAACACCGCTGCTACCTACGATCGACCTGACACCCCTCACCGTTCACGATTCACGGTCCGCCTGCCCACGTCATATCCCCATCCGCCACATATGGCTTCTTGCACGACACGTCGCTCTGTTAGCTACATGCTTTTCCCAACCTGCCGGTGAGGTCTAATGTTGCACGAATGCTCTTTAGACTGGGTGAGCACGATACTTTGTAGCAGACAGTGCTTTTTTTCTTTGTCTGGGTTGGCTCTTCGGAGCACTGGGTTCACGGCATGGCGCTTCCATATGATTTCATTGCTTGGATATACCCTTCATCTATGTGATGATACCTTTGCATTTCTATGTCTCAGAGATAGACATACACATGGTGTTTGGCGCTCATGGCTCTGGCCTTTTCCTACTGTCTTGCCTCGAAGATGTTCGAACTGCACACATCGCTGTGCATAATTATACATCACGAATGAAATTCAAAAAAAACCGGTTCCCCGACATGCAGCGTGATGATTTCCCAGATAAGCAGTGACATACAATCGCGGCACGCGAAATGACATCGGAAGTACGCGCGGTCACGTGCGTCAACCCCTCAATACAAACAGTGGTTCGCGCATGCGTTCGGTCGTTCATCAACTCGTCATTATTCCTCCTACCCTCCTGATCTCTCTCTTCCTCAACACATCTTTCAAAATGTCATTTTCGTCCTTGCCAAAAGAGCTGCGCTTGCATGTGTGGCAGCTTGTATACTTTGCCCAGGAACCCCGTCTCATCGAGCTAAGGACTGCTCCTCATGAGAACGCGCACGACGAGGCGACATTTTGTCCGCGCTACTCCCCATCGCCTGCACTGATTGTATTCAGTGTATGCCAGGAGTCGCGCACAGAAGCCCACTTCCAAGCCAGCAGGGCAGGGCACATTGTGCGACTACGTGAGGGACTGCTATCCGGAGGTCCAGACGAGCTGACAAACTTCGCTCATGAGTTCTACTTCCGTTTTGAGACCGATATCCTCTATGTGCCTCTTGAGGATAAAGGCGTCAAGCATTTTGACGACTCCCCGGAGAACGGGCTCCTGCCGCATTTTCGCAGGGCAGAAGAATGCGACGCATCTTCGTTGCAATACGTCGCCATCACAAAAGTCATCGAATCTGGCTTCCGATGCGGCAGCATTACGAATAGTCTTCGGGAGTTTCCCAACCTTTTGTGCATTTATTTGATGGTCCCCGATGAGGTGTTGGAACACCAAGGGCAGAGAACACTATTCGTGCGCGCTGCACAGAGGATCATGATGCTGCACAGATGCGACAAGCAAATGGCCTTGGGCAAATTTGCTCCAGTCGACGCGGAGTTTGCGCGGCTCGTCAATGGAAAGCTTGAGATAGTGTCCAAGGACACCTGGAAGAGCTGGAGCGAGTTGGGCAATGATTGGGTTGGACAGAAAGACGGGAGCTTGGAGTTGAAGGAGGCATACCCAGAGCAATACGACTAGGCTAAGATGCTAATATTAATGTTTAATAACTCGAATCAAGGCACGGTATTCCAGATCCTATCGCCATCTTTTGGTAGCTCCAGGAAGTCGGGAGGAACGTCTTTCTCATCCGGCAGTTGATTCTGCTCAGCCCAGTCTCGGATTGCGTCAAAGTTCCTGCACTTGTGAATAGTGTTAAAGTCTACAAATGCTTCCAAGGCTCCGCCTGGAGGCTGGTACCAGACCTGACCAAGGACGCCCACATCTACCGTGCACATCAGTTGCTGACGCAAGATGTCAAGACAGTGTGCTGTACAAGTCAGCTGTATTTCCAAGCATGGTGACCGGACTTATACTTACTGACGTGGTGCTTCACGATACCTGCGTCGTTCGAGAAAGGACCCAGACCTTCTTTCTGGTAGTAGTTGAAATTCCAGGCCAGCGACTTTCGTAGCAGGTTCTGTGATTTGGTCAGCACGACAACGTTGCGCGGTGCTTCGAACATACCAAGCAGTGGAGATGATGCAAGCCCTCGACGTTCGCCGGATAGCCACCGCCATACTTCTCTTTGATCTTGACCTGATCTGGCGCGAGATTTGATCGCTCCGCTTCGGCGGCTGGTATTCTCGCCGCATGGTCTGAACAAGATTGTCAGCATCAAAGAGAGCCTTTTGGTCAGGATAGCATACAGTCTGCTCCTAGCGACTTCCAAGCAGCATCGACTTTTGGCCCAGCATCCAGTCTGAAGTCATTCGATTTCATCAACGAGCCCTGAAACCTGACTTCAGTGTAATTGACACCGACATCTTTGATTACGGGAGCTGTGTCTTGTCAGCATCGATCAGACAAAAGATTGTTCCTTATTGAACCCACAGTATTGCGATGTGTGTCTTATACAGAAGTCGTCTGCATCTCTCCGATCATGGAGAGCTATCCATGCCCCAAAAGTAGTCGATAAAATAGCAGTACAGATGATTGCGACAACCGTTACCAACCATGAAGGTCCTCGCGCAGCAGATCTCGTCCGCTGCATGTTAGCGAAAGAGCTTTTCTCTCCTACAAGTAGACGCTCATGGTCCTCATATTCCGAACTGCTGTCGGACTCCACTTCCTTTTTTCCAAGAGACGCGAACATATTCGAGAGAATGTTGTGCAAGCAGAGTCAATCTTGATTTCCAAAAGAAATCCTGACTTGCAAAACATTAAAATGCCGTCAACCAGCAAGTGTCGCAGACAATGCGCGCAACACGACATCTTACGAGACAAAAAAACTATTGTACGCATGCAGTACGACACTTCTAGACTCGCTTCAAGTGCCAGATGTGGCTGCCCCGCACGAGCTGAGGAATACACTATCGGTGATCGACCATTCACGTTTGCAGGTGGCGCTTAGGGCTGATGCTTAGTCTACCTGAACTATCGGATTCCCCGTATTCTTTGGCGCGGCTGGACCTTTTGGAGCGTGCGTTGGAGAAGCTAATGGTGAGATCTGCGCGGAGATGGGGTGGCAATGGTTTGGTGTCGGAGAATTGAGCGCTGCGTACGATTACAATGGCTTGAAATTGACTAAAGCCATGACAGAAGCGTTGTATGTCGATGGATATCGAAAGTCTGGAAAGCCAGTGGAGCGTCAGAAAGAACCACGAGAGAAACGCGATGCAAACACCAAAAGACGCTCGCATCTTCCACCTCCACACCTCGGCATGTATTATCCGGTCATCATGCACGAATCAGTCTCACGCTTCGGGTCAATATTCTATGCATGGCTGGCGTGGCAGTGTCTGCTTTTGTCTCAGCCTGCCGCTAGCAGCTGGTACGACGCCTCAAGCTCTTCCACCTATCCTACCGTCTTTACAGCACCTTAACCCATCCGGCGAGCCCGTATACCTTTACTTAGTATCCATCGTCAAGCCATCACGAGCTTGCTGAGCTATCGATACCACTGGTCGCATGCTTCATTGGCGGAAGCAAAAGCCTCACTGCAACCAGTACATCGCATGCAAAGCTAACGCAGACATGGCCGGGATTTGATAGTCACTCTCGTAAGCCATCAGAAACATGCTGTCACGATGGAGAAATGCAAACATACTTAAACCCTCACCCAAGCCTTCCGAGAACACCAGCTCTCCACTGCCCATCCTTCCACTCTCAGCTCACTACCATCCCCGCAAACCACAACCATGAAGTTCACCCTCGCATTCCTTGCCCTCGTGGCATCCGTCATCGCCGCTCCTGCTGCTGTCCCCGCTGCTGCTCCCGTCGCGGACCCAGAACTCCCGGCAAAATACGCAAACTACGGTACGTGAACAGCACCCCAATTTATTACTTCACGGGCTTACAGTTGTCCTAGGTGCATACAAGGCAGTTGCCACCCCGGCCGCTGGGTACGGCACGTACAAGACGTACACACCCCCAAAGGGTGGATACGGGTCTTATGGAACGTACCAGAAGGAGTAGGGCTGTGTTGGATAGAGTTGAGTTAGTGAGGAGATGGGCTTGGGGTTCCGAGATGTTATGCAGATGACGATGGATATGACTACGAATTAATGGCTTTTCACCGTGGTTTTGGGTAGGGCAAGAGTGTGAAGCGATGACTACGCGTTAAATGTACTAGTCATGAGTGAAGTGAGGGCGAAGAGTATTGTTTGAGCACGCGTAAAGACTTTTGACAAGCGAGACTAGATGCCCTGCGGTGTACTCATTTCAACAGTTCACCTCTCAATGTTTCTGCCCCTCATTACCAACAACATACCCCCTCGCAACCCCCCTTCTCCCCTCCTCCATCTTCGCCGAATGTCCGCTGACCCTACCCTCGTCTTCTTCGTCTCTGTAGTCACTGCCCAAGCCCTGCCACGTCCGTTGCGAGCGCAGGTACTCAGCACCAGGTGATGCGACTCCGCCTACAGCCGCGATGTCGCCGTTCGCACGTTTTGCCAGCGCCGTACTGGCCGGTGTAGGTTGGACATTTGAGGGCGGCTGGGCAGAATCTTTGACCGTAGCGGTAGAGCGCATAGGTCTCGAATGCGAGACATACT
>Ga0265780_10000839_pt1 | contig 45651 bp, 24 predicted proteins | sample P1T30metagenome_FD_192432 | JGI IMG/M metagenome (GOLD analysis project Ga0265780, IMG submission 192432) | Plant litter microbial communities from East Loma Ridge, Irvine, California - P1 T30 | ecosystem: Environmental > Terrestrial > Plant litter > Unclassified | place: USA: California... | reverse complement strand
TACTTCGTCAACCAGCTAACGGAGCTGCTCACCAACTACGGCCGGGTCGATGAGGTGTGGTTTGACGGCGCCAACGGCGAAGGCCCCACCGGTAAGAAGCAGGTCTACGACTTCAACCGCTGGTACGCGCTCATTCGCAAGCTCCAGCCTACGGCGGTAATTGCCGTGATGGGCCCCGACGTGCGCTGGGTAGGCACCGAGTCGGGCTACGGCCGCGAAATGGAGTGGAGCGTAGTGCCCACCGATGCGCAACGCCAAGACAAGGTGGCCGCCAACTCGCAGAAGGAAGCCGCGTTCGCCCCTAAAAACATGATGGACAGCGAACTAGGGAGCCGCGCTAAAATCAAGCTGGCCCAGGCGCTGGTCTGGTACCCGGCCGAGATAGACGTGTCCATCCGCCCGGGTTGGTTCCACCACCCCGCTGAGGACAACCAGGTCAAAACCACGGCGCAGTTGCTCGATATCTACAACAGCTCGGTGGGCCGCAATGGCGTGCTACTCCTGAATATTCCGCCCGCTAAGAATGGCTTGATTACCCCGCAGGACATCGCCGGCTTAAAAGCGTGGAAAGACGCCCTGGATAAGACGTACGCCACTAATCTACTGAGCGGCAGCACGGTGAGCGGCCTTGCTCCCGCTAAAGTGGCGGCGCTGCTCGACACCAATTACGACACGTACTGGACGACCACCGGCCGTGATACCACGGCCACGCTTAGCTTTTCGCTGCCCAAGCCGCAACGCTTCGATTTGCTGCAACTACAAGAAAACATCACCCTAGGGCAGCGCATCGAGCAGTTTGTACTTGAATACAAGAGTGGCGCGGAGTGGAAAACCGCGGCGACGGGCACCACCGTCGGCTACAAGCGCATCCTCACGTTTGAGCCCATTCAGGCGCAGTACGTGCGGCTGCGCATCACCTCCTCGCGGCTCAACCCTACCCTTTCGGCCATCGGGCTTTACAAGCAGGCGGCCACAGCAACTAGTAAGTAACAAGTGCCTGATTTCAGGATAACAGTCTATCATACATGAAGAAAGCGACCCTTGCCCTAGCCTTGCTCACGGCGGCTAGCGCCCTCCCCGCCTATGCCCAGCAGGGCGTGCACCAGCAATCGACGGAGTACGAAGCCCCCACCGACCCGCTGGTGGTGCAGAAGCTAGACAAGTGGCGCGACCAGAAATTCGGGTTGATACTGCACTGGGGCCTCTACGCCATCCCGGGCATCATCGAGTCGTGGACCATCTGCTCGGAGGACTGGATTGAACGCGACAGCACCATTGCCTACGAGGACTACAAGAAGCGGTACTGGGACTACAGCAAGCAGTTTAATCCGGTGAAATTCAACCCCGAGCAGTGGGCGAGCGTGGCCAAAAAGGCGGGTATGCGCTACCTAGTGTTTACGACCAAGCACCACGACGGCTTCAACATGTTTGACACGAAGCAGTCGGATTTTAAGATTAGTAGCGGTCCATTTAAAGACAACCCGAAGGCCGACGTGGCCAAGTACGTATTTGAAGCCTTCCGCAAGGAAGGCTTCATGATTGGGGCGTACTTCTCGAAGCCCGACTGGCACTCGCAGGACTTTTGGTGGTCGAAATACGCTACCCCCAATCGCAACGTCAACTACGACATCAAGAAGTACCCGTGGCGCTGGAAGAAGTATCAAGACTTCACGTACAACCAGATAAGTGAGCTGATGCACAACTACGGGAGCATGGATATTCTGTGGCTCGATGGCGGCTGGGTGCGGCCCAAGGAGACGGTGAATGCGGAAGTGCGTTCCTGGGGCGCCCCCATTCCCGAGTTTAGCCAAGACGTGAACATGCCCCGCATCGCGACCATGGCCCGCCAGGCCCAGCCCGGTCTGCTGATGGTAGACCGCACCGTGCACGGCCCTTACGAAAACTACCAGACGCCCGAGCAAAAAGTGCCTGACCACCAGCTTCCTAACCCCTGGGAAAGCTGCCTCACCCTGGCTAATAACTGGGGCTACGTACCTAATGACACCTATAAGTCGCCCACCAAGATTATCCACTCGCTGGTAGAAGTCGTGGCTAAGGGCGGCAGCCTGCTCCTAGGGGTTGGCCCCAAGCCCGACGGCACCCTCGACCAAGAAGCCGTGACGCGGCTCACGGCCATCGGGAAGTGGCTGGATGTGAACGGCGCCGCTATCTACGGCACCCGCGCTACCCCCCGCTTCCAGGATGGTAGCACCTATTTCACCCAAAGCAAGAAGGGCACCCGCTACGCCATTGCTTGCCTGCCCGAGAATCAGGCCGCCCCAGCTACCCTAGGCTGGACGGGCAACGTGCCCAAAAAAGGCACCAAAATGACACTCCTGCAAACTGGCAAAACTGTGCAATGGACCGCCAAAGGCGATAAAGTGACGCTGACGCTGCCCGCGGGCTTAACCAAGCAGGCCGGGGCTTACCCAGCGCTAGCCTTCGCATTCGTGGCTGAGTAAGCCCTAGGTATTCTTTTCAAAGTGACTTCTGGCATGTTACAGTCAATGCTTACCCGGGTCAGCCTGGGCTTGCTGCTGCTGGCTAGCTACGCGGCCCAGGCGCAGCAAAAACACACGTTTGAAATAAAGGAAGGACAGTTTCGCTACGACGGTAAGCCCACCCAGATTCATTCGGGTGAAATGCACTACGCCCGCGTACCAAAAGAATACTGGCGCCACCGGCTGAAGATGCTGAAGGCCATGGGCCTCAACACGGTAGCAACCTACGTGTTCTGGAACTATCACCACCCTACGCCGGGCACGTGGGACTTCAAAACCGGCAGCCACAACCTGCCGGAGTTCCTGAAAACGGCCCAGGAGGAAGGCCTGTTCGTCATTTTGCGGCCGGGCCCCTACGCCTGCGCCGAATGGGAGTTTGGCGGCTACCCCTGGTGGCTACAGCAGAATAAGAACCTGATTATCCGGGCTAACAACCAGCCGTTTCTGGATTCGTGCAACGTGTATCTGCGCAAGCTAGCGGCGCAGGTAAAGGGCTACCAAGTAAGCAAGGGCGGCCCGGTCATCATGACCCAGGTCGAAAACGAATTTGGGTCGTATGTATCACAGCGCCAAGATGTACCGCTGGCTGAGCATCGCAAGTATAACGCCGCCATCAAGCAGCAGTTAGCGGATGCAGGCTTCGAAGGACCATTCTTCACGTCCGATGCCTCCACGCTATTTGAGGGCGGCGCCACGCCGGGCGCCCTACCCACCGCCAATGGCGAAGGCAACGTGGAGACCCTGAAGAAGGCCGTGAACCAGTACCACGACAACCTAGGGCCCTACATGGTGGCCGAGTACTACCCCGGCTGGCTCGACCACTGGGGCGAACCTTTCACCCGCGTGAGCACCGAGCAAGTGGCCAAACAGGTAGAAACCTACCTCAAGAATGACGTAAGCTTCAACTTCTACATGGTGCACGGGGGCACCAACTTTGGCTTTACGGCGGGCGCTAACTATAGCGAAGAGCATAACATTCAGCCCGATATCACGAGCTATGACTACGATGCGCCCATCAGTGAAGCGGGGCAGGTGACCCCCAAGTACACCGCCATTCGCGAACTGATGAAGCGCTACGTGAAGTATCCGGTACCGGCGGTGCCCGCCCCGATACCGGTCATTACCCTGCTGCCCATTGCGCTCAGCAAATCGGTCGACCTATTTGACTTAAAGAAGGATAGCAAACCGGTGGCTAACGATACGCCGCTATCGTTTGAGGACCTAGGCCAGGGCCACGGTTACGTGCTGTATAGCAAGCGCTTCACGCAACCGGCGCAGGGTAAGCTTCAGGTCAAAGGCCTGCGCGATTACGCCACGGTGTATGTGAATGGCAAGCTGGTGGGCGAGCTGAATCGCCAGCAAAATAAGTACGAGCTGGACGTTCAGATTCCCTTCAACGCGACCCTAGAGCTGCTGGTCGAGAACATGGGCCGCATCAACTACGGCGCGGCTATCGTGCACAATACCAAGGGCATTATCTCGCCAATCGTCCTCAGCGGCGCTGAGGTTACGGGCGATTGGAACATGTATAAGCTGCCTTTCGATAAAGTACCCGACCTAGCCAAGTACCCAGCGAAGAATAAGGAAGGCAAACCCACGCTCTACACCGGCTCCTTCGAGGTAAAGCAAACCGGCGACACCTTCCTGGATATGCGCGGCTGGGGCAAAGGCATCGTTTTCGTAAATGGCCATAACCTAGGGCGCTACTGGAAGGTAGGCCCGCAGCAAACGCTGTACGTACCCGGCTGCTGGCTGGCCAAAGGCAAGAATGCCGTGGTGGTGCTAGAACAGCAAAACGACGTGCTGCACAAAGAACTCAAAACCACGAGCAAGCCGATTTTAGAAGACGCGCAGTAACAAGTAGCCTGGACTACAAAATTCAAGCTGCATTCTCTCGATATACTACCTCGCTACCCTCTTATGACGAAGTACTTAGCGCTCAGCCTAGGCCTGCTCAGCGCCACCGCCACCTACGCTCAGTCGAAGAAGCCGCTTTACCAAGACCGCACCGCTACTACCGAAGCCCGGGTGCAAGACCTGCTGGCCCGCATGACGGTGGAGGAGAAAGTGGGGCAGCTCTCGACGCTCCTAGGTTGGGAAATGTATCAGAAAGACGGCCAGAAGGTTAGCGTCAGCGTCGCGTATAAAAAGGCGGTAGACGAACGCTACATCGGCGCGCTGTGGGCTACGCTGCGCGCTGACCCCTGGACCAAGAAAACCCTGCTGACCGGCCTCAACCCCAGGCTGGCCGCCGAGGCTACCAATGCCTTGCAGAAGTACGCCGTGGAGCACACGCGGCTGCACATCCCGCTGCTGCTGGCTGAGGAGTGTCCACACGGCCACATGGCCATCGGCACCACGGTATTTCCGACCTCCATCGGGCAAAGTAGCACCTGGGACCCTACCCTGATTCGAGAGATGGCGACCGCCATTGCCACCGAAGCACGGGTGCAAGGCGCGCACATCGGCTACGGCCCAGTGCTGGATTTGGCCCGCGAGCCGCGCTGGTCGCGGGTAGAGGAAACCTACGGCGAAGACCCCGTGCTCAATGGCCAGATGGGGGTGGCGATGGTGCAGGGCTTCCAGGGCAACAGCCTGAAAAGCGGCGTCAATATAGTATCTACGCTTAAGCACTTTACGGCCTACGGCGTGCCCGAGGGCGGCCACAACGGCGGCAGTATCAGCACGGGCCAGCGGGAGCTATTCCAGAGTTTTCTACCCCCCTTCCGGGCGGCGGTGAAGGCTGGGGCCCAATCCATTATGACGGCCTACAACTCCATCGACGGAGTGCCATGCTCGGCCAATGAGTTCTTGCTCACCGACGTACTGCGCAAGCAGTGGGGCTTCCAGGGCTTCACGGTGTCGGACCTAGGGAGCATTACGGGCTTGGCCACCAACCACCGCGTGGCGGCCACCAAGCCCGAGGCGGCAGCGCTGGCCATCAACGCCGGCCTCGACGACGACCTCAGCGGCTATGGCTACGACAAAGAACTACTCGAAGCCTTTAAACAAAAGCTAGTTACGCCCGAAATACTGAACCGAGCTGTGGGCCGGGTGCTGCGGGTAAAGTTCGAGATGGGGTTGTTTGAAAACCCCTATGTGGACCCGAGCAAGGCCGCTAAGCAAGTGAAAACGCCGGCCAACGTGCAGCTGGCCCGGCAGGTGGCGCGCGAGTCAGTGGTATTGCTCAAGAACGAAAAAGACCTACTGCCACTTGCCAAAACGTTGCAGCGCATCGCCGTCATCGGCCCCAACGCCGACAACATGTACAACCAACTCGGCGACTACACCGCTCCCCAGCCCGAGAGCAACGTGGTGACGGTACTAGAAGGCATCCGGGCCAAAGTGCCGGCCACCACGCAGGTGACCTACGCCAAGGGCTGCGCCATCCGGGATACCACCAGCGCCAACATTGCCGAAGCCGTAGCGGCGGCTCATAAAGCGCAGGTAGCCATTGTAGTCCTAGGCGGCTCCAGCGCCCGCGACTTCAAAACGGAGTACCAGAGCACCGGCGCGGCCACCGTCACGGCCGCCGCGGGCGGACAGGTTCTAAGCGACATGGAAAGCGGCGAAGGTTACGACCGCGCCAGCCTCGACCTACTTGGCAAGCAGCAGGAATTGCTGCGGGCGGTGGTGGCCACCGGCACGCCCGTGGTGGTGGTACTCATTAAAGGCCGCCCCCTGAACCTCAATTGGATGGCGGCCCACGTGCCCGCGCTCGTCGATGCTTGGTACCCCGGCCAGGAGGGCGGCAACGCCGTAGCCGATGTGCTGTTTGGCGACTACAACCCCGCCGGCCGCTTGCCCATTTCGGTGCCCAAAAGTGTAGGGCAATTGCCAGTCTATTATAACGCCAAGCGCCCTACCCCCCACGACTACGTCGAAGTTGATAATAAGCCGCTCTACAGCTTTGGTCACGGTCTGAGCTACAGCAAGTTCGAGTACTCTGACTTGCAAGTAAGTGCGGCCGAAACGCCGGGCGCCGTGCAAGTAAAGGTGCGGTTTAAAGTTAAAAATACCAGCTCGCGGGCGGGTGACGAAGTGGCGCAGCTTTACCTAAGCGACGATATCAGCTCGGTCGTGACCCCAGGCAAGCAACTCAAGAAGTTTCAGCGGCTGGCCCTGAAAGCCGGCGAGCAACAGGAAGTAGCCTTTGACCTGACCGCAGAGGATTTAATGCTACTGAATGGCAATCTGAAATGGGTCGTAGAGCCGGGCAGCTTCACGGTGCTCCTAGGTGCTTCGTCGGAGGATATCCGGCTAAAAGCGCAGTTCAACGTAGCCCAGGCGGTAGAGAAAGCGCAGTAAATAAGGCGCTTTTTACAAGGGCCATACCTCTAGTTTACATGGTCATGCAGAGCGCAGCGCAGCATCTCGCGCGCTATCGTCAGGTCAGTAATGCTAGCGTCAGCATGCGAGATGCTGCGCTGCGCGCTGCATGACAACATTCATCTTGTTTATCTACTCGTAGGCCGCCTTTGTATGAAAAAGCTTCTGCTAATCACCGTATTGGGCCTAGGCGCCAGCGCCCCCGCGCTAGCCCAGCACAAGTGGACCATCGCCAAGCAGGAGCTACTTTTTAAGGCGCCACCTTTCAAGCAATGCCACGCTTCGACACTGGTAGAAGTGGCGAAAGACAAGTTCTTGGTAGCTTGCTTTGGTGGCACGCAGGAAAGTAAGCCGGATGTTAGCATTTGGCTTGCAACGGTTGATAAACAAGGGGTTTCGACGCCGCAGCGCGTGGCTGATGGGGTAGTAAAAGACACCCTGCGCTACCCCACTTGGAACCCCGTGCTATTCAAGGTGCGCGGGGGCGACTTGCTGCTCTTCTACAAAGTAGGACCCAACCCGCGGGAGTGGTGGGGCATGGTAAAAAGCTCGGCCGATGGCGGCCGCACGTGGTCAGGGGCACGTCGACTGCCGCCGGGCATCTTAGGGCCCATCAAAAACAAGCCGGTGCAGCTCGCCAACGGCACCATTCTGGCCCCGTCGAGCGTGGAGGAAAACTCCGGCCGGTGGCGGGCTCACCTGGAAAAATCTACCGACTTGGGCAAGACGTGGCAGTTCATTCCGATGGATACTACTTCGGAACTCGATGTCATTCAGCCTAGTATTCTGACTTATAAGGACGGCCGCTTACAGGTACTATGCCGCAGCAAGCAAGGCCGCATTGCGCAGGCTTGGTCCACCGATGGCGGTGCGAACTGGGGCAAGCTGTCGCAAACGAATCTGCTAAACCCCAACTCCGGCACCGACGCCGTGACGCTGAAAAACGGCACCCAACTACTCGTGTATAACCCTGCGCTGCCGGGTAAAGACTGGTACAATGGCCGCGGCAAGCTGCGCGTGGCCGAGTCAGCTGATGGCCAGAACTGGCACGACATAGCTACGCTGGAAGACGGCTCGACCGAGGAATACAGCTACCCTGCCATCATTGAAGGGCAAAACGGGCAGGTGCATATCACCTACACCTATAATCGACAGAATATCAAACATGTAATACTTCAGGTTAAGTAAAACTGGCCTGAAGCAAGTCTGAAATAAGAGAACAAGTCGATGCTTGTTCTCTTATTTTTTTATGGTTTGAAGTAGACTTTTATAAAAATTTAATAAAAGTCTCTTGGACTTATAGAAAAAGCTAAGTTTATTTACAAAAAATTCAACGGTGCTTAAGCATGAGTTCACTATTAGCCCTAGAGGAAACTCACCTTGCGCGGCTCAATAACATTGAGCGGCGCAAGCATATACAAAAGCTCAAGATTGTGAAGCATTTGTATGTGAAAGGGGCTAAAACGAACGCGGACATTTGCAGCCGGTTTGGCATCAGCTCGCCTACCTCTATCGCCATACTCAATGAGCTCGTGGCGGAAGGACTAGTGGAAAAGCAGGGTCGGGGCAAGTCGCTGGGGGGGCGCAAGCCCGAGCTGTATGGCCTGCGCGACGGGTCGCTGTTTGTGCTGAGCATCCACGTCGAGCAGTTCAAGACCCGGATGGCCATCTTTGATAATAATAATCAGATTATCAACGGCGTACACACCTTTGCTATTGAACTCACGCCTGACTTAGGGGCGCTGCCGCAGTTGCACGCCCGTGCGCAGGAGCTGATAGCAGCGTCAGGAATCGAACTGAAAAAGCTGGTTGGGGTGGGCATCAGTATGCCGGGCCTGGTTGATTCAAAGGAAGGCAACAACCACACCTACCTGCTCACGGCCGAGGGTTCGGAATCGCTGCAACAGCTGCTAGAAAAGCAGTTTGGCAAGCCTGTTTTCCTGCAAAACGACGCCAAAAGCGCGGCCTTAGCCGAGTACCGCTTTGGCTTGGCGCACGGCCTGCGCGACGTGCTGGTGCTGTCCATGGACTGGGGCATTGGTATGGGGGTGATACTGGACGGCAAGCTGCGGAGCGGCGCGTCGGGCTTTGCGGGCGAGTTTGGCCACATTCCGCTCGTAGATGGCGGCGCGCTGTGCCACTGCGGCAAGCGCGGCTGCCTCGAAACCGTGGCTTCGGGCAGCGCCATTGTGCGCATTGCCAAGGCCGGGATTCAGGCGGGGCAGCACACGCTGCTGCGGCAACATGTAGCTCACCTAGAGCCCGAACACGTGTACGAGGCCGCCCACCACGGCGACCAGTTTGCCATTAACACGCTGGCCGAAGTTGGCACCAACCTGGGCAAGGGCATTGCCATTCTCACCCAGCTTTTCAACCCCGAGCTCATCATTTTGGGGGGTGCCGTGGCGCAGGCCAAGCAGTTCATTTTGCCCAATATCCAGCAGGCCATTAACACCTACTGCATGGCTCAGCTGCGCGAAAGAACCAGCCTGGTGGTATCGGAGCTGGGGAAAAACGCCGTGATTCTGGGCTCGGTAGCGACCGTAATGGAAAACATCTTCGAAAGCTACCTCGAGCTTGCCTGAATCGACCCCACCGCACAGGGCCCTAGGGTCTTGCCAGCTTAATATACCCAACTCGATTTCAATACCTTAGCATTTCCGCCACTTTTCAAGTTCGCAGCCATGCACAACGTTACGTTACCCATCATGACCCGACTGAACCTCCTGGAGGAGACTCGTTTTGAAAAGCTACCGGTAACGGTTTTCCGCAACAAGGAGGTGGCTTCCGTGAAGGTGGCCGAGCGCATTGCCACCCTCATCCGCGAGAAGCAGGGCCGGGGCGAAAAAGCCGTGCTGGGCCTGGCCACGGGCGCCACGCCGGTGGGCGTGTACGAGGAGCTCGTGCGCCTGCACCGCGAAGAGGGCCTGAGCTTTCAGAACGTGGTGACGTTCAACCTGGACGAGTACTACCCCATGCAGCCCACGTCGCCGCAGAGCTACGTGACGTTCATGAACGAAAACCTGTTTGACCACATCGACATTGAGCGGGAAAATATTCATATCCCCGATGGCACCCTCCCGCCCGATGAAGTGGCCGCTTTCTGCCTCAACTACGAGCGTCAGATTGAAGAGTACGGCGGGCTCGATTTGCAGATTTTGGGCATCGGCCGTACGGGCCACGTGGGCTTCAACGAGCCCGGCTCGGCCCCCAATTCGGGCACGCGCCTAGTCACACTGGATGACCTCACGCGCCGCGACGCCTCGCGCGATTTTGGTGGCAAGGAAAACGTGCCCACCAAGGCCATCACGATGGGTATCGGTACCATTTTCAAGGCCCACGAGATTGTGCTGCTGGCCTGGAGCGGCAAAAAAGCGCCCATCGTGAAGAAGGCCGTGGAAGGCGAGGTGTCGAGCGAGGTGCCCGCCACTTACCTACAGTTGGCCGACAACGTGGAGTTTGTGCTGGATGAAGACGCCGCCGCCGAGCTCACGCGCTTCGACAAGCCGTGGCTGGTGAAGGACTGCGTGTGGGACGAGCGCCTCATCAAAAAGGCCGTTATCTGGTTGTCGAATACTCTTGACAAGCCTATTCTAAAGCTGACCGACGAGGACTACAATGCTAATGGCATGGCCCAGCTGGCCACCGAGCGCGGCCCGGCCTATACCATTAACATCCACATTTTCAATAAGCTTCAGCACACCATTACGGGCTGGCCGGGCGGCAAGCCGGGGGCCGATGACTCGCAGCGCCCCGAGCGGGCCTTGCCCGAGAAGAAGCGCACCATCGTCTTTTCGCCGCATCCCGACGACGACGTGATTTCGATGGGCGGCACCTTTATCCGCCTCATCGACCAGGGGCACGACGTGCACGTGGCCTACCAAACGTCGGGCAACACCGCCGTGTGGGACGATGATGTGCTGCGCTACATGGAGTTCGCCATCGACTTTGAGGGCAGCCTGGGCAAGGACACCAGCCAGCTGCAAGGCGTGTACGACAACATGCGGCAATTTATCCAGCAGAAGCAGCCCAATCAGGTTGATAGCCAGGAGATTCGCAACGTAAAGGGCTTTATTCGCAAGAGCGAAGCCATTGCGGGCGCCCGCTACGCTGGCCTCTCCGACGACCACATTCACTTCCAAGCGCTGCCCTTCTACGAGTCGGGCCGTACCTCAAAGCTGTCGGTGACTGACAAGGACATCGAGATTACGATGGCGCTTTTGCAGCAGGTGCGGCCCGACCAGCTATTCGTAGCCGGCGATTTTGCCGACCCCAACGGCACGCACATCGTGTGCTTCAACATCGTGACGGAGGCGTTGCGCCGCCTGCGCAAAACCGAAGCTTGGGTCGAAGACTGCTGGGTGTGGATGTACCGCGGCGCGTGGCACGAGTTTGAGCCCTACGAGATTGAGATGGCCGTGCCGCTCTCGCCGCAGGAGGTTATCCGCAAGCGCAACGCCATTTTCAAGCACCAGAGCCAGAAGGATACCCCGGTGTTTCCCGGCGACGATGCCCGCGAATTTTGGGTGCGCGCCGAGCACCGCAACCGCGAAACGGCCCAGCAATACGACCGCCTGGGCATGGCCAACTACGAGGCCATGGAAGCCTTCGTGCGCTGGCAGTTTTAGGTTGATAAACTGTCATGCAGACCGAAGGGAAGCATCTCGCGTGGCGCAGTAATCCCAAACGTTGAGACCGAAGCGAGCGAGATGCTTCCCTTCGGTCTGCATGACCTATCTCAAGTAGTTGAACCACATGACCAGCAGCAAGTACCTAGGCGTTGATATTGGCGGAACGAAGGTTCAGGTTGGCGTCGTGCAGGATGGCGAGCTGCACCAGGAAGTTCGTTTCGAAACCTCGGCCAGCGCCTCAAAAGAGCAGATTTTGGCCGAGCTGGTGCAGCACCTGGCCCCGCTGGTTACGTCCGACGTGGCGGGTATCGGCATTGGCGTGCCGGGGTTGGTAGATGAGGAAAATGGTATTGTGCACAACGTGCAGAATATTCCGTCCTGGCGCGAGGTGCACCTGAAACAGCACCTGGCTGGCCACTTCAGCACGCCGGTATACCTCACCAACGACGCCAACGCCTTTGCCATCGGCGAAAAGATGTACGGCCAGGGCAAGCCCTACGCCAACCTCGTGGGCCTGGCGCTCGGCACCGGGCTGGGGGCGGGTATCATCATCAACCACCAGCTGTATTCGGGCACGCTTTCGAGCGCCGGCGAATTTGGGATGATTCCTTACCTCGACAAAACCATCGAGGATTATTGCAGCGGCAAGTTTTTTGGGCAGCGCACGGGCCGAGTGGGGGCCGAGTGGCACGCCCTGGCCCAGCAGGGCGATGCGGAGGCGCTCGCCGTTTACGCTGAGTTTGGCCGGCATTTGGGGCAGGCGCTGCACATTATCCTGTACGCCCTGGCGCCCGAGGCCATTTTCCTAGGCGGCTCGGTGAGCGGAGGCTACGATTTTTTCCGCAGCGGCTTGTACGAAAGCCTCGGCGCTTTTCCGTTTCGCCAGGTAACCGACCGCCTGGTAGTAGCGCCGTCGCTTATCGGCAACGCGGCCGTGCTGGGCGCGGCCGCCCTCTGCCACATGAAGCAGGCCTCCTCTTCCCACTCACAACCTGTACTTGCTCTATGAAAAATACCTTTTGGGCCTCCCTGGCCACTGTGCTGAGCTTGGGTTGTAGCGCTGCGGCCTATGGCCAGCAGGCCCCGGCTGGCCAGGGCAACATCGCCGTTATTCCGCAGCCCGTGCGCCTCACGCCGGGCACCGGCAGCTTCGCCATCACGGCGGCCACCAAGATTTACGTGGGCCCCAAAAACGATGAGCTGCGCCGCATCGGGCAAAGCCTGAGCCAGGAAATAATGCGCGCCACCGGCGTGCAGCCGCCCGTGGTGCAGGCCGCGCCGGGCAAGCAGCGCCAGGGCTCCATCTACCTCACGCTGCGTGCTCCGGCGGCCGCCGACTCGCTAGGGGAGGAGGGCTACACGCTCAGCGTGCAGCCTACGCAAGTGGTGCTGGCCGCCAGCCAGCCGCAGGGGCTGTTTATGGGCACCCAAACGCTCCGGCAGCTGCTGCCGGTGCAGCGCGGCGCCAGCGCCAGCCTGCCGGCGATGGAGGTGATTGACAAGCCGCGCTACAGCTGGCGCGGCATGCACCTCGACGTGAGCCGGCATTTCTTCTCCACCGAGTTTGTGAAGAAGTACATCGACTACCTGGCCCTGCACAAGATGAACACCTTGCACTGGCACCTTACGGATGACCAGGGCTGGCGCATCGAAATCAAGAAATACCCCAAGCTGACCACGCTGGGTGGCTACCGCGAGGGCACGCTCGTTGGCCACTACGGCGCGAAGGTGCCCGAGTACGACAACGTGCGCTACGGCGGCTTTTACACGCAAGAGCAAATAAAAGAGGTAGTTAAATACGCGCAGGACCGCTACGTTACGGTGGTGCCCGAAATCGAGATGCCCGGCCACGCGCTGGCGGCGCTCACGGCCTACCCCGAGCTGTCGTGCACCGGCGGCCCGTTTAAAGTAGGCCAGACCTGGGGCGTATTCGATGATATTTTTTGCGCTGGCAACGAGCAGACGTTTGCCTTTTTGCAGGATGTGCTGACGGAGGTGATGCCGCTGTTTCCGAGCAAAATTGTGCATATCGGCGGCGACGAAGCGCCCAAAACCCGCTGGAAAGTGTGCCCCAAGTGCCAGGCCCGCATCAAGGCCGAGCACCTCAAAGACGAGCACGAACTGCAAAGCTATTTTGTGCAGCGCATGGAGAAATTCGTGAACGGCAAGGGCAAAACCATCATCGGCTGGGATGAAATCCTGGAGGGCGGGCTGGCCCCAAATGCCGCCGTAATGTCGTGGCGCGGTATGGACGGCGGCACTACCGCCGCCAAGCAAAAGCACCAAGTGGTGATGACGCCCGGCGAGTTTGTGTACTTTGACCATGCCCAGGGCGACCCCGCTTTGGAGCCGCTGAATATCGGCGGCTACCTGCCGCTGGAGAAGGTCTATTCCTTTGACCCCACGCCCAAGGAGCTGACTGCCGCCGAGCGCAAGTACATCTTGGGCGCGCAGGCCAACCTCTGGACCGAGTATATCCCCACCGAACAGCAGGTTGAGTACATGGTGCTGCCCCGCATGTCGGCCCTGGCCGAAGTGCTCTGGACGCCCGCCAGCCAGAAAAACTGGGAGAGCTTCAAGGTGCGGATGCAGCCGCAGTACCAGCGCTACGCCGCCCTGGGCGCCAATTACGCCAAGAGCGCCTTCAACGTGCGCCAGCAGTTCGCCGTGGATACCACCAAGGCCGCCGACATGGTGACGCTGGCCCTGGATGCCGCCGGCTTGCAGACCTACTACACCCTCGACGGCTCGTCCCCGACGCCCGCCGCCACCGCCTACACCGGGCCGTTCGCCCTCAGTAATTCGGCGACGGTTAAAGCCGCTTCTTTCGAGAACGGAAAGCCGGCCGGCAAAATGACGGCTACGGAAGTGCAGGCGCACAAAGCCTTTGCAGTGCCCACCCGGCTAGCCGCTACGCCGAATAAAAACTACCGCGCCAACGGCCCGCTCACCTTGGTCGATGGCCTGCACGGCTCGCTCAGCCACACCGACGGGCACTGGCTGGGCTTCCTGGGCGACGACTTGGTGGCGACCATCGACCTGAAAAAAGCCACGGACATTAGCAGTGTGCGCAGCACGTTCCTGCAAAAGCCGGAGGATGAAATCCTGCTGCCGACCGCGCTGGAAGTGGCAGTATCCACGGACGGCCGCACCTACAAAACGGTGTACGCCGGCCCCGTTGCGGCGGCCCAGCCCGGCTCCGCCATCGGCGAGGTGAAGGCCAACTGGAAGAAAACCAAGGCCCGCTACGTGCGCGTCACGGCCAAAAACGCCCAAGCCAAAAAGGCCGTTGCGGACGACAAAGAAGCCTCCACCTGGCTATTTGCCGACGAGCTGGTGGTGCAATAAGCACTGCCACACCGCGCACTTCACTCTCACTCCCCACCTCCTTTTACCCCGCACCGCATGCCGCAAGTAGCTCCCACGACTAGCCCTGCGCTGGCCCCGCCGGCCAGCAGCCAGCAAAACCGGTCGATTGTCATCATCGGGTCGCTGTTTTTCATCTTCGGCTTCGTCACCTGGCTCAACTCGGTGCTGATTCCGTACCTGAAAATCTCCTGCGAGCTGACCAACTTCGAGGCGTACCTAGTGGCGTTTGCCTTCTATATCTCCTATTTGGTGATGGCTATTCCGTCGGCCTGGGTGCTGAAAGCTACCGGGTTTAAGAAAGGTATGTCGGCCGGGCTACTGGTGATGGGCGTGGGCGCGCTGCTCTTCGTGCCGGCGGCGCTCACGCGCACCTACGGGTTGTTTTTGCTGGGCTTGTTTGTGCAAGGCACCGGCCTGGCCGTGCTCCAAACGGCGGCCAACCCCTATATCACCATCCTGGGGCCGCGTGAAAGCGCTGCCAAGCGCATCAGCATCATGGGCATCTGCAACAAGGTGGCCGGGGCGCTGGCACCCGTGGCGCTGGGCGCCGTGGCCCTCAAAGACGCCGACGCTCTGGTGAAGCGCTTGGGCAGCCTGAGCGCCGCCGCCAAAGCCGCCGAGCTGGATGCGCTGGCCGCCCGCGTGGTCACGCCCTACCTGCTGATGCTGGGCGTGCTGATAATACTGGCTGTGCTCATTTACTTCTCCTCGCTGCCTGAAATCGACACCGACCATGAAGACGAAGCCGTGGCCGCCGCCAACACCAATAAGTCGAGCATCTTCCACTTCCCACACCTGATACTCGGGGCGCTGGCCATGTTTTTTTACGTGGGTGTGGAGGTTATCGCCGGCGATACCATCATCAGCTACGGCGCGTCGCAGGGAATTGCCTTAGCCACGGCTAAGTTCTTCACCACCTGCACGCTGGTGGCCATGATTGTGGGCTACGGCGTGGGTATTGTGGCCATTCCGCGGTTTATCTCGCAGGAGAAAGCCTTGCAGGCTTCGGCGGTTACGGGCGTGCTGTTTGCGCTGAGCGCGCTGTTTACCACTGGTTACACCTCGGTGCTGTTCATCTCACTGCTGGGGCTGGCCAACTCGCTCATTTTCCCGGCCATCTGGCCCCTGGCCATTGAGGGGCTGGGGCGCTTTACCAAGTTGGGGTCGTCGCTGCTCATCATGGCCATTGCCGGGGGCGCGGTGCTGCCGCCGCTCTACGGCCTGCTGGCCGACCATTCGTCGCCCCAGCGCGCTTACTGGCTGGTGATTCCGTGCTACCTGTTTTTGCTGTTTTACGGCGCGGTCGGGCACAAGGCCCGGCGGGCGTAGGGCTGTTTTTATGGTACTAGCAGTAATTGTAGTGTCATACTGAGCTTGTCGAAGCATCTCTACCGCTTTGTCAGAGCGACTCAATGAAGCGGCCAAAATGCTTCGGCAAGCTCAGCATGACGACTTAAAAATCAAGGCTTTTCTCTCGAATGACAAATTTTCGCTACCTGCTTTTATCCCTGGCCCTGGCGGGCGCGCTGCCCCTGGCGGCACAGCAGCGCTACGAGCTGAACTCCGGCTGGCGGGGCATGCCCATCGGCAAGGTGCCGGTGGCGGGGCCACAGCTTTCGCAGCCGGGCTACGCGCTCACGGGCTGGCTGCCGGCCGTGGTGCCGGGCACAGTGCTCACCACGCAGCTCGAAAACAAGCAGGTGCCCGACCCATTTTTCGGGATGAATAATGAGCGTATTCCCGACATCTACAAGACCGGGCGCGACTACTACACCTACTGGTTTGTCAAGGATTTTCAGGAGGCCCCGGCCACCGCAGGCGGGCAGGTGTGGCTGAATTTTCGGGGTGTGAACTACAGCTGCGAGGTGTACCTGAATGGGCAGAAGCTCAACAGGCAGACGCACCACGGCATGTTTTTGCGCCAGACCTACAATATCACGCCCTACCTGGCCAAAAGCGGCCGCAACCGCCTGGCGGTGGTGGTGTACCCGCCCGACCCCGTGGGCAACCCCAACGGCGGCCAGGGGGGCGACGGCGTCATTGCCCGCAACGTGAGTACGCAGTACACGGCCGGCTGGGACTGGATTCGGCCCATCCGCGACCGCAACACCGGCATCTGGGACAAGGTGACGATTGAGAAAACTCAGCAAGTCAACCTCAAAAACCCGCACGTCATCACCCGCGTGCCCGGCGTGCGCCGGCCCGGCGGCCCCCAGGCCCCCGCCACCCTGGCCGTGACGGCCGAGCTGGAAAACCCGACCGCCCAGCCCGTGGCCGGCGTGGTACAATACACTATCGCGGGCCAGCTGATGAAGCTGCCCGTGACCCTGGCGGCGCACACCACCCGCCAGGTAAGCCTGCCCGCGCTCACCCTCAAAAATCCGCAGCTGTGGTGGCCCAGCGGCTACGGCGCGCAGCACCTCTACCCACTCAAAATGCAATTTTTGGTGGGCGGAAAAATGGTGTCGGACGAGGAAAACCTGCAAGTGGGCGTGCGCGAAGTCCGCACCCAATGGAACGACAAAACCCAGAGTATGCAGGTGCTGCTCAACGGGCAGAAAATCTTCATCAAAGGCGGCAACTGGATTATCTCGGATGCGATGCTGCGCTTTACCAAGGCGCGCTACGACACCGAAATCCGGTTTCACCGCGACATGAACCTGAACCTCATTCGCATCTGGGGCGGCGCGCTGGTGGAGCGGCCCGAGTTTTACGAGGCCTGCGATAAGTACGGGCTGCTGGTGATGCAGGACTTTTGGATGAGTGGCGACGCCAACGGCCGCTGGGTAGACCCCATGAAGCTGGAGGACCAGTGGACCCGCCGCCAGTACCCCAACGACCACCGGCTATTCATCAACTCGGTGGCCGACCAGGTGAAAATGGTGCGCAACTACGCCTCGCTGGCCATCTGGTGCGGCGGCAACGAAATCACGCCGCCCAAGGACATTCTCACGGCCATGCAGGATACCCTGCTGCCCAAGCTAGATGGCACGCGGTGGTTTGTGCCCTACTCCAACGCCGACAGCATGTCGACCAACACGCTGGGCGGCAACGGCGACGGGCCGTACGGCATCCAGCCCATCAGCCAGTTTTGGGGGCACCGTACGTTCCCCTTCAACTCGGAAGTGGGTTCCGTGGGCGTGGGCGACGTGGAGTCGCTGGAGCGCTTTCTGCTACCGGCCAACCTGGTGCCGCCGCGCTACCTGGGCGCCAACAGCAAGCCCACCGAGCAGGTCGATTCGGTCTGGACCTACCACACCTACATCGGCTACGAGCAGTACCTGTTGCCCTACGGCGCGCCCAAGGACATCCGCGACTTCGGCCTGAAAGCCCAGCTCGTGAACTACGACCAATACCGCGCCCTCATGGAAGGCTTCAGCGCCCACATGTGGGACTGGTACACGGGCAGCATCATCTGGAAAACCCAAAATCCCTGGACCGCCCTGCGCGGCCAGATGTACGACTACTACCTCGACCCCAACGCCTGCCTCTACGGCCTGCGCACTGGCAGCGAGCCGCTGCACGTGATGTACAACCCCGTGGACAGCATGGTCACGCTCGTCAACAACGGCTTCGAGGTAAAACGCGATATGATGCTGGTGGTCGATGCCTACGACATGGCTGGCAAAAAGACCAACCTGACGCAGGTAGTGGTCGAAATTAACCCTTCATCGGCCAAGAAATACCTGCCTATCAACGGCGCGGTGAAGCAGATGGCTAGCCAAAAAGGCATGTTCCTGTCCCTGCAATTGCAGGACCTGCGCAAGCAGGTGCTCAGCAATAACTTCTACTGGTTGCCCGACGCTAAGGGCGAATACTCGGGCCTGAAAGGTTTGGCCAAGTCGGCGGTGAAGACGACCGCCCGGACCACCGCGCCGGGCAAAATCAGCGTCACGCTGACCAACCCAGCCGGCGCGCCGGTGGCCTTCTTCAACCGCGTTTCGCTGGTGAACCCCAGCACGCAAAAGCGCATTCTGCCCGTTTTCTACTCCGACAACTACGTGTCAGTGCTGCCCGGCGAAAGCAAAACCGTGGAGCTGGACTATACCCCCACGGCCAACGTGCCCGCGCCCGTGGTGTCGGTAGAGGGTTGGAACGTGGCTAAGCAGCTGCTGCCAGTAGCCACCAAATAGCCCGCAACCAATTCATTAGCGAAGCGCCATGTCAACCAAACCGCTCCTCTGCTTACTCGGCTACCTGCTTTTTGGGCAGGTGGCGGCGCAGTCGGTTGGCCCGTCGTACGCGCTGATTCCGTACCCTACTTCGCTGGTGCCGGCGGCGGGTAGCTTCGTGATTACCAAGGCCACCAGCCTGGCGCTGCCCGGTGGGCCGGGGGCATTTGCCTCGGAGGCCCAGCAGCTTCAGGGCCTGCTGACCAACGGCCTGGGGCAGCCGCTGAAGCAGACCAGGCTAGCCGCCGCGAACAGCATCGCGCTGGTTTACGACCAAACCATTACGGCGCCCGAGGGCTACCGCCTGACCGTGACGCCCCAGCGCGTGACGCTGGCGGCCAAGGAGCCGGCGGGCATGTTTCGGGCGGTGCAAACCATCCGGCAGCTGCTGCCGCCTACCATCGAAAAGCCGGGCCGAGCGGCCCAGCTGCGGCTGCCCGCCGTGCAGATTCAGGACCAGCCGGCCTACGCCTGGCGCGGCATGCACCTGGATGTGGCCCGCCATTTTTTCTCGGTCGCGTACCTCAAAAAGTACATTGACCTGCTCGCGCTCTACAAGTTCAACAAGCTGCACCTGCACCTGACCGACGACCAGGGCTGGCGTATCGAAATCAAGAAATACCCCGAACTGACTACCCAAGGCGCCTGGCGCGCCCTGAATAACCAAGATTCGGCCTGCCTCAAAAAGGCGCCGGACAACCCCGATTTTGCCCTGGACCCCCGGCACCTGCGGCAGCGCAACGGCCGCACCGAGTACGGCGGCTTTTATACCCAGCAGCAGCTGCGCGATATCATTGCCTTCGCGGCGGCGCGCCACATCGAAATCATCCCCGAGGTAGACATGCCCGGCCACATGATGGCCGCCCTGCGGGCCTACCCCAACCTAAGCTGCACGGGCAGCGCTACCTGGGGCAAGGAATTTTCGGTGCCGCTGTGCCCCTGCAACGAAAGTACCTACACGTTTGCCGAAAATGTGCTGAGCGAAGTGGCCGCCCTGTTTCCCAGCAAGTACGTGCACATTGGGGCCGATGAGGTAGAGAAAACCACCTGGGCTCAGGCCAGCGCCTGCACCGAGCTGATGCGGCGCGAAGGCATCAAGGACGCGAATGGGCTGCAAAGCTATTTTGTGCGCCGCATCGAGCGGTTTTTGCAGGCCAAGGGCAAGCAGATGATTGGCTGGGACGAAGTGCTCGACGGCGGCGTAGATGCGGCCGCTACCGTGATGTACTGGCGCACCTGGGTGCCCACGGCGCCCGTGCGCGCTGCCCGCAACGGCAACCAGGTCATTATGACCCCTAATAACCCGCTGTATTTCGACTACCTGCCCGATAAAAACTCGCTCGCCCACGTGTACGAGCTCGTGGTGACGCCGCCCGAGCTGGGGCCGCAGGAAGCCAACGCCATCCTGGGTGCCCAGGCCAACCTCTGGACCGAAATGGTGCCCTCCGAAAACCGCGCCGACTACCTGGTGCTGCCCCGCATGACGGCCCTGGCCGAGGTGGTATGGAGCAATAAGCGCGACTACGCAGGGTATTTGCAACGCCTGAAACAGCACTACCCCCGGCTGGCCCAGCTCGGGGTGCACTACCGCGTGCCCGATTTGGCCGGGTTTGTCGAAGAAAGCGTGTTCATCACCAGCACTACCCTGGCGGTGCAGAAGCCCCTCGCCAACCTGACGCTTCGCTACACCACCGACGGCAGCGCGCCCACGCCTACCTCGCTGGTACTGGCTAAGTCACTGGCCATCAGTCAGCCCACTACGGTGCGGCTCGCCGCCTACACGCCGGAGGGCCTGAAGGGCGACACCTACACCATCCGGTACAAGCAGCAGGACTACGCCGAGCCGGAGCGGACCCCGTCGCTGGCCCCGCGCATAGAAGCCACCTATTTCGAGGGCTACTTTCCAAAAGTTGAGCTTATCCAAAAAGCCCAGCCCAAGGGGAGCACCTTTGTAAGCTCCATAGAAGTGCCTAGGGCGGCCGAGGCTGACAAATTTGGCGTGCAATTTTCGGGGTATATAGAAGTGCCCGAAACCGGCATCTACACCTTTTACCTAACCTGCGATGATGGCGGCACTCTATATATTGGCGACCGGATGGTAGTCGATAACGGCGGTTTGCACTCGGCCATCGAGAAAAGCGGCCAGGTAGCGCTGGCCAAAGGCTCACAACCGTTCGTACTCAACTTCGTGGAGGGCGGCGGCGGCTACAAGCTACTGCTCAAGTACAGCCTCAATGGCAGCCCGCCGCAGCCCATTCCGGCCGGTTGGCTCCGGCATTTACGCTTTTAACCGAACGGACGCTGGCCTACTCGCCTCGCGCCGACCGCCCCACGCTACTATCTCCCACCCCGCCCTGACTATCTAAGAAAGTGAGTTTTATGAAATCGCCCCACGCTCGTTTTATTCTCCCTGCTGCCGCGCTGGCTTGGGGCCTCGCCTCGCTGGCGGCCGCGGCTGGCACCCCGCCGGGCAAGGCCCCGCGCCCCGCGCCCGGCCTCACGCAGTACGTAGACCCGTATATCGGCACGGGGTTTCACGGGCACGTATTTCTGGGGGCCAACGTGCCGTTTGGGGCGGTGCAACTGGGGCCGGTCAACCTGTCGGAGGGCTGGGACTGGTGCTCGGGCTACCATTATTCTGACTCCACCATTGTGGGTTTTTCGCATACGCACCTCAGCGGCACCGGCATCGGCGACCTGGGCGACGTGGCCGTGATGCCCACCACCGGCGCGGTGCGCGTGACCAAGGGCACGCTCAAAAACCCGGATAAGGGCTTCGTTTCGCTGTTTTCGCACAAGGAAGAGCGCGTGCGGCCCGGCTACTATTCGGTGCGGCTCAAGCGCTACAACATCAAGGCCGAGCTGACGACCAGCGAGCGGGTGGGCTTTCACCAGTACACCTTCCCCAAGTCTGACGCGGCGCATCTCGTTATTGACTTGCAGCAGGGCATCGGCTGGGATTTGGCTACCGATACGCACATCGAGCAGCTTAATGACAGTACGCTTGTGGGTTACCGCTACTCTAAGGGCTGGGCGGTGAAGCAGCGGCTCTACTTCGCGGCCATCGTGTCCAAGCGCATCAGGCAGTTTAGCAGCGTGCAGGTCACTGATTCACTGGGCAATACTACCCCCGCTGCCACCGGTAGCCGCATCAAGGGTGTACTCACCTTCATCACCCAGGCCGGCGAAGTGGTGAAGCTAAAAGTGGGCATTTCGCCCGTCAGCACCGCGAATGCGCTGGCTAACATCCGGGCCGAAATCCCGCACTGGAACTTCGCTCGGGTGACCGCCGCCGCCGATGCCAGCTGGAATAAGGAGTTGCAAAAGGTGCGCATCCAGGCCGAACCGGCGCGCATGAAAACCTTCTACACGGCGCTCTACCACACGATGGTGGCCCCCTCGGTCTTCAACGACTACAACGGCGACTACTGGGGCACCGACGAAAAAGTGCACAAGGGCGCGGCCTTCACCAACCTCACCACGTTTTCGCTTTGGGACACCTACCGGGCGGCGCACCCGCTCTTTACGCTGCTCCAGCCCCGCCGCGTGAATGACATGGTGAGCTCGATGCTGGCCATTTATCAGCAGCAAGGCAAGCTGCCGGTGTGGCACCTCATGGCCAACGAAACCAACTGCATGGTGGGCTACAGCGCCGTGCCCGTGGTGGCCGATGCCTACCTCAAAGGCTTCAAAGGCTTCGATGCCAACCTGGCCTACGAGGCCGTGAAGGCCACCGCCATGCGCGACGACTGGGGCCTGAAAGACGTGAAAGCGCTCGGCTTCATCCCCGCCAACAACGAAGTTGAAAGCGTGTCGAAAGGCATGGAATACGCCATCGACGACTGGTGCATCGCGCAGATGGCCAAGAAGATGGGCAAGGACGACGACTACGCCTATTTCAGCAAGCGCGCCCAGAACTACCAGAACTACTTCGACAAGCACGTGGGCTTCATGCGCGGCCGGGTATCGCAAAGCGAGTGGCGCGCGCCGTTCAACCCGTTCTCATCGGTGCACATGAAAAGCGACTTTACCGAGGGCAACGCCTGGCAATACACCTGGCTGGTGCCGCAGGATGTGGAAGGCCTGATTGGCCTGCTGGGGGGCGAAAAGCCGTTCAGCCAGAAGCTCGACTCGCTGTTTGTGGTGAAAGGCAGCATGGGCGCTGAGGCCTCGCCCGACATTTCGGGGCTCATCGGCATGTATGCGCACGGCAACGAGCCGGGCCACCACATCACCTACCTCTACAGCTACGTGGGCCAGCCCTGGAAAACGGCCGAAAAGGTCCGCTTCATCACCGACAATTTCTACACGACCAAGCCCGATGGAATTATCGGCAACGAGGACGTGGGGCAGATGTCGGCCTGGCACGTGTTTTCGGCGCTCGGCTTCTACCCGCTCAACCCCGCCAACGGCGCCTATGTGTTTGGTAGTCCGTCGGTTAATCAGGCCACCCTCACGCTGGGCAGCGGCAAAACGCTCACCATTACGGCCCACAACAACAGCCCGGCCAACAAGTATATCCAGCGCGTAACGCGCAACGGCCAGCCCTACGCCAAGTCCTACATCGCCCACCAGGACCTGTTGACAGGCGGCACGCTCGTGTTTGAAATGGGCAGCCAGCCTAGCCCCACCTGGGGCGTGGCCCCGGCCAGCCGGCCCCGGTCGGTGATGCAGTAAGCGGCAGTACTACCTTCCCCAAAAGCTGGACTGTTGCCAGTGAGTAGGAGCGAAGCCTAAACTGTACTTATTCAAGCTGCAACCGCTGTATTTTAAGGGCATAAGTATATAATTTATTTGTTTTGTAGCTGGCAACAGCTTACCTTTGAACAACTTCTTAATAGGCTTTTTAGGAGTTTTTTTAAGACTCATAACAAAAGGAATAGCCTTCCCTCAGTTGCCCTCGAATGAGCTATTTTAGCTTCTGTTTGCCCGGCTGCTTGGTAAGCCTGCCCAGCGAGAAAGGGCCGAGCCAGCGTCTGATACTTTACATTCTCAAGGCCTTCTGGCCGAGTTCTTTCAAGCTTGTTTTCTTGTATAAAACGCATATTCTAGCGTAGCAGCTGCGAGGCACTACTGTAGGCGTTTTTTGTTTTCCTCCGGCTTTGCGCCTAGCAGCCGCTTGTCTTTGACATCGAATTGCTTAAACGTTTTTGCATTGCTTTGGCGGTGCGCCTGCTCAACAAGGCTCTTGGTTACTTTTTCTGCTTCTGGCTCCCGGCACCTACCGGGTTAAGAAACTCAGGATGAAGTAGCCAGCGCCAGAATAAGTCGACTTGCCAATTGGCGTTGTGCCACGGGGCTTGCAACGCAGTTTTACTTTCCCACCACCCTAAATCCACTTCACCATGAGAAGAACAGTACAGTTGATTGTGTTGCTCTTGCTGCTCAGTCAGGTTTACGCCTACGCCCAAACCAGCAAGGTTTCTGGTAAAATAACCAGTTCCACCAACGAGGCCCTCATCGGGGTAAGCATCCTGGTAAGCGGTACTAGCCAGGGCACTACTTCGGATGCCGATGGCAACTACGCCATTACGGTGCCGGACGATGCGTCGCTGGTATTCTCCTACGTGGGGTTTGTGAGCCAGACCGTAGCCGTAAAAGGACGCCCTACCATCAACGTCATTATGGCGGTTGATAGCAAAGAGATTGGCGAGGTGGTCGTAACGGCCCTCGGCATCAAAAAAGACGAGCGCAAAATCGGCTACGCCGTGACCAAAGTGGATGCCGGCGTACTCAACGTAGCCCGCGAAACCAACGTGGCCAGCTCGCTGGAAGGCCGCGTGGCGGGCCTGAACGTATCGGGTGCCAGCGGTGGCCCCGGCTCTTCGGTGCGGCTCAATATTCGGGGGGTAACGTCCTTTTCGGGCACTTCTTCGCCCCTGATTGTTATCAACGGGGTGCCGATGGACAACACGGTGCGCGGTAGCGCCGGCGAGTGGGGCGGTGCCGACCTCGGCGACGGTATCAGCAACATCAACCCCGATGATATTGAAAACGTGACGGTGCTGAAAGGCTCGACCGCTTCGGCCCTCTACGGCGCCCGGGCGGCCAACGGCGTTATTCAAATCACGACCAAGAGCGGCTCGCGCACTAAAACCACGATTGAGTACAACACCAACTTCCAGATTGACCGGGCGGTTGACAACACCGACTTCCAGGACCAGTACGGGCAGGGCAGCCAAAATCTGCGTCCTACCGACAAGGCCTCGGCTATCGTGTCGGGCAACACAGCCTGGGGCCAGCGCCTGGACGGCACGCCTACCGTGGGCATCGACGGCCAGCTGCGCCCTTATTCGAAGGTGAACGGCAACATCAACAACTTCTACCGCACGGCCCCTTCCTGGACCAACACGGTCGCCATTTCGGGCGGCGGCGAAAAGGGTACGTACCGCCTGTCGCTGTCGAACCTCGACAACAAGTCTATCCTGCGTAACAGTGGCCTGACGCGCCGCACGATTAACTTCAATACGGCCTACGACCTGACAAAGAAGCTGAGCTTCAACTTGACGGCCAGCTACATCGACCAGAGCGATAAGAACCGCCCGCAGCTGAGCGACTCGCCGCTGAACGCCAACAACATCATCTTTTTGGCTCCTAACATCGACCAGGCTACGCTTGCGCCGGGCTTCGACCCCAACAACAACGGCCTGGAAACGGCCTGGAACGTGGACAGCTACACCACCAACCCGTGGTTTGTCGTGAACCAGTTTGTGAACGACGTATCGCGCAAGCGCCTTATTAGCTCGCTGTCGGCCAAATACGAATTCACCGATTACCTCTCGCTGATGGGCCGCGTGGGCTACGACTACTCCAGCGACCGCCGCTTTGGCGTGACGCCTTACGGCACGCTGTATTCGAACGCCGGCGAGGGTGCCCTCGACAACCTGACGCTGGGTAGCCGCCTGGAAATGAACTCCGACGCGTTGCTGTCATTCAATAAGCAGCTCAACCAGGATTTCTCCGTTAGCGCCAGCCTCGGGGCCAACTACCGCTTCAATAAGTTCGAGAGCAGCCGCTTGTTCGGGGGGAATTTCATTGTGCCCTACCTGTACACGCCTACCAACCTGCGCAGCCGCAACCTCGAGTACCAGTACACGGAGCTCGTGACGCCTTCGCTCTACTACACCGCCGACTTCACCTACAAGTTCTTGACCTTGAGCACCACCGGCCGCTACGACCGGTTCTCGTCGCTGCCCAACGGCAATCGCAGCATTTTCACGCCCTCGGTGGCGGGTAGCTTTATCTTCTCTGACCTGCTCGACGCCCCGGCCCTGAGCTACGGCAAGCTGCGCGCTTCCTACGCCAAAACCAGCGGCGAGGCTGCCAACCCCTACCTGACGGATGTATACTACAACATCAACAGCCCTATCAACGGGGTGCCGCGCGCTTCTTACAGCTCTACGCTGCCCAACCCCAACCTGCGGCCCTATAACCTGCGCGAGTTTGAAATCGGGACGGAGCTGAAGTTCTTCAACAACCGCATCGGGGTAGATGTGGCGTACTTCAACCGTAAAACCACCGGTGAGATTGTAAACGCTTCTCTCTCGGCTGCCACGGGCTACGAGGGTACTACCGTGAACCTGGGCTCGACCCTAAACCGCGGCATCGAACTCGCCCTGACCGTGGTGCCGGTGAAGCGCGGTGCCTTCACCTGGACCTCGTCGTTCAACTTCACCAAGCTGCACAACGAAGTACTTGACATCGACGGCGGTGCCAACAGCCCGCTGCAAACCGGCACCTACCGCCCCATGAACGCCAACATCGGCATTGTGAAGGGTATGGCCATCTCGCAGGTGCGGGCCTACGACTACAAGCGCGATGCCAATGGCAACGTTATCGTCGGCGCTGACGGTATTCCGATGCGCGGCGAGCTGAAACCAATGGGCTCGGGCATTGCCAACCTGTACGGCGGCTGGAACAACGATTTCAACTTTGGGAACTTCAACCTGTCGGCGTTGATTGACTACAAGTTCAACAACAAGATTTTGTCGGCCACCGAGTACTACTCTTACACCCGCGGCCTGAACAAGGCCACCCTGGAAGGCCGCGACGGCGGCGTAGTAGCCGTAGGCGTGACTGAAACTGGCCAGCCTAACACCGTTGTGGTACCGGCCTACACGTACTACCCCACGCTGGCTTCCAACGTGTCGGCCCTGTCGGTGCTCGACGGTAGCTTCATCAAGTTCCGCCAGCTTACCTTCGGCTACACCTTCAACCAGACCCTGCTGGCGCGCACGCCGTTCCAGGCCGTTACCCTGTCGCTGGTAAGCCGCAACCTGTTTACCATCATGAAGCGCACCGACAACATCGACCCGGAAAACACCATCTCGCCCCTGGTTTCTTATGCTGGGGTAGAAGGCGGCTCGCTGCCCTTCGCCCGCACGTATGGCGTTACCCTCAACGTAAAATTCAAATAAGCCAGCACGATGAGAAAGTCTATTATCTACGCGGTCCTCACGACCGTCTTGTTTAGCACCTCCTGTTCGGAAAAATACCTGGACGAGGTAAATACCAACCCCAACGCCGCTGGCGCCAACAACCTCAACCCCAACTACCTGCTGACCGACGGCCAGCTCACGTTTGCCAACGCGGGGTACGGGGCGCTGCTGTATCCGGCCCCGTCCATTCAGGCGCTGGCCAGCACGTTCAACTACTACGGCAACGGCGATAAGTACGTGAATGCCGGCGGCTTCACGGGCTACCAGTCGCTCATCTTCAGCCAGGGCTACACGGCCCTGAGCCGCTTGCAGCAGGCCATCGTGGTTGCCAATACCCAGGATGCGACCCGCTACACCAACGTGATTGCCATCAGCAATATCATGAAAGTCATGATATTCCAGCGCATCACCGATGCCTACGGCGACATCCCCTACTCGCAGGCGTTGCAGGCGGCGCAGGGCATCAACACCCCCCAGTACGATAAGCAGCAGGATATCTATCCGGCCATGCTGACGCAGCTCGAAACGGCCATCAACAGCCTCAGCACCACGGGGCCCACTGCCTCGGGCGACCTGCTTTACGCCGGTAACGTAGCCCAGTGGCGAAAGCTTGGCTACTCGCTCATGGTGCGCGTGGCCATGCGCATGACCAAGGCGAACCCTACCTTGGCTCGTACCTGGACCGAGAAAGCGGCCGCCGCTGGCACGATGACCAGCTACACCGACAATGCTTTTGTACGCGGCGACATTGCTTTCGGCGACACGCAGAACGCGACGACCAACGCCCTGCTCACCACCGACGACTTCCGGGAAGTGAAGTGGAGCAAGACCCTGATTGACTACCTGCGCACCACCAACGACCCCCGCCTGGGGGCCATTGCCGAGATTCCGGCTGTGGGCGCTGCCAACAATGCCAACCAGGCACTGGTGGGCGATAACACCCCCAGCCTTCAGCGGGGCCTGCCCAATGGCTACGACCTGACGGGCGGTACGTTTGACATTCGCAAGCGCACCGACTACCCCGGCAGCACCGGCGCCGCTGGCGATATAGCCATCCTGGGCAACTACTCGCGGCCCCGCCTGGCCGTGTACATTCAGCGCGCCGCGCCCAACTTTCTGCTGACCTACGCCGAGACGGAGCTGCTGCTGGCCGAAGCCGCCAACCGCGGCTGGAGCGTGGGCGCCACCGCCGCCGTGCACTACGCCAACGGCGTGCGCGGAGCCATGCTTTCGCTGTCGCAGATGAACACGGCCGCTACCATCAGCCAGACCACTATCGACGCCTATCTACTGGCTAACCCCCTGGGTACTACCAACCAGCTCCGGCAAATCAACGAGCAGTACTGGCTGGAAGCGTCCACGACCTTCAACTTCATTGAAGGCTGGAACAACTGGCGGCGGTCGGACTTCCCGGTGCTGACGCCCGTGAACTACCCCGGCAACGTGACCAACGCCACCATTCCGCGCCGCATGATATACCCCATCACGGAGGTATCGAACAACCCGGCCGGCTACGCAGCCGGCGTGGCCAGCCTCGGCGGCGGCGATTTGCTGACGTCGCGCGTGTGGTGGGATAAATAACCGCTGCGCACGCATCGGTACGTGAGGCTTTACGCTGGGCAAGCCTAGGGTAAAGCCTCACTTTTTTTTAGAGCAAAGCGGCCATTCGGCCCCAGCGCGCATATGCATTTACCAGCTATATTTTTTCGGGGGCCCCGCCCCGCTTGCTTGTCGCGGGCTTGGCTGAGCACGCTATTTGGCCTCGGCCTTGCCGCGCCGCTGCACGCCCAAACCGCGTTTCAGGGCATGCCAGAGCTCTTTACGCCGCCCAAGGGCTACGTGGTGCAGCACACTACCCAGCCGCTACGCCTGGATGGCAACCTCCAGGAAAGCGACTGGCAAAAAGCCGCCTGGACCACCGATTTTGTGGATATCGAAGGGGCCAAAAAGCCGCTGCCGACCTTTCAGACGCGGGTGAAAATGCTCTGGAACGACTCCACGCTCTTCATTGCCGCCACCTTGCAGGAGCCCCAAATATGGGCCACGCAGACGCACCACGACGACATCATTTATAAGGACAACGACTTCGAAGTCTTTATCGACCCCGACAACAACGCGCATCAGTATTTTGAGGTCGAGGTAAACGTCATTAACCAGATTTTTGACCTCTACCTGCCAAAGCCCTACCGCGACAAAGGCGACGCCCTCATCAGCTGGGATGTGGCCGGCCTGCGCTCGGGTGTGGCCATTAATGGCACCCTCAACCGGCCCCAGGACCAGGACAAGAGCTGGACGGTGGAAATGGCCATTCCGCTGCGGGCCGTGCGCATGGGCTTTCCGTGGCAGCCGCCCACCGAGGGCACGCTCTGGCGCATCAATTTCTCGCGGGTGGAGTGGGATACCCGGGTGGCCGGCACCAAAAACCCCAAGCTGCAAGACGCGGCTGGCAAAGACTTGCCCGAGCACAACTGGGTGTGGTCGCCGCAGGGCGTCATCAACATGCACTACCCCGAGCGCTGGGGCTACTTGCAGTTTACGCGCCAGGCCGGCACTACCTGGCAGCTGCCCGTGGCCGAGCTGCGCAAGCAGTATTTGTGGCTGGTGTATTACCGGCAGCAGCAGTTTCGCGAGCGCACTGGCCACTACGCCGCTACCCTGGCCGAGCTACAAATAGCGCCCCAGGCGGAGGTAGCTACGCAAATGAACCAGCTGGCACTGGCCGCCACGCCCTACCAGTTTACCGCTACTATAACGGCGGCCGGCAGTGCCACCATCCGCCTCAACGACGAAGGACTAATCGAAACCCTAAAGCCATGACGAACCGCCGCAAATTTGTTCAGAATAGCCTGCTGATGGGCTTGGGTGCGCCGCTTTTGCCAGGTGCTGTGGCCCAGGCCGCCGTACCCGCTGCCGCCGCCGCGCCCCCAAAAGCCGGCTGGAAGCACTGGGTCTGGACCAACCCCGACCAGAAAGACACTGACGCCCAACTCGCCGAGCGCTACCGCAAGTACTACGAGGCCGGCGTGCGCGGCATCTTCTTTGAAGCCGACAGCGAACGGCATTTCCGGGCGGCTAAGGCCCAGAAGCTCGAAGCCCACCGTTGGATTTGGACCATGAACCGCGGCGAGAAAACGCTGCTGGCCGCCCACCCCGAGTGGTACGCCGTGAGCCGCAAGGGCGAGTCGTGCGCCACCCACCCGCCCTACGTGGATTACTACCGCTGGCTGTGCCCCTCGCGCGAGGAGGTGAAGCAGTACCTGGAGCAAGACTACGCCGCGGCGCTCAAAAAGGACTATATCGACGGCATTCACCTCGACTACGTGCGGTTTTGCGACGTGATTTTGCCCGTCAACCTCTGGGATAAGTACGGCATCGTGCAAACCAGCGAGCTGCCCGAATACGACTTTTGCTACTGCCCGGTGTGCAAGGCCGCCTACAAAGCCGAGTACGGCCTAGACATTGACAAGGTGCAGTACCCCGAGGCCAGCCCTTCGTGGCGAGCATTTCGCTACCAGCGCGTGAATGAGGTGGTGCGCCGCCTCACCGCCGTGGCCAAGCAGTACCGCAAGCCCATTACCGCCGCCGTGTTCCCGACCCCCGACATTGCCCACCGCAACGTGAAGCAAGACTGGGTAAACTGGAACATCAGCGCGGTATGCCCCATGATTTACCACGGCTTCTACAAAGAGCCGGTGGCCTGGATTGGCCAGGCCGTGAAGGAAGGCGTGCAGGCGCTGGATGGCAAGTTTCCGCTTTACGCCGGCTTGTACCTGCCCGATTTCAATAACAATGCTGAGTTGCAGCAAGGTATCGAAAACGCCCTGCGCAATGGCGCGGCGGGCGTGTCGCTGTTCGGCAACGTGTCGGATGCGTCGCTGGCAGCCCTAAAAGCCGCCTCGGCCAAGGCGCAGGGGTAGGGGGGAGGTGCTCCGTCGAACGGTCCGTATCTTTAAAAAGCCTCAGCTGTAATTCCTGCCCGTATGCGTTGTTTTAGAGTTAGTTATTTCCTTGTGCTTGCGTTGCTCTGGCTAGCGTCCACCAGCGGCGCCCAGGCGCAGCAGCCGCTGTTTAGCCTGCTCAGCGCCCAGGAAACGGGCATAGCCTTCAACAACGCCGTGAGCGAAAACGAGGCGCTCAATATTCTGTCTTACGAGTATTTTTATAACGGCGGCGGCGTAGCGGTCGGCGATATCAACAGCGACGGCCTGCCCGACCTGCTATTCACCGGCAACATGCGGCCCAACAAGCTGTACCTCAACCTGGGCGGCTTTAAGTTTAAGGACATTACCGACCAGGCCTCGCCGGCGCTGGGCGGGCGTAAAGACGGCTGGAAAACCGGCGTCACGATGGCTGACGTCAACGGCGATGGCCGGCTGGATATCTACGTGTGCTACTCGGGCAAAAAGGCCGATGACGTGCGCCGCAATCAGTTATTTATCAATCAGGGAGATAACAAATTTCAGGAACAAGCCAGCCAGTACGGCTTAGATGACCCTGGGTACAGCACGCAGGCCGCCTTTTTTGACTACGACAACGACGGCGACCTCGACATGTTCCTGCTCAATCACAACATCAAAAAGATTGACAACATGGAGTTTGCCCGCTACAAGGGCGAGGTAGATGCGCTGGCGGGCAACAAGCTGTTCAAAAATGACGGCGGCCATTTCACCGACGTTTCCAAGGTCGCCGGCATCGTGCAGAGCCCCCTCACGTTTGGGCTGGGCATTGCCGTGGCCGATATCAACAAAGACGGCTGGCAGGATATCTACGTCACCAACGACTACAACGAGCCCGATTACCTGTACCTCAATAACAAAAACGGCACGTTTACTAATCGCTCGCAGGAGATGCTGCGGCACCACTCGCAGTTTTCGATGGGTGTGGATATCGCGGATTTCAACAACGATACGCAGCCCGATATCTTCACCCTCGACATGCTGCCGGCCGACAACCACCGCCAAAAGTCGCTGCAATTGCAGGAAAATTACGAGGTGTTTGAGTTGCAGCAGCAGCAGGGCCTCTACCCGCAGTACATGCGCAACATGCTGCACCTCAACAACGGCGACGGTACCTTCAGCGAGATTGGGCAGCTGGCCGGCGTGTCGAAAACCGATTGGAGCTGGTGCCCGCTGATTGCCGATTTTGACAACGACGGCTACAAGGATATTTACATCAGCAACGGCTACCTGCGCGACTACACCAACAAGGATTTCCTGCGCTATTGGGGCGATTACAAAATCAAAAAAGCGATGGCCAGAGAGCCATTTCTGCTGATGGATTTGGTGACGGCCATGCCCGCCACGGCGGTGCCCGATTACATCTTCCGCAACGAGCACAACCTTACTTTTTCCAACAAGCAGCAGGAGTGGGGGCTAAACCAAACCAACATGTCGAATGGGGCTATTTATGCCGACCTCGATAACGACGGCGATTTGGATTTAGTCGTGAACACCATCAACCAAGCCGCTAGCATTTACCGCAACCACAGCACCGACGCGCACCACACGGCCTACCTGGCGTTGAAGCTGCAAGGCCCTGGCCAAAACACCCAGGCCGTGGGGGCCAAAGTGTACGTGTACACGCCCGGCCAGGCGCAGTACCAGGAAGTGAACCCCAATCGCGGCTACCTGTCGTGCGTGTCCACAACCCTGAATTTTGGGCTGGGCACCAACCAGCGAGTTGATTCGGTGCGCATCATCTGGCCCAACCAAACCACGCAGCTCCTCACCAATGTAAAAGCCAGCCAGCTGCTCCAGCTCACTGGGCAGCCTAAGGATAAGCCAGTGGCCACCCGGGCTATTACCCCAAAACAGGTGTTTAAACCCACCGCCCCACTGTTCGATTTCAAGCCCGAAGAAGTGACGCTGAACGACTTTAAGCGGCAGGTGCTCATGCTGTTCATGTATTCTAAGACTGCGCCGGTGCTGGTGAAAGCCGACGTGAACAAAGATGGCCTGGAAGACCTGTTTGTGAGCGGCGCGAAAGACGAAGTAGGCAAGCTGTACCTCCAGCAGCCGGGCGGCAAATTCACGGCAGTGCCCTTGGCGCGCAGCACCAGCCGCCCCGCTGGCACGGTGGCCGCTGCTACGTTTTTCGATGCCACTGGCGATGGCTACCCAGACCTGTACGTGGCCAAGGGTGGCTATGCACTCTATGAGGCGGGGCAGGACGACTTGCAGGACGAGCTGTATATCAACGATGGCAAAGGCCACCTGACGCTGGCCGCCGCCGGGCTGCCCGCCCTCACGGCCAGCAGCAAAAGCTGCGTGCGCACCGCCGACGTGGACAACGACGGCGATTTGGATATTTTCGTGGGTGGCCGCGTAATACCGGGCCGCTACCCGGTAGCCCCGCTCAGCTACCTACTCCTCAACGATGGCCGGGGCACGTTTACGGCGGCCGAGGTGCCGTTTGCCCACGCCGGCATGGTCACCGATGCGCAGTGGGTAGACCTGAACAAGGACGGCCGCCAGGAGCTAGTACTGTGTGGCGAAATGATGCCGATAACCGTGTGGGCCAATACTGCGCAAGGCTTTAAGGACCAAACGGCGGCCTACTTCGCCGCCCCCCAGCCGGGCCTGTGGTTTAGCCTGCACGTGGCCGACGTGAACGCCGACGGGCAGCCCGACCTGGTGGCCGGCAACCTCGGCCTGAATAGCCCCCTGCGGGCCACCGCCCAGGAGCCAGCTGCGCTGTACTACGCTGATTTTGATGGTAATGGCTCCATCGACCCGTTCTTCAACTTCTACGTGGATGGTAAAAGCTACCCCTTCGTGAGCCGCGACGAGCTCAACGACCTGATTTATCCCATGCGCCGCCGCTTCACCTCCTACAAGGCCTACGCCGACGCTACCATGACGGAGATTTTCCCCGGTGATGAGCTGGGCAAGGCTAGCAAGCTGGAAGCTACGGAGCTGCGCACGATGCTGTATATCAATACTAAAGGTAAATTTACGCCTGCCGAGCTGCCGGTAGAAGCGCAGTTTTCGGTGGTGAGCCAGATTACGAGTGGCGACTACAACCACGACGGCCACCCCGACCTGCTGCTGCTCGGCAACCACACCGATAACCGCTTGAAGATGGGAAGTATAGACGCTGGCTACGGCTGCCTGTTGCAAGGCGACGGCCGCGGCCGCTTCAGCTACGTGAAGCAGCCAGTGGCCGGCATTTGCGTGGTCGGCGACGTGAAATCAGTGAGCGAAATTCTGGTAAATAAGCAGCCCTACCTGGTGGTGGGTGTTAGCAACGGGCCGGTGCAGTTTTACAAGGAATAATGAACTCGGGCGTACCAATGAAGCATAGAAGCATGCTGGCCACTATGGCGCTCACGGCGCTGGCTTACAGCCCGGTGGCCGCCCAAAAGCCGTCGCTGGCCGGGCCACTTAACCCCGGTAAGGCGCTCGATGCCATCAACATGACGATGGTGCACGACGTGATTAGCCCGCCGGCGGCGGCGCGCTACTACGCTTATACTATGCTGGGGGCCTACAGCATTGTGGCGGCGCACGCCCAGCGCCTGCCCCGGCCGCAGCACCTGGTAAGGGATTTTGGCGCCGACCTGCGGCTGGATACGGTGCGGGCGCCCTACGACTACCAGGTGGCCGCTTACTACAGTATGCTCGAAACCGCCCGCCTGCTGCTGCCTTCCGGCGAAACCCTGGCCGAGGAAGAAGCCAGCTTTTTGCAGGGGCTGGAGAAGCAAGGCGTGAAGGCGGGCGTGCTTAGCCAGTCGGTGCGGGTGGGCAAGCTGGCGGCGGCGGCCGTGGTAAAGTTTTCTAAAGCAGACCACTATGCCCAGCTGAGCGTGCTCAAGCGCTATACGCCCGTGCGCGCCGAAGGCAACTGGTACCCCACGCCGCCCGCCTACTTCGAGGCCGTGGAGCCCAACTGGAAAACGATTCGCCCGCTGGTTATCGACTCGGCCAGCGTGTTTCGGCCAGCGGCGCCCTGCACCTTTAGCAAGGATACGACTTCGGCCTTCTACCGTGAGGCGCGGGCCGTGTACCGGGCTTCCAAAAAGCTGACCACCGAGCAGCTGGAAATAGCGCAGTTTTGGGACTGCAATCCGTTTGCCATCAATACCTCGGGCCACATGGCCATCGGCTTCAAGAAAATCAGCCCCGGCGGGCACTGGATGAATATTGCCGCCTTGGTAGCGAAGCAGCAAAAAGTGGGGTTCGACAAAACGGTATATGTGCTTTGCGTAGAAGGTATTACGCTCATGGATGCCTTCATCAGCACCTGGGACGCCAAGTACGCCACCAACCGCATTCGCCCCGAAACCTACCTCAATAAGTACGTGGACGTGAAGTGGCAGCCCGTGCTCCAAACGCCGCCCTTCCCGGAATATACCAGCGGCCACGCCGTAGTTTCTAACGCCTCAGCCGAGGTGCTTAGCTACCTATTGGGCGACAAAATAGCCTACACCGACGACACCGAAATCCCGTTTGGTAGTGGCCAGCGCCCGTTTACCTCCTTTCGCCAGGCTGCTCAAGAGGCGTCGGTGTCACGCTTCTACGGCGGCATTCACTACATGGACAGCATCGAGAGCGGCAATGAGCAGGGTCGGAAAATAGGCCGTTACATTGTGGCTAAAATACTGGTGCCTAGTGGCCAGACGGTTAAAAAGTAGGATTTGCTGATTACTTCTTAAGAAGCTGTTTAGGAAGTTTTAAAATGCAAACTAACTGTCATGCTGAGCGGAGCGCAGCGTAGTCGAAGCATCTCTATCGCCCCGTTGAATGGCTTGGAGGAAGCGGTAGAGATGCTTCGACTACGCTGCGCTCCGCTCAGCATGACGAGTTTAGACCTCCTAAACAGCTTCTAATTCAAAACTCCCCGTCAAACTCCCTCTTTCCTTTTTGGAGAGGGGAGCTTGACGGGGAGGCGCTACGGTAGAATAATCGACTTCCTTTTGGTCGATTCTTAACCTAGTAGGTGCGGCTTTTCCTGGTACACTTTCCAGAGAAACTCGCCAAAAATGGTATTAGCCCAGGCAAACCACGGGCGGGAGAATTTCTTGGGGTCGTCTTTGTGGAATGACTCGTGCATGTAGCCGGTGCCGGCGTGGGTGGTCTTGAGGCTCTGGATACAGGCCCTGATTTCGGCGTCGTCGGTGCTGGTGAGGCCGCGGGTGGTGATGGCGATGGGCCATATCATATCCATGCCTACGTGCGGGCCGCCGATACCCTCCGCCGCCGAGCCTTTGAAGAAGAACGGGTTGGCCTCGGAGAGCAGAAACTTGCGGGTATTTTGGTAGATGGGGTCGGTGGCGGGCACCGCGCCCAGGTAGGGCAGCGTGACGAGGCTGGGCACGTTGGCATCGTCCATGAGAATCTGGCTGCCGTAGCCGTCGATTTCGTAGGCGTAGATTTTGCCGTGCTGGGGGTGGTCTACCACGGCGTGCTGGCGCAGGGCGGCCTCTACCTCGTTGGCGAGGGCGGTGCAGTCGGCGGCGGTGGCGGCCTCGGCGGGGGTCAGGGCGGCCAGCATTTCGGCGGCCTGGCGCAGGCTCACCACGGCCATAAAGTTGCTGGGTATCAGGTAGGGGTAGAGCGTGGCGTCGTCGCTGGGCCGGAAGGCCGAGCAGATGAGCCCGGTGGGCCGCACCGGGTAGCCGTAGCCGCCCAGCGGCTGGGTGTCAGTGGCTTTCTCGGTCACGCGCTGAAACTTGTACGGCCCCAGGCCCTGCTTGCGCTGCTGCACCCGAAACGTTTGCACGGTGGTGCGAATGGCCTGCTGCCACTGCGCATCGAAGGGCTGGGCGTCGCCGGTTTTTTTCCAGTAGTGGTAGGCCAGCCGGATGGGGTAGCAGAGCGAGTCGATTTCCCACTTGCGCTCGTGCACGCCGGGCTGCATGGCGGTGTGGTCGGTGGCCCACTCGCCCACCTTGGTATCGTCGCCATAAAAGGCGTTGGCGTAGGGGTCTTTGTTGACGTAGTGCGTCTGGCGATTGATGACGCCGGCCACCAGGTTGCGCAGCGGCACGTCGCGGTCGATGAGCTGGAGATACGGCCACACTTGCGCCGAGGAGTCGCGCAGCCACATGGCGTCGATGTCGCCGGTGATGACGTAGGTATCGGGCCGGCCGCCGCGCTGGCCGTAGGTCACGGTGGTGTCGAGGGTGCTCGGAAAGCAATTTTCAAACAGCCAACCCAACTCGGGGTCTTTCACCTTTTTCTTAAACTCGGTAATCGCCGCCTCCACCGCTTTGCTGCGAAACCGGCGCTGACCAGCCGCCGGCCGCACCACCGGAAAGGCGGGGGCGGCAGCAGCCAGAATGGTGGAAGGCAGTGCCAAACTAGCGGTTAGTAGCGAAGCGTTGCCGACGAAAGTTCTACGATTCATGGTGGGGTAGGTATAGGCAGTGGGACGTAACGTCCGTCATGCTGAGCTTGCCGAAGCATCTCTACCGCTTCCATTGGATTACTAACCTAATGGTGCGGTAGAGATGCTTCGGCAAGCTCAGCATGACGGACGTTAGTGGGAAGGTTATTTAGCTTTAGAAAAAGAGTAGGGCGCGGCGGCCGGGGCGGTGCCCCGCTGTTTATTGGGGCTGGCGCTCATCTCGAAGTCGAGGGTGGCACCTTGCTTCAGGGTTTCGAAGTCGAGGTAGTTTTTGTCGTAGGGTTTGCCATTCAGCGTCAGTTGGTTGACGTAGCGGTTCTGGGCCGAGTTTTGGGGGGCATTCAGCACCACGTCTTTGCCGCCAGGCAGGTGCAGGGTAGCTTTGGGGAATAGTGGCGCGCCCAGCACGTACTGGTTCACGGCCGGGCACACGGGGTAGAAGCCCAGGGCCGAAAACACGTACCAGGCCGAGGTCTGGCCGTTGTCCTCGTCGCCGCAGTAGCCGTCGGGCGTGGGCAGGTAGAGGCGATTCAGCACCTCGCGCACCCAGTACTGCGCCTTCCAGGGCTGGCCGGCGTAGTTGTAGAGGTAAATCATGTGCTGGATGGGCTGGTTGCCGTGGGCGTAGTTGCCCATGCCCGCAATCTGCATCTCCCTGATTTCGTGGATGGTTTCGCCGTAGTACGAGTCGTCGAACACGGGCGGCAGCGTAAACACAGTGTCGAGGGTAGCCACGAATTTCTGCCGGCCGCCCATCAAATCCATCAGCCCCTGCACGTCGTGAAACACCGACCAGGTGTAGTGCAGGCTGTTGCCCTCCGTGAAGGCATCGCCCCACTTAAAGGGGCTGAAAGGCTTCTGAAACGAGCCGTCCTGGTTGCGGCCCCGCATCAGGCCCGACTCCTTATCGAAGAGCTTGCGGTAGTTCTGGCTACGCTGGGCGTAGAGGTTGATTTCCTTTTTGGGCTTGCCCAACGCCTTAGCCAGTTGATAGATGGTGAAGTCGTCGTAGGCGTATTCGAGGGTGCGGGCGGCGTTTTCGTTGATTTTGACATCGTAGGGTACGTAGCCCAGTTTGTTGTAGTACTGCACGCCGGCGCGGCCCACGGCGTCGAGCGGGCCGGCGTTGTTGGCGCCGTGCGTCAGCGCCTCGTAGAGCACATTCATGTCCTGCCCCCGAATGCCTTTGAGGTAGGCATCGGCTACCACCGAGGCCGAATTGTTGCCCACCATTACGTTGCGCAGGCCGGGGCTGCCCCACTCGGGTAGCCAGCCGCTCTCCTTGTAGTCGTTGGCCAGGCCCTGCTGAATCTCGGTATTTACCTCGGGGTACATCAGGTTCAGGAAAGGAAACAGCGCCCGAAACGTGTCCCAAAAACCCGTGTCGGTGTACATGTAGCCCGGCAGCACCTGCCCATTGAAGGGGCTATAGTGCATGACCTTACCGCTGGCATCGAGCTCGTAGAGCTTGCGTGGAAACAGCAGCGCCCGGTACAGGCACGAGTAGAAGGTGCGCTGCTGGTCGGGCGTGCCGCCCGCCACGTCGATGCGGCCCAGCACCTGGTTCCAGGCGGCGCGGCCCTGCTGGCGCACGGCCTCCAGGTCCTTAGTTCCCAGCTCCTGCAAGTTGAGGGCTGCCTGCTCGGGGCTGATAAACGACGAGGCCACGCGCACGTTCACGCGCTCGCCCTTACGGGTTTTGAAGCCCACGATAGCCCCGGCGTGGTTGGCCGTGACGGTGAGCGTACCGCCGGGGGCGGGGGCCTTGTCCTGGTACAGCGTGGTGCTCAGGAAATCGTGGTCAAACTCCAGGACGAAGTAGTTCTTGAAGTTCTTGGGCACACCGCCGCTGTTGCGCGTGGTGTAGCCGACAATGCGGCGCTGCTGCGGCAGCACCTGCACCTGCGAGCCTTTGTCGAAGGCATCGAGCACCACGTAGGCGCTATCGGTCTTGGGGAAGGTGAAGCGGAAACTGGCGGCGCGTTCGGTGGGGGCCAGTTCGGCGGTCACGTCGTGGTCGGCCAGGTACACGCGGTAGTAGTTGGGCTCGGCCACCTCGGCCTTGTGCGAAAACCAGCTGGCGCGGGCATCCTGGTCAAACACCGGCTTGCCGGTAATCGGCATGATGGCAAACTGCCCGTAGTCGTTCATCCAGGGCGAGGGCTGGTGCGTCTGCTTAAAGCCCCGAATTTTATCGGCCGCGTACTGGTAGGCCCAGCCGTCGCCCATTTTGCCGGTTTGGGGCAGCCAGAAGTTCATGCCCCAGGGCAGCGCAATGGCGGGGTAGGTGTTGCCATTGGAAAGGCTGGGCTTCGAGTCGGTGCCGATGAGCGGGTTGACCCACTGGGCGGGGTCGGCGGTAGTCGTAGGGCTCTGGGCCAAAGCCGGATAGCTAGCTAGCAGCGCGAGTGCCGCCAGCCCGGAGAAAAGCTTACGCATTCGGTAAGGAGAAGGGAAAAGAGGATACGCCGACCAAGCGGCGCCGAAAAGGTAAGCACTTTCCCCGAATTGTCCTGCTGAAAGGATAACGAGAAATAGTGGGCTTACTGAAACGTTTTAGCACGGCACTCATTGGCTCCGTATTTCGGTGAGCGCTGCTCAGGGTAATTGGGCTTGCAGCAGGGTAATGCTGTGGCCCGCACAAGGGTAGCTGGTGGTGCCGGCCGGCAGGGTGCGCTGCTGGTAGCGCACCACGTTGGTGGTGGGCGCTTGCAGCGTATTCATGGCCGCCAGGGAGGGCGCGGTCAGCTCGTGGGCGGTCCAGCGGCCCGCTATTTTGGTGTTGAGCCGCAGGGCGACGGCTTGGCTCTCACGGTTGACGATGGCCAGCGTGAGCGTTTTGCCATCGGCCGAGGTGGAGGCGGCCACGTCGAGCGCATCGGCCCCGGTGGTGGTCACGGCCACGCTGCGGGTGCCGCACAGCCGCCGGTACAGCTCCAGCGGGTAGTAGATAGTCTGGCAAATCGACGTGGTTTCGTTCGTCATGATGGGGGCCAGCACGTTCACGGTCTGCGCCCAGGTAGCCAAGCCAATAGCCGCCGCGTTGCGCTGAAAAATATTGAGGAAGCAGGCCACGCCCAGCGCGTGGTTCCAGGTGTAGTCTACCTCCAAGCCATACGCGCCCTTGCCGCCATTCTCCCAGATGCCCCACTCGTCAATGGCGATTCTGATGGGCTGCTGGCGGCTCGGAAACCGATACCACTTGCTGAAATTTTCCACCTTGGCCGGGGTGAGCGCCTTAATCTGGGCCGCCGTGCGCTTGATGCTGGCTTCCATCTCGGCAATAGATGCGAACAGAGAAGCCGGCTCGCCGGGCTTGGAGCTGGCGTAGAGGTGCAGCGAGAGGTAGTCACAAATGGGGTGCAGCGCCTGCAATACCTGCTGGTTCCAGTCCTCCTTGTCGCCGGCTATTATTAATTGAATGGTAGGGTCTTGCAGCTTCATGAGCTTGGCGTAGTACCAGGCTTTTTTGATGTAGTCGCGCGGGTCTTGCAGCGTGCCGGCGTCTTCCTGGGCGGCTTCCTCATTGCCCAGGCCCCAGTATTTTACTTGGTAGGGCTGGGCGTGGCCGTTGGCCTGGCGTTGGGTAGCGTAGTAGGTGTCGGTGCCGTTGCAGTATTCGACCCAGTCGGCGGCTTCTTCGGCCGTACCGGTGGACATATTAACGGTCAGAAACGGGGCCGCCCCGGCCAACTCGGCGTAGCGCATAAACTCATCGGTACCGACATGATTGTTGTCATTACCGCCCCAAATCAGGTTTTTGCGCACCGGCCGGTTGGCCCCCACGCCGTCCTTCCAGTGGTAAATCTTGGTCACGGTGCCGCCCGGATACCGCAGCAGGGTGGGGCGCAGCGCCTGCACCTTCGCCAGCACATCGGGCCGGAAGGTGCGGCTGGGCTCATCATAAATACCGCCGTAGATGGCCCGGCCCAGGTGCTCGATAAACTGCCCGTAGATGGTGGGGGCAATGTCGCCCAGCGGCTGGTCGAGGTGCACCGTGCACGCGGCGGCCGGCGGGCCAAATAGGCTTTTGACCGGGCCAGGCACCAGGGCGCCCGCCAGCGTGCTGGTGCCTAGCCCAATAAATTGCCTGCGAGACTGTTGTGCCATCGTGTGGTGGTAGGTTGAGTTGGCCGCCGGCCCAGCTGGAGCCAGGCTAGCGGCCGCTATGAACGCTAAAATTGTTGCCTGAAAGTAGCCGTGCGACGGCCTGACGGCGCAGGTTATCAACGATTCTTGAACCCTTATTTTTGATAGCCAGTGATTTGTAAAATAAAAATGGCTGCCGGGTAGGTAGCGCCGTTAGGTTTTGGTAAGCGGTGGTGCGCTCTACTCAGCTTGCAAAAACTTTTTAGCAACGCTTTTTGGCCCATATTTGCCCCGTAAGCTACCGGCGTTTCTCCGGGTGCTACCGGCACTTAGTCCGGTGCCTGCTATGTGGGCAAAGTAGCATTTTTCACTCATTCTTCCCTTTTATCCCGTGCGTCACGTTTTGGCTCGCCGCCCCCGGCCCGTTTTTCAGTGGTTAAGCAGCTGCATGGCTGCCACCGGCTTGCTGCTCAGTGCCGCGCCTGCCTCGGCGCAGCAGCTGACTTCCTACGTCGACCCGATGATTGGTACTGGGGGGCACGGGCATGTTTTTCTGGGGGCCAACGTGCCGTTTGGGGCGGTGCAGCTGGGGCCGCAGAATATTTTTAAGGGCTGGGACTGGTGCTCGGGCTACCACTATTCGGATAGCCTGCTTATCGGCTTTTCGCACACCCACCTCAGCGGCACGGGCGGCTCCGACCTCGGCGACGTGCTCATCATGCCCTACACCGGCCCGCTCCAGACCGACAAGGGCCGCCAGCCGGCGCCCCACCAGGGCTACCTTTCGCGCTACTCGCATCAGCGCGAAACCGCCCAGCCCGGCTACTACGCCGTAACCCTCGACACCTACGGCATCCGGGCCGAGCTGACGAGCACCGAGCGCGTGGGCATGCACCGCTACACCTTTCCCAAGGATGGCAAGCCCGCTCGCGTTATCATTGATTTAAAGGAAGGTATCGACGATAAAGCTACCGATACCTACCTGGAGCAAGTGGATGCTCAGACCTTCATTGGCTACCGGTATTCGCACGGCTGGGCCGACCACCAAAAGCTGTATTTTGCCATTAAAACGTCGGCCCCGGTGCCCGCCTTTGCCTTGTATAATGAGGCCCAGGCGCTAACGGGCAAGAAAGGCCAAGGCGCGGCCGTGAAGGGCGTGCTCTCGTTTGCCAAGTCGCCGGGCGTATTGCAGCTAAAAGTGGGCATTTCGCCGGTGAGCCCGCAAAATGCGCTGGCCAACATCCAGGCCGAGCTGCCGGGCTGGGATTTTGGCCAGGCTCGGCAGGCCGCCGCGGCCAAGTGGGAGCAGCAGCTCGGCAAGGTCACCATCGAAACCAAAGACCCGGTGGTGCGGCGCACGTTTTACACCGCGCTCTACCACGCCTGGTTTGCCCCCGCCTTGTTCAACGACGCCAACGGCGACTACCGGGGCACCGACGACAAAGTGTACCCCAAGGCGCCGTTTGCCAACTACACCATTTTCTCGCTCTGGGATACCTACCGTACTGAGCAGTCGCTGTTTACGCTGGCCCAGCCCGAGCGCGTGGGCGATATGATGCAGGCCATGCTAGCCATTGGGCAGCAGCAGGGCAAGCTGCCCATCTGGCACCTGGCCGGTAACGAAACCAACACGATGGTGGGCTACAGTGCCGTGCCCGCCCTGGCCGAAGCCTACCTCAAAGGCACGCCCGGCCTCGACGGCCGCCAGGTACTGGCCGCCCTCAAAGCCGCCAGTACCCGCAACGACCAGGGCGTGAACTTCGTCAAAACGCTGGGCTTTATTCCCGCCGATAAAGAAAGCGAATCGGTCGCCAAAGCGATGGAATACGCCATCGACGACTGGAGCATCGCGCAGGTGGCCAAAAAGCTGGGGGAGCAGGCCGATTACCAGGAGTATAGCAAGCGCGCCAAGTACTACCAGAAGTACTTCGACCCGCACACGCGTTTCATGCGCGGCCTCACCGCCGATGGTAAGTTTCAGCTGCCCTTCGACCCCATCCAGTCCATTCACCGCCAGAACAATTACACCGAGGGCAATGCTTGGCAGTACACTTGGCTGGTGCCGCACGACGTGCCGGGCCTGATAAAGCTCTTCGGCAGCGACGCGGCTTTTACCGAAAAGCTCGATAGCCTGTTCATCATAAAGGGCGACCTGGGCGCGAGTGCCTCGCCCGATATTTCGGGCCTCATCGGCATGTATGCCCACGGCAACGAGCCCAGCCACGCCACCACCTACCTCTACACCTACGCCGGCCAGCAGTGGAAAACCGCCGAGAAAGTGCGCCAGGTGCTGCGCGAGATGTATAAGGACAAGCCCGACGGCATCAGCGGCAACGAGGACTGCGGGCAGATGAGCGCGTGGTACATCCTCTCGGCAATGGGCTTTTACCCCGTTAGCCCCAGCAGCGGGGCCTACGTGCTGGGCAGCCCGCTGGTCGATAACGCCACCATTCGCTTGCCCAAGGGCAAGTCCTTTACGGTGAAGGTAATGGGCAATAGCCCGCAGAATATCTACATTCAGTCGGCCACGCTCAACGGGCAGCCCTACGCCAACAGCTACCTGCTGCACCGCGACATCGTGGCCGGCGGCACCTTGCAGCTCACGATGGGGCCGCAGCCCAATCGCGCCTTCGGCACGGCCCCGGCCAACCGTCCCAAGGAGGTATATAACTAGCGCACAGGGTCAGCGTGCGGGTGGTTGTAGAGACGCATACTTGCGTCTTGTCGTTGTTCAACTCGGCTAACGTGAAACGCAAGTATGCGTCTCTACAACCACCCGTACAGCGCCGCAGAAAAACCCCTGTAAGTTGCTTGCACTGCCGCAAACGCCCGGTATTAAACCCCAAATTGCCGCAGGTGATGGTCGAGGTGCTTCCAGGTAATCTCCCCAAATTCCTGCGCCGAAAGGTGCCCAAATAGCGGGTGTTTGATGCCCGCGGGGCTGTAGCTGGCCGGCGCCAGCAGCCCGATAAGCGTAGCATGGTCCGTGGCAAAGCTGACGGGTGGCGTCATGCCGCCTTTGGCATCCAGCTCGTACATCGTCTTCATGTTGGGTTTGAACTCCTGAAGCCGCGTGATAAAAAACCACTTGAGCAGGGGCTGGAGTAGGCCGGGCACGCGCAGAGAGGTCACGCGCTTCTCGCCGCGGCTCACGCGCAGCTGGTCGGCGCAGTGCACCAGCATCTGGCCGGCAGTCATGGTGCCCCAGCGGCGCTGGGCGTCCGGCATCAGCTGAAACAAGCGACTGATAAGCGCTTTATTGTCGTGAGGGTCTAGGAAGTTGGCGGCCATAAGCAAAGGCGATTGCGCGCATGGATAGAACTGCTGCGAATGTATCGTGATTCTGCCTCAAACTATTACACCACCAACGACAAACGCCGCCCATCTTAGCTGACGAGCGGCGTTTGCTGTACCGTGGACCCTGCGGGTCCGCGCGTGGATAGGCTGAGCGAGTATGGCACTCGCGGACCCGCAGGGTCCACGGTACGTTAGCCCATGGTGTGGTACACGGCCTGCACGTCCTCGTCTTCTTCGAGCTTGTCGATGAGTTTTTCCACTTCCTCGGCCTGCTCATCGTTGAGCGAAACCGTGGTGTTGGGCACGCGCTGCAAGGTGGCACTCACCACGTTCACGCCTTTGGCTTCGAGCGCTTTCTGCATCTGGCCAAAGTCGGTGAAGGCGGTTTCGACTACCATGTACTTATGCTCGGCGCCGTGCTCGTCTTCCTCGGTGGTTTCGTATACGTCCTCGGCGCCGACGTCAATCAGCTCCAGCT
>Ga0265780_10000838_pt1 | contig 45677 bp, 53 predicted proteins | sample P1T30metagenome_FD_192432 | JGI IMG/M metagenome (GOLD analysis project Ga0265780, IMG submission 192432) | Plant litter microbial communities from East Loma Ridge, Irvine, California - P1 T30 | ecosystem: Environmental > Terrestrial > Plant litter > Unclassified | place: USA: California... | reverse complement strand
CATCCACCCTGCATCAAGTGAACTCGACTCTACCACTGCTCCAAGGGTCGTATTCGATGCTCGAGGTCGAGTTCTCTATAACTGGTGATCGATAACGCTGTCTCCAGGAGAGGCTGCTTTCGACCCATAACGGACATTCGCGCTCCTGAATGTGGCTCATGATTAGAATCGCAAGAAAACGTTACAGATCGCTATTTCGCGTTAGACTTATTGTAAATGGTCCTCCGAATCAGGCCATTAATGTCAGCCATTGCTGATCAACGAATGCCCTTGAGGTGGCACTGATGAGTAACTCTTCACGAATGTCTTGGGCAACGCCCGAGACTCTGGCCGCTGCCTTTACTGAAATACGCAACGACGTATTGTCGAGATGGGCAGAACGCGTCTCTACCGAAATCTCGGTCGCTGCTGACCTGGATCGGCCAGTGCTCATCGATACGCTCCCCATTCTATACGACGACATTGCCGAAGCACTTGCCCCAGGAATGCCGAGGCCCTTCGCTACGTCCAAAAGCACCCTTGCGCTCATGCATGGGCAAGAGCGGGCCCAAATGACGAATTATGGTCCCGGGGACTTGGTCCATGAGTTGCAATTGTTCCGAAATGTCATCTTCACGGCAATAAAGGCAAAAGGTGTGAAGCTCGGCATGCACGAATGTGAAATCATCGGGCAGTCCATCGAAATTGCTACACGAGAGGCAATATCCGGCTACAGCCTAGTCAACGCGCAGATGAATGAGACATTCATTGCAAGCCTGTCGCATGACTTGCGTAACCCGCTACACGTTGCGAATGCAACTGCCCAGCTCATGCAGCTGAAGGCGTCCGACCCCAGCCTCGTCAACATGGCCAAGCGTGTCTGTAAAAAGCTGCGGGAAGTCGATGACATGATACAAACGCTGCTCGACGCTTCACTCCTGAAAACCCACATGAAGCTCCAGCTTCACATCGAGCCGTTCGACATAATGGTCCTAGTGGAAGAGGTGTGTGCAGACATTCCCTTGCTCGGCGCGCGCATTAACGTTGTCGGAAATTCTGTCAACGGGTACTGGTGTCGCACCTCGATGAAGCGAGTTCTTGAAAATTTGCTGTCCAATGCTCAGAAGTACGGCGATCCAAAAGGCATCATTACCGTGAAGGTAAACTCTGTCGAGGAGCGGATGACGATGTCTGTTCACAATGGAGGGCCACCCATTCCAGCGCAGGAGTTACAGCGGCTCTTCCACGCATTCGAGCGAATGGAAAACGTGAGCGTCAAGGGATGGGGGTTGGGACTGCCTTATGTTCAAAACGTCGCAGAGAGTCACGGTGGCAGCGTGATTGCTGACAGTGCAGAAGAACGAGGAACCACCTTTACTGTCAGTGTCCCGATCGATGCGCGCCCCTATGCAGTCAAGAGCTAAGCACAACGTTCTTGTCGCGAGCGAATCCACCTGCACCCGCCACGCGCGCCGTCGTCAGGCAGTTGCCGTACGCGTCTCTATCCTTACCCAGCCCGAAGCCGATATACGAGCAAGCCGTTCAAGGCGCCACACTTTGCAGCGTTCGGGTAGTGTACGCAATACTGCCTTAGGAAGAGATCAATGTCCAAAATCGTTCTTATCGGGGGATCAGCCGGTGCGATTAAAGCGCTCAAGGTGATCCTGTCCATGTTACCCCAAGACTTTCCTGCGGCTATTTTTATCGTTACGCATATTGGTTCGCAGAAAAGCATCATTCCCGGCATTCTGGGCCGCTGCTCGGCAATGCCGGTTCGCCATGCAACTGATGGCGAACCTGTCCTCCCTGGCCGCGTGCTTGTTGCGCCGCCTGACGAACATCTCACGGTCGTCACGAAAGACGGGAAAGCCTATGTTCAACTCGTGCATGGCCCGAAGGAGAACCACTGTCGCCCGGCGATCGATCCGCTGTTTCGCTCGGCGGCGTCTGTTTTCCGGAAAAATACGATAGGTGTCGTATTAAGCGGCTACCTGGATGACGGGACGGTCGGCTTGCAGGCTGTTAAAGCGTGCGGCGGCCTGGCTATCGTGCAGGACCCGGTCGGAGCCGAAGCACTGGACATGCCCGCCAGCGCGCTCGAACATGTGGATGTCGACCGGGTCCTGCGCGCCAGCGATATCGGGCCGGCACTGGTCGAGCTGACTAAGCCGAACATGCGGCCGGACGCCCCCGACCGCGCAGATTCTGTGTCCGCTGTGCCGAACTGGATCCATATCGAAAATCGCTTGGCTGGCAGGGATAGCGACATGGAAGACCTCGAGGAAATTGGCAAGCCATCAACGCTGACTTGCCCAGAGTGCGCCGGTGCCTTGTGGGAAGTCGGCCCTAAGGGGCCGATACGCTACCGTTGCCACACAGGCCATGCGTTTACGGGCAAGGTGCTGGCGGCTTTGCAACGCGACGCGGTAGAGGACGCCGTTTGGGGCGCCATCCGGGCACTCCACGAGCAGGATCGGCTTTTCACCAAGCTGTCCATAAGAGAGCGCCAGTCGGGCCAGGCAGCTCGCGCCGCCGAATACGAAGCGAAAGCTATGCAGGCCAGAGCGCACTCGCAAACCTTGCGCGATGTGATTGTAACGCGCGCGTTAATCGTTTGAGGCGAAGCGCACGACCCTACTTCGAGTGAAATGGATCAATATCGAGTGAAGTGCAGCGGGCACTACACCCTCTTAACGATACTTGGCCGCCATGACTGCCGCAGGCTTTCAGGTATCTTCCCTAGTGTTTTGAGCACCAGCGCAAACGCCCGCTAGGGCTGCCAGCGGCTTGGGTTGTACAGGTGGAAACCGGCGAAGCCCGGACACCATTCGTGCAGGACCTGCACCAGGCGCCCGTCCTCCACATATTCCTCTACCGCATCCTCGAGCGTGTAGGCGAGTCCGGCACCAACCAGCGCCGCCTGCACTAATTGCCAGATTCCATTGACGACGAGCCTGTGGTGAGCCGGTTTGTTCTCAGGCTCAGTGTTGATTGGTGTTGTGATCGAATGTCCGCTTGTGGCCGATAGCGGACCCATTGTAATGTCCGCTTCCGACCCGAAGCGGACGTTGAGCAGTCATACCTCACGGCCTGAAGACGGATTGTTCGCAAACGAGGAGGAGCCCATATATGGAAGCGCATCCCTTTGAAGTTCAGCATTGTTGCGTCCTGTGGTCGGCGCCGCAGTCTACATGAGCGCCTGCCGACCATTGCTAACGCGACAAAACCCGGATACCTTCGCCGAGAATTTCTAGTCGCTGGCGCTACAAGTCCTTGGCGGACGATGCCCGTAAAGGTTGGATCGAGGAAGAGCAGATGGCACGCGTCTGCCCCTGCGGTATTCCGTTATCCCAATTAAGTTTCGTTTGTCCCTTTGCCTGTACCGTAGATGGCACCGCTGATGCCCAGGAAAATGAGCCAGCTGCCATCAAATACGGGATAGCTTAGTTGCTCGACGACGTGGATCACGCCGACCACCAAGAGTAGCAAGTTGACGATGACTGCCTGATAGCGATACATCTGCTGGCGTTCATCGAAATCGGTCATTAGGTCATGCAGGAAGCTTTGGGAAGGTACGTAGGGGCGGTCTGGTCCATTTCTATCAGCGATCCACGAGAAACCCGCCGTGGCGCCGCTAATTCCCAGTAGCCCCAATAGAGACCCGTCGATGCGGCGCAGATCACCGTAGAGCATCCAGAGGAACAATCCGGCAGCGACGGTGAAAGTAAACCACAACGCTAGCTGTGTTCTGCTGAGGCTATATGTAGCTCGCGGTGGCTTCCAGCGCGCTTTGGACCACAACGCCAGCCCAATCGACGTTGTCTGAACGTCGGCCGGCGCTACCACGTGGCCCGCGAGCGCCTTCTCAGCTAGCGTGCGGTAGGCTGTAAGGTCTTGGGGGGTCCTTGGGACCAGCGGGAACAGTCCTGCGATATATTGTTCGCGGTCGGCGAGTGGCTTTCGTGCAGTATCTCTTCTCAGTTTCAATGCGTCGTGCCACCACGCGGGTAACTTGGCGTCGCGCAGTGCGTCGTTGTTAGTGGCTGTGTAGAAAACTGCCCCTACGGTTACTGCCACCAGCAAGATGGCCAGCACCAACTGAAGCCCAGTTGTAACCTGCACATTAGCAGTCATTTCCGGTCGGGTCGGGATGATGGAAGACCTAGCTGCAGTGGCTGCCTTCCAGCCAAGTGCTGCACGCAGCGGACGGGCTTCGTACAATGCGCCGTCGGCATACAGCATTGACCACAGCAGTTGGCTCTCCTTGCCCTGGCTGATCCGGAACCGAAGTGCAGTCATGGTAGCGTTCTGTTCTGACCCGATTAGTCGTCCATCGGTGAGCAGCTCGACACCGTTCAAGAACAGCACGAGTTGGCCCAGATCGTTCTTCTTGGCATCCAGGAAGGCCTGGAGACTGACTCGGTCCACTGCGATTGTTAGATCGCCAGTACCGTTCAGTGTTCCCTGACGCCCCTCTAGGATGGAGCATTTACCGGACGCGTCGGTTCCTGTTGTACCACTGGCGTTATTTTTAGGGCTGTCGCCAACTAGAATGGCTAGTAAGCCAGAGTCGCTAACCAAGACACATTCGGTCTTAACCATCAGATCGGGCTTGTCGGTTTCGGTCGAGCTGACCGCCTCCGCGCTTTGCCGTGCGGCGAATGCTGCATCGGCCCCGCTCCTTGCGTTTGCCGCGGCAGTGGCGGCGGCATTGGCATTAGCTCTTGCGGTAGTTGCATTAGCGGCGGCAGCATCAGCACTGGTTTTTGCTTTTGCGGCGGTAGCGGTAAGGGCCTCGGCATCGGCTTTTGCTTTTGCAGCAATCGCGGTATTGGATTCGGTCGTTGTTGTCGCCGCGGCAGTGGCAGCTGCATCGGCGACAGCCTTCGCATTCGCAGCTGCAGTGGCAGCAGAGTCAGCATCGGCTTTTGCTTTCGCAGCAGCAGCATCTGCCAAATCGGCCTTTGCTTTAGCAACGGCTGCAGCCTGAGCGTTGGGGTCACTCTCGGGCTGATTTTGGTTCGCTGCAGGCGGCACGGTTCCTTGTGCTCTCGCTGCAGCGACACCGGCAAGTAGTAGGGCCATGCAGACTGCCAGGCACATGCCTACAGACACCTTCGCGCTACACTTGACCATTGACGACTCCTTAGCCAGATACTGCTCAATTTTCCCACGCGGAACGTGTAAATGACGTTGAGACAAATAGGTCACTTGGAAAAACGCTTGCCGGCGAAAATAAATCAGGAGGGGCTACGTGAGCGGATTGGATTTGCTGACATGCAAAGTAATAAGCAACGGCACATATCACATCTTGCGCAGACGCTGCCCACATTCCTCGCGTCTACGGCCCGGCAAACGGCGTATTGCCAATATGCGTCCATCCGCGGTCCGGTTGAGCGAACGCGTCGGTTGACAAGCCGCTCTGCCGGGCAAACCTCACTGCCTCAAGGGCTTCCCTACGCTCTGACGGCCCACCCAGAACGATTGCGAAGTTGTTGCTGATTTTGGTCCGGTAAATCTGCACAACGTATCGTGCTTTCTGCGTCTTTAACATATTCTGAATTTTGTTAGCGGCAGTTTTGGCCGACAGTTCGTCGCGTACTGGGAGCGACATCAGCACTGCAAACCAGCCTGCAGTAGCTGGCACAACCACACTAGCCTCCTGCAGTCGGGTTCTCGCATCTTCGGACTGCTTGGTGTTTCCCTCTTATATTCTTGCGGCCATTGCCGCTAGCGCGGTGCGATCGAACTGTGACGACAGGTATTCTGAGGCCGCTATCACGACTTTTTGCGATGCATCGAAGTCAGACCCTGGCTTCGCCAAATTCGCCAAGTGCCCAGCCACCAGGTTCATCGTCTGAATCTCGATATTGTCCACTGATCGCCTATCCTCTGCCTCTTGTTGTTTGATGGCCATTTTCGTTTGCTGCGTACTGATCTGATACTGACCATATCCCAGCAAAGCGGTCACCATCAAGCCTATCGCGGTTAGTACGATCTCGAGGTATCTGGAATCATCTCTCATTGCTTTCTCCTGCTAGGACGAATCACGATATACGAATCGACTGTGTACGCACGCGTGCCATGCCTCTTTATCAACCAACGCTTAATGAATAGGAACACGCAAAGCCCCAAGAGCCGGCAAACAAGGTTAAGAGTTGGTCTTACTTCTTGAACACTTCCGCCCAGTCCGATGTCCAGCCAACCTTAATCGCTCTAGTGTCTTTCTGATCGAATGGCAGCGATCCGTCCGAGTAGGCCACAAAGACACGCTCGCCTTTAATGTTGAAATAAAACTTGGCATACCATAGGTGGTGGGAGTCCATTCCCGCTTGTCGGACCGCACTCGGCGCAGATACCTCTTGGTAAGTACGATAGCTCAACACTAGTCCCGTCACGCGTGAGCTCGGCAATCGCATCGTATAGCTCAGCTCACTGTTCCAGCGATTGTAGTTGTCCAGCTTACCAAGAATTTTTTCGCGTTCGACGTCTTTACCAGGGTTCACTTTCCCGTACCCTAATTGCAAAGTCAAACCAGATCCTTGAAAAATTGAAGGACGACTAGTCAGAAATACTTTGGTCATTGATAGGTTAATGCCGTAAAGTGTCTGCTTGTTTTCCCCGGATTGGTCCACCTCATGGGTCAGGATTCCTCCAGCACTGAAGTATGCAAATTGCGTGTCGAATTCTCCGCCGAGTTGGCCACTGAAATCAAGCATCTTGTTGGAGGTTTTGGCGGAGGAGCTAGCAAGTGTGCCACGGGCAGAGAGGTCATAGTAGCCGCCCACGATAATCTGGTTCTCGCCATCTAACATTCCTGGCACACCCATCCTCGGTGTTGCCGGGTTATTAGGGTCAACCGCCACGGGACCAAACGACTTTCGCCATTTGGCTTCATAGTCAAGGCCAAGTGACAAGCTATCGCTTTCTTCCTTGTCAAGCACTACTAGGCTAACGTCTAAATGGTCTCCGAAAAGTCGGTTGCCTGCGGACGTTGAGGAAATCTCGCTGACAACTGGTGCCGCAGACGCTGGAGCAGCGGTTTGGGCTATGGCGAACGAGCAATGCGTGGCGACCCCAAATCCAGTGCCAACGATTGACATTGTTCGATGCGCTATCATTTTTTTTCTCCCGGGAAGATGATGAACCCGTCGATTAGAAACGCGAGGTGTGCAATGGTCGCACCCTTCTGCAACAGACACTCCGCCAAGCTAACCTGGATTGTCGGCCCATCGAAAGCCGCATCTTCCGTCTTTCGAGAATATTTCTCCTTGATAAACCTCAGAAATCCACGCGCTATCTGCATAGCGCGGCCTCGTTGGTCGATGGCGCTTCCGTCAGGGAACATTGAGGATAGGTTTGCAAGAAGGAACTCTGGCGCTTTGTTGAACGACAGCACGGCTGCATCAAATTGGTTGAGAAACTCGTCCCCTTCTAAGATATTGTAGGTAGCGAGACAAGCAGGACGATCATCGCTCCACCAGTCCCGTGGTGGCCCCTTGAAAACGAGCGCGGCATCCTTTTCCACCTTTTTTATCGCCCTCTCTTTCGTAGCCATTTCCCTCTCCTAGATGACAATGGTTTTCAGTATTGATAACTTATGATGGATAAGGCGGGCACTCGTGTCAAAAATTTAATATGTTTCGTGTTTTTTTACAACATAAGCGTTTGTGTTTAGGTGAACACGTCTTCGCGCCGGAGCCGGTAGCCAGCGTTTCGGCCGCCGAACTGCCCAGTTAGACTATAGAGAGAGCTGGACGCATGATTGGCACGCAGCGCCAGGAACTGGGCGGCAAGATCTCGTTGACGAGTTTTCGAAACATCGGCGGTGCGTCGATTCGACATACACTTTTCGGTAGCTAGTTCTTTGATAAGACGTACTATTCTCGAATGTCCGCGTTTGGGCGTTAGCGGACGCTACAGAAGGTCCGTAATCGGCCAGACGCGAACCTCAGAAAACAAGCGAAGAGCATCCGTAAACAAGTACTTGTGTTACCACATCAAGCTGCTCGCAATGCGGGAGAACGCCTCGCCTCATAAGCCTGCGAACGTTCGAGATAGTGACCGCAGCTCTATGTATCTGCCGGCAATATCATATTCAGCCGAGGCCGACCGGAGCACTGGCCCTTCTGGGAGTAGCGTCGGACGGTGTGAGCCATGGGTCGCATGAGCCCGTCGCCGGGATCGACACTAGAGCCTTGGATGGTCTCTAATATCGAGGTTCTCTGCATGCGCAAAAGCGCGAGTAACGTTAGGGACTTTTTCGTCCTCCATATGCCGCCGGATCTGCTGCGCACGAACTTCATTATTGTTTCCGCGTGCGATGTCGAGCGCAGTCACGCCAGATTGATTTGTTGCAGTTACGTTGCTATGGGGAAGAAGCAGCGTCACGCATTGCTCGTTGCCGCTTAAAGCAGCCCACATCAATGCGGTCCACCCGTCCGTATCACCTGCCAATGGGTCGCTGACGGGTATGAGCAACTCGACGCAGTGCGGGTGCCCGAAAGCCGTTAACATCAGGACAGTCTCGCCATCCCTGTCGCTTGCTTTGGCGTCGCTCCACGGAAGAAGCAACTCGACGAAGCAGACCTCGCCCTCGACACACGCAAGCATCAGCGCAGTGCGGCCCCAGCAATCCCTGTTGCGCGCAGCAGCCGGGTCCTGTTCCACGATCCGCTGAAGCTCATGCAGGCTTTTGCGCTCAACTGCTGAAAAAATGTCCACGTTACCCATTCTTCCGACAACGTATCTCGCTCGTCGTCCAATACACAATATCAAACAGGGCAGGACTAACAAGAGGCGATCACCAGCCCCTTTTGGTCACTCACCAAATAACCACGACACGCTCCTTAGAATCGAACACCACTCGCGGTACGCCGCACGGATCAAGCTCGCTTGATGCAGGATGGATGTACAGATCAGTGAAGTCTTTTGCTTCGATACGCCTTTCGATGACCTGCTTAAAAGTTGAGATCGCCTTGGTCACTCTCCAGTAGCGCTCTAGTTCGCCGTCAGGTACCCGAATAATGAAGCCGACGTAACGGCATTGCTCTATGAACGGCTCGATTGACGCCTGTTCGGCAAGGCGTTGGCAGGACGCCATCTGTTCGGAAATGTCCAAGTTGAATGCCTTAAACATGAGCTGTTGGAATGTGACACTGCAGTATCGTAGCGTGGAGTGGACCCGAGATACCTGTCAAAACTGATAGGTATTTACACCTGTGCTAGCCCGAAGAGATGCGGAAGGGACGCATGTGCGAACTGCTCAAATCGAGGAAGCGTACGCGTCGACGGCCACAGGTGTTGATGCTCGGGGAAACACTGGACCGGTAACAGATAAATCTGTCCAACCTCGTCATTGGCTTGGCTCATGCGTACCCATAAAACGAAGTCCACCGCCGGGGAATGGCGTACAGTGACCTTCCAGCAAGGGTGGCTGCGTTCGTAGCGGCACCTGGTGCACAACAGACGCACGATGACGCCGTTGATCCGATACGTACGGGGCGTGATCTTTTCTACCTTAGCGTTTGCCTGATGCGCGCAACGCTCGAGCTCGTTCGTCATATCTTTAATGGTGCAGCGGAGCCTGAACCGCGTGATGGTCGCGCGCGATAGTGATGGGCCAGATACTCCTGCAGCCTCGAATGCTGCAACTAGCCCTCGAACGCGCAGTGCATACGACTTCGCTGATGGGAGATCGCTGTTGTCGATGAGATCGGCGGAAACCTTGCCGTGCTCGACGAGGATCTCGCGCAGGCCGTCGAGCATCTCGTCGTTAGACCAATGTTTTCCGCGGCGCAAACGGACTTGCCTTGTCTGGCTGAACAACTCCTTTGTCACAATGCCCGGGAAGGCATCTTCGACTCTGATCCACTTGTCCGCATCGTTCGGGCGACGAGAACTTCTCAACCGTTGCGTGCTGCGATTGAAGATCAGCGTTCCGGCATACTTTTCATTGGTAAGGATGGCCTTGACGTTGTAACCCGACCACGACCTGCCGTGCTGGTTTGTCAGCCCCTCGGCATTGAGAAGTTCGGCAATTCTTGAGTCAGGCAGATTCTGGTTCGTGCACATGTCGAAGATCCTGCGCACGACAGCCACCTCTTCGCTTGGGCCGTGGATGAAGCCAACCCGATCGGTCGGCAGGCTTTTTCGCTCGCCCATCTCGAGTTTTCGCACGGTGCGCCCATCGGCCGAGAGACACTGTCGTCTGAGACCATACCCCGCTGAGCCACCTTGTTTGTAGCCGGCCGCGGTAAGGCGGCACTGCGCTCTGAATACCTTCGCAGAGAGCTCCCGGCTGTATTCGGCAGCCATTGCGCGCTTCAGGCCCTTGAGTAATGTCGCCAGGGGAGAGCCGTCGTTAGTGAACGGCTCGGCGCAATATGAAACCATGATGCCGGCCTTCCGGCATGCGTACTCGTAATGGGCACTTTCGTCGACATCCTGGAATCGCCCCCAGCGGCTGACGTCGTACACAAGGACGGCGACGTAGGCGGCTTGGCCGGACTGTACGTCCTTGAGTAACTGCAGGAGCCCGTTACGCCCGTCGAGGGTGAGCCCGCTCCGTCCCTCATCTCGATACACGGCTATGACCTCGAAATCGTGCTCGGCCGCATACTCGCGTAAAGCCGACTCCTGGTGGTCTGTTGAGTAGTTCTGATGCTCTGTAGACGCCCTCATGTACAGCGCAGCACCGCGGGAAGGCAGAGGCATAGGATACTCCTTGGGTAGGTATCGGGTAAGCCGAGGGCACCGAGCGGGCTTGCTCAACCCCCTCATAAACCAAACATCGACGCCAATGACGTGTGCCGCAGGGCTGCGAATCGTTCGAAGTTCGATTCTTTCAGGTAGAGCGGGCCGCTGGCTAGCTCGGCTGCCGGGATCAGGAAGTAGTCGATCAGCTCATGCGTGTCACCATGGAGGCGTGCTGTGATGACGAAATCGAAGCCTGAACATGGCTTGACTTTCCAGTTGACCAAGCCTTTCCTCGGCCTGCGCCGCGTCGCGACCTCTACCTTGACTCGAACAGTCTGATTGATCGTCAACGAGAACGGGCTTTCACGTTCGTCGACGCTGGCTCCAGCGGAAAGCGCAAGTTTCCGGACCTCGGTATAGAGGTCGCGCAGCTTGGACGCTATGACTTTTTTAGTGGCAACAAAAGCATGAGAAGGGCATGGCGCGAGCCCAGCGGCATCATATGCAGCAATGAGTGAACCAAAGCTTCGCACAAACAGTTGAGGGTCGGGCATTAGAGGATCTGAAGCGATGATCTTGGCGTTCACCCTGCCATGGGTTTCATTGCACTGTCGGAGTAGGTCAAGCAGTTCATCTGGCGGATAGCGGCGTAGGCGCCGTGAGCGCTCTTCCTGGGCCCGCTCGAACAGCGATAACGCGATGAGTGGCTCGACAGCGCCTTCGTTCACAACCCAGTCTTCGCGAGGATTTTGCTTGCGGCGACTGGAGAGCTTGCACGACTTCCTGTTGAAAGCCAGCGTCCCGCAATACTTCAGGTTTGTCAGCAGGGAGTTGATCATAGAATGAGTCCAGGGTCTGCCAAACTCGCTGGCGACTCTCTCAGCGTTTAGGAGTCGCGCAATCGCAGGCTCGCTTAGCCTTTCGTCCAAGTAAAGGGCGTACACACGGCGGATCGTGGCCGCCTCCTGCTCTGGCCCTGGAACCAGAACAACCCGATCGGTTACAGCCCCTTTCGCTTCGCCGTACTCAAGTATCCGTCGGGGGCTTCCTTCCTTCGTAATAGCCAGGCGCCTTAGGCCATAACCTGCATGACCGCCTTGCTTGAAGCCGATCTGAGTGAACCTGCATTGAGCAATAAATATCTTTGCAGAGAGCTCCCGGCTATACTCAGCTGCCATTGTCCGTTTGATGCTCTTCAGTAGTGCGCCGAGCGGCGTACCGTCATCTGCGAACTGTTCGCCACTGTAGACGACCTTGATGCCGGCACGACGACAAGTGTGTTCATGGTATGCGGCTTCGTCGACGTCTTGAAATCTGCCCCAACGGCTGACGTCGTAGACGATGATGAGCTGAAAGTCGACGTCTCCCGACTGAACGTCCTGGATCAGCTTGCTTAAGCCTGCGCGGCGCCTGATGTCGAGACCGCTTCTACCTTCGTCCACATACTCTCTTACGATCTCGATCCCATTATTGAGCGCGTACTCATGGATCTTGGCCCGCTGATGATCTGTCGAGTAATTCTGGTTCTCGGTGGACATTCGCACGTAGATGGCAGCGCGGAGAGGCTGGCTTGCGGACACGGCTGCGCTCCTTTTTTGAGCTACCAATGAGATCTGAAGAGTAACGCAGCGTACCTAAATAGCAGAAAAAAGGACGCACGTATGAGAACAATGCAACGAAGCCAAAAGACGACCGAAATTTGTCAGCTCAGCAGGCAAGCTGGCGCGATGATAGCTGGGAATGCTAGCGTTCGCTATCGACCCATTGCGGACGTTGCATTGCGGTAGGCGACAGGGGCGCTTACCTCAATAGTCACTGGCAGCGTCGTTCTATTGACGAAGCCAAGGGCCTTCTACGCTTTCGTGCAGGGCAAGCCATCCCGGAGGAAGATCAGCAAGCTGGCTCACGGAGGGATCTAGATCGATCGCATGACTTAAGTCCAATGCATGACGTTGTCGCATCAGCGAATTCGACTACGGCATAACCATGCACTGCGCATGATCGCGCACGGCAACACATGACACTTGCACTTGGCAGTCGTAATCTCTCTCCATCATGAGGATGCGAGGGTGCTCACATGGATACGATGCTCGACCTTTACCAAGTTATCGCAGAGCGCGAGACTGGGTTTTGGATCACGCTACCGGTAGCAACAGGCCAAACTGTTTCCCGCGATGAGTGGCTTCGCCTAAACCAGGCAGACCCTGATCACTGCCAAATCATCGCCTTCGCGCCCGATGCCCAACTTCCACTTCAGTCCATGATGGATGAAGTTATAGTCGAGCATGCCCTCGCGGTAACCTGGTCAGACGAGACGCTCCACTAGTGCCCGGCACCATGGCGCGACCGCCTTTCCTCACTGCCAATGCTTATGCGAGGTACCGATCATCGCTCGCGCTCGACCGATTTATCTTCGCTGAGGATGACCAGACGCGAAGGGCTGCTATAAGATGGGCACGTGCATGGGCTGTATACGCGACAATGTCTCGTTCGCGGTTTACAATCGACGACAAGGGGAAATGAATGGCTGATCACTTTTCATATTCGACACCTGCGCTCGGTGCCAAGGATTATGCGCGCCGCCGAATGTCGCGCGCACAGGAGCGATGGTATACAGTCGAGACTAAAGCAGAGCGAAATACAGCGGGACGCTGGGCAGTTGCTTGGGGCGTAATTGCTGAGATATATCCACACATGGCCCGCCCCCGGGTTCATAAGGTGACACCAGTGCGATAACTATTTTGGGCACCCGGCAATGACCACTTTGAGCTTCACGGCCTGGCCCTCTCAGGCGGCGCCGCCTGCGCAGCCGGCTTATCGCCTGGGTCGGGGCCGGCGTCGGCACTTTGCTCAGTTGACAATGCAAACGTCCGCTATCGACCCGGTGCAGTCGTTCGCCGCCACGTGTCAGTGCCTAAACATTGGCAGGCCAGATTGCGTCATGAATTTCTGGTTCATGGTTCGAGAATACGCTGACGCATGCACCAGCCGTCACGATAATCCACTCACGGCGCTGCTCGATGTAGCCAAGGCGCGCGTCTTCTTCCTTCGCCCAGCCACCATTGAGGACCTCAAGGACGGGATAACCTGAAGGGAAGTCCTCAGCGATCCAGTACTCCGCCAGCGGGACTTCGTCCAAAAGCCTAAAGCCGTCAACTTGGGGAGACGTCACTTCTATGCCGTCATTCCTGTTGCGGTTTCGAAGGACGCGTATCGACAAGCTGCCGTCGTAGGAAACAGAGTGAATGTCCGCGCCCCAGTCAAATTGCTCTTGGCACCCAAATGGCCTTGCTTTGATTGGCATGTACGTCGTTTCTTAGAAGACTTGGAGTTCGTGGCAGTACAACGGTTATGGAGAAACTGCCGGGCAATACGAATGAACAACGACTGCTTCTGGCCGCACCCGGACGTTCGCGTCAGCATAGCAGGTTGCCGGACTGGAAAAGTCGCAAAGTGTCTCGACAGGCAGCTTTCGACCCAATGCAGGGATGCAATGGCTCGATACTGGTAGTCCCGAAGCACCCTTGTCGAGCAATCGACGATCGGCATCCGGCGGAAGCTGAGCGGCTTAGCGAACGCCCCGATTCAGCTCTGGCGATCTAATTCGCTACGATGGATGGCGTCAAGCAGTCCAGGCGGGCAATCCGGACTGGTCCAGCTGCGCCTTTCATCAGGATCAGGATGAAGCACGTCCCACGAGTCGGCAGGCGGCTCTACAGACTGAAACCATAAGGCTCGCGTGTCTTTGCTCCGAGCCACGATCGTGGTCGGTGCATGGGCGGCATGCCGGTGATTAAGGGCATCGACCCAGTCTGATCCAACCTCGGCGTAGAGCGGGCCGATGGGGTAATGCGTGAACAGGAGGCATTGCGTTGGGGAGATTGGCAGCGTGATCTCAATGCTTGGGTTGCTCAGCCCCACCGCACGCTCGAACGGATGTCGACGGTAGGCTGTTGGGTCGTGCCACGTCGACGGGGCATCTGTAGTGAGAAACCCGAGCCGGTCAGTTACGCAAAGCACGGTTTTGTGCATGCCAAGCAACGCCGGGAGGATCACATTTGCCGCTGAATTTAGCAGTGTTGAAGTCGCCAGTTCCTTCAGCTTGTCAAAGTCTCCTGGTTGAGGAATGTAAACCTTCGACCGATCAACATGGGGTGGAAGCTCCGCTTCGACAGTTTTAGTTTCCCAGTCGGGGCCTGCGGCTTTCTCAAACATTTCCTTTATCTTCTCCATCTGGCTTAGGAAATGATCACGGTGCGCGACGGTACGGTTGTGCGTCGTAGCCGCGAACAAGCATGTCCATAACCAGTCCTCCTCCGTTAGCGGACGTTTGAAGTTGAACTTGCTAGTCCTCACCTTTGTAAAGTTGGACTCCACGGTTCCTAGGCCGTGTTCGAGCTGAAGGTCATGGCCACCATCGGGCGTGGTCAGCGTGTACATGTCGGATTCACGAAAAATCTTCTCGGGCGCCTTGGCCTTCGGTTTTTTCCCCTTCTTATCAAACAGCCAAACGTACGGGGTGTTCTTGTTTGTCTTCGGCGCTGAAGGATCCAGCCAGGCCTTCAAATAGCACGCTGGAACGAAATGCTGCCTTCGCTGCTCGTACTTCTTTCGCTTCATAGTCCTACGCCCACAGGAAATTGTTATCGCTTTGATGTGGAGATGTGCGCCCAACCCTTAATAGCCGCTCGCCAGAGCCTCCTCTTGGCCGATTGCGGTCTCTCGCCTGGGTCCGCTTTCGACCCAAAGCGGAGGTAGACCAGGTTTCGTTGTTTAACGTAAAAAATACAGAGGGCAGAACACCACATTAAGGAGTCGCAAGTCTCAACTCTATCCAGCCTTGAAATAGTGACCAGTTCCGACCATGTGAAGAAATCTAGTCACACTAGCTAGGCTCCACTGAACTCGCCGCCATTCGCTTGACTAGAATTTCGAAACTATCAACCAGTTCGCGGTCGCCTGCTTTGCCAGAAATGAACTGTTCTAAGGCAGCAAAAATATCAGGCTCACTCTCAGAATGAGAAAATAGAGTCCTTAGTTGGCCAAAATTATTTCTAAAAGCATTTTGCAAGATGATTAAGGCGTTATTGATGGCTACCTTCCCTTCGCTTTCGACATCGCGCAAATCAATGGCTTCGTTGTGAATTTTTCCTGTTAGTTTCGTAAGAATAGCGATGATGGCATCAGACTCTATCCGATCATCACCGAGAAACACTGCCAGGGTATCGATCAGACTGCTGTCGCGGATATAATCTTCGTCGATAATCGCGATTACGTTATCCTTGAGTATCTCCGAGTTCATTTTAAATTGCAGCATCGAGAATCGTTCAGTTGCTCTCTGTGGCGTATATACGAGCCACTCATCATAAGGGCATTCAGCTCGGAATGCATTTCGAAGTTCGTGTTGCGTGCTATCCCAAGTGATCAGGGCGGGGGTATGCCCAATTTTCTTTTTATCCAAGTGCTGACTCGTATCGCCCAAGAGATAACATGCGGCAAGATCATTTAAGATTGACCTAGTTTTCCTATGCTTTCCAATCTTTTGAAGGCGACTTTGATAGGACCGAAGGATTTTCTTGGCCGTTGGATCATCTTCCAAATACTCTGCAGCCTCATATTCGACCACCGATATAGACGCAATCTTCAGGTAGCGACGCACGCAGTCCATAAACGCATCGAATTTCGTCCCCGCGTAGTGTTGAGTGACTTCTTCAAAGCCGATCAGCCTTTCGAGAAAATCTTCAAATGAATATCCAATCCGCTCCTTCCTTTTTGCATCCAAGTAGAGGTTGAAAAAAACATTTTTCGAATCACCGAACTTCTCAATGAGCGCATCATTTGCGAAACCACTTATTTTTTCAGCTTGCGTGAGGTGGCGAATTGTCTCCTCTAAATGCTCCTGAGTAATTCGGACAGATAAATTCTTCAAATGCCGCATCGAGTCCCGAAGATTCATTACGGCTCTCCGTTCTTTGTCCATGGATTCTGGTTTGGCGAATCCATATAAACAGAGGTATTGAATAAAAACGGTTGCATCCAAGTAAATAAAGAAGTGCTTCTCATCGATATACCGCTGAAGCTTTCTTTGATTTAACAGATTGATGCAGATTGTGGATGAGCAATAATTCGCGAAATACTCGTTCTCGGAAGCGATCTCAATCAAGTTTTTCGTGTGTTTGCGGACACCATTCTTCGTATGAAGACCGAATAAACCCTCGAGTTCAACCAATAGATTTTTTATGATAGAAAGCTTCGGAGGCTCAATTGAGATCTCGGATATCTGCACCTCAATCGAGCTGCTATAGACGCGCTTGATTATTTGAAATGCCTGTTCAGAAATATCTACGCCGACTTCTTTTTCGGTATACACCTTAAACTTTTCGAGCAATTCCCTGCGTTGAATTTGATCTCTTTGAAGTATCGCGTCCAGCCTCACTTTTTCTTTTACTGACAATGTGAGGGGATCTTCATTGCTCTCAATTTTTCCGGCCTTAATGAGAGCGCTTACTCGCGCATCTATAGTCCCCGATTTAATATTTATCTTTCCTAGGGATATTTCTAGACGACTTTTGTCACTTGGCGCGCCGTAAAGGGTAGATAGTATCTCTGCATCAATAATCGAAGTTTTTAACTCAGCGGATTCTTTACTCATTGCCAGATAATCGTAGAAAGCCCTAGCGCGTGGGTCTGTATCCGACGACTCTAAATCCGGCCTGAGCTTATGCAGGTCATTAACGATGTAGTGGAGCGTATCAGGAAGTTCCTCCGTAACCAGCTGTGCCAATTGGCCTGCTTCGTAAATCTCGAGATTTATACCTGTGGCATCTCGGACGGCTTTCTTAAGCTTTAGTTGAGCTGTAGCGCTGAGCGTGTGACTCCAGAATAATGTAAGCACTTCCGGATAGTCATGTTCCTCGACTAAACGCTTCACTTTCTCGGCATCAGCAACAACTTTTTGCGTAAGATTCTTTTCTTGAATCGTGATCTGAACAGCCTCCTTAACTTCACGCCCTGCCCGTTTATAAATCAAGTCACGACCACCGTCGTAAGAGCCCCCTGAAAGGTATGCCTCAGCGTCGTAAATATATTTCGCTACTTGGCGGACAACCTCTTCGAATGCAAGTTCGTCTTTTATTGAAGTAATGAAGTCGATATTATTAGACATATTTGCCTTTTGACCGGGCATCCGAAAAGTTAGGGTGATTAGCAAAATCAGTGCCAAGGATCATACACTTCGTTGTTTCCATTGGCAAATATCGGCGAATATTCCGCTCATGCAACGAGTAGACGTCACGCCAGTTTCGTCCATAGTAAAGAGCAGACGTCGCGGTCAGTGTGTCGAACTTCCGCTTTTGGCCGGTAACAGACGTTCTATAGCGTCCGGTTACGACCCAGGCTGTGTAAAAACGTAGGGCCATGTAAACGGAAGCGGCTTGGTAAACGTTAAGCGAGTATCTCATCAAGACAGGTGCAAGATGAAGCGCTTTATTGAAGGCGAAGATCGCGGACAAGGCACGCTACTGCCCGAGCTTCTGGATGATTACGTGACCGAGAATAATCCGGTTCGTTTAGTCGATGTATTCGTCGAAGAGCTCGACCTCGGCAAACTCGGCTTCGAGCGAGTGCAGCCGGCAAAAACGGGCCGTCCGGCCTACCATCCGGCAGTGCTACTCAAGCTCTACATTTATGGCTACCTCAATCGTATCCAGTCAAGCCGGCGACTCGAGCGCGAGGCGCAACGTAACGTCGAGCTGATGTGGCTGACCGGACGCCTGGCACCGGACTTCAAGACGATAGCGAACTTCCGAAAAGATAATGGCAAGGCGATCGGTAAGGTCTGCCGACAGTTCGTCGTATTGTGCCAGCAGCTCGATCTTTTCTCGGACGCGGTCGTCGCGATCGACGGCAGTAAGTTCAAGGCAGTCAACAGCAGCGACCGCAATTTTACCGATGCCAAACTCAAGCGCAGGATGGCAGAGATCGAGGCGAATATCGGTCGCTACCTGGCAGAACTCGACACTGCGGACCGACAGGAACCGACCACTGCAAAATCGAAAAGCGTTCGTCTGACCGACAAGATCGCAGCGATGAAATCCCGGATGGCTACGCTCAAGGAAATCGAAGCGAAGCTGTTAGAGACTGGGGAAACGCAAATCTCGCTAACTGATCCGGACTCGCGCTCGATGATGACGCGCGGTTCGGGAATCGTTGGCTATAACGTGCAAACCGCAGTCGACGCCAAGCATCATTTGATCGTTGAACACGAGGTCACAAATAACGGCAGCGACCGCGACCAATTGTCTGGCATGGCCAAGAAAGCCCGCGCTGCAATCGGCACGACGACACTGACGGCAATTGCCGACCGCGGCTACTTCAAAGGCGAAGAAATCCTGGCCTGTCATGAGGCGGGCATCTGCACTTTGGTGCCGCCGACGAAAACTTCCGGAGCCAAAGCCGATGGTCGATTCGATAAAGCTGATTTCATTTACGACCCGCACAAGAACGAGTACCGCTGCCCGGCTGGCGAATCTTTGATATGGCGCTTCGCCAGCGTCGAGAAAGGCATGACGAACCACCGGCACTGGAGTTCGAACTGCAAAGGCTGTGCTCTCAAGGACAAGTGCACGCCCAGTTCCCAGCGACGAGTGACGCGCTGGGAACATCAGGACGTGCTCGATGAGATGCAGGTGCGGCTTGAGCAGACGCCCGATGCCATGCGAATCCGGCGCTCGACCGTTGAGCATCCGTACGCAACGATCAAGGCGTGGATGGGAGCGACGCACTTCCTGACAAAAGGCCTGGAGCGTGTGAAGGCAGAGATGAGCCTGCATGTGCTCGCCTATAACTTCAGGCGTTTGATGGCGATCCTTGGCACTGAGAAAATGCTGACAGCGATCCGGGCGTACGCCCATTTTCTGACGCTGCAAGGCCTGCTTGAAGCGTTTTCCTTGCTGGTCTTGCTGAGAATTCCAAAACGGGATTACGGGACCTGGAACGCTTCTTTATATTCCAGAATTAGCCCTGGTCGCTACAATTCGGGTTCCAGCCCTTCGTTTTGAGTTTTTACACGGGCTGGACCCAAACCGGACACCGAGACCTACCGATCGTTACCGTCGCTTCCCCAGTGAAGGAAGTCCTCCGCTAACTTCTCGAGGGTGGGTGTCTGGCCCGGTAGTGTAATGCTTTGGATGAAAATTTTTTCGCCTAAACGAACGAAATTGGTAACGCTCGCCTTCTGTTGGCTGACGATTATGCTTTGACAAATAATGCATTACTAGTTCGTCCAACGTGCCCGTCAAAGTCTTTTGGCGTGTGGAGCACACAGATAAAGTCGACAGGGCGCGCTTCGGTTTTTTCATAGTTTATATTGACAGAATCAAATCTAACCCAAGGATAGACCAATACAGGTATCGCAGCCTAATCAGTGCTCTTTTGCAGAGTTGCATAACGCAGTGGCTGGTTTCGTTGAAGGCCTGCTCGCGTCCGATAGCGGACGAATTGTCCCTTCTGCTTCTTAGCCGCAGCAGACGATCGCGTTTCACGACCGTTAGCGCGTCTTTTGGGAGTCAGGCTCTCGAAACAAGTGTTCTAGCTCGCTCAGTTCGTAGTCAATACCAGGAGCGACCGCCCATTCTTCGGTTGGCTCTGCACGCCATGCAACGCGACGTCGAAGGCGACATTGCCAAGTGCTGTACAGGTCGCCGAGAGGCCGAAGTCGCCTTCTATGACTGCCATTCTTGGGCCTACGCCGTGGCGGACCCTGCTTGTCAACGTCGGCTTGGTTTCCACAAGGCGCCCGCCTTGCGAAAGCGGTGGGCGCTTGTACACGGCCGTTGTACCAGTTTCGCGCATTCGCCGGGACCAGCCACTGGCTTCACGGCTTAGAAGACAGCTTTCACCAATGTAGGAAGCGCCTTGATGATCCATTTGATGCCGGTTTCGATCACTACGGGGGCAACTTCGACGAAGATATTGTGCGCTGCGGCTTTCACCGCATTCCAGAAACCGCGTTTCGCGCTCGATTCAGCATTGGCTGAGACATGCTCATCGCGCACCTCGCGCGCGAAACCGAACTTTTTTTCATCGGGTAACCTCTGGACGATGGTGTTCACTAGGTCGACCAATCCGTAGCGCTCGTCGGCGGACACGGCGACCACCGCCGGCATCTTCCGGCCCGTCTTGAAGATCCGCTGTACGTCGGCCAATTTGTTCTTGATGTTCAGCGCTTGCTTCTTGCCCGGTTGTCCTGCCTCAAGATCCCATTCCCGGAAGGGCGCAATCTTGTCGACCTGGTTAACGACGAAAATAATCGGCGTGTTGCTGTCGGCGATCGCTGGCAGCACTACTTCTTTGTAGAAGCGCTCGTCGATGCTGAATGCCCTATCATCCCCTTTCAAGACCCACAGCACCAGGTCCAATTCGGGGAGCAGGCTTTCGTACAGCGCTTGGTATTCAAGATCGCGTTCACCGCTCTCGCCAACCCCGGGCACATCGACCAGCGTCATGCCAGCACCGTCCGGCGTGAGGTTGACCAGCACTTCTTGCGGAGCGCGGGTGCAGGCTTTGACATTGCTGACCTTTGCCGTACGCTGACCGAACAAGGCATTACATAGCGACGATTTGCCGGCCCCAGTCTTGCCTAGCACGCCAACTTTCGGCTGGAAGGTCTGTATTTGTTTCAGCTTGGCGTTTAACTTGCGCATCTGCGCGGGTGTCGCCACTAACCCGTCGGCCTTAATGCGATCGATGAATGCAGCGACTTCGACCGAGTTATCGAATCGTGAAGCGGTTTTTTTACGCGTGGCCATGGAGAACTAAGCGAGTAGATAATGAAGGGCAATCTTACCATCGGACGGGCGCAAATGTTTCTAGAAAGAATCTTTATTTTTTGGTCAACGCGTTCGATGTGCTGACCAACCCAGTCACGAGGCGCATCGACGCCTGACCGGGCCGGCAACTGGATTCAGCGCGCTTGGCCCTGCCGACTCGGCCAGTTCAGATCTGCAATCGATCCGAAGCGACCTCGTTGAAGTGGCAGTCAAGGGTTAATCAGAAGCCCTGGCTTGCCGGGGAAAATAACTTCAAATGTTTCGCGAATCGAGTAACATTCCTCGCATTCGGGACTGAACTTCCTCTCCCGTTCGAGGGGCATTCATCCTGATGGCCAACGTCTGCACTTGGCCGATTGCGGACGGTCGGCGCGGCCCAGTCTACCCGGCTGTTGCTTGCTGAGCAACTACGGGGTTTTGTTAAGCGCTCTCAATCTTGTTTACCGGGCTTAGTATTGCGCGAGCATACCAAGTATCTAGAGGGGTTTTCTTAACGTCCTCAAGTAGCCTGCGCACGTGCTGTTCTCGCTTCTCAATCACGTGCTTGTGGACTGCTTTAACGAGATCTTGAAAAGTAACTCTTTCGTTGCGATCATCCACGAACTCAACTCTTTTGACATTGCTCTTAATCCAATAGAAGGGCTCCGGTCTAGGGCCAATCACGAGTTCTGGAAGCGCGCTTTCCAAGTTCCCTTCACCTGCGTGCGCAACAATAGTATTGCGATATTTTATTATCTTGTCATGACAAGCGCGCATATGTGCCGGAATCACCCTTTTTTCTAGTTTTACCCTGCGCCCTTTGGCTTCCGCAAAACACTTTGCGTAAATTATGACTGCGCTGATCCATAGCGCCTTGATGACTCTTGGTACAGGGCCTTCAGTCGGCAGCACAAATTCATCGTGGAGTTTTGCGTTTGGCGGAGGTATAGACGTTCGTTCACCCTTCAATCTGAACGCTTCTTTAAGATACTCCTGAGCATCTTCTAAATCCAAATCGATGAGGGTATATCCCGAGTGCTGAATTGCTATGTGGCCGTCCAGCGCGACCTTCGGGCAGATAGTTCCCTTATGGCGATAAGTCCTATCTAGTCTGCCAGTTAGAGCGCATAGATCGATTTGTTCGTCGAGATCAGGTAATTTCAGCATTGGATACCTCATTTTTGATATTCAGAGTCCGAACGGCCGCTCCTGGCCGACTGCGGACCTAAGGCCCATCGACGTGGGCCTCATACATTAAACCTCGGTTTGCTCAGCAATCTCCAAGGCGTCGTCGACTTCAATGCCGAGGTAGCGAACCGTACTCTCTAGCTTAGTATGCCCGAGAAGCAACTGAACTGCGCGGAGGTTTTTTGTGCGCCGATAGATCAAGGTAGCCTTAGTGCGACGCATAGTGTGCGTGCCATATGCTGTCGCGTCCAGACCGATAGATTTGACCCAGCCTGACAAGATGCGTGCGTACTGACGAGTCGACAGATGACCTGCATCGATCACTCGACTGGGAAACAAATGCTGGCCAGACGTCAACTTTCGATGATTGATCCAGCTGAGTACTGACTGACGAGTCTGTTCGGTAATCTCGAACTGAACAGGCCTTTGCGTCTTTTGTTGCATAACGATGGCACGATGGAAGATGCTCTGGCCTTGTGCGACATCCTTCACGCGGAGGCTTACTAGGTCACAGCCACGAAGCTTACTGTCGATCGCCAAGTTGAAAAGCGCCAGATCTCTTAAACGCTCGGCTAACTGTAACCTTATCCTGATCGCCCAGATCTCTTTGAGCTTCAACGGTAACTTTTGACCGATTAGTCGTCCTTTGTTCCACGGGTCTCGACTCCTTGTGCTCCTGGCGCTCGCATCCATACGTCCTCCTCATTGGGTGAGGATGGATTTTCTCCTATGGGCTACTCTCAGCGTGGTGCTCATTCATGGGCACGTTCGTAAATAGAACTTGGCACCGCCGCGCATAGTAGAATCGAGTAGACAAACCACACACTACGAAAGGCTTACAGATGGCGAAAATTGACTTGGCTGGTTACACCTTAGGCGAGCTGAAAGGCCTGCAGCACGACGTGGAAAGAGCAATCAAGGATCGTCAGCAACAGGACGTGCAGAAAGCACGCGAGCAGATTCTTGCTATCGCCAAAGACGCCGGCGTCTCCGTGGAAGAGCTGCTCGGCAATGGAGGGGCGAAGGCAAAGAAGGCAAACGGCAAGAAGGTAGACGCGAAGTATCAAAACCCCAAGGACAATTCGCAAACCTGGACAGGCCGCGGCCGTCAGCCAAGGTGGATGGCAGCAGCGGTGGCCAATGGCAGTAAGCCCGACGACTTCCTGATGAAATAAGGACCTTCGTAGCTCCGCACCGCCTCTGACGGACGTCTGCAATCGGCCCAGGCTGTGTAAAAACGCAAAACGGACAGCATGCCGGCGACACTCGGCCTCTCAAAACGCTCTCCAAGGCGTTTTATCGAGGTCGGGAATGGTAAAGAGACCCCTGAAAAAACGCAGATCTCGCGTTTTTACACAGCCTGGGCCAGAAGCGGACATTGCCTTACTCAAGGTGTATCGATGAGAACTTATGAGACTGTTGAGGATGCATGCTCGGTCGCGACGGACGTTTTAGCTGGCTCGATAGACCCGAACGCAGGGTGTGCCCTAATCGCGTCAATAGCTGCAAAATTGAACTATCCACCTGCGCTCGAACCGTTCGCAGCGATCGCACACGATCAGGAAGGGCACGAGACTTTCGGAATTACTGCAGAAAACTGCATTGACGATATCGTTCACGCATGTCGGCGCTTAATCGCTGACCAATCTGGGGGCGGGTAAGTTCGCTCTAGGTCGGATCCAGTCCTTCGTGAGAGCTGCGTCTTCCACCCTAGCAAGCTGTTATGCTTAGCTCAACGGCCGGCATTGGTCAAACTGATGAGCTCTTGTCTACACTACTCTGGATGATTCATGTATAGATCCGGTCACCGACACAACTACTTGTTCTCAGACAGTGAACTCCAACGATCGCTCGATGCGACAAACGCCGAATTGCGCTCGGCGGTGGACGCCATCCCAGCTGAGCGCTTTTTGAATACCGCACACGATGACCTGGTAGCGTATCTTGTTGAGAAATATGGTGTCGTGCAGGTGATGCTTCAGCGCGAGCAGATGTATGTTGACGGGGCCGAAGCACAAATCGACGTTAGTCTCGACCATAGCAGATGGATCGACGACCGGAGCCGGCCGAGCTATCGACCTGGTCAGAAGATAGTGGTGCACATTCCATTCATCGGCGAAGCTCCATTGCTTAAAGCGCGGCCGAGCACATACACGACAAATTCGCCAATCGCAGAGGTGGTTGGCAATGAGCTCATCCTCACGTACCAAGTCCCGGACGATGTCAGCCGCGACCTTAAACCGGAACTCGACGCGACCCTCGCGCAAATCGAGCAGTACCTTCAGTGGCAGGCACCCCAAATCGCAGCGCACAATTCGAAATTGCCAAGCGTGGCGGACACAGCAATCAACGAGCGTCGGCGTCGCCTCCTGTCCAATAGCCAGCGCTTAGCCAGCCTAGGTATCCCGGTGCGCGCCCGAACCGATGCGCCGGCCACTTACACGATCCCGACCGTCCGTAAAAAAGCCTTACCGGGCTTGCCAATTGCCACGTCATCTCCTTTTCAGCCAGAGCCTACTTGGGCTATGGATCAGTATGAGCACGCTTTGAATGTTATTCAGCAGATGACTCTGGTGATGGAACGTAGCCCGAGCGCTTTTAGCACCATGGACGAGGAGGCGCTTCGCCAGCACTTTCTGGTACAGCTCAACGGCCAATTTGAAGGTCAGGTGACTGGTGAGACTTTTAATCTGAACGGTAAGACCGACATCCTGCTTCGTGAAGGATCGCGCAACGCCTTTATCGCCGAATGCAAATTCTGGAAGGGACCGAAGAAGTTTCGAGAGGCGATTGATCAGCTGCTTGGCTACACGGCGTGGCGTGACAGTAAAACTGCCATCCTTGTTTTTAATCGGGGAACCTCGACCAGCAAGGTCCTCGAAGGGATCAAAGAGGTGTGCGAAGCCCATTCCAACCTAAAACGCGCCATCGATTGGCCACATCCTTCAGGATATCGATACATCTTTCATCAAAACGGTGACCGTAATCGGGAATTCCTTATGACGGTTCTTGTTTTTGATGTACCTGCTGACAGCGGTCAATCTTAATTCACAAGATTATCGTGACTGTCCGGAACCGGCCAGAAGCAGACATTCCATAAGCAGAAGGAGAGGCGCAGTGTCAGCCCACAATCAAAACGACTTGCGTCCTCTCCGCCTTGAAGAGGAATCACTCGTGCGCGCTCTACTCCAGCGTGTGACGGGCGGCGAGCAGCTGCTCGGCCAACTCGATCGTGCTCAAGTCCGCGACATGGACGACGGCGGAATGGGTAGCCTTCAGTTCGAAGGAGGCGAGCGCCGAGCTTTCGGTAGCTGTCTTGTAGAAGCCGAGTATCTGGATCGCGATGGCGTTCCAGTAAGTATTGCGCTCAACGCAGACACTAATGGACTGCTGTATGAACTCGACATGTGGAAGGTCGACTTCGCTCCACTCCAGGAATACCCAGATCTTCAGCGTGTGGCGATCAAGACCTGAAATAGAAGAGTTGCATGTCCGCTTTGGGTCGATAGAGGACGACTGGGCCGTGGTACAGAAAGTAAACGGGCGGCCGTAGCCCGTACGGATTGATAGCGTCGCCCAAGCACTTCTTGCGAAGACGTTTGGTCGCTCGTAACGGCGCATTTCCGCTCATCGCCAATCGCTGAAGGAAACCGGCTGCGTATCAGCGATCGCCACCCCTGACAGGGCTCCTGTTTTTACTCGAGAACCGGATACCGTCGTGTTATCTGCCGCTCGAACTTGGCTAGGGCAGTGGCGAGCGTTTGGCAGAGCATCCACGAGGCCGCCTTTCAATAGCATGCACACGAGCGAGGAGCGGATATCCATCAGGCGTTCCTTTCGCCTCCCTGCTCGCTCATCTGTAGGCTGTATGCCGAGCGGCTTTGCCAGGCGCTCTGACACCACCGTCTCATCCGAAATCGGTATCGAGCTTGCCCTCGCGCCCCAGCGCCAGCAGGGCATCGACGACATGGCGCACCTTTGGCCGCAGGTGCACGGCACGCGGCCATACCGCGTGGACGTCGATCGTGCGCGCGGTGTACTCGTCCAGCACCGTCACCAGCCGCCCGGCTTCGATATGGCGCCGGAACAGCGCAAGCGGCATCTGGCACAGGCCGAAGCCCGCCAGGGTCGCGTCGACCATCGCGTCGGCGTCGCCGATCTGGTAGGTAGCTGGCGGCATGAAGCGGCTTGCCATGCCATCTTCGCGCATGCTGACGTCCATGTGCCAAGACAGGGGCTGGCCGCGCCGGTGTCCGAGGATGCAGCGGTGCGCCGCCACGTCGTCCAGGGTGCGCGGCACGCCGAAGCGTTCCAGGTAGCCGGGTGTGGCGCAGATCACCCAGCGATGGCTGGTCAACTTGCGCGCGACCAGGTCGGCGCTGTCTTCGAGCGGGCCGAAGCGGATCGCCAGATCGACACCTTCCTCGACCAGATCGATCAGGCGGTCCGTGAACGTCAGGGTCAGCTGCAGGGCCGGGTAGCGTTCGGCGATGTCCAGTAGCACCGGCAACACGACGCGGCGCCCGAATGCCGCCGGCATGTCGACCCGTAGCCGTCCGGCCGGCTCGGCTTGGCGCAAGCCGAGGTTGCTTTCGGCTTCGCCGATGTCGTCGAGCGCGGTCGCGCATACCGCATAGAAGGCTTCGCCATCGGCCGTCAGGCTCAAGCGGCGCGTGGTGCGGTGGAACAGCTTGACGCCCAGGCGCTCTTCCAGCCGCGCGATAGCCTTGCCGACTGCGGACTTTGAAATCCCGAGAACGTCGCTTGCGTGCGTGAAGCTGGCGGAGCGGGCAACCGCGACAAAGGTGGCGACGCCACTGAGGGATTCGGAACTGATCATCGGCTTCCTCGGCAAAACCCGATTGTAGACAAAAAGTGGTCAGTGAAGAGAATCCCAGCCTGTTTATCTCAAGTCCACGCTACTTTAAGCTGTGGGCTTACCTTGATGGAGAACCGCATGACAACCGCAAAACAAGACCGTACCGTACTCCTGCTGGGCGCATCGCGCGGCATCGGCCTGGGCCTGGTCGACGAATACCTGAACCGCGGCTGGCGCGTGATTGCGACCCAGCGCAGCCTGGCGCCTGTGCCGGCGCTGGCGCAGCGCGTGGAAGCGGCGAACGGTGCACTGACCGTGCTGAGCGCCGACATCAATCGCCCGGACGACCTCGCTGCGCTGTCGCAGCAGCTTGCCGGCACCACGCTCGACCTGCTGTTCGTCGTCGCCGGCGTCAGCGACGACCCGAGCCAGACCATCGGCCAGATCAGCACCGAAGAATTCCACCACCTGATGGTGACCAACGCCCTGAGTCCGATGCGCGCGCTCGAGCAGCTGGGCCAGCATGTCAGCCCGGACGGGTCGCTCGCAGTCATGACCTCCGCACTCGGCAGCATTTCCGGCAACACCAGCGGCGGCTACGAAACCTACCGCGCCAGCAAGGCCGCGCTGAACATGCTGCTGCGCAGCTATGCCGTGCGCGCCGGCGGCGGGCGCTCGATCCTGGCCCTGATGCCAGGCTGGGTCAAGACCGACATGGGCGGCCCGGATGCGCCGGTGGAAGTCAAGGACAGCACCGCTGGCCTGGCGGACACCATCGCCAAACACGCGGGCCAGCCTGGCCTGGCGTTCGTCGACTACCAGGGCACGCCGATCGCCTGGTAAGACACCTCATCACCACAACAAGCAAAGGAGCAATACCATGCCAGTCGTTCGCGTCACCTGGTTCGAAGGAAAAGAAGCCCAGGCCAAGGAAGCAGTTGCCAAGGAAATCACCGAGAGCATCGTCAAGCATACCGGCACCGATGCCAGCTATATCTACGTCGTGTTCGAGGACGTGAAGCCATCCAATTGGGCGGGTGCGGGGAAAATGTATGGCTGACGACCTGTACTGGGTCTTCACGCTGGACGTCAAGCCCGGCCGCTTCGCGGAGTTTCGCGCCCTTGTGGCCGACATCGTCGCGGCCAGCCATGAAGAGCCGGGAACCCTGGCCTATCAATACAGCGTGAACGCCGACGAAACCACGGTGCACATCTTCGAGCGCTACCGCGACTCGGCCGCCTTTGTCTCGCACGTCGAGCAGACCTTCGGCCCGTTTGCCGAACGCTTCCTGTCGATGGTGACGGTCGCCTCGCTGGTCGTGTACGGGAATCCGGACGCCGCAGCGCGCAAGGCACTGGACGGGTTTAATGCCAGCTACATGACCTTATTCGACGGCTTCGCACGCTAGTCAGGAAAACCTGGCCACACCCTGCGCAGGCTTTCGCCGGCCTGCGCATCGTTCCTGCACGGCCAGCCGCTTATCCCGGCTGGCCGCGCCGGGCCCTAGACTGATATGGCACGCCGCACGTCGGCCGGCGTCATGTCGAAATACTTCCGGAACAGCCGCGTCATATGACTCTGGTCCGAGAAGCCGCTGTTGGCGGCGATCGTCTTCAATGCCAGGTCGGGCCGCGCCAGTAGCCGCCGCGCATGTTCGATCCGCTGGCGCATGACATATTCATGCGGCGGGCAATCGAACTCGTTGCGGAACTTGCGGATGAAACTGGACACGGTGAGCTGGGTCAGGCCAGCCAGATCCGCCAGCGCGATGTTCTGGTCGATATTCTCCCGGACATACTGGACCAGCAGCCTGCGCTGGGCCGGCGACAGCTTGCCGTATGCGGCGCGCTCGCGGAAGACGGTCTTCGCGTAGCGGCGCAGCAGGTGGATGCACAGCTGGTTTTTCAGCGACTCCACGTACAGCCTGCCGCCGATGCCATCCTGTTTCAGTTCGTGCTCCAGCAGATGGACCATGCCCGGCAGGACCGGGTCCTCGGCACTGACCAGATCGACCATGTCGACATCCTCGACGTCGCGCTCGAACACTTCGCCGGCGACACGGGCAACCGCAGTCTGCGACAGGTACACATGGGAGACATCGATCGGTTGATCCCAGCGCCACTGCGATTGCTGGCCACGCGTGAGAATCGACATGGTGCCAGGCGCAACCTGTTCGGAATACCAGGCCCCTCCGCTGCGACGGCTCATTTCGGCCGCGCCGCGACGGTACACGACGATCATGTAATCGCGCATCTCGGGTATCTCGACATCGAGATCGGTGTAGCGATAGCCCTTGAGCGCCATGCCTTCCCAGGCCAGGTGGGCGCTATCGAGAATGACGTCACCTGGAATAAATTGCGCTATCCGGTCCGGCGGAATCCACTTGTCCATTGACTGTCTGCTCTTTCTGTCTCTAGGTACGCGACGGTCTTTCGCATTATTTTTCTTCCTGGTGGATTCTCGTACATTTCCGGCCCGGCAGCTAGCCGGACCGGCGCCATGTGTTGCGCACCCGTGAGCAACATGCCTCACCGGAGCTGGAATCCTCCATAGCCGTCACGCTCGACTTCAGCCAGGCGGCGGCGATACTCCCCGAGCCCCGCCATATAGAAATAGACCGTATTGGTCTTGCCCGGAATATTGGCGCCGAAGATCCACGATTCGCACTTCGGGAACAGCGTTGAATTGGCGATCTCGTGACAGGTCCGGCTCCAGCGCGCCTCGGCTTCGGCAGTGGCCTCGACCGTCTGCACCTTCGTGCTGTTCGCCTCCTCGATGAGATCGCTAATCCATTCCACTTGCGTTTCGATGCTGGGCGGCAGGTTGGTGAAGGGACCGTTGGGACCCAGCACCATGAACATGTTCGGGAAGTTGGCAGTCGCAACGCCCAGGAAACTCGTCGGCCCGGCCTTCCAGTGCTCCTGGATGGACAGGCCGTTGCGGCCGCGGATGTCGATCCGGCTGTAGTTGCCGTCGACCGCATCGAATCCGGTGGCACAAATGAGCATGTCGAGCGGATGTTCGACGCCATCCGCAGTCCTCGCGCCCCGCGGCGTCATTTCCACGATGGGGTTGGTTTTGACGTCGACCAGGCTGACGTTCGGACGGTTGAAGGTATCGTAATAACCGCTGTCGCAAAGGGGACGCTTGGCATACAGCCCGGTCGGGGTCAGCTTGCGCGCGGTTTCCGGGTCCTTTACGATCTCCGCAATCTTGCCGCGAATGAAATCCTGCGCCGCTTCGTTTGCGCGTTCGTCGGTAGCGATGTCGCAGAACGTCTCGAACATGAAGCGGAAGCCGCCGCCGTTCTTCCAGGCTTTCTCGAATACCGCGCGGCGCTCGTCGTCGGACACACTCATTGCCGGCACGGTGCTTTCTTCGAAGCCGAAAGCGACTTTGGAGCCCCTGACCTGCTCCCAGATCTTGTCGTAGTTCTTCTTGATGTCGTCGACATATGCCTGGTCTACCGGTCCGTTCGCCACCGGCACGCTGTATTGCGGCGAGCGCTGGAACACCGTCAGGTGGTCGACCTGCGGCGCGATGGCGGTGATCACCTGGCTGCCGGTAGAGCCGGTGCCGATCACCCCTACCCGCTTGCCCTTGAACTCGACGTCGCCTGGCCAGTTACCGGTGTGGTACCAGTCGCCCTCGAACGAGGCCAGGCCCTTGATGTCCGGCACATTCGTGGCCGACAGCAAACCCAAGGCTGTGACAATGAACTTTGCCGTGAACGACTCGCCGGTATCGGTCCGCACATTCCAGAGATGGGTGGTTTCGTTGAAGTGTGCTGCGCTCACGCCGGTCTCGAACTGGATGTCGCGCAGCAGATCGTGGCGCTCTGCCACCTTCTGGAGATAGGCGAGGATCTGCGGCTGGCTGATGTAGCGCGTCGTGATCTCCATCTCCTGCAGCAAAGCCTTGTCCCAGGAATAGCAGTAGACGAAGCTCTCAGTATCGGACAGGGCACCGGGATACCGGTTCCAGTGCCAGGTACCGCCAACGCCGCCTGCCTTGTCGAAGGCGCGTACCGTCAATCCCTGCTCGTCGCGTAGTTTTTTCAGCATGTACAGGCCACCGAAGCCTGCCCCTACAACAATGGCGTCAAAATGTTTGTTTGTGTTCACAACGTGTCTCCTGGTGATGGCCGTGGCTTGCCTCATGCAAAGCCGGGCCACAATGATTATTTGGAACGATGTGCTGCAGGGTGAATCAGGTCCGGATACACGGTGTCCTTGTCCGGACGGTTGGAAGAATCTGGCGCTATCGAAGGGCCTGGGATTAGCTCATGCCGCCGCGACTGGGTGATGGGCAATCAGTATGGGTGACCATGCGGCTAGAATCGACCAGGAAAGGGCCGCGTCGCCGAGTGACGAAGGAGGAAGTATTCATTGGGAGTCTCCAATTTTTTATAGTGATGCTGAGCATCTGGCTTCTATTCTGATAAGCTCTGTCATGGAGGTCTTGAACGTTCCTCCTATCTTTTAGTATGGAATTGCCAATCGCGTACGTTCCCGCCAAAACATTGCGACACCAAAGGCAGCCAGTGTTCGCAGACGGCTGTGAGGAAAGTACAGTCTGCTTACCTCCACTTGCCCTGTGGGAGACAAAATAGTGCAGAATCGGGTGCCGCACCGGAATCGATCGTTGGACACGTGCTCGGGCCGAATTGCTGATCATCCGGTGCCCGTCCTTGCTCGGTGTCTGTGCGCCACCCTGCGACCCGCATGCGCTCGCGGTGCCGCTGAACATGCTCTCCAACCCGAGCATGCGCGATGTGCCGACTCCCTTCACACATGCCCCGACCGGCTTGCTGTCTGACCGGCCTCGCGATGTCATTGCCGCGAGCACGGCGCAGGCATCGTCGGTCGCCACCGCCATCAGGGTCCGGCGCGTGTGGAAAAGCCGCTTTTCCGAAATGACTGCAGGCCGTCCACGCGACCGTGGTACATGCGATGGGCGAAATCCGTGCGGGCAATCGGCGCAAGATCGCTGTCAGTACCTGTCCATTGGCACGCGCATCACTGAAATCGTCGTCGCCAGCGAGCCCTTCTCCGGTATTAGCAAGCTGGAACTGGTTGACGGGTGGATGGAATCAGGCGGTTGCTAATCTGCGACGGGTCAGGAAAGCGCGTCACGGCAGGTAGACCACGCCACTTATTATCAATTCACTCTATGACAGAAGGCCGCAAATTTGGAGCCAGGTAACCGCTGGACCATACAGCGCTGGATTAAGATAACGCGATATGCAGCAAAATGGGTAATGTGGCCATTTAGGAGACCTGTCTTGGTTATTTAGGCGCTGACATTATTCCCATAATGTGGGGTGGGGCTGCGTTGTCATTTCATTCATTCATGTTCAGATGGACCGTCGTGACGATCAATGAGGATCCGGAAGCACTGATCTTCTTGGTGGCAGACTATGTCCTAGTCGGCGACCTGTTTGAAGTTGTCCCGCATCTCGTTAGTGCGTCGGACTAGGTGCATGAAGCAGTCCTGAACCGACAGGCAGCTCGGCCACGTACCATATTTCGGTCAATCCAACTTTGTCGGTCGGTCATCGGAGTAGTCGGCAGCAGAAACGTGTACTACAGCGGCAAATTTGAAGACGACGCGTATAGTGGGTTTGAAACCTAGTCGCTGAAACACGTTTAATCCCGCGGGTGATGGCTCTGTTCCAAACCAGAGCATTTGTGCCATAATAAGCATCTCTTCCGGATCTTCATTATGTATAGAGCATATAGCTTAACCATACCCGAAATACACGGAAAGAATTTCATTGGCTCAAGCACAAACTTGATCGATACAAATCGGGCGAAGGTCCGCCGGAACATCAAAAACTTTTTTTCAAACGGCGTGATCGATGCAGAGGCTCTTGAAAAGGAATGGTTCGGGCCTACTACTCCCCATATATTCCTGTCACATTCTCACAAGGACGTCGATCTCGCCGCAGGCTTTGCTGAGATGCTTTGGGCGAAGTTCGGTATCACCTGCTTTGTCGATTCATTCGTTTGGGGATATTGTGACGAACTATTGAAACAGATCGATACCAAATTTTGCAAGAGCGAGAGTGGATCAACGTTCGATTACGCAAGACGTAACCGTTCGACCAGCCACGTACACATGATGCTTTCTGCAGCGCTGGCAAAGGTGATGGACCGAGCCGAGTGCATCATGTTTCTGAACACACCTAATTCGATCATAACTGAAGATTTTATTCAGGGAGAAAAAACATTTACTGCTTCCCCATGGATATATAACGAACTTCTTTTAACCAGGCTGCTGAATCCGAAACTGCCTTCCCGGATCTTGGAAGAGAGCGTACGTAAATCCGTTGCTACGGAGCAGTTTCCGCAGTTCCAGTTCGGCATGAATATAGACCATTTAATAAACATTTCTACCGCTGAAGTAAATGATTGGCTTGATTGCGGAGAAGTCGGAACCGATGCGCTCGATTTCCTTTACAGGGTATATCAGTAGTATGGTGCCTCACTAAGTGCCGGCATCCCGCCCAAGCATAATTCGAGCAACTTACACTTTAAAAATCTCTAACGGTCTTAGCAATGGCATATTTTCAGAAACAGGATGCACGCAACGCAGCTGGACGTTATCGAACCCAGCCTGGTCGCTCTTGGAAGTCGGCGGACCAGATTCTACGCGAGCAGTTCCGCGCTGCTTCGGATTATGATCGATTCGACGTTTTCCTCTCGCACTCCAGCCGAGATGCCGAACTTATTCTGGGTGTGAAAGCGATCTTGGAAGAGATCGGAATGAAAGTGTATGTTGATTGGATTGACGATGCTCATCTGGACAGATCACAGGTAACTCGCGAGACTGCGGAGTTGCTGAGACGCCGGATGCGGCAGTCGAATTCGTTGATCTGGGTTGCGACCGATGCGGCAAGTCAATCAAAATGGATGCCGTGGGAACTAGGCTATTTCGACGGTTTCCGACAGAGCCATGTTGCGATACTTCCTCTCGTCGATGCCGCGAATCAGAGCTTTCACGGCCAGGAATATTTGGCTTTGTATCCACTCGTCGAACCCGACCGCGTTGGAAGCTACCTAAGCGGGGCGTTTGTGAACGATCGTGGGCGAGAGGTTAAAAATTTGCGCTCATTCACGCTGTAAAGCACCAGCTCGTCCCCTCTTCATAATGCAGCAACAGCCGGCAGGTAATGTTATGGAAAAACCGTTTTATCAGTTAGCTATTTTTGGCGACGCCCCAGCCGACGACATAGCGAAGATCGAGGCTCAACTGAAGGCACGGCTCGATGAGCTCGGCCTCAGTTTTCCCGGCAATGTGACCCTGTATGTTGGCCCTCCGTCCGAGTTCAAGCGCTCGACGGACAGGTGCGGGGCCGCACTGTGCTTTCCGATCCAGAATGATCAGGAATCCAGTGTCGTCTCCCTGATGAAGCGTGGGCTTGCGGTTATCCCTGTTACCCACGTAAAAAGTGATTTGGGGAAGGTGTTCAGCGAAAAGATCGGGGCACTTAACGGCATCGGGATTGATGACGTAGGGATCGAGGGAGTAGCCCTGGCCTTGTTGGAGTGTGCGTCGTTGCTCCCGCGGCAGCGACGAGTATTCCTGAGCTATCGTCGTACCGAAAGCACAGAGGCAGCACTCCAACTGTATGCCGAGCTGTCCGGACGCCTTTTCGATGTTTTTCTGGATACGCATGACATTCATCCTGGAAAGCACTTTCAGGAAGTATTGTGGCAACGTCTCTGTGATTGTGACGTCATGCTCTTCCTCGACACCGAAAAGTACTTTGAGAGCCGGTGGACGGAGGCTGAGTTCGGCCGGGCAAACTGGAGGGGCATCCCTCTGGTGCGGGCTGCATGGCCCGGTGTGAAACTGAATAAGCGGGCACAGCTTGCGACGTCGATTAAACTCACCAAGAATAACTTCGATCCGGGTGGCTCACTACTGACTCAACACGCCCTTAACCAGATTTGCGATGCTGTCGAGAACGCCCGAACAAGGAGCGTCGCCTCCCGCTTTACGCAGTTGACGGCGACACTGAAGGACTCTGTCGAGCGCGGGGGTGGCAGGGTCGAAGGAATTTCCTTGCGACGCAGCCTGATTGTGCAAACTCCGAATGGAAGGCGAATTGCAGTCTACCCGGCACTAGGGGTCCCGACGTCGTTTACCCTATTTGATGCGACTCGCGATGACCACCCCCCCCCAGTTGCCGTTGTGTACGATGACGGCGGTATTGATGAGCGCGACTGGAAAGCCCATATGGAATGGATATCCGAGCACGTGAAAGGATCTGTTCGTCTTGTTAGCAGCTATCGTGCCGGATGGGATTTTAACGATTGGAACTAATGATGAACCCAATATTTCTATCTGCCAGCATTCCAGAACAAGGGGAGCCCGGCGTCCCGGAAGCTGATCCATTGCTGATTCATGCGGCCATTCGGGCATTTCTCGCGCTGGTCTTAGGTCGTCGGCATATTGTCTGGGGCGGCCATCCTTCGATCACTCCGATGGTTCACGCTGCTTGCAGCGACCTAGGTCTCGAATATCTTGATTGCGTTACGCTTTATCAATCGCTTTTTTTTAAAGACGTTTTTCCCGCTGATAACGAGCATTTCGACAACATCGTTTACATACCTGAGGGAGCCGACTTGGAAACAAGCCTGAACGCCCTTCGACAAGCGATTTTTATCGAAAACGATTTTGACGGCGCTGTATTTATCGGGGGGAAGAAAGGCGTTGAGGACGAATATATACTTCTCCAGAACCTCCAGCCACATGCGGTGCTTGTTCCCATACATGCGCCCGGTGGAACGGCATCCGATCTCGCTTTGCGCGCGGGCTATCAACCGGACGCCGATGAGTACGCTACAGATTTCACTAGCCTCCTGATCGAAAGGCTGGGAGTTACCCCTTCTGAACCACGGACTATCGTTTCCAACAAAAAGCGGCACGGAGCAAAACCATGACGAAAGCGTTTTACAGCTTCCATTTCAACAACGATGTCGTGCGTGTCGGGCAGGTCCGCAATATGGGCGCCGTCGAGGGCGATCAGATTATCGATGACAACTCGTGGGAGAAAGTTAAGAAGGAAGGCCGGTCGGCAATTGAAGGATGGATAAATCGCCAGATGGCATCGTGTGATGTAGTCATTGTGCTTGTCGGAGAGGAGACTGCAAGCCGGCCGTGGGTGGATTATGAGGTGCGCCGTGCCTGGGACACGGGTAAGCCAGTGTTCGGCATCCGTATTCACGGTCTCAAGAATTTCCAAGGGCGTACCAGCCGGGCCGGCGCAAATCCTTTTGAGGCCATCAGTATGGAAGGGGGAGGAAAATTGTCAACCTACGTTCCATTGTATGACCCTACCGGCATGACCTCCCAAGATACTTATGCCTATATTTCGGAAAACATAAAAGGCTGGATTAAGAAAGCGCCTCGTCGTAAAATCTGACATGACATGCGCCGACATTTCCCTTAGCGCTTTCCGTCACCGGTGTTCGCAGTCGCTACGGGCGCCTGCGCTTGTCCTAGCTGTTTGCCGCGGTTGCCTTGCACCTGGTCGTACTGCTTGTTGGTGCCAACGGTGCCTTTGTTCGCATTGCGCATGTTGGCACTATTGTCCTTCGGTGTGATTTTCCCAGCCATTTCTGCCTCTATTTAGACGAAGCCGCGAGTTACCTGCCCTGCCGCGTGCATGAAGGTCGGATGCGACCGAGCGCCATACTTTAAGTAGCTTAGTTCAGGTGTGCGTTAAGTCAAGTGACAATGGATCTTACCGCGCTGGCCGCATGCCTGCGAAAGCCCGATCAGAATCCCTTGTTATGACCGCGCCACCTCCCTGTACTTTCGCCAGCCTTATAGCGCCACTTGGATATTGCCAAGGCGACGGCGGCGCCAGGCAAGGGGGAACGGCAGGGGTAATCCCCCCACAGAAAGAGCGTGTTTAGAAGTAGAATTTTCTACTTAAGAACAGAAAGCTCTACATGAAGACGTCCCGCTTTACCGACAGCCAGATCATCGCCATCCTCAAGCAGGCCGAAGCTGGCAGCCCGGTTCCCGAGCTGTGCCGCGAGCACGGCATCAGCAACGCCACGTTCTACAAGTGGCGCGCCAAGTACGGCGGCATGGATGCATCCCTGATGGCCCGCATGAAGGAGCTCGAGGACGAGAACCGGCGCCTCAAGAAGATGTATGCCGAAGAGCGTCTCAAGGCCGAGATCGTCGCGGAGGCGCTGACAAAAAAGTGGTAGCGCCATCTCAGCGGCGGGAGATGGCGCAGTGGGCCGTAGCGCAGCGGTCAGCCACGATCGGATTGGCATGCCAGGCATTTGGCATCAGCCAGACCTGCTACCGCTACAAGGCCAAGCTGGACGCGGAAAACGACGTCATTGCCGACTGGCTGGTACGGCTGACGAACAACCAGCGCAACTGGGGCTTCGGGTTGTGCTTCCTGTACCTGCGCAATGTGAAAGGCTTCAAATGGAACCACAAGCGGGTCTACAGGATTTACCGCGAGCTCGAGCTGAACCTGCGGATCAAGCCACGCCATCGTCTCGTGCGCGAAAAGCCGCTGCCCTTGGCCGTGCCGACCGCGATCAACCAGAGCTGGTCGATGGACTTCATGCACGACCAGCTTGCCGATGGGCGCAGCATCCGGCTGTTCAACGTGATTGACGACTTCAACCGAGAAGGCCTGGGCATCGAGGTCGACTTCTCGTTGCCATCCGAGCGGGTGATTCGGTCGCTCGACCGGATCATCGAGTGGCGGGGAAAACCAGATGCCATTCGATGCGACAACGGCCCCGAATACATCAGCGCGGTAACGCTGGCCTGGGCTGCCAGACACGGTATCCGAATCGATTTCATCCAGCCCGGCCAGCCTCAGCAAAACGCTTACGTCGAGCGATATAACAGGACCGTTCGCTATGACTGGCTCGCTCATCACCTGTTTGAGACGCTCGACGAAATCCAGGAATTTGCCACTAACTGGTTGTGGGCCTACAATCACGATCGGCCCAACATGGCGCTCGGCGGTATTACGCCAAAACAGAAATTGGCGCTCGCCGCTTAACCTCTACTTTTAGCTCGCTCTAAAAATGGGGGGATTACCCAGGCGCCTCGTTACCTACGCCGCAGTCATATGCCGATTTCCGGCACCCCGGCATCCATAAGTAGACGATACAGTTCGCCAACCTTCCTGCGATCGCCACGCTCTTCACAGAACGCGAATATCGCACGCTGCCTGGCGCGTGAGAGCGCGACAAAAAAGGCCGCGAGCCCTTCCGGATCGCCTGGCTGATGCGCCCACCACGCGCTGTCGTCGAGGCCCACGAAGACAATCGTGTCATATTCGAGCCCTTTACTCTTATGGACAGTCATCATTGGTATCCTCTCGCGGCCCTCGACGCGCCTAGGTAGGCCACCCAGTTCGCAGGGCGTTCGGCCGACGCGGCAAGGTGGAGACAGAATGCGTGTTTCATGATGATCAGAAGGTCACCGCTACCATACTCGGGTGTGGCTCAGCGATTCACGTATGTCTCCACTTGGCAGGGTTTCGTCTACGTCGCCTTCGTCATTGACGTATTCGCCCGACGCATCGTCGGCTGGCGGGTGAGCAGCTCGATGCGGCCCGACTTCGTGCTAGATGCGCTGGAGCAGGCGTTGTACGCGCGTCAGCCCGAACGGGACGAGCTGGTCCATCCTAGCGATAGGAGCTCGCAATAAGTGTCGATCAAGTTCAGTGAGCGTCTAGCAGAAGCCGGCATTGGGCCGTCTGGGGCAGCAAAGGCGACAGCTATGACAACGCCCTGGCCGAGACCATCAACGGGCTCTACAAGGCTGAACTGATCACCGGCGCGCTCCTTCGAAACGTGCGACGCCGTCGAACTGGCCACGTTGGAATGGGCGTCCTGGTTCAACCACCATCGCCTGCTGGAACCGCTCCGCTATATACTGCCAGCTGAAGCTAAGGCGAACTGTTACAAGCAACTGAGCGGTCAGGCCATCCTAGCCTCACTCACACTAACCGGCCTCCACGAAAGCCGGGGCGGTTCAGTCCATCGGACTGCTGACCGGCAGCCATAGGCTAACTGAGATTGCCGTTGCCATCGTTGCCGAGATGACAGCAGTGAAAGCAGGATGTGGACGGGAGATGGATTGGTAGCAAAAAAACCGCGTGCTTCGGTAGACTGCGCCGTTCGCTGAGGAAGAACCAGAACCTATAGCGCGACTACTTAGCACTGGGCCGGGTCGTATTAGCCAGAGGGTAGCGCGCGACCGTTGGAGTTGACCTTACGTGCATAGTGCTGCGCGCTGCTCACGAAAAACCGAGGTGGAGCACTTCGACACGATACTGGTATTCTCCACCTGTCGTAGCTCGAAATTCGTTATGGTCAAGCTATGCGTAGAGCGATATGGCTGATTCAGTTGCTCAACTTGCGGCATTTCTTTCTATAATCGGCACTCTACCTGTTAGCCTATTGTATCCCATGCCTGATTCGATCATCGTGGCTGCCCAGCCGCATACTGTCGCGCCACTCGAAATGTTTTCAGTATCCACGCAGATTGACGGTTCGACAGGAAGCAACCGCGCGCAAGGCGGCGTGCGCCAGATTCAGGCCGACAATGACGTCGATGCGATCAAGGCTTGGCTGGCGCGTTTTCTCGATAAACAGACGACCTTCGATAGTTACCGGAAAGAAGCCGAGCGCCTTTTACTTTGGTCGACACTGCAATTAGGCAAGGCGCTCTCGTCGCTCACCCATGAGGATTGGCTTGTATACCAGATGTTCCTGCGAGATCCTAAGCCAGTCAGCCGCTGGGTTGCCGCAGAGGGTCGCAAGTATCCTCGGACTCATCCGGGATGGCGACCATTCGCCGGGCCGTTGTCGGCATCGAGCCAGCGTCAGGCAGCAGTTATCTTAAATACCCTGTTTTCATGGCTAGTCACCGCTGGCTACCTAGCTGGAAATCCACTTGCTTTGTCGCGTGAGCGCCGGCGGAAGACTGCACCGAGGGTCACCCGCTACCTGGACGACGACATGTGGCACGAAGTGAAGATGACGGTCGACGCCCTACCTCGCGAAACGCCGCGTGAACGGGAACACTATTTGCGGCTGCGCTGGCTAGTCTCGCTTTGCTACGTCTGCGGTTTGCGGATATCTGAAATTACTAACAACACCATGGGAGGTTTTTTCAGGCGCCGGGACCGCGACGGCGAAGAGCGTTGGTGGTTAGAAGTGCTCGGCAAAGGGGACAAGTTGCGCATCGTACCCGCGACGGACGAACTGATGGTAGAGCTGGCTCGCTACAGACGTGAGCTGGGCTACCAACCGTTTCCAGTCCCTAACGAGTCGACTCCACTCCTGCTACCGATAGGAGGCAACCCTCGGCCCATGTCACGCGGGGGCGTCCATGAAATCTTTAAGGTGCTGTTCGCCAAAACCGCAGATCGGCTGAGCAATCGCGGTTCTGAGCATGCACCTGCCGCTGCTCACGTGGCCCAGGCATCAGCTCATTGGTTGCGCCATACGGCAGGCTCGCATATGGCGAACAACGATGTCGATCTGCGCCACGTTCGCGATAACCTCGGCCACGAGTCCATTAGTACGACCAACACGTACTTGCATTCGTCCGACGATGCCCGTCATGTCCAGACGGAAGAAAAACATCGCATTCGCTGGTAGATGTTTATTGCTGCGATGGCGGTAGCCAAAGGTATAGACGGGCGCTACGGAAATAGAGTGAGATTGAGCCCATCGACAGCAGGAAATGCTACGGCTCCACTGACAAGATCCCCATGCTCGCTGTCGTGTTGAACGTCTATATTCCGCAGTGTACATGTGTCTATTCGCATCAACTCTACTCCGTTGCGTCCATCGCGTACAGCGACAACCCACCAATATAGCGACGCATACTCGGCTAGAAACTGCGCCCGCCAGCATATCTTGATCCTACCGGAAAATTCGTACTCAAAGGGGAAGCGGATCCGCCGCACATCCAGCAGCGCCTGCTCGAGCCGTTCGTGCCCCGCTGCGAAACCGGACTCATAGCCTCGCCGCAGCAAATTAAACGCCAGAAGGAACAAGTTGCAGCCGTTGGCCAATTGGCCCAAATCCTCAAACGATAAAGGCTCATTACGTCGAAACTCCGCTTCCTCAACAGGCCCGTATTCGGTAATAGCTTTAAACAAACGTTTTAGAGTCGCACGATACACCTGTTGCGCAAGGCCTAGCCGCTTGTCCCAGTACGTGCCCTTCTCATCGCTCCCGTCGATTGATTTCGATGGCAGTAGCCGTACCCGCCATCGCAAAATTGTTAAGTCCGGTACTGTTCTTGTTGTAGTAACGGGTAGGCGAACCTCAGATCCCTGCTGGACGATCCACTGGCGTACGCTCGTTTCGGGGTGCAGCCAGGGCGCATAACTCTTAAACGTGCGTTCGCCTAACATGGACTCTAGTTCCTGCCGAATTGCGCTAACGGCGCCCCACCAAAGCTCAACATCTTCGAGCGCTCGTTTTACTTCATCAGCTCGCTGCTGCATAGCCAGCCTGGCACTCAGGGATAGCTTTACTCCAGAATATGGTCGTCGACAATCCTCGCAAACGTATGGGCGGTTGAGCAGATGACGATAAAAACCGTACGCCGGTGTGCGTGTCCCGCATGAATAACAGCGATCGAGCAGCGCTGCGCCATCGATCGGGCAGTGCGAAAGGAAGAGCGATTGGTGCCAGAAGCTGTGATAAAGCTGCTCGAGGCATAACGGGCAGTAGCGAAACTGCGGGCACCACCAAGCTGACCTGTGGTGTCTTTGAGTCACTTTCACCAACTGAGCCTCATCAGAATTGATAACCCACCCGCTTGCAGCGGCAAAGATGTCTGGATCGAACTGACGTTTCAAGTTAGGCCGACGGCCCTCTTCCGCATAACCGATGCCCGTTGAACAATAAACCCGCAGCTGTGTCGACTTTAAGCGGTTGCGCCAAGCGTAACGCCACAGCGATGATGTTATTGACTCGCCAGGTAGCGTCGTCAGATCGGATGCAGCGTTTGGCGCGAGCTTCATCTGTCCGGCTCCGTGCAGTTTCATCGGTATCCTTCAGTTGGAACAGTCAGAGCGTGTTCTGACCTGAATATGGGAGCAGCCTTAGATCTATTCCGTCAACGGCCGGGAATCCCACGCCTCCGCTTACCAAGTGCCCTTGTTCGAAGTCGTACTCGGTGAAAGCGCTATGCAGTGTAAGGTTCTCCTTTCGCAGGTCCCGCGTCCCACGACATCCATTTCTGACTGCCGTAAGCCACCAGTATATGGAAGCGTACTCGGCAATAAATTGAGCACGCCAGCAAATCCTGATGCGCTCGGCAAACTCGTCACCAAACGGAAAACCTAACAGCCGATGCTCAAAGACAGCCTTCTCGGGCCGAGCCATGGATGAGCTGTAGTAGGTCTCGTAGCTCCTGCGAAGTGTTATAAAGGCAAGAACATGTAGGTTGACCTTCGCTGGAAAACTGATTACGTTTTCTAGGGGGAGAGTTTGGCAAAGCCGGTATTCTGTGTCATCGCAGAATGAACATTGCGAAATGGTTCTCCAGAGGTGCCTCAGCGTGGCGCGGTACACCTGGAGGGCAAGACCGACGCGAGCATCACGACTGGTGCGCCTACCCCAGATCCTGGTCGGCGGATCCGGCTTAAGTCGAACTTTCCACCGGAAGACAATTAGCTGAGGCAACGTACGTGTCTCTGTCGAGATTCCCTGAGGGATAGGCGCCGTAGCGAGCACCCATTGAATCGCACTCGTGTCGGGCCTTAGCCATGGCGCATAGGAGGCAACAGAGCGGTAAGGCAGCAACCTCTCGACTTCCTTTCGGGCTGGACTCATCAGGGCCCACCAGCGTTCGATCTTCACAAACACTGATGCAAATTCGGATGCGCACTGCTGAATAGCGAGCCTCAAATCTAAGTTCACTTCAATCCCAGAGATCGGCCCAAGACACTTCGAACAGCTATAGGGCTTATTCAACAGGCAATGATCGAAATTTTCCGCAATCAGTAGCGCCCCACAGCAATAGCACGTGGAGCGTAGCGCCGCTCCATCAAGGGGGCAATGGGAAAGGAACAGCAACTGGTGCCAAAAGCTATGGTAAAGATGCTCAAGGCACAGTGGGCAGTATCGAAAGCTCGATGCCCACCAGGCTGACCTGTGCTTCGCATGGCTTGCCCCGAGAAACTGCGCTTCCCGGGACTGTGCATCCCACCCGCTTACATTTTTAAAGACCGCGGGATTGAGCATGCTCTTTAGCTGCCTTGCAGATAAGTGGTTACGCCAGGCGAAGCGCCACACCGAAGACACAATCGATTCGCCTGGCAACGGTGCCAAGTCGCATGCGGCGTTCGCCGAAAAATGCGCTGGGCTGGCACGGTGGAAGGTCATTGTGGAATTTTCCGTTTGCGCTTGGTTTCACTTTTCATGTCGTTCATAGCATCGGCAAGCAGTGCAAACTCGACCGCCTCCCCCCAAGCGTCCGGACTTGGGACTTCCCCCGGGGCATCGCTATATTGCTGCTTCGCTAGATATTCTCGAACCGCTGCGAAGAACTGCCGCGCCGGAAAACCAATTTTTGACAAGGACTGATCCGAGCATGACTTGACTGCCTCCATAAATGCCGTTGCTTGATCTGCCAAGCGAAAGCCCGCATCCCATGCTTCAGGCATGAAGAATTGCGTCCATGTCTGTGAACTGCCTGGAGGCCAGATAGCACTGTCGTATTGCCTGAATACGCTTGCGACGTCCTCCACCTTTGAATAGGCCCTGAACTGCTGGCGACGGCGTGCAAAACGAGAGATCAGATCGGACTTTCCCTTGTCCCGCAAATTTGCGACGACGTCAGAAAAATCAGGGTCCTGCCCCATCATTACTGTGACCAGGCCAATACCTTCCCGGTCAAGATCGTTGTAAATATCCTTCAGAAACAGGAAGTCTTCAAGGCGCATCGCATTAGCTTCATCGATCAGAAGCACGATAAAGGGTAACTGCGAGGTCCGAGCCAGATCGATCAGACGACGCACCAGACGATGGCGTAGATCGAAGGTTTCGCCCCGCAACTCCGGGTGCCCCACGGCAGTCAGGAAATGCTTGAAAAAAGCCCGTATCGAGGGAACCTGGTGATTCCAGGTCGTATGGCGGATCACGATCAGGGCTGGCATTCGTTCACGCAGGAGATGCTCAAGCAAAATTAGCGCACGGGTCTTGCCTGCGCCACTGGGCGCCGTGAAGCAGCAGCCGGTTTCGCGTACGAGCAAAATATGGCGCACGGTCTGGTACAACTCCGCGATTGGGGCCGTGATCAGAACGGTTTGAGGATCGAAGGCTGGGTGATCTATCGTTACCTGTTCAGCACGAGGTTTCTTAACACTATCCATGTCAGTCTCCAATGTAGATAGGTGTAACTATTGGCATGGCGAAGTCGGGAAAGGCAGCTTTCCGAGGCCGGGGCAACGGAGCAGCTTCCAATGGACCATGTAAGTGCGTTTCGTTCGTCGTCATGCGCGTTTGATCGGCCTCGACTTTTGCGAGATCGAGTGCATCTTTCGACGCCCGCTTGCGGTTGCGCGCAAGCTTGTTGCGCTCAAGTAGCTCGTCCGTTTTTGATGCACTCCACCGTGTTGCAACCGAAGTGTGATTGCTGTGGTTGCGTAACGACAGGCCCGCCAGATTGATCAAAGCGCGGTTACGCCACGAGATGTGTTGTCCCTGGCGGCTGCTCGGTGCGAGCAACGGTCCAAGCTGTTCGCCCGTATCAAGGACAGTGGCACTGGCTACCTGGACGTCACGCCGATCGCAGTACACAATCAACTGCCGGCCAATTAGTTCGTATGCACTGGCCAGCGCGAGATTGGTGTACCTCCAGCGCCCGAGGGTTACATAGGGCCGAACGTTCTTGGTGCGGCTACCTCGCACCGTAGCGACCTCGACATGCGACAGAAGCCGCGGATCTTCCTGGGCGCCCCGCGGCAGCGGCTGTAGGAATACCCCTTGCTCAACAGATTTCAGGCTGTGTCGAAGCGCTTCCATTGGGGATGTAAATCTGGTTCCCTCGTTTGCTTCCTCGTTATGTTCTCGAATACACACGTTAATGACGTCAAGCAGGTCACGAATCTCGATTTCGAACTGGACAGCTTTTTCAAGTGGTGCGGTCCGGCGTG
>Ga0265780_10000837_pt1 | contig 45729 bp, 46 predicted proteins | sample P1T30metagenome_FD_192432 | JGI IMG/M metagenome (GOLD analysis project Ga0265780, IMG submission 192432) | Plant litter microbial communities from East Loma Ridge, Irvine, California - P1 T30 | ecosystem: Environmental > Terrestrial > Plant litter > Unclassified | place: USA: California... | reverse complement strand
TGATACACAACACCACCCGTTTTGCCGACAGGTACACTGAGAAGGAAAAACAGGTGTTTGAAAGGCGCCTTGAAATGCGTATTGATATCGAGAATAAGATATTGCGCGATGGTTTCCTGGCTATGTATGCTAACCCGGTGGTTAATAAAATGAAGTACCAGGATGCCTAAGCCCAATATCCTGCTTATATATACCGGTGGTACTATAGGCATGGTTAAAAATTTTGAGACCGGTGCTTTAAAGGTATTCAACTTTAAAAAACTCCTGCAAAACATACCCGAGCTTAAGCAGCTGGACTGCGATATACAAACAGTATCTTTTGATAGCCCTATAGACTCCTCTAACATGGAGCCCGGCAAATGGGTAAAGATAGCGTTGCTAATACAGGAAAATTACAGTAGCTATGACGGTTTTGTAATACTACACGGTAGCGACACCATGTCGTATTCGGCATCGGCGTTAAGCTTTATGCTGCAAAACCTTAATAAGCCGGTTGTTTTTACGGGCTCACAGCTGCCTATTGGTGACCTGCGTACCGATGCTAAAGAAAACCTTATTACTGCCATACAGATAGCCTCGTTGCATCATGAGGGGCTACCCTTAGTACGCGAAGTATGCCTGTATTTTGAATACAAGCTGTACCGCGGTAACCGCACCACAAAAATCAGCGCCGAACATTTTAATGCCTTTACATCGCCCAACTATCCTGCCCTGGCAGAAAGCGGTGTGCATTTAAAAGTTAATAAAGAATACCTTTTTCAGGAAGAGAACAATCAGGATTTACAAGTAGGCTTAAAGTTTGAAGACAATGTAGCCATTGTAAAAATGTTCCCAGGCTTAAATGTACAAGTGTTACAGGCCATTGTAAATATCCCTAACCTTAAAGGTATTGTGTTAGAAACTTATGGTGCCGGTAATGCACCATCCGAAGATTGGTTCATCAACATACTGCAAAATGCTATTAACGGCGGACTGCATGTTGTTAACGTAACGCAATGCTCTGGTGGGCGCGTAAACATGGGCCACTACGAAACCAGTACCCTGCTTAAAGAAATAGGCGTTATTAGTGGCGCCGATATTACTACCGAGGCTGCTATTACCAAAATGATGTACCTGCTGGGGCAGGATATTCCGCACACTAAATTTAAAGAACAGTTTGAAACCGCGCTGCGTGGCGAATTATCGGAATAATTTTAAATATCCGTTTTTTAATTCTATTTTTGCAGCCGCATAAACTTAGAGGGGTGGCCGAGTGGTCTAAGGCGCACGCCTGGAAAGCGTGTATACTCCAAAAGGGTATCGAGGGTTCGAATCCCTTCCCCTCTGCTAAGCGATTTTGGCCTGAAAATGGTCAAAAATAAATGCTTCAAAAAATCGTGGCACATTCGTGGCGCACAGTGAGTTGAAGTTTTAAAAGACCAGTATTTACTATACATTCAGAGATAGGTTCGATTCCCTTCCTCTCTGCTGAAATGAATACTGATTTTTAAAAATCTTGCTTAAATGCCTTAAAACCTGCAAATTGTGAATTTGCAGGTTTTTTATTTCTATGGCAGTACCACCAAAATTTGCAAAAATGCACAAAGTTTACGTGGCATAATCGTGGCACAAAAAAAAAATTAAAAATGTGCCACAAAAATACAGTTAAGTATTTGTATATCAACATGTAAAGCTGCTTAACGACTTGATTTGATTACGTTTTAATTCGACCTTTATTAATATTAAAATGTTGAATTATGTTAGTACAAAGTTTCGGATTAAACTTCTTTTTGAAGACTCCAAGAAAAAAGAACAATGTCAGGAGCATTTACCTAAGGGTTACTGTAGATGGAATCCCAAAGGAAATCTCAACTAAAAACAGATGGGACATTACCAGGTGGGACCAAAAAACAGAGCGGGCTACCGGTAATAAAGAAGATGCACGGGTATTAAACCTCTACCTTGACTCGCTCGAGATGAAAGTGAGTGAGGCTAAAATTACATTTCTTAATAACGCACAGGTCTTGACCTCTCAAAAGATAATCGATTATCTACAGGGTAAGTCAATTTCCAGAGCGAAGGTTTTAGAGGAATTCCAGCTGCACAATGATGAAGTACTTGCTTTGGTACCGAAAGAATATGCATTGGGTACGCATGAACGGTTTGTTACTGCTAGGTCACATATTAAAGATTTTATACGTTTTAAATATGCCTCAGATGATATTGAATTCCGCGAACTCAATTATGAATTTGTAAAAGACTATGAGTTCTATCTTAAAACGGTCAGAAAAATTAGTAATAATACCGCACTTAAATATATCGCCAATTTTAAAAAGATTGTCTTAGGAGCTGTAAAAAAGGAAATCATACCTGCTGACCCTTTTAAATTGTTTAGTGGAAAGAAAACCAAAACAAATAAAAAACCTTTATCAGGGGAAGATCTGGCTAAGGTTGAAACGCATGTATTCTCAACTGAGAGGCTAAGCGAGGTACGTGATATTTTTATTTTCCAGTGCTACACCGGGCTTGCTTATATCGATGCATACCAGCTTAAAAAATCAGACATCAGAAGTGGTATTGATGGTACGCCATGGATTATGATTAATCGCCAGAAGACAGATTCTGAAACCAACGTACCACTACTTCCAAAAGCACTGGAAATAATTGAAAGGTACAAAGAGCATCCATTGTGCCTACAGCGGGGAACTGTCTTGCCCCGTAAAATCGAATCAAAAGATGAATGCTTACCTGAAAGAAATTGCGGACCTGGCAGGCGTAGACTGTCAACTCAACACTCACAAAGCCAGGCGTACCTTCGCCAGTACCGTTACCCTGGCCAACAACGTTCCTATCCATGTTGTAAGGGATATGTTAGGGCATAGCTCTGTTAAGCAAACAGAGGAATACGCCATAACGGAACAACAATCCGTTGGAAGGGAGATGCAACAGTTGCAGCTTAGGCTGCATAGCAAAGAGGCCGCAGCTACACCTCCTTCACTGGATGTCATTTCTAAAATGCAGAAGGAAATTCAAGAACTAAAAGAACTGCTGGCACTGTCTAACAGAGTATCATAATTTTAAACTTAGAAATCATGGAAAGTAATTTTAAAGAAATTATTCAAATTATAAAGCAATCACGTGCAAATGCTATACAGTCCGTAAATGGGGAACTTATTAGCCTGTACTGGAATATTGGATTTTATATAAGTTATAGAATCCAGAATGCTGATTGGGGTGACAAGACAGTAGAGGCATTAGCTGCTTTTATCCAAGTAAATAATCCGGAATTAAAAGGATTTAGCCGTCGGGGTCTTTACAAGATGGTACAATTTTATGATACCTATCCTGAAAACCACGATTTTATAATATCAAGAAAAAATGTAAAAATGACTGAAAATCAATTAGATATAATTGTGCCGTCACTGACGGCACAATTTAAAACGATAGATATAAAGCACACAATCTTGTCAAAAATTAGCTGGACAAATCATGTCACAATATTTTCCACACATATAAGATGAAGGAAGAATTTGACCTTAAAAAAGATTGCAGCCATAAAATATTGGCTATAAGTGATACAATGGATATTTTAAATGGAAAGTGGAAAATGTCTATCGTTGCGTGTTTGTGCTATAAGCCGATGCGCTATTCCGAATTGCTTAAGGAAGTTAGTGGCATTTCCGGCAAAGTACTTAGCCGCGAACTAAAGGATTTGGAAATTAATGAATTAATTGAGCGCATCGTTTTAAATACCGCGCCTGTTGCCGTAGAATACCGGATTACAGATTATGGTATTACGCTAAAAGAACTTACCAATACGATTGCAGATTGGGGATTCATCCATAGGCAGCGTATTATTTCCGGAATGAAAAAAGTAGAAGTTAGCATTTAAGTAGATTATCCGTATTGTATTATAAGCAGAAAGCCCCAGTGACTACCGGGGCTTATTAGTATTGGCTATTTACTATCTGGTCTACTAGAACAAAAGCTCAATGGTCAGATATAGTTCGCGGTTCTCAAGTCTTTTTAGCTTTGCATATTCTGCAAGACAATGTACTGTAAAGATGGTTTGATAGCCATCAAAGAACTGGTCCGTAAAGAGCCTTCGATTTGTTACCAGTTTTTTTTGATATCTGCTTATGATTGTTTGCGCGTTTTTGGCTAACTGTAGCCAAAAATCAAAATTCAGCAGTCCACCTGTCCATGTCTGGCGCTCCTGCGCCTGGTTCTTTACTATACTTTCGCTTATCCCTTGTATAGTATCTATTATCATTGGTATTTCATCGGGAAACCAGCTATGCAGGATGCCGGCTTTATCCACATTTGTCATTTGCTTTAAAGTCTTCATAATTACTAGTGTTGAGGGTTACTGCTTACTGTATTTTTCTGAATTTTTCGCTCTAACAGCATTTCCAATATTTCACAATCGTACTCATATGGCTGCCCTTCAAAATGGTATATGCCTGTTTCAAAATCCAATTCGTACCTGTCAAAATCTTCGGGTTCTAAGTATACATCCAAAAGTTGTCCACGGCTATATGTTACTTTTCCATATACCAGGTTGCCCAGTTCTTCATAGTCCAGTGTAAAGCCAACCTTATAGTGGTCCGCAATCTCTTTCACCACTTCTGTGTTAGGAGCCCAACGTGTTTCGTACTGGAATGTCCCTACATCCCCTCCATCCCAATACAGGTCAAGAAAATACCCCTCTTCACGGCTAACAAAATCAGGAAGTTGCCCTTTTCCTGTTTGGTCTTCCTGCTGCCTCAATGTATCGAATAGCACCTGTATCTTTTGGATTGCCGCTTTACTTCCTGCAAAGACAATCCTGTTGCTGCAATAATTTGCCATAATAAAATATTTTTATAAAGCGGCTGCCACTCGGGCAACCGCCCTATTATTAGTTAAACCTGAATAGTTCCGCACCAGCACCTTCAAATTCCCTGCATAGGTTAAAGGCTGTCTGTGCTTTTGCCTGCGCTGTACCGCCCATGACAAGGGATTGCAGTTTTACTTCGTTGTCCTTATAGCTACGTACATTTTGGTAGTACCCCGTCACGGCATTATAAGCCCCAAATAGTGTCCCCTTTGTAGTTTCCATTTGCTGGGTATCGCTCATCATCGCATAGGCAAACGCATCTTCCACTGTATTTTTAAATACTGTGGATAGTTCATCCTGCGCACCTTTTTTCAGTAAGTCAAAAGTTTCCTTATTTGGGCAAAGGGCAAGTTCGATGAGCTTTTTCATTTCATTATCTGAAACCCGAACCGAAGCCCAGTTGTTGAATATACCTTCCAGTTCAGTGCCCAGCCTGTCTGATAAGCCCATAACCTTGTGGGCGTCTTCAAGACGCTGTTTTGCCCCTGATGTATGCTTTATGCGTACTACGTTCGACATTCCTTTAAGGGCTGCGTTAAGTGTGTTTTGGCACACAATACGAATGGGTGTAAAGGCTGCTGTAATACTGCCTGAACCATCGTGCGCCGTAGTCAGGAAAATATACTTTTCAGTTACATCATCACCGTTGCCAACCCTAATATAACCGGGCAATTTGGCTGTTATAAAAATGCGCTCCCCTTGCCCAAGTGCTCCTGCTGTTTCGTAAAGGATAGCTTCACTACCACCCACTATCGCATCAAAGAAAGAAAAGGCTTCGTGGTTTTGTACGATATGGTAATCCTTTCCCACACTTGCCCCAAGTACTGCTTCATTATCAGTACGGTAGGTAAAGAAGCTGCTTTTTGAAGTGATGCTCTCACCGCTGGGCAGCTCGTGCTTGTTAGGTCGTTTAGCTATGTTGTAGTCAAGCCCCGCAAATGTGATAGCTTGTGCGCTGGTAGGGTAATCGCTAACGATTTGCCCCAATGCGTGCCACGGTTTCTCCTGCACGCTAAAGAACGAGTACTTACCTGTCCTTTCGTTGAAATTAAGATTATGTCCCATGATTTTGTCTTTAATAGTTAATGAGTTAAAATGGCAGGTCGTCATGTTCATCATTGCTGGTTGCCTCATCGCGAATGACCTGCGCCTCGTGTACTTCGATGTTGTTTTCACTATTAGCTTTTACGCCACCCCCGTGCAATTTTATTTTTGCTACGTTAAAATTCAGCCCTGCTTTAGCCTCGCCGTTATAGAGCCATGCCCTAACCGATACGCGCCCTGAGAGTTCCACTATTGTACCTTTAGTCAGGTAGGGTGCAATACCCGTCCCAAGCCAAAAGGAACAATCAAAATAATCCGTGAGGGTTATTTTTTCACCGTCTTTACGTCGGTAGGTTTCGTTTACTGCTACTGAGAACCCGACTACTTGTTTTTCGCCTGCCTGCCTTATGGCAGCATTGGCAGTAAGCCTTCCTGTAATGTCCATAACACTTTAATTTTAAGTTGATAATCACTAAGATTTCTTTAAAAACCCACGTAAACATTTCCAAAAGAAAAAAGGGAAAAAAAGAAAGCAAGTGGCCAGCCGGGTTGCGGGCTAAGGCGTGCTATAAGTCCCAACGGGTGGCGAAGCCATTATGCGCTCGCCATAGCCCACAACACGCTAACTTAGCTGCCCTTTTGAGCCCTTTTCTGCACTGGAAATGATTCATACAGGTAATTATCTCGAAACCAATAATAACATGATGCACTGGCGTAACATAGGGCTATAGAAGAGCTGAAATTGAGGCACAATTGCGGCCAACTTAACTATTACTACATGGACGGTTATTATAGGATTTATTAATGTGAAGTGCTTTAAACGCCTTTAGCATTTCCTTTGAGTTTTGCCAATTGAAATAGCAACCAAGCATATACCCATAAGTAGGTATTTTTTGTCTCCTATATACTGCTTATATTTAGTGCCTGCAACCTTCAATGTTTTTTCATGTTTAGAATCCTCGAGCTTGAGATTTTCAAGCATAGCTTTTTCAAGCCGCAAAAGTTTAATTTTATTAACGATGCCAATTACTCTAATGGTCCATATACCACGATACTCATCGGAGCTAACGGGACGGGAAAAAGCCAGTTGCTGGAATCGCTGGTCAAGGTTTTTAATATCGTTATAGCCTCGCAAAGGCATCCCAGAAAAGTTCAGAACTTTGAGATGGATTTCGAATTGTTCTACCGTCTTGATGGAAATATCGTTAGGATTAAGTCGGTGAGGAACAACGATACATTTCAGGTTGACGGAGTGGACTGTAGCTTGGCAGACCTGCCTACCCCATCCAAAATACTTGCTTCTGCCATAAATCTGAACGACCGGTTTCCATTCTATACCAAGCGTAGTAAGGCCAACAATAACAAATATGAATACCTTGGAATCCGGACCGCTTCTAATAACGCTTTTAAGAATTATAACACACTTATTGACCGCTTCTCGCAATCGCTAATGGATGAAGAAAATCTTGAGCGCTATCAAAAGGTTTTCGGGCTTATCGGGCTTAAACCTGAAATCAGTATCATATATAAGGCTGGCAAAAACCTTAGCATAAATAAAGGCAATGCGCCGCTTGCGTATTTGTATGATCCTGCACTTCTTTCTGAGAAGTTTCAGGGGATCATTGAAAAGTTAGATAATCCAGGACGTTTTTCTATCCGTAAGGACAAATACCAAAGGGTTATTTCTGAAGCAGTTAATCTAGATATAATTACAGATTTCTTCAAACAAAGGCTGGATCTTATCGAACTCAAAAAGAGCAGTATCAAGTATGACTCGCATACCCAGTTCGACAAACCACTAGATGTAAATTATTTTAGAAAAGAAGCTAAGGCACTGCAATTGATTCGGGATCTTGAGCTTATGGATGTCGAGAAACTTGTTTTGCACCGGAAGGACGGCAGGTATGGCTTTGACCAGGCCAGTTCCGGCGAACACCATATCCTCTCCAATTTTATCAACATTATTTCTGCAATCAAGCCCAGTTCACTGGTACTCATTGATGAACCTGAGATCAGCCTGCATCCGAACTGGCAGATCCAGTACATGTCGCTTCTGCAGCAAACATTTTCCCACTACAGCGATTGCCACTTTATTATATCTACCCATTCGCATTTTTTGGTCAGTGACCTAGAACCGGAAAAATCTGCCATTATCAGCTTTCATACTGACGATTACGGTAAGGTTTACAATGAAACCCTTGAATTCGAGACCACTGGCTGGTCAGCAGAGAATGTGCTTTATAGGGTTTTCGGAGTGAGTACGGTCCGCAACCACTACCTTGAGATGGATTTGCGAAACCTGTTATCAAAAGTTTCGCACCGCTCAGAGGACTTTAATGAGATGAGCACAATCCTAAACAGGCTGAAAAGGTTTGAGCTTACTGGTGATGACCCACTGTTAAAAATTATACAAACAGCAGAGAATTATTTACAGGGACATGGCCATTAAACAATATAATTTTACATTTAGGATTTCAGGGCACTATAAGAAAATCATTAGGTCAATGATGCCCCTTCAGGGCAATGAGTGGGATTGCAGGGCAAAGAAATTCGCAAAGCCTCGGCATGGGTTAGCTTCAAGGCGAAATGAAATCAAAAGAATCATTAAGAGGCACCTCAATACCAATCAGGGCCACCATTGTGCTTTTTGCGGCTTGGACATGAGAACACGAGGTGCACAGATTGAGCATATCGCTCCAAAGGGCGCAAAACTATATCCGCAATTTATGTGGGAGCCTAAGAACCTAATCCTTGCATGCCCAAGTTGTAATGGATTTACAAAGAAAAGTACGTATAATACTATCCTAGTATTACGTCCAGTATACAAGGATTGCGTGTTTAATATTGTACATCCTTATTTTGATAACCCTGACCATCATTTTGAATATGTTAGGGATCCTAGTAATAACCTAGCTTATCTTATCGTGGTACGCGAGATTGCAGGAGCTCCTTCTGCAAAAGGGAGGCAAAGCACGGTACTTTTTGGCCTAGATTTACCTGATATGACAGAGGAGCGTTATAAAGATGCCCTTGCCTTAAGCCAGCCTGTAAAACCAGATTTTGAAAAACTGATTGCAGAGGTTAAGACCAACGGTTATATCTCAAAGTAAGATTTATATTTACTTTTAAAGAAAATTACTTTATAATATTGAAGCTCTAAACAGATATGCAAACCTAAAAAAAACGATATGATAATATTGGGAGAGAATGATCAAACAAAGATCAAGGAAGATGTAAAAAACCTGATAAGGCAACAACTTTCCGATAATTTTAAGGATCAGAGAGGCAGGCCGGTTGTGAAGATTGATTCTGTTACTATAAATAATTTAGACATTGATGAGAAGCAAACTGATCGTGACAATATTGTAATTTCTAAAATTCATGCTTACGCTTATGTGTGGGTTAGCTTCTCTGAGGGGCAAAGTAATAGTACATTTGAGCTTAGAAATAATATTCCGATACGGTTTGAATATAAAGAGGAAGTAAAAGCATTTGAGATTGTAAACGCTAAGGAAGTAATCTTCCTGGTACTTTCACAGCTGTAGCTATTAAATACAATAATCCTATAATAACCTAATTATGAAAGCAGAAGATCAGTTTAACCTCTATAATTCACGGACAGCCGAACGAATCTCGTATGCACGGATGACAGAGAATGATCGTTTCTCGCTGTACAGCATAACGGGAGAATATATAGGCTACGGAATTTTTACAAGCTTGGACCATTTTTATATTTATGATAAGCAAGGGGAAGCAATATCTTACGGTATAGTCCAAGGAGGGAGTGATATTACTATTTATAGTACTGAAAGAGAAAGGATTGCCTACGGATCCAGTGATTAATAAATAAAATCGATAAAAATATGTGGATCAAGGAAATGCCCTCAGAATTGCACGAATCCAATTCTATTGGTGTCAATTTTTTATACAGACAAGACAAAATTTACGTCATGGATAATCACCTATGTGCCTCTTGGTGTTGGCTTCAGCATACGGACCTATCCAAAAAGTATAATTTTGTTCACATTGACTATCATTATGACCTCTCAGGCGATCCGGACCGAATCGAAAGCGAGGTTACCAAAAAAAATGTCCAACTCCATCAGCTGAGCTTTGATGAGTACCGAAATTTGAAGTTCAAAGTGGAAAGTTTAAATATAGAGGCGAAGTTATTTCGTTGGGATAATTTTATACTTAATATTAATGATGCCTATCCTAGCCTGTTTGCTACTACAACCTTTGTTACAAAAAGAGGTGGCAGCAAAGAAGATTTTGTGCAGGACGAAGAAGAACTAGAGCATTTTATCAGTGAGTTTGAACATTGGCTTGGCAATATTCAAGGAGGCTGGATCATTGATCTGGATGTCGATTTTTTTTTCTCGAAGACACGCGGTAGATACTATCAATTATATTCCGATGAGGTAATAAGGATTTTAGGCTTGCTCCTAAAAAAGAATATGAATAAAATTGATGTACTGACCATTGCCCTCAGCCCGGAATGCTGTGGGGGATGGGATAATGCCTTTAGGGTATTCGCAGTTCTTAAGGAGGCTTTAGAACTTGACATGTAATTATTGCAAGTTTACTATGATCGGGAATATATAAGGTTGGGAAGCTATTTATGAGTAGGCTTGTGTTTATACTAATTACAATTTAAGTATCATTAAAAGCAGAGAAGGATAATATTAAATTATCCATGTTATGATCTTCTACAATCTAGTTTATTAATATTCGAGATCCAGTTTACTTCTCCAGGTTATAGGATACCAAAAACGCCTTAAATACCGGTTGTAATCGGTAATTATCTTAAATTTTTATCAACATTCCGTAATGTTCTAAAGCGTACTGAAACCCAAAAACTCAGATGTAGAGCGTCCTTCTAATCTAGATTCTTATGATTTAAATGGCTATTTTATGACGGCTCATTTCTTAATTATCATCCACGAGAGCGACGGATCATCCAAAAGCCTGCGCATTTCGCTATCTATTATGTCTCGAATATCTTGTTTTATCTGTAGGTAGTTTTGTTGCACCTGCCCAGGTAATAATTTCCTTACTGGCTCAATAGGTCGGTAATCATCTACTTCCTTTTTCAAGGCTGCATGGTCGTTTTGTATTTCTGCATGAAACGCTTTTAACCCGATAGGGCAATCCGGCTCGTCCGCGACAATGCCGACAAATTCCCCGGAGCTCATGGTAGCAATGCGCGAGGGAGGTATAGCAGAATCCAGCTGGTGGGAGTGGCTTACAGAGGTGTCGTTGCTATTAATTGATAAGCTTTGCCTCTTCTGCATAATTTTACCAAAACGTTCGGAAAGCTGCTTGGCGGAATCCCCGGTCACTTGCCCTGAAACAATATTCCCTACGATATTTACGATCACGTCGGCCTGCTCACGCCCGTAATCTTTGCGAAGTTGGCTAAAATCCTGGATGCCCAGGCAGGTAGCTACCTTGTTGGAGCGTGCAGTAGCAATTAGGCTGTCCATATTATTAAGGTACAGGGTTGGGAATTCGTCGAATACTAAACTGCTTTTGAGCTGCCCTTTTTTATTAACCTGCTTGACAAGGCGTGTTACATAGAGGGAGAGCACTGCACCGTAGATTTGTATCTTTTGCGGATTGTTACCCATGCAAACTACTTTAGGCTCTTCAGGGTTGTTTATATCCAATGTGAAATCATTACCTGAAAGCACGTAGTACAGCTGGGGTGATGACAAACGTGCCATTGCTACTTTTGCAGAAGCTATCTGTCCCTCCAGTTGCTCCATGACATCGTTAAGGTATGCGTGGAACCAAGGGTATTTACAATCCTCCGAATCTGTGGGCGGTTTTTATTCCCTGGGTCAGGAAAATGAAGCTGAAACGGCTACCAATGCAATCAGTGCAGTAATCCACGAGTCGCAGATACTGGTTAATGGCTCAGTAGTAAAGCTGCGTTTGACCAGTGCTATTATGGTCAATGGCGTACTTATACCGAAAGACCATTTTGTCTTTGGCACCGCAGCATTAAAGGGAGAGCGCTTAACGGTTCGTATTACCAGCCTGCAATATGCCTCTTCTATTTTTCAGGTAGACCTTTCCGTGTACGACATGGATGGCATGGAAGGCATCTATGTTCCCGGGGCTATCGCAAGGGATGTGGCAAAATCTTCTGCAGACCGCTCCATGCAATCGCTTGGGGTTACGTCACTGGATGATTCGTGGAGTTCTCAGGCTACCGGGGCCGGAATTGAGGCAGCGAAAACATTGTTCAGTAAAAAGGTTAAGCTGGTCAAAGTTACCGTGAAGGCCGGATATCAGGTACTATTGTATGATAAAAAAGTAAATAAAAAATAAAATCACGTTATGAAAAAGCTATTAATTGCATTGGCTATGATGCTCTCAGCATTACACAATTATGCCCAGGATAGTGCTGCACCAACCTATGTGCAGATAAGTTCTGAGCCACTGGCAATCGCTGTTGGAAAAACCACCAACCTGATCTTTCCGTTTGGCATCAAAAGTGTCGACCGTGGCTCCAGGGATGTGCTCGTGCAGAAGGCGAAGGGCCTTGAAACTATTTTACAGGTGAAGGCAGCCACAGCGTGTTTTGAGGCGACTAACCTTACGGTAATTACTACGGACGGTAAACTATATTCCTACAGTGTCAGCTACGACGAGTCCACTACCCAACTGAACCTTGATTACACGAAAGGGAATTCGATAACCATTCCTTCAGCCTTTAATGAAAGCCAGATAAGGCGCTAAGTGAAGGAACGCTCCTATCAGAGCGGATGACTTATGGGATCAGGGATAAGAGCGGTGGTATTAAATTAATTGTGGAGGGTTTATTTGTGCATGAGAGCCTGTTTTTTTTTAAAATAAAGATTGAAAACGGCACAAACATTAATTATGATATAAGCCAACTCAGGTTATTTATCAAAGATCAGAAAAAGGCAAAGCGTACTGCTTCGCAGGAAAATGAAATTGTGCAACTCTATGTCCATAACCCCACGTCTTTAATAAGGGGCAATATTGAAGGTACTGTGGTTATCGCCGTGCCTAAATTTACAATTCCCGATAAAAAGGAAATGATCTTACAGGTTATGGAGAAGAACGGTGGGCGTAATTTGGAGGTTCGTGTACGCCACAAGGCTATCTTAAAGGCAGTTCCCTTAAATTCTTTAGGATTATAAATATACCCCAGTCCAGCTACGAGGAAATTTTAAAGGAGTTACAGCTGCTGAAGGACCAGGGGTATAATTATATCACCTATATGGAGGACAGTCCTGTAATATACAGCTGCGGCGAAGTGGAATGCTTTCGCACAGGCTACGAAGCGGCGGAATACTGCTATGAATCGTCTACGGATGTGGATATTGTAAAATCCTCATCCATTGCGGCACTTAGCGCTGCAATGCAGGAGAATCTTCATGTATTTAAAGTGCAACCGGAGGGAGATGAGGTCATTGACCTTTGCCTCGTCGTGCAAATGTCCGGTCAAAATGAAATGTATAACAACAATTTAAATGAAAGCGTTATGAATGAAAAGAATTTCGAATACCTGCGTGACCAGGTTAAACTTACAGGCTTCGGTGAAAGCCTGGAGTACGAATTAAAGGAGAAAATGAAACAGCAAGGGGATAAGTTTGAGATTAATTTTGCCAAAGATTACGGCAAGAATAAGGTTGAGGCCACGCTGAATTTCAAGAAATCGGAGCAAGGAGATATGTACTTCTTCAATACCTATGATGTTAAGCTCAATAAAGATAATCCTGAAACGGCGAAACAGCAAAGTTTCTTTATCAACAATAATAAGAGCACCATCACGATGAAGGAAGCCTATAATCTGTTGGACGGCCGCTCGGTTTTTAAAGACCTAAAAACCAAAGAAGGTCAGGACTACTCGGCTTGGGTAAAATTAGACTTCAAGCAGACCGATGATAAGGGTAATTATAAGCAGGTCCAGTTTGGGGAGCGTTACGGATATGACCTTGAAGCGGAACTTAAGAAGCATCCGATCAAAGAACTTTCCAACGATGCTTATAAGGATGAGCTGATCGGTTCCCTTAAAAAAGGAAACGTGCAGTCGGCTACTTTCATTAAAGATGGGCAGGAGGTCAGGCAATACGTGGAGGCAAATCCACAGTATAAAAATATCAATCTGTATGATGCCAGTATGTAGCGCCTTGAAAGCAGGAGGTCACAGAGTGAAAGCCAAAGTGAGGGCCAGGAAAAAAACGCTAAGGAAACGGCTAAAAAAGGCCAGTCAGAAGAGGATGGCGCCGGTGCACAGAAAGATAAAAAGAAAAAGGGGCAACATATTTAGCAGCGTATGAAGCCCTCTGATATCCTTTATGAATTTTGGGATGCTATATCCAAGGACCCACGCATAACCATGCGACATATAGGACTATATGCCGCATTGTTATGCTTAAGGCGAAAGATGGGCTCGGTGAATCCACTTTGCCTATACAGTTGCCAGGTGATGGAAGCAGCGAAAATGATGACGCAATGTACCTATCACCAGTACATCAAGCAACTTGATGAGTTTGGCTACATACGATATGAGCCTTCCTTTAAAAAAAACCAGCCGAGTAAGATCTTTTTTTTACTGGGATAGGGATTTCAGGTTATTTTTATTAGCGATTAACTTTTAAAATGTTTGTTATGAATGAGATAGTAACAAAAGAAGACCTTAGACAGTTTGGCTTGCTGATCATGAATAGTTTCCGTGAAGCTATAAAAGAAATCACGCCAAAGGACAAATTAGCCGCAGATAATGAATGGCTAAAAAGTAAAATTATGCGGAAGCTATTAGATATATCGCCCGGGTCTTTACAAAACCTGCGTATCACCGGGAAAATAAGGTTTAAAAAAGTTCTGGGTTCTTACTATTATAGTAGGCATGATATTGATAAATTGTTCAGTGACAATCTGCAGGGACATGGAAGCGCTTGACCTTATGAAGTTCATCAGCGTTTTTGAACGCGATACACGGCTAACCGCATGGCACGTGTCCTTGATGTATGCTATCATAGCATTAGGGTTAAAACAAGGAAAAAAGTGTGCCATTCGGGTTAGCAGGAGTAAAATAATGGCGTTGTCTCATATTACCACGTTTCCCACGTATCACAAATATTTTAAGGATTTACAGTATTTAGGTTACATTACATACCGTCCATCTTATCATCCTGGATTTAAAAGTGAAGTGGATTTAAAGGCAATCTAAGTAATTAGATTGCTTTTTTTTATAAGATGTGCAGATAAAAAGCTTGCACCTACAAGCAACTTTAAACCTTGAAGGTAGAGCGATCATTTTATGGTTTATGTACAACATGCCAAACCTTGAGAATTTCGCCAGAATAATATCACCGCATTAATTGAGAGAGCTGCAGGCTGATGCCTAATAGTTAAATTCATTTTAACTATAGGTAATATCGATTACGCCACGCTGCCTTGGTGCATTTTTGTTATACCGCTTAGCGCTGTTAATATGTTTGGAATCCTGTTCACTAAGCCAGGATATTCTTTTTATAAAACTAAGGTTGCGCTCTTCTGCCGTTGAGCTAATATTCTTGAGAATACGATGCCGAAAGTTAATATATTTAATTGCCCGACTTCACAGACTATTTGATAGTAAGCTCGAAAAGAGTTAAAGCTTGAAGATTAATATAATCTACAATTTCTTGGTACCTACAAAATGTAATGAGGGTTAAGTTAATTTATAGAAAAATGGAGAATGCCTGCTGAAAAATTTCAAGAATAAATTCCTGAAGTTCCAATTAACCAAATTATAATTTTTGTAACACTTAACAGCGTTAATATCAAGATATAAATGAGCTTAAAACGAGACCTTTCTTTGCGACTAAAAATTAGGACTCCTGCACATATTGGAATTTGCATCCATTCTATGATGATTGATAGATAAAACAGAGTGTTATCGGCAGTAAGCACATCATATAAAATTTGAAATAATCCATTTTCTACATATAATTTATCCGTATATATAAAGAACAATGGGATTACAACAAGTGTAAAATATAATGTGAAAAAATAATTAGTATACCAAAACCATTTCATTATTTAAGATATTGGTTAATTTCCTGTATAACTTTTCTTGCCTTTTTCATTCCTTCGTCAATTGTTGAATTGTCAACGGGTGTCGGGCTTGGATCAGTAACCGCTCTAAACTTGTAAGAATTAGGATGTGTACGCAGATCTAAAAGACCATCAAGAAAAATCTTCGCAACTTCTTCAGCACATGATTTAATATATCCGAAACTTTTGAGTAGGGATAACTCATCCATTGATTTATCTTTAGCTCTTATAATAATGTAAAATTGAGCAAAACCTTCAATACTATCAACTAAATCGTCTAGTAGATCCTCTCTATTCTTAAGTTGTCCATCTTCAATTACTCCTCCAATCATTGCGATGAAGTAATTTACTCTCTTAATCCAGTCTTTTTTATCGTCAAAATACTTTTCTAAGCCTTTGTATATGTAGTCTTCTATATAATCAGTTGGATCTGATATACTGTCCCAATCTTCTTCATCTACTCCTACAACATATCCCGAAATATCTCCCTCGATATTTATTGAGCAACCGTAATCATGATCACTATCAAAGACTAACTTTTTAGCTCTTAATTGGGGATTAGCTACTCTTTTATAAGCTAGCATTCCCGCACCACCTCCAAGATCTCCTATCCAAGTAACATTTTCAAGGCCTGACCCTCCAAACGGAAGATTGAGATATCGGGCTACAAGACTTCTTCTTGCATCAAGTCCTATCATTAAATGTCCAAAATCTGTTACCTTCTTCTTAGAATCAATTACTTCAGGCGATTCGTATAGTGCCTCGAAAAGATGTGCCTTACAATTATCTGAACATTTTAATAGTTTTCTTGCATCATTTCGCACACCAAATGTTGTAAATATTCTAAATCCTCTATTTCTCCACTCACTTTTTTCCTGCTGATAATCCAAACTCCAAGTAGTACCGTAATAAATTCCCCTAATGCAATTTATACGATCTTCAATATTAGTCATTTTATTTTGAATTAACATATCTTCTGATGCTTTTACTAAAGCAATTAGTTCATTAAAATTATTTGCTTTTTTGTGAACCTTGCATTTACATACTATTTTATCATCTTCATTATTGATTGTATAATTTGTTCTATTGCTTCCAGTTATGTTTTCAGGAGGATTTTCAACAGCCACTTCATCGTAAAAACTGTCAAAAGTAAAACCTTCACTTCGCCACTTGGCAAGTTGTTCTTTTGTAAACATTGTATGATAGGTTAAGGAGCCTGCGATTTGCATCGCAGGCATAATTAGTATTAGGTTGTTGGAGTTGTACCCGGGCCAAGTTTACTACTATTTGGAACTAGTGGATTGTGTTCACCATCAATCTCACATCCATCACCACAAGGTAATCCATTTATGTCAACAAGCAACCCTTCTTTCTGAATACCGATAAGTGAGGTTGGCACCACAGTTTCCCACGTTTCTTCAACCGTATATTCCTGCTCTTTCAGTTCGTCAGCAATGGACATGTAAAGTTTATCGCCAATTATTGGAACTTGCCCGCCATTCCAGATTTGCCCAATTCTCATGTAGTGCATTACGGCATCTTCAAACCCTGGGCGAACAGTTACCGTTACCCTCGCCATACCTGCCTGCATAAATGCACGGAAGGCGGCATCATCATCTTCACTTTGGAAAAGCTCCACCCAATTTTCCCTATTACCCCAATAGTACGGATAAAAATTGTAACTCATTATATTCCATTCAAATGCTTGTTCCATGAATCGTGCAAAATTGGCATAATTTTCCATATCTGCACTTTGAGTCACTTTGAAGGTTGTAAAGGTAGTTCCGGTATAATATTCTGACCCCATATTGTCTTCATTCATGATGTACGAAACGCAGATTTTTTTTAATATAGCCTGCTCAATTTGCCTATAAAATAAGGGGTTAGATTCAATATACGTGGCTCCTTCGTCCTGGTTAGTTGAAACTTGCGCGTAATATTCTGCGAGCCTGTCGCGGTATGCTGCAATGATAGCGTCATATGTTTTTGCCTGCCAATTTTGGTATGCCTGGGGAGTCCTGTCTACTCTGGCAGAAACATTTAATGTTATGGCGGCAACATCCCATGTCGCTACTGAAATAGGCAGTGTGTTGCCGTTGGTGTAATTATCAACAAAGCTTACATTACCGCTATATTTAGTTGCCCTTCCACTGGCATTGCTGGTTGAGTTTGATGTTAAACCAAGATCAACGATATAATTTCCAATTGATAAGTGTACATTTATATTACTGTTTTCCGCTCTTCTGAAGGTTATATTAAATTTTACCGAAGATAATCTATAGCCGTCGGGTATCGTTAGGTCATTCCATTCGACAGCATAAGATGCGTTTTGCCCTTTACCTGTATAAGCTTTACCAACGAACTGATATTCTGTAGGTGGTGCTTCGACTTGTGCTCCGTATTTGCCGGCAATGAACAGGTAATTATCATCTATATCGGAAGCACTTGTAATACCCAGATCCTGTGGCTTCGGCGGTAATACTGCTTCTGGCCCCGAGGCTTGATTTTGTGTTGCGCCGACAACTTCCATACCATAGCGGTAAAGCCTACTTGGTTCGGGAACCATAAATTCATATATCAGCCTTTTACCGTAATTGAATATGGAGTTTTTATAGATGGCATTTATATATCTATAGATACCCGAGACATGATTTTCTCCGGCACGATTATCAAATACATGGGAATTTTCTTCTTTAAAGCTCTCAGTAATTTTTTTCACAAGGGATTCCCTGAACCTTGATGTGATTCTCTCGGAAGCACGCTGGGTAATTTCTTTACCCTGGGTGATAGCCTGACGATTGCTTTCCTCTTTAGCGGTAGCAGTAGCGTAATTAGCACCTGTTTCAAATTTGATGCCGCCGTAACCTCCACTAACAGTGCCATAGGCTCCAAATTCCTTTTGTTGTGCTATTACTTTTGCAACCTCGCTTTGCATCTCAAAACGTTCTGACGTTGCTACGTCGGTCAGGTTTTCAGTTTCGTACTCGTTTTCAGTTGTAGTGGTTGTTTCCTCAATCCTTTCACGTGTAGTGGTTTTACTCTTAAATTCCCTAGCCATGATGTTTTCAATATGAGAAACTTCGGCTTCTCGGTAACAACAAACCTCCGCTACAACTTTCTTATAATCGGCAATACCTAACCTTCTAACTCCAAATTTTTTAGGAACAAATGCGGCAGTGGTAACGTTTTGGGTTATCTTGTTGGTAATTGTAGCAACCCCACTATTTCTACCCTTTAGGAGCAATGTTGTAGCAAATTCAATTTTCGTACCGTTGGTCAATATTACATCCACATCAATATTGAATTGCGTAGTTGAGCCTACAACGGCAACACCAACATCGGCCGGGAATAGTAGTACTGTAAGCGTGTTTCCTAGGGATGAATCCGAGAAAGCACCATTTGTGTTAGTTGTGCCATTTGTAAATGTTGCGGTATACAACGCAGAAGCCACATCGCCATTGGCATACCCCAAGTCAAATGTAACTTGCACCTTCCCTTTAAGGGGTGAGGCACTTGTTTGAACAAATGATGCTGTGTATGGAACCTGCAGGTTAGTAAGTAAGCTAACATTTGATGCATTCAGGTTCTTTTCGGTAAATGTCATTCCACCAATGGTTACCGTCTTCTTTCCACTTGGCAGATTGTTGTAGATTTTTGCTACATAATCACGTGTAGAAGCCTGAACGCCGAATATTATACTGTCAAAAGTTTTATTGTTTTGAAGTCCAAGTGATACAACGACGTAGTTTGATTCTTCCGTAAGGCCTGCGGTTAAAATCGCTGGGGTAACTTCAGTTGGAACTGTAAATGTAAATGCAGGCAGTGTTAAGTTGTTGTAGACCCAATAGGTCTCAACACAGTCTGAGGGACATAGAACACGTGTCTTTTCTTCAAGAGTAGCATTGTTATATGCTGTTTTTAAGGCTGTGTTATATGTTGTGTAAGCCGTAGTGTAAGCCGTATCATAATCCTGATTATACTTCGCCTGTAATTTTTTTAAGTCTGCTACGGCCTTATTGTTGCGGTTGATATTATACTGCGCATTGGCAATATCAGAATCCTTATCAAGTTTTTTGGTACTGAAAACCGGATCTGTCGGCCCCAAGACTGTAACCGGGTCATCCGATTTAGCATCATCAAACAAAGCTTCAGGAAGCACAACACGGGCATTAGCCCATATTTTCATGTTTGCAATTTTCGCCGCCGGGTCAGATACCGTACCCATTTGCACAATAAGATTTTCGGTAATGAGAATTTCACTTATTAGTTCTTTAACGTAAAACTCTTTTTGTGTCACAACTTGGTAGAAAAAGTTGTCCCATACTTTTAGTAGCAGTGCCGGGGTAAGTTTAGTCAGACTTCGTACAGCATTATTTAATTCCTCATTTGTAGCCTTGTACTTGTTTTGAGCAAGCCATTGGGCGGTGGTGGCGTTGTTGCCAAACGTTGTTATTAGTTCAGTAGTTGAGGTATAAGGCACAAAGGTTTGGCTCTTTATTTTCATTGCCTCCCACTTGCTTTGCCCCTGAGGGCGATTTTGGACTGCTGTGAAAAACTCACCGCCTGTGCCGGGGTGTAGGACAAAGCGCCAGGCTTTGTTTAATTCAGTAAAAATTTCAGGTGGGCGGATGCTAACGAAGGTGTAAAGCGTTTGCTGTTGGTTAAGGCTTTTGTCCATATATGTGAGATTTAAAATTAACTTGACCGTTAATAGTTTCTTGGAAAATTAACTTTTCATTTAGTTATAGAAAATACCCATCAGTGGGTATTTTTATAACTGGAAAGAGCATTTACAATACGTGCAGGAAAAATATCTAAGCGCCCGAAAGGTTAAAATCAACAGCAATGGCGCTCATTTTATTATTTCAGACGATTACATGGGGCCCTATTTTATGAGGAATGTTGGGATTACGTTACGGGACTATGTCAAAGCGTATCGCAAAAGTATTGTGAAGCAAAGGGTAGCCAGTGGACTCCACAGCCTTAAAGGGATTGCAGCAGAATTTGAACTGACAGATGAAAGCCATGTCAGTAAAATTCTTAGGTCTTTGTAAGAGTTGGCACAGCAATAATGAATTCGCCTTTTTGCACGGCAGCCAGGTTACCCCATTCTGTAATTGCATTTAGTAAAGGAATGCAGGACTTCCCGAAATCCGTCAGGTTATATACAACCTTTATAGGCGGCTTTGTACCATGCACCTTACGTAATATGAGACCATCTTTTTCAAGCTGCTTTAATTGAAGGCTAAGGGTCATTTCGGTCACGGCAGGCATTTCTTTTCTCAGCTCGCTATACCGTTTATCACCATCTTTCAGGTGGTATAATATTACCGCTTTCCACTTCCCTCCAATCAGATCCATTGCCACACTCACCGTACATGGAAATAGCTTATTACCGACTTTTACAACATCACTTTCACATTCTATACCCATAGTTTTTTTGTCTTATTGGGCTATCCAAATGGATAGTTATTGCAAATATATTAAACTATAAATAGTTTTGCTACTATAATTTTTATAGTTAAAATTTATTTAAAAACACAAAGTATGACCTCAGATTTAAATGTGCATGAAGTGAAGGAAGAAATAAATAAACCGCTCATAACGATCGTTGGTGTTTTAGGCAAACAAGGCCGCAGTGTTGCCAAAACATTATTAGGGACCAAGCAATATAGGGTGCGCGGCATTACGCGGCGAGTTGATTCTCATGAGGCAATTCCCCTGACGAAACAAGGCGTTGAGCTTGTCAACATATCGCTTCATACGGGATTTAAAAAAGAATTCGTGGAAGCTTTCCGTGGTTCTTATGGTGTATTTATGATGACACCCAATATTGCACCTCCACAAACCCATGAGTTCGAATTAGGAAAAGAGCTGGCAGATGCAGCTGTCGAGGCGGGAGTACAACACCTTATCTTTAGCAGTTTAGAAAATGTCGATAAGATTACCGATGGGAAAAAGTTTGCTCCCCACTTTACCGATAAGGCCAGGATCGAAGATTATATACGCACGCTTCCCATTACAAGTTCGTTCATTTATATGTCTTTTTTTTACACAAACCTGATAGAATTTTATACTCCAATTGTACAGGATGACGTGCTTGTATTTCCAATTTATTTGCCAAATGACTTCCGTGCGCCATTTGTAGATCCCCTTACTGCCACAGGGCCGGCTATTTTAGAAATTTTTTCAAACCCGGACCACTATTCTGGAAAGTCTCTGCCTGTGATTGGAGATATTATATCACCCCAGGAGATTGTCGATGTTTTCATCAAAGTCACAGGTAAAAGGGCCGTTTACAGTTCTGCATTTACACAGGAAGAATTCCTCGATCATTTCCCGGAATTTCGTGCTAACGAAACCTTAGTTCGAGAGATTATAGGGATGTCCCAGTATGCTGTTGAATATGGATATTTTGGTAAAAATCGCGATTTAGAGTGGAGCAGACAAATAAACCCAAATACACTTACCTGGCAACAATTTTTACATAGCACTAATTGGCAGGGTGAAAAGCAGCCTTTTTAGTTTTCTGAAAGTCTACTATTTGAGATAGACAATATGAAAAAAAATGACCGAGGCGTATTTATATTGATCCTAAAGTTAGATCCTCCTTAAAACTATGAAAATAAGAGGCTGTCTAAAAAGTAAAAGCCCGAAAATTATTGATAATTTTCGGGCTTTTTTGCTAATTATATTTCATTGAAAGGTAGTTTATGAAGTAATATTTTATTAATTCTATATCGAAATAAAGAAATATAACAATCACTTTTCCTTTTTAGACAACCTCTTAATGACGTGTGGCTGTCAAGGTGCACAGTCGACCACCTTGTGCCTGTTCTAACACTATTAAACATATTAACTTTAATACTTGATTGATTTACAAGGTATTATCGACTTTTTACATTACTATTTAATTTTCAAGCTAAAAATATAGATAAACATTTCTTAAAGGACGGCTTATTTTATTTTCAAAATAAATCCTAAATACTCATTTAACTTGTCAGGGGAGTATCGAACATCTGTGGAAAGAACTGTTTGCGTCATCTAAATAAACCAGTGTATACTGAGGTTAATAAGTGCAGATTGATAAGAAAATACAAACTAGTAACTGATTCGGCGTCAAATTTTTGAAATCTCAAAATTCGTAAGAATCTACCAAGAACCATGTGCATTAACGGCCGTATCTTTCCATTCTTCAAATTCAGAAAGTCTCGCCTCGTAAACTTGCTTCACTGCCGGGTAAGCTATTTTTCCCAATAAGAAATGCAAAGGTGGGTTTGCGTTATCTAGCAAATCTAAAAATGCAGCTACCGTATTTTCAGGTCTTCCCCAGAATTCGGGCAACGTTGAATCTGCTACTTCTTTTCGCAATGGCTTATAAATTTCATTCGGTTCTGTATGAAAAGCAGATGCGCTTGACCAATCAGTAGAGAAGCCGTTAGGCTCAATTATGCTCACTTTTATGCCGAAAGCAGCTACCTCCGCGGCTAGGGTTTCACTCATTCCGTTCACAGCATGTTTTGAAGCATTGTAAAGGCCAAGTGCCGGCATAGTTATCAGCCCCAGGACGCTTGAAACCTGTATAATATGGCCGCTTTTTTGTTCTCTCATAATAGGCAGAATAGCCTGAGTGATCCATAGAAGACCAAAAAAATTGGTCTCAATTTGGGCTCTTGCTTGGGCTTCGGTAGTTTCTTCTAGCACCAAATAGACCAAAACCTGCGTTGTTAACAAGGATGTCAATGGTACCGTAGTGTTTTTTAGTAAGAGCTACCGCGTCGAAACATTCTTTCCTGTCATCGACATTAAGTTTAATTGGAAGTACTGAGTCACCAAATTCTGTAACAAGATCGTTGAGGTCCTCAGGATTTCTTGCTGTAACGGCAACTCTATCACCTCTTAGCAGAAGCGCTTTCGCCCATATTTTACCGAATCCACGTGATGCACCGGTTATAAAAATTACTTTTGACATATTACTATTTATTAGTTATTAAATTGATTTTTGAATTTAATTAGGCATTCACTCATCTGCGATTTGCACCACACAATAAACACTTTTGATTTTTTTAGTATTCTTAAAAAAGCTTTTTTAAATCCTCGACAATTAAGTCCGGAGCTTCCCAAGCAGTAAAATGACATCTATCACGGCAAAACTCAGTTTTTGCTTTATTCCATAAAGTATGTAGTGCTCTATCGTTATTGCAAATGGTTATATTTCCATTGCTATCTAAATGATTTATGCGATTTAAAATTTAAGCTGACGTAATAGTCAGTTTTCTTATGATGTCTCCACTGATTTGCAAATGATACTTTAAATCAATTGGACTACCTTCAAAATTGCCTGAAACCTGAAACGTAACAATATGCCCTGTAGCGTTATCTTCGTATTGCTGTGCCTTGATGTGGGTATCATATTTTCCAGTTGTTTCTTTGTTCCAGGATTTAATCTCACCGCTACCGGTATAGGTTTGGCCTTCATCATGAACGGTCGCATCTTTATCAAAGCATGAGGCGAATGTTCCAGAGTCCTTTTCATTTTGGCTTTTTATTAAGTTGATTAAAACTTGCGGCAAATCTTTTATATCTTTTTTCATTATCATTATTATTAGATTGGTACTTAAATGGTAGGTACCGTACCTCCATCAATACGATATTCTGCACCGGTAAGATAATCAGCCCGTGGTGAAACCAGGAAGCCCACAAATTCCGCTATCTCCTCAGGATTAGCTGGCCTGCCCATAGGTATTCCGCCTAAGGCATCCATTACGCTTTTCTCGGCGTCAGCCACGCTACTTCTGCTGCTTTCAGCTATACGCTCCATCATCCGTATTGCAGCGGTCGTTTTTATCCATCCGGGGGAAACGGTCAACACTCTGACACCTTGGGGTGCAACCTCGTTGGATAGTCCTTTGCTGTAACTTACTAACGCTGCTTTAGCGGCAGCATAAGGTAATGTGGAGTCGTATAATGGCATTTTGGCCTGTATAGAAGCAACGTGTATGATGCAGCCCGATTTTTTACTGAGCATATAAGGCAGTAATCCCCTGTCAAGCCTTACAGATGCGAGCAGGTTAAGTTGGATGCTCTCTTCCCAATGTACATCGGTCAGTACGCTAAAACCACCTCCGGGCGTTTCAGAGCCACCCATGTTATTAACCAGTATATCTACACCGCCATATTTCTGTGCTATTGCATCAATGACTTCCTTTGTACCTTGAGCGTTGCTTAAATTAGCCTGTATGAAATGCGCGCCTTCCTGCATTGTTTCCGGATTATGGCGTGCAGTAACAATTACGGTTGCCCCAGCTAATTGAAGCCGCTGTGCTATAGCTTTACCTGCACCTTTTGTACCACCTGTAACTAATGCTATTTTACCTTCGAGTTCCTTATTAAAATTATATTCTTCCATATTTAATAGTTTTATACAAAGTTGGATGATGTATTTATCTTGCACAATAACTGAAATACGATTCCCATAGTGATAAATTTATCATCATTGAATAATTCCGCGTAATGCAGTATTTTTGTGTATGGCTTATCAAAACAAAATTCCCCTGAACTTAAATTGCGGCCTGGACCTGTTAGGCGAAGTACTTTATGGCAAATGGAAGATCCGCCTTTTATTTTTCATCCATCAGGGTCATAAAAGGACCAGCGAACTCCAGCGAAAAATTCCGGATGCTTCAAGGCGGGTACTATATATGCAACTAAGTGAATTAGAAAAACATGAACTACTCACAAAAGTGATCTATGCCGAGGTACCTTTAAAGGTTGAATATTCCCTCACGGATCTTGGAATAAGCCTAATGCCCATCATCAATGCCTTGGGGCAGTGGGGTGATGAAACCAGGAGCGCCTGCGCACTATTATTACACCTGGACCTTAGAACTTTCAATAGATAATTATTTAGTAAATGGTATAATAAGCCTGCAAGTGAAACACAATTGCAGGCTTAAATATTTAAGAATTAAAATCCAGCAGCACTTTTACTCCTTTTGTGGCATGTTTCACCGCTTCATTAATCGCACTTAATGGGTAGATAGCAGCAATTGGTACATTTAGTGTCCCTGCTTCCAACAGTGCTTCTGATTCGTGGACAGCAGCATTTAGTTTTGGCAGGTATTGGTCCAGATACATCCAGAAACCATGTACTTTCATGCGCTTAGCGATTAGGTCCGCCTGGCTTATAACCATAGGTTTTCCACTGAGTACTGCGTAAGCTACAAGGTGGCTGTCGGCACCAAGTATTTTGGCCAGTACCCCTGACGATTCGCCTCCCACCGCGTCAAGTCCTAATTTTATGTTTGCCCCACCGGTAGCAATCTTTGCTTCTTCGGCGATGTTTGGGTTTTCAACTAACACAACATCCGCTCCTGCAGCTTTAGCCACAACTATAGCGTCGTCACGTCTTACAATAGCAAGTGTTTTTAACTTGCGGGACTTGGCCACCGTGATCAGGGTATTTGCCACACTCGAATTTCCTGCGTTAAACACTACCCAGTCATTTTCTTGGAGTGTTGTAAATTCATCCAATAGCAGCACAGCGGTCGGAGGATTGATTCCAATCATCGAAGCTTGTTTGGCATCAGCTGATGTTGTCAAGGCAACAAGATTTTCAGCGGGTGCCTTTACAAACTCAGACCATGCATAGGTACCAAAGGGAATGACTACCCTGTCGCCCTTTTTTAGGTGATTTACGTTGGCGCCAATTTCCTTTATCACACCAACACCTTCACCACCTATTACCGCAGGAAGCTCAGGCTGGATAAAGTAGATGCCTTTCGCCACCATCAGGTCGCTAAAGTTTACAGGACTATATTCCATACGGATAATTACTTCTCCATTTTTTGGTGGGGTGGGGTCTGGTAATTCAACATATTTTAAAGTTTCAAGAGGATTACCAGTGGCAATTAATTGTATTGCTTTCATTAAGTAGTTTTTTATAAAATTATTACTGGTACAAATATATATACAAATAATATAAAAATAGATAGACTGGTCTATTTATTTTAATATGATTTTTTAAGTGTGCATTTTTTTAATTGTTACATTTGCATAATGAAAGAATCAGCTATAAGAAAGCGAATAATGGAAGTTGCCTCACGCCTGTTTTATAAACAAGGGTATAATTCTACGGGGATTAACCAGATTATAGAGGAAGCGGGTATCGCAAGGGGCTCGCTATATAACCATTTTCCATCGAAAAGAGACCTTCTTACAGCATATATACAGGCTATGGAAGAAAGTTCAGTTGCCGAGTGGGATGAAGTAATAGCCGGCATTAAAGACCCGAGAAAAAAAATTCTTGCGATTTATGATATATGCATCGACCGCCAAATACGTTCCGACTTTGGGGGCTGCCCATTTATAAAGGTTGGCTCAGAGATACCGTGTGAAGATGTTGGCGCTTTCGAAATGATCAACAAGCAAAAAAATGCCGATAAAAGTTACTTTGAAAAACTGATTAAGGAATTATATCTGACTAATGCTGAGTATGCCGATAAGGAATTGTTGGCAGCTACATTGTTCCTGCTTATGGAAGGTGCAATGGTGACTTCCACTATTGCAAAGGATCTACAGCCTTTAAGGAATGCACGAAAAATTGCGGAAACATTATTGTAAAATTATGTCCTCACACTTCAGTAAAATGCAAACAAAGCTACTGGACCACAGTGACCTTATTATTATCTTAAATTTTCTAGAACCGTCGAATAGCAATAGTTATCATTCGTAAATATAATCTCTGAGCTAAAGCGGCAGAATGCAAGAAACAAATTTTGGCTATTGATATGGCATCGCTTGAAAGATCAGAAAATCAAACAGTAAAAATCGCTTATTGTAAGGCAAGTTGTAGTGGAATTTATTTCGTATATCAAACTTGAGAAAGTGTTTGACAATGATATAGAATACAATTTAATTAGAAATTTCTCAATGGTCTCAAAAAGAGCCAGTGAAAATTTGAAAACACTCAATGACAGTGCAAATCAGAGTAGAGTTCGATTGTCCTTTAAACTATAAAAATAAAACCCCAGTAAATACTGATGCGCGGGCTGTCAGGGATCACAGTCGAACACTTTATGCCTGTTTTGACTCTGTTTAATGAGTTTTAAAATATACAATTATTAATTTAAAGCATTTATTATTATAATCTACTTATATTTTACATTATCAGATGGATTACTTTTTTATAGAACTCTTTGATCACTGTTAATATTCGGTCTAGTTCGTGTAAATTTAATTTGTGAGGGTTCTGTCGAACTCTAACTGATTATCCATGACTTTTACACTTAGCCTAAAATATATAGTATCTACTATTAGTCTTAAAGTTCAGATTTAAAATTTTAGAGTTTAAAAATTAGCTTATCTTTAAATAGGACAACTAAATTCCTCCAGTCACACGTAGCAACTCCAATCAAAGAGTTAAATAATTGTGGCTCTTTTTGGCGAGATAATTACACAACTTATAAAAAGATAACGCTTCACGATCTTAAAATAAATTAGATTATTTTGTTTTATATAAAAATGCACTTACATTTGTTTTCACTTTAGGGGTGTCTACAAATGTAGGCTGAGATTTTACCCTCTGAACCTGATGCAGTTCATACTGCCGTAGGGAAAAGTAAGATGACTTCGTGGTATACCATTGCGTAATACCTGTAGCCATTCCTAAAGTATATGTCTATATATACTAATTAACAGGAATGGAACTTACAATAAACAACCAGACTAAAAATTTTGCACAAAGCACACTTACAATACAGGCCCTGCTTGATATAGAGGCTCCCGCTAAGCAAAAAGGCATTGCTGTGGCCATTAACAACAGCGTTATCCCAAAAACTAATTGGGATAACTACACCCTTTCCCCAACCGATCAAATACTTATTATTTCTGCCACACAAGGCGGCTAAACTGCTATTGCTACAAACTAGAAACAATAAATACATTCTTATGGAAAATTCTGAACATCAAATATCGCGTTCGCCATTCCCAAACTCAAAAAAAATTTACGTCACCGGAGAACTGCACCCTGAAATAAAGGTAGCCATGCGCGAAATTTCACTGCATGATACCCGACTTTCCAGTGGAGGAATAGAAAAGAACCCACCAGTTACGGTGTATGACACTTCCGGCCCTTATACTGATGTTACTACCGAGATAGACATTCGCAAAGGCCTGCCCCGCATTCGTGAGCAATGGATTTTAGGCCGCAATGACGTAGAAGAATTGCATGGGATTTCATCCGATTATGGGAAACAACGGTTGAACAACGGAAAGCTGGACCACCTGCGTTTTGAATACCTGCACAAACCCATGCGCGCTAAACAGGGAGCGAATGTAACGCAGTTATATTATGCCAAGCAGGGCATTATAACCCCCGAGATGGAATACATAGCCATACGCGAAAACCAGCGCCTGGAAGAGTTTGAACAGCAAAATCCTAAACTGTGCAACCAGCATGCAGGTAATAGTTTTGGGGCTAATACCCCTAAAACTAAAATTACGCCTGAGTTTGTGCGCAGTGAAGTAGCCAGCGGACGCGCCATTATACCTAATAACATTAACCACCCCGAGAGCGAACCCATGATTGTAGGGCGTAACTTTTTGGTTAAGATTAATGCCAATATAGGCAACAGCGCGGTAACATCAAGTATTGAAGAAGAGGTAGAAAAGGCTGTGTGGGCCTGCCGCTGGGGCGCAGATACCATAATGGATCTTTCTACCGGTAAAAACATTCACGAAACCCGCGAGTGGATTATCCGAAACTCACCGGTACCTATAGGTACGGTGCCCATTTATCAGGCATTGGAAAAGGTAAAAGGCGTTGCCGAAGACCTTACCTGGGAGGTTTTTAGGGATACCCTTATAGAACAGGCTGAACAGGGCGTATCCTATTTTACCATACATGCCGGGGTGTTACTGCGCTATATTCACCTAACGGCAAATAGAGTTACAGGCATTGTGTCGCGTGGTGGCTCTATAATGGCTAAATGGTGCCTGTTCCATCATAAAGAAAACTTTTTATACACCCACTTCGAAGAGATTTGCGAAATCATGAAAGCGTATGATGTAGCATTTTCTTTAGGCGACGGCCTGCGCCCTGGCTCTATTGCCGATGCCAATGATGAAGCACAGTTTGCGGAACTGGAAACCCTGGGTCAACTTACCAAGATAGCATGGAAACATGATGTACAGGTATTTATAGAAGGCCCCGGCCACGTGCCCATGCACATGATTAAGGAAAATATGGACAAACAACTGGCGCATTGCGGCGAAGCACCTTTTTACACTTTGGGTCCGCTTACTACCGATATTGCTCCGGGTTACGACCATATAACATCGGCTATTGGGGCAGCCATGATAGGCTGGTACGGTACCGCTATGCTGTGTTATGTAACACCTAAAGAGCATCTTGGACTTCCCAACAAAAAAGACGTTAAAGACGGGGTTATTACATATAAAATTGCGGCCCATGCAGCCGACCTTGCCAAAGGTCATCCCGGAGCGCAGTACCGCGATAATGCGCTGAGTAAAGCCCGTTTCGAATTCAGGTGGGAAGACCAGTTTAACCTGGCCTTAGACCCTGATACGGCAAGGGAATTTCATGATGAAACCCTTCCGGCAGATGGTGCCAAGGTAGCGCACTTTTGCTCTATGTGCGGACCCAAATTCTGCTCCATGAAAATATCACAGGAAATTAGGGATGTTGCCGAACAAGGAATGAAAGAAAAATCGGAAGAATTTGTAGAGAGTGGCAAGGAAATTTACCTGTAAAGATGATTGTAGTTACCAGCCCAAGCCCTGTAAATAATGAAGCCGCTACTATTAACGCAATGTTTAATAATGGGCTTGAGCTACTGCACATCAGGAAACCTTATGCCACGGTAAAACAAGTAAGGCTACTGATAGAGGGTATAGATTCGCGAAATCATCAACAATTGGCATTGCATCAGTATCATGAAATAGCATCTGATTATGGTTTAAACCGGCTTCATTTTAAAGAAAGCGAACGGTTAAAACAATCTGAAAAGCAACTAAGCGCTTTGAGGCAAAATGAATTTATACTTTCCACTTCAGTGCATAGCTGGGAATCTTATTATGCACTCATACCAATGTTTAGTTATGCGTTTATCGGTCCGGTATTCAATAGTATTTCTAAACAAGGACACAATGCTATGGAACACATAGAATTATGTGGTAATAATAGTGTAAAGCAGATAGCAATTGGTGGCATATCAAAAGAAAATCTTGATTGTGAAATAGTGAAAACCTTTGATGGCGTAGCGGTATTAGGTGCAATATGGTTGTGTGAGCAACCTCTAAATGAATTTAAATTACTACAACAGAAATGGATTACAACAGGCCGGTAATTTTAAGCATTGCAGTATTTGACCCTTCGGGAGGCGCGGGAGTACTGGCAGATGTAAAAACATTTGAGCAGCACCGCTGCCTGGGCTTTGCAGTAGTTACAGCACTTACGGTGCAAACCGAAGATGCATTTTATAAAACGGTTTGGCAGCCTCTCCAAATGGTTATTGACCAATGTGAACCACTGTTTGATTACTATAAAATTGATGTGGTCAAAATTGATATTATAGAAAACCTCGATACGTTACTTAATCTCGTAAACTGGATAAAAAGCAAGAACAGCAACATAAAAATTATTTGGGATACGGTTTTGGCGGCATCTGCGGGCGGCAGTTTTATTGCATACATTGACAATGATATACTAACCCAAATTTTAAAACGGGTTTATTTAATAACACCAAACAGTATAGAAGTGTGCCTGTTAACAGGCCATAACGATGCAAAACAGTCTGCTCTTACACTTGCAGCGCAATGCAGTGTATACTTAAAAGGAGGGCATTCAGTAGAGGAAAAGGGCGTAGACTTTTTATATGAAGGTGGTAAAATAGCACCTTATTTACCTTCAGAAATCAACCTTACAAAAAAGCATGGGTCTGGTTGTATCCTATCATCAGCTATAGCGGCTAATCTCGCTCTAGGAATACATCTGGAAGAGGCATGCAGGCTGGCGAAAAACTATATAGAAAAAGTATTAAAAAGTAACGAAAACCTTTTGGCCTACCATGTACAGTAAAATACAATACATATCGCAGGGCGCAACAGCATTACAGCAATTAGAAGCCATCAAAAATGCGCTTGATGCAGGCTGTACCTGGGTGCAACTACGCTATAAAAATGCAACAGAGACTGAGGTACTGGAATTAGCTTCGAAAGTTAAAATGGTGATAGAAGAATATAATTGTACCTACATAATAAACGATTACCCCCACATTGCCAAAGAAATAGATGCTGATGGTATTCACCTGGGGTTGGATGATATGCCGGTAGAACAAGCGCGGGAAATTTTAGAATCAACCAAAATTATAGGCGGCACCGCAAATACGCTGGCACATGTTATGCAACGATACAAAGAGCAGTGCGACTACATTGGCCTTGGTCCCTACCGCTTTACAGCAACAAAAGAAAAACTGAGTCCCGTTTTAGGCTTGAAAGGTTACACCGATATAATGCAGAAACTAAAAGAACTTAATGTTCAAATGCCCGTTTACGCCATTGGCGGTATACTACAGGAGGATATACCTGCCATGCTACGCGCCGGTATTTACGGGGTAGCGCTTTCAGGGCTTATTACTAACCATCCACACAAAAAAGAACTACTAACAAACCTGAACATACTATGCAACCATTAACTATAGCAGATAAAATATTTACATCACGCCTGTTTTTAGGTACCGGTAAATTTGGATCGAACAAACTTATGGAAGAGGCCGTATTAGCATCCGGGAGCGAACTGGTTACTGTGGCGCTCAAACGCGTAGACCTGCAAACCGATACCGATGCCCTGCTTAACAGTCTGCAACACCCGCACATTAACCTGCTGCCCAATACATCGGGCGCACGCACGGCTAAAGAGGCTGTTTTTGCAGCCCAGTTAGCACGCGAAGCCTTAGAAACCAACTGGCTGAAGCTTGAAATTCACCCAGACCCAAAATATTTACTGCCCGACCCAATAGAAACCCTTAAAGCCACAGATGAGTTAGCTAAGCTGGGATTTGTGGTGCTGCCGTACATTCATGCCGACCCGGTTTTATGCAAGCGGCTTGAAGATGCTGGTACTGCGGCCGTAATGCCTTTAGGTGCACCCATAGGTAGTAACAAGGGTTTACGTACAGTTGATTTTTTAGAGATTATCATTCAGCAAAGCCGTGTGCCTGTAATTGTAGATGCCGGAATAGGCGCTCCATCTCATGCGGCACTGGCTATGGAGTTGGGAGCCAATGCGGTGCTGGTTAATACTGCTATTGCCGTTGCCGGAAACCCAGTACTCATGGCCGAAGCCTTTAAAGAAGCGGTTATTGCTGGCCGCAAAGCTTTTGAGGCTAAACTGGCAGGAACAGTTAGCACAGCAATGGCATCCAGCCCGCTCACCTCCTTTTTATTTGATAATTAACAACTGCACATGGCAACTTTTAAAGATATTTTTGATAACTATAATTGGGATGAGGTAAGCAAAAAAATATACAGCACCACAACTCAGGATGTAGAAAGTGCTTTGGCGAGTAGAAAGCGTAACCTTGATGATTTTTTGGCGTTAATATCTCCGGCGGCGCAACCCTTTTTAGAACAAATGGCACTTGCAAGCAGGGCACTTACACAAAAGCGGTTTGGCAAGACCATACAAATGTATGCGCCGATGTACCTAAGCAATGAATGCCAGAATATTTGTACCTACTGCGGTTTTAGCCTGGACAACAAATTAAAGCGAAAAACGCTTACTGATGGTGAAATACTCCAGGAATGTGAAGCCTTAAAAATTGCCGGATTCGATCATGTTTTGCTGGTAACAGGTGAGGCAAATTATACCGTAAACATTAACTACTTTTTGAATGCGGTTGGGCTTATCAAACACAAATTTGCCAATATATCGATAGAAGTACAGCCGTTAAGCACCGATGAATACAAGGCCTTACATGAAGCCGGAGTGTATTCTGTACTCGTATATCAGGAAACCTATCACAGGGAGGTCTACAAGGTCTATCACCCGAAAGGAAAAAAATCCAATTTTGATTTCAGGCTCGAAACGCCTGACAGGGTGGGCACTGCGGGCATCCATAAAATTGGACTTGGCGTATTGCTGGGGCTGGAAGACTGGCGTACTGATAGTTTCTTTAACGCATTGCACCTCGACTATCTGCAAAAGCAGTACTGGCAAAGCAAATATTCGGTTTCCTTTCCGCGATTGCGTCCGGCAGAGGGCATTATAGAACCTAATTTTGTTATGACAGATAAAGATATGGTGCAGCTTATTTGCGCTTACCGTTTATGGAACGAAGACCTGGAGATTTCTGTTTCAACCCGTGAAAATGAAAAATTCAGGGATAATATTATCTCATTGGGAACTACCAGCATGAGTGCGGGTTCTAAAACCAATCCCGGTGGCTATGTGGTAGACCCGGAGTCGTTAGAGCAGTTTGAAACCAGCGACGAGCGTTCGGCGGCAGAGATAGCAACCATTATCTCAAATGCAGGTTACGAACCGGTGTGGAAAGACTGGGATAAAATATATACTTTATGAATGCTATAGATACTTTTTTACGCTACAGCCGCCAGATGATGGTGCCTGAAATAGGTGCCGAAGGCCAGGAAAAGCTAATTAATGCGAGGGTTTTAGTAATTGGTGCCGGCGGGCTTGGCTGCCCTGTTTTGCAATACCTTTCCACTTCCGGAGTTGGTACTATTGGCATTGTAGATTTTGACACTATAGAACTGCACAACCTGCACAGACAAATTTTATATACCGATAAGGCAAAAGGTGAAAGCAAGGTATTCACTGCTCAAAAAGTGTTAATGCAACTAAACCCACATGCAACGTTTTATGTTTTTGATGAAAAGCTAACCGCTGATAATGCTGAACGTATTATATCAGATTTTGATGTAATTGTAGATGGTAGCGATAATTTTACTACACGATACCTGGTTAACGATAACTGTGTACAGCTAGCCAAGCCACTGGTGTATGGCAGCATCCTCAACTTTGAAGGTCAGATGGCGGTCTTCAACCATAATAATAGTAAAAATTTACGGGATTTGTTTCCTGAACCGCCCAACCCTAAAGATGTCCCTAATTGTAGTCTTAACGGGGTAATGGGTACATTTCCAGGAATTATCGGTACCATGATGGCACAGGAAACTCTAAAATTGATTATCGGCATACCTGTATTACATAATGAACTATTGCTTTTTAATACATTACAATGGACTTTTATAAAGTTAAGATACTAGCAATAAATAATTCCGACGTGTAATCCATATAGATAAGAGCCATAATGATATGAATAAATGTAACTGGTTGATTAATAATCTACTATTAAGGGAATGTTTGGTTCTTAATTTTCCAAACTATGCCATGAGCAATTGAAGTAGTAATTTTGTATCCATCAATCGAACACCATTAATACTATCTTTTGTGTTATTTTAATGACTAATATATATCAATATGAAAATCCTTCATGTATTAACAATAATGTAAAGAAAATGCCTTTTGCAAGTTGCAAAAGGCATTAGTGGGCTGTCAGGGATCACAGTCGAACACCTTGTTCCTATTTTGGCCTTTTTTGATAGCTTTAAAATTGCTTAGTTGCATATATATGTTTCTTAAAAAGCATTTCTATGAAAAAGGTAATTATAAGATGGAATAATACTTGAAGGTGGGTAAACCAAATTAGTATCATATTTTTTATATAAGATAACTTAAATTTGTCGATCACTATTTAAACGAACCGCACCTTAAACCGGTTTTACGCTGACCCTCATTACTTTATAAAAAATAATTAATAAATTATTTTGAATTTATAAAAATTATTAAGAAGTTCGTAGTGTCTGCTCAATACCACTTCAGAGCATGATGAAAGGACTGATAAGGCATCATGATACCTATTCCGAGTTTTAGCGGATGCGAAAACACAATTGCCAATTTATTTTTTTCTATTAATATTAGTGAAAGATACACTCGCATATTTGCTCGATTTTGTGACAATCGAATCTCTTTGAGCATTAGCGGAAATAATATGTTGCCACAACGATACAGTTATTTTAACTCGGCATGCCAAGTTTATTGGGAGATCTGCTACGCAACGTCGAAACAAAACAGAAGTCAAATATTTGTGAAAGCAAATCATGGGCGGAATTTCAAAATGTTGTTGAAAGTATAGTGGGGTTTTGTATGCGCGTCCCATACCAACTTACAACACAAATGCAACCCATATAAAAATCAATTTTTAATTTAAACAGATAACCATGATAATTATTGATGTACAAGTCAACGGCGGTGTCTTGCCAATTCCAATCAAAGTTTTTATAGATAACATTGATAATTCGGACGATTTCAGGTTTACGAGAACAACATCGTTCAACGAACACGTGGCACTTGCAAAAGGCCGCTATATGTTGACAATCTCCGGAATGAATCCTGATGAAGGCCATACTATAATGAAAATAACTGGTGATTTTTCTGAGAAACCCACACCGGCCGCCGAACAACGAGGCGACAAAAGATTTTTTTCAAAGCTTTTCTATTTCGAAATATAATGGGCAACACAATGAAAAAAATTACGCTTCTGCTGGCAGTCCTATTTGTAACTCACTTACCTGCGCAAAATTTGCTTGACGATGCAACCAGCGATGTGATAACCGTTGCTGAAAATTCAAAATCAGGAAATTATAAAGACGTATTGGCAAGTGTATTCCAACTTGCGGCGCGCAATTTTGTTGGCGAAGACAAATCATTGGAATTCAACACCACATTGTTTGCTCTGAAGTTAAAGGCCAATCCTGAAATTAATCGTGATGTGTTTTTTGTAAACGAGACTTTTTCGCGAAACCTGCAAATGAATTTCAAGGCATATTTCAATGACGAATACCGTTATATGGGTTTCACCGGTGGAATTACATATGCACTTTACAATGGCAGGGACTCCAAGATTGTAAAGATGAATGACGCGTTTGTAAATATCTTCAACCAAATCGACGCTGATTTAAATACAGCGCAACAAGCGATCGGTTCAACTATTGTGAGGGAAAATATCTCTAAAGCCGAAAGGACGATAAAGTGGGCAGCACTGTCAAATGCAAAGGAGGCTATACTAAATAACATAACAGTGACCGACTCACTTACAAACGCATATAAAAGCACGATGCTCGCAGGAACATATAACAATACACAAAATTTGGTTAACAGCGGCGGCGCTCAGGTGACCACTTTGCAAGGCGCATCTCTCTACTTAAATGAGGCCGCCGACCTTTTTTACGAAGAACTTAAAAGCGCTCCCTTACTAACATTTGCGGTTGATGGAACATCCAATGAAGACGGAAAATTCAATCGTGCTTCGGCTGCGCTTATTTATCTGCAGGGTGTAAAGAAATCCGACTTTGAAATTGATATACGAACCAAATTCAGCTATTCCGATACGTTGCAGGTCAGTATGCCGCGCAAATTATTCGAGGCGGAGGCCGGTATTAACTTCATATTAGGCCGACGTTCAGGCGCACTTAGCGTGATGAAGGATACGACCCGTAAAAGCTTTTTTGAGATTAAGTCCTATATGGAATATAAAACAGTGATCAATAACAGGCTTACGGATGAAGAAGAACATAATTTTAGTGCAAATGCCGATTTACGGCTTCGGATTGCAGAAGATCTATGGATACCGCTAACTATCAAATATGACATTGAAAATGCTAATGTATTCGGCTTTTTAAATATCTCGTACAACTTTGAATAATTGAAAGTTCCGGCAAACCGTTAATACACCCATTAAAGGCAAGCGAGGCCTGACGGTCACCCAATGCATTTATTTAATAATACTCTAAAATATGAATCTTACACCCACACTGGTCAATCCGTTTAAAAAGCAATCTTACGTCCTTGCGACTGCGCTGGTCGTGGCCGCATGTATCGGCTTTTACCTTCTTATACTTTTGCCCAGACAGACTGCCCAGACTGATGCGCGAAATATGGAGGTGTTCATTGGAATTCAAAATCAATTCAAAGGATTTATAGAAGACAAGGTAAAAAAGATTGATAATAAAAAAAATATTCATATTGATGAGAAAATTGCCAAATTGGAGAAAGGACCTCCCATTAACGATTTCGTCGTAGATACGATACGCATCACCGGGGCGGAAAAAGATTCTACGATTGAGAACCATATCTTAATTTACCGCCAAATACCATTCAGCGGAGATGACCAGATTAGAGAAGTAAATGATTCTGTAAGCATAAATTTGCGGGAGTTCATCAAAAAAATATCTTCGATGACCAGTTTTACTTCGTTCTATATTTGTGAGGTAAATGACAAAGATGGCGATGCGCTACTGGCAGTTAACACGCCTTTGCAAGACCAGGATTCCATTCGGAAATACCTCCGCCATCCTTGGCCGTCCAAAGCTGGAATAACTTCCAATAGGTACTACGGAAACCAAATAACTGTGGGCAAACTAAAATTATTTATGGCAGCCGGTCTGGCTGAGAATCAATTTCAATCTGCTGCGCGATCAGTTAGTCCGCCATTATTGATTTTCGCCTTGTTGGTTATTATTCTGTTATTTCTTAGTATAAGCTTTGTAAAGCCGGTACTCAGCAGCCGCGACGAACGGGTAGAACAGCGGGATCTCGTAAAAGTCGTTTTCGCTGTGGGAGCACTGTGCGCCGTACTCATGGTCTTCGGAATGGTTTCCGGCTGGAACAATGCTATCAAACATAGTAACCACAGCGATTTAAAGCACCTTGCTAAAACCGTCGAGGAGCAATTCCTGATGCAATTTGATGAGTATAAATTGGCGAGTCAAAAGGTATATACCGTTGGTATGCAAGGAAACCCTTTTAAAAAATTTAGTTTGGACCTGGTTGGTAGCGATACAACAGATGCATTTGAACTTGCAGATATGTCCGAAGAGTACGGAAAATACCTTCACAATTACTTTCTCATCGACAAAGACGGAATCGTTACAATGGATATTAACAAAGAAATGCCAGGATTGAGAAGAAAATACTCTGACAGGGACTATTTCAAATTGATTAAAAATGATTCACTAAAGGAGACTAATCAAGCTGTCCTGCGGTCCGTGTTGTCTCGTGAAAATAACCTGTATCAATGGATCTATGTTGAACGGGATCCGGAGGCGGGCGGATTTATAAGAGGATTTGCGTTTCAAGATATAGTAACCAACGTTATAAATATTCCCCCAGACACCGATTATATGTTGGTTGATGGTGGCGGGAACGTGCTATTGCAAAGCGATCCAGGCCAAAATATCAATCAAAACTTATTGCGTGGTGCCGGCAATCAGGCTGACCTTCAAAACCTGCTATCCGGCCGATATTCGGGCCAATTTTATATGGATTATCAGGGAACCAATTATCAGGTTTATGGTACAAGGCTAGGGGTAAAATCCGAAATACCTATTTATATCGTCGCCACCCGTGAGCAAACTTTCAACAGTAACCTTGCTCTATTTACCTTTTGTAATGGTGTTATAATAGCCCTGCTGTATGGCATTTTTCTGCTTGGTCTCACCTTCTTATATTCGGTACTCTTGACGACAGGCCGTCTTAAAGTGCTTTCCAAAGCTCACTTTCATTATTTGTTTCCTGACGGAAGCAAATCGGGTGAATACCGAAAGCTTACCTGGTACAACTGTGTCTCGGCTTTGATCGTCATCGGATCACTGTTGTTCATGAACGCCCCTGCGGCGCTCGTGGTATCGGTAATTACAGGATGCTGTGCGGCCCTTCTGAACTTCCTTGTGTTAAAGACGAAATGGGGTTCTCAACATCATTTGCGGTTGGCTTTTGCTTTAGCAGGCCTAGCAATACTCTGTTTCGTGCTAATTTATAATGAAGCAAAATTGTATTCGGTAATGCTATTGTTTTCGGTGCAAGCTGTTATTGTGCTTGTTGTTCGCCATATTCAAGACAAGCTTCAAAAGAGAACTTGTAAAGAGGTCGAGAATGCGGCACAGAATGATGAACCAGCGACGGCGAGCGTTAAAAAGGCACAGATCGTGAACCGACCGGCGTATATAAAATTTATGACGATGATGCTCAGTAATCATTTTATTTTGTTTCCATTCATATTGGTTTGCTCTATCTATGTCAGCGAACTCAACGATTATTCGACATGGCATTGCTCTGCCGCAGCAGATTCCGAAAGAGAGTGTTTTATCAGCTCGTATGGATGCAACTGCGAAGCAGAAGAGACAAACTACAGCTTTCGATATGAAACCCTGGCGAGGAGTGCCGACATCGGATTGTTTAACCGGCCGGGCACATTGGAACTGTCTAAATTTTCATTCGAAAAGTTAAAAAAGGGCGCTTATATCACTGTTCATCATTTCTTTATAAGAGCGAACTTACTTTTATTTATAGTAGGAACCGCTTTTCTGATCGTGCTGATTTACATTTTGACCAACTTTTACAGCGGCAGGTTCTTCTTTTACGAATTGATGGTCGCGATGCAAAAAGGGTACTTCCCGGCGGCAGGGGAGAATAAATTAGAAAGCCGTCTTTATACTACCAGTAAATCGGATGATGATCCTGAACTGATTATTGATCTGCCTAATAACTACCCCCATGCAGAAAAGCGGAAAAGCAGGGTTGACCTGGGCGCGACCGTGATGGCGATGGAAGAAAATATGTTGCAACCAACTATCATCTCGGGATTTGTACAAAGTGTGAACCTGCAGCAACTTGAAGTTGTATATGAGAAGGATTGGAATGATGTCCCTGACCATTTGCGTTTTGTGCTTTTTGATTTTGCACGTGACAACTTCATCAATTATAAAAATAAAGGCGCTCTGATGCGTTTAATGGACCTGCAGTACATCGTCCAGGATCAGGTTACAGGCCTATTAATGCTACGAAATCCTAACTTTCAGAAATACCTTCTTACCAAAGTTAAAAACGATAAAAAGTTTATTGCCGATTTCAATCTGGAGGGTACAGGTGGCTTTTACAGCAAACTGCGGTTGCCGATTATCATTATCGCGGTCAGCCTACTCTTGCTGATGTTGTACTTAAATAAAGACAATTATGACAGGCTGCTGGTGTTTAGCGGAGGAATTACAGGGGCACTGGCACTTGTGAATCAGCTGCTCGCGCTGCAGAAAAAAGCATAAGCATGTAGTTCATCTGCCTCGAGGAAAAAAGGTTTGCGGACAGCACAGTGAGGATAAGAAAGATATGTGAACAGGGATTACACAGGGAACAGTTATGATAAAAATATAAGAACCAAAAATAGTTACGATTTGTCACTACCAATACATAATTACAAACTTCTAACTTAATTTTTATGAGCAACATTATCCCGGCGGCACGCCCCCGCCTTTCATCAACCGATCTACGGAATCTGTCTCGAAAGGCAGGCCACGACCGACAAAAACATCCACTGCTGATTGTTGGTATCCGCGGGTATTATCGCGACACGATGGGCGCACACGGAGTAAACGATCGCGGGATCTATGACGATGCGATCTTTATCGATTCTCCAAATGGTACTGTTGCTTTCAACGGCAACACCGATCCGAGTGGGTATCGAAAAGGCTACGGCACAAAAGCAGGCCAAAAAGGAATGGCCACGTTGAAGCCGGGGCTGTGGGCTTGCCACCGTTTTGGCAAACATAAAAGCTACCCAGCGTTGATACAGACCGGTGGTGAGCTGACCGTCCTGCGCGACGGTACGCCCGATTATGAGGATACCGGCTACTTTGGGATCAATATACACCGGGGCGGGCGGAACACCACCTCTAGTGAAGGCTGCCAAACCGTGCACCCAGACCAGTGGCCTGCGTTTATCAGCATGGCCACATCGGAGGCAAAAAGGCTTTTTGGCGCGGCTTTCACAGAAATAAATATTCCGTACCTTTTAATTGATCTAAAAACTAGCTGATATGGCAACTGATTCAACAAATACGTTTCATGCAGGAATTTGCATGGCGGGGGCAGTTTCTGCCGGAGCCTATACTGCCGGAGTAATGGACTATCTGATGGAGGTACTCGAACATTGGGAGCGCGCCAAAAGATTGCAGGAGGAAGGAAAACTTAGCAATGTCCCAAAACATAATTTCGTTATTGAAGTATTGGGCGGTGCCTCTGCAGGTGGGATGACCGCTGCGATCACTGCCGCCGCAGTCCAACAGGATTTCAAGCCGGTACATTTCGAAGATCAGGATAAGCCCATCATTACTACAGCTAACCTGCTCTATAATTCTTGGGTGAACCTAAAGGAAACCGGGGAAGGGAGAAAGGGCGATAGTGAAAAGGACATGATGGATTATATGCTTTCGACAGATGATATTGAAAAAGACGCCGACAGGAATTCTAGCCGCGAAGTAAGGGCGGGGTTCAATTCGGCATTTATTGAAGAACTTGCTTCGGCTGCGCTCGACAACAAGGTTCCGCAGCCTTACGGACGGCCTTACATTGCACTTGATATTGATGTTTTTACAACGATCACAAACCTGCGCGGATTCCTGTACAAGGTAATATTTCAAACCTCGTCTGGCAACCGTGAGCACCGGATGAAAATGCATCGGGATTATGCGTTTTTTAAATTAACCGATAAAGACCCGACAGAACCCGCTCAAGATCCGGTCGACCCAGCCGATGCAACTACATCGGCCGAGCTTACCCATAACGGACGCATTCCGGTTAATTTTAGGACAGGATTAAACGTGAACGTTTTGAAACAGGCCGCGATGGCTACCGGGGCATTCCCTGTCGGACTCGAGAGCCGTGACCTCACGCGCCGCCGCGACTATATAGAGCTTAATAAATACCTGAACCTTATGCTTGCTGGGCAGGATCCGGTCGGTGTCAAATATGAGCTACTGCCTCAAGGAGATTTTCTTTCGCTAAATGTCGATGGGGGGGTGATTAACAATGAGCCGTACGAACTAACGCAGCAACTTTTGGACGATAGGAGGGAGTCCAATGAAAATAGTAAACCCAAAACCTCGGCGGCGGAATTTGATTCTGTTGTGATGATGATCGACCCGTTCCCGAATGATGAAGAGGTGGAACGCGGCGAGTTTGTGTCACGCAAGGCATGGAAAAATGTGCTTCCTGCAATTCTTTCAGCGATGCGCGGGCAATTGATGATGAAGGACGAGCAGATTCGACGCGCGTACTTAAATGACGACTATACTCGGTTCCTGATTATGCCGGTGCGTGAAAACGAAAAATTTACGATTGCATGTGGTTCGTTAGGTGGTTTCGGCGGATTCTTTTCAAAAGATTTCAGGAAGCATGATTTTTTCCTTGGGCGGCGAAATTGCCAGCGGTTTCTTGAAAAGCACTTTACCGTACCCGAGGATGCCGGCAACCCAATTCTTTCTTTTGGCTATAGCAATTCGACATACGGCAGGGTAACGGAGATTAAATCGGTGCCGAATTCGTCAGGCGTAACCAAGTACTATTTACCCATTATACCTGACATGCGCGTAATTGCAAACAGTGACGGCACTTTTAAAATTGAACGGCCTGCCGAAGAGCGCATGTACCCATGGCCCAGTATAAAGCTCAGCTATATTCTTGGCCTCGAAGACAAGTTCAAGAAACGGATCCGCTGTGTGCTCGACAACATCACCAATGCTGCCCCACTGCCCGACGGACACGCACCCGAGAGAAGCCCTATACTGCAGCGAATCCGAAGCAAAAACTGGTTTCAACGGCAAACGGGTAAAGTTGGCAGCCTTTTGGGAGACCTATACCTTTCACTCGGAAAAAAATTCGGTAAAGGAATGGCTGCCGACTTTTTTATCGACGCCATCATCACCGATATGGAAAAGCGAGATCTCATTGACGATGACTTGAAACGGTAGTCGTCGTTGTGGAGTACAGTTTTTGAAATGGAGGGATTCGAGACGTTCCCTCCTTAACGTGAGTTTTGTATTCTTTAGCAGTTGCGACTACGTCAATTCTGTTAAAAGTTAATTTATAAGGCGTATATTAAGCATTCGCTTTTAACATGCCAATATAACCGGTAAATTTCGCTCTTAAATTTTGCATGTCTTCGCTAGCTTTTTTGTCAAGAACCCGGCTTCTATTCCCTTGAAGATACTACTGATCAGGGTATAGCTATGGCACAGAATGCAATACCCGCTGTGAATTATGAATCCCAAACCCTTGTCAATGGCGCAACGGTAAAACTAAGGCTGACATATGATGTTTACATTAACGGCCGGCTAATCCCAAAGGATAATTTTCCTTTTGGTACTGCCTCGCTCAAAGTTGAAAGGCTGTCTGTTTCGATGAACAGCCTGAGGTATAATAATTCACTTTTCCCTGTAGATCTTTCAGTGTACGATATGGATGGGCTTGAGGGGATATACATTCCCGGTGCTATTTCCCCGTGATGTAGCCAAAGCTTCTGCTGACCGCTCAGTACAATCAATGGGTGTTATGACCATGAGTGATTTGTGGGAAGCCCAGGCGGCAGGGGCCGGTATCGAAGCATCATAAAGCCTGTTCAGTAAAAAAGTAAAACTGGTTAAGGTAACTGTTAAGGCAGGGTATCAGGTTTTGCTTAAAGACAGCAAACAAAAGCAGACGAATCAATTAACTGATAACCTAAATTTTAAACTCATGAAAAAGATTATTATAACGGTGCTGGGATTATTATCCCTGTTTGTGGGAAGTGTTTCAGCACAACAGTCGAACACATCATTATCGGCCATTGAGCCGGATATCCTGACTGTTGCTTATGGAAAAACGACCAATATTGTTTTTCCTTACGCTAGCATTGTTAAGCTATGCATTATTAAATACTATTCTCCAATGTAAACGCTCTTTAAAATAACATATTTAAAAAAGCTGTATCTTTGATAGTGAATATAAAACGTTCTTTAAGTGAGTTGTTACTGCATAGAGCATGTGGCAAATTCATGGCATATTATGGTGTTACAAGAAAGAGGTCAGGGTTGGTACGGGTTACCTGTCAAGGTTCGAATCCCTTCTCCTCCAAATATTTGATGATTAACTTTGAACTTGTGGCACAAGCGTGGCATATTTAATTAGGAGATAAGTAGCAGTTATTGTGCGGGTTTGACAGTGAGGTTAAATTCTTCTGGCACGTTAAGCAGCTTACAGACGGTATGCCAACAGAAGGATTGAATCGATGATCTATGGGTTATGTTATTAGTGCATCTAACTATTCGATAGTTTTATAATCCGGAAAAGAAAGCCTTCTTTTTTTGATGAACCATTTTGATATAATTATGCACCTGTGCTTATATGCTTCCTGTTATGGTTTACTGCATATCGCTGCAAATTTTTTAAACCCGGTATTTAGTGCGTGTCCCATGTAATGATGAGGGATGTTAAACTTTTGCATAGTTTACGACAAAATTGCGACACATTGTCATTAATATTAAAGGCTGATATCTCGCATTAGTGATCGCATTAGTTTAAATGTTCGGATTATATATATAAATAACTTATGTCGATTACATTCATTTAAGCACCTAATAATTCATATCAGTCAACTTCCAAACTACACATGTACCCACTATAATTACGGATTTTCCGCATTTAACATTATTTTAACATTTTAACATAAAAGAATGTTAAGATAAAATCGCGTAGTTTGCTCCTTATTTATTTTGATTGAAATACTTAACGTTGTAACCTGCGAGCGTATGAACACTAAACTTACTTTCTCTGTTTT
>Ga0265780_10000835_pt1 | contig 45753 bp, 47 predicted proteins | sample P1T30metagenome_FD_192432 | JGI IMG/M metagenome (GOLD analysis project Ga0265780, IMG submission 192432) | Plant litter microbial communities from East Loma Ridge, Irvine, California - P1 T30 | ecosystem: Environmental > Terrestrial > Plant litter > Unclassified | place: USA: California... | reverse complement strand
AATCGCGACCTACAAGGGCGCTGTAGGTAAAAGAAGTTCCAGTGGGTATGTGTGTGGCAGTTTTGCCCTGGGTAATGATAACTTCATTAAAGGCGCGGTATAACAGCATGTTATCCAGGCTTTGTATATCCCAGATGTTCTCTATGTTACGGCCCTCAAGCTGAAGGTCGGCCACAATGGGTGTATAACTATACCGCCCGCTTTTATCTTTGGTAATAGTGCCGGCCTCGTTATAGCCACCGGCGTATATCTTTCCGTTTTTTCCTGCGGCAAGGCTGCGAACCGATGAATTGTTGGGCAGTATTACCTTTTGCCAGTGTTCGCCATCAAAAATCACTACCCCATCATTATTGCCAAAAAACAGCGTGCCCGATGCATCTTCGCAGGCAGTCCAAAACTGGGTATCGGCGTTAAAATCGGCACGGGTATACTGGCGTATCTTTACATTATTACTCTGTGCCAATACTGTAAGGTTAAAAAATAGTGCCGATAAGAATATAAAAATGGTTTTGCTCATATATCATAAGGGCTTTTGCTTCGCCCGAAAACGATGTAAAATTAGCAGATTTTAGTGTACTTTTTACTGTAAATTTATAAAAAAGTGTATAAAAATAGTTGTTATACTTTTTTGTTATTCAATATCTTATAAAAAAGAGGTAATATTTTGAGTAGGGGTGTTGAGTATTGGCGTAAACAAAGTGTACTGTTATTTTTTAAAGCGAAATTATATAAGAGTAATTTGGCATTGCTAAAAACCCCCCAAGTAGGGTTGTAGCAGCACAGTTATAAAACTATATTATTTACATGCACACACGCACTATTACAAAAAGCTTTGGCCTGGCTGTTGCCCTAACGGGTATAGCACTACTATCAGGTTGCAGCTCAGCTTCAAAAAAAACCACAGGCGCACAGCTTTGGGTTACCATGCCAGACAAAACGTTACTGCTACAGGAGCAGCCCTTTTCCAATAATCCATCCACCGCCAATGTTAAGTTAAACATTGACACCGCCAAAACCTACCAGATAATGGATGGTTTTGGCTTTACGCTAACCGGGGGCAGCGCGCTGCACATCAGCAAAATGTCTGCCCCGGCACGCGCTAAACTTTTACAGGAAATTTTCGGTACCGGAATGAACGACATCGGCAGCAGCTACATCCGCATCAGCGTGGGAGCGAGTGACCTTGATGAGAAAGTATTCTCATACAATGACCTTGCCGAAGGGGAAACCGACCTGAACCTTACAAAATTTGATTTAGGCTACGATAAAAAATACCTCATCCCGGTTTTAAAGCAGGTACTGGCCATTAACCCCGATATAAAGATATTGGGTTCGCCGTGGTCGCCACCCGTATGGATGAAAACCAACGGAGACAGCCGTGGTGGCAGCCTTAAGCCCGAATATTACGGGGTGTATGCCAATTACTTGGTAAAGTACATTCAGGAAATGAAAAAGAACGGTATTACTATAGATGCACTAACAGTTCAGAATGAGCCGCTGCATCCTGGTAACACGCCAAGCCTTTTGATGTTAGCCGCTGACCAGAAAATTTTTGTACGCGACCATTTAGGTCCGGCGTTTCAGAAGAACGGCATCAAAACCAAAATTATAATTTACGATCATAATGCCGATAAGCCCGAGTACCCAATCTCAATTTTAGATGATCCTGAGGCAGCTAAATACATTGATGGGTCGGCGTTTCACCTGTATGGTGGTACCATAGATGCCATTAGTAAAGTACACGAGGCACACCCAACTAAAAACCTTTATTTTACAGAGCAGTGGGTTGGCGCACCGGGAAACTTTAAAAAAGAGCTCGATTGGCATATAGAGAACCTTATTATCGGCGCGCCCCGCAACTGGTGTAAGACTGTTTTAGAATGGAACCTTGCCGCCGATGAAAACCAGGACCCGCATACTGATAGGGGTGGCTGCGACCGTTGCCTTGGCGCGGTTACCATTACAGGCGACAACGTTACGCGCGAACCAGCCTATTATATTATTGCCCACGCCTCTAAATTTGTAAGGCCGGGATCGGTACGTGTAGAGAGCAATCTGCCGGAAGGCCTGCCTAATGTGGCCTATACTACGCCAAACGGCAATGTGGTGGCTATCATTCAAAATACTTCTAAAGAAGAAAAAACGGTAGATGTAGCTGCAGGCAGCAAAACAAAAACAATTACTTTAAAAGCGGGTGCCGTGGCAACCCTTGTACTATAAAAAATGAAGATACGTTTTAAAAATTTAGCACTTACAACCCTGCTTATGGCAGGTGCGCTGGCCAATGCCCAGCAAAAGCAACAGGACATCGACAAAAAAGTGGAAGCCCTTATTGCAAAAATGACCCTTGAAGAAAAAGTTGGCCAGATGGCACAAATAACACTGGATGTTATCGGCAAAGGCGAAAACCGCTTTAGCAGTACATATCCGCTTGCGCTGGACCCTGCTGAAATGAAAAAGGTGTTTGGCAAGTACCATATTGGGTCGGTATTAAATACGGCCAGCGGCCATGCGCTAACGCCTCAAAAATGGTATGAGGTAATAAGCGAGATCCAAAAAACATCGCTTAAAGAAGATACCAATAAAATACCCGTACTATACGGTGTGGATGAAATTCATGGTGCCACGTATACTGATGGCGCTACCATGTTTCCGCAGCAAATTGCGCAGGCAGCAGCACGCAACCCGCTTTTAACCGAGCGTGGCGCAGCGATTACGGCTTACGAAACCCGCGCCAGCAATATTCCGTGGAACTTTTCTCCAGTGTTAGACCTTGGCGGCGACCCACGCTTTAGCCGTATGTGGGAGAGCTTTGGCGAAGACCCATACCTGTGCTCTGTGCTTGGCGTTGCCATGATAGACGGTTACGAGGGTAAAGACAACAATGTAGGCAACCCTGAAAAGGTTGCCAGCAGCCTGAAACACTTTTTGGGCTACCATGCCACAGTATCGGGTAAAGACCGTACACCGGCCTACATAAGCGAAGAAGCGTTGCGCGAATACCACCTGCCATCGTTTAAAGCAGCGGTAGATGCAGGCGCACATACAATAATGGTTAATTCGGGCATTATCAACGGGGTTCCGGTGCATGCTAATTATAACATCCTTACCAAACTTTTAAAAGAAGAACTGGGCTTTAAAGGCCTTATTGTCACCGACTGGGCAGATATTGAAAACCTGCACAGGCGCGACAGGATTGCCGCTTCGCCTAAAGAGGCCATTATGCTGGGCATTAATGCCGGTATAGATATGAGCATGATACCTTACCAGTACGAGGTTTTTTGTGATAATTTAATACAACTGGTTAAGGAAGGCAAGGTAAAGCAGGATAGGATAGACGATGCCGTTCGCAGGATACTCAAAGTAAAGTATGCACTGAACCTTTTTGATAAACCGAATACCAACCCTAAAGATTACCCTAAATTTGCGAGCAAGGAGCACGAAAAAGCATCGTATGATATGGCTGCCGAGGCGATAACGCTGCTTAAGAACGAGGGGAATGTGCTTCCGCTTAAAAAGACTACCAGGGTTTTAATTACAGGCCCTAACGCCAACAGCATGCGTACCCTTAACGGTGCGTGGACGTACAGCTGGCAGGGCGACCGTACTGAGTTGCATGCCCAAAAATACAACACTATTGTTGAGGCGGTTACTAACGAGGTGGGCAAGGCTAATGTTACCTATATTCCGGGGGTGAGCTATAAAGAAGGCGGCCATTATTATGATGAGATTGCCGACAAGATGGACGAAGCTGTTGCTGCCGCTAAAAACGCCGATGTTATTTTACTTTGCCTTGGCGAGAACAGTTATACCGAGAAACCGGGTGACATGAACGACCTGTACATGAGCGACCTGCAAACCGAGCTTGCCCAAAAAATTACGGCTACCGGCAAAACGGTTATACTAATATTAAACGAAGGCCGCCCAAGGCTGATTAGCAAATTTGAGCCTAACGTTAAGGCGGTGGTGCAAAGCTACCTGCCGGGCAACTTTGGCGGCGATGCCATTGCCGATGTTTTGTTTGGCGATGTTAACCCAAGTGGTAAACTGCCATACACCTACCCACGTTACCCTAATGCTACCATTGGCTACATTCACAAACCAAGTGAGGAGCAAAAAAAGGCTGAGGGTGTGTACAACTATGAGGCTGATTATAATCCACAATACCCGTTTGGGCATGGGTTAAGCTATACTACCTTTAGCTATAAAGATTTAAAGATTAATAAGGCGACCCTTAAAAAAGGCGAGAACCTGCAGGTTACTGTAGTGGTTACTAACACGGGCAAAGTGGCCGGTAAAGAGGTAGTGCATTTATTTACTACTGACCTGTATGCTACCAGCGTTACCCCCGATGTTAAGCGCCTGCGCCGTTTTGAAAAAATAGACCTTAATCCGGGCGAAAGCAAAACCGTAACGTTTGAGCTTAACCCTAAAGACCTTACTTACGTAGGCCGCGATGGCAAAGACGTACTTGAGGCAGGCGACTTTGAGATCTCTGTAGAGAAATTAAAAGCCACTTTTACATTATCTGAATAATTTTTGTTCGTAACATAAATTAGAGTTTAGGTTAGTACTCTAAGGCCCCGTAGTTGTTTGCGGGGCTTTTTTTGTGCGGGTATTGAATGTGTTTCGTTTTGTGGAGGTGCCGATACAACACGTTAATATTTGGTTTTAGCCGAATATAGAGTAGTGCGCTACTCGTTGTCATGCTAAGGCACGAACCATCTCAATGGTTAGATAGAGATCCTTCCTTCGTCAGATGAGGGTTATAAATTGCACTGGGCACGAGCAAGATGCTCGCGCCAGCGAGGTATATCGACCAACAGAACCAATATATTTTGCCCTTTACTGAAATAAAATATCTATAATTTCTTTTTGTTTGTTGTTTGTTGCATAGGATGGCTTACAAAGTTCGCAAAGATTTTTATCACATAATAAGGATTTATTTCTAGAACTAGAGTAAATTCTGGGTTTGTTGCTCGCTGGCTGAAAAAAGAGAGCGTGCCGAAAATATGGGTAAGCTCTAGCATCTAATGAGCATATCAGTTTACATTTAGAAACTTTTAGCAAAGCTATCAGGTGTTGGTCATCAAAGTTCGGATGATTAATTTGTTCTGACACCACTGCTTCCTGATTGTCCACTAAACCATTAGATATGTAAACCGCTTTTCCGATTTTTCTTAGTTCGGTAAATAAAACAGCATATTTTGAAACTTCTTTGAGATATTTAGTGCCACCGTATATAATTTTACCCTTGCCTCGAAATATCCACTCATGTAATTCCTTAAAATTAGCATGATTCTGCGTAGTTTTATCTATTACAGTACTTATAACGTTTGTGTCTATGATTATACACATAATTATACAGATAAAAGTTCCAATTGTTCTCTAATAAAAAATTCTCTAAATTCATCTGGATGTTCGCTTCCTACATTGCCATCGTTATAAATTGGTAGACATTTTAAGGTGTTTTTTCCATCTTTTTTTAGAAAAAAAACAATTTGGCTTTCGAGATTACCTAACTTTTCTTTATCATCTATTTTGTTCAATTTTATTCTATATCTATCGATAGTGAAATCACTATGGGTTTCAATTATAAAATTTTTCTTTTCTTTTAGAGTAGACATTAAAATCAAATCACCAAAGGCAGCTTGTCCTCTTGGATGCAGATGTATTTCTGGCTGTTGAATTGCGAACCAAGCTTTATTCGGTCTAGCGATGATTTCGACAAGTAATGGAAGTACCTGTGATACTCCGTAGCCCACATTAGTAATTTTTAAGTTTTGATTATTTAACGTCACCTCTAATTCGAAAGGTGATGTTTGATCTTTACCCAAAGGGTTAATTGATATATTATCAAATAGCCCGCTATCCTTACCGAATTTTTGTAAAATGTGCTTTACTTTATTTTGTTTATCTTCGTTTAGTAACTTTTTTAGGAGATATGGGACATGTGTTCCATCAGGGTTAAATGTTAATTTATGGCTGTCATAAGTCCTTTTAGGTTCAATTCTTATTGGAGCTATCCAAGTCATTTCTTGAAGGAAGCTAGGTATTTCAAAGTTGACTCTAGATTTTATCTTACCGTCTCGTTTTAAGTTAGAAACAATATTTTGCACGTGGAAAACCAACGGCGATCGAGACATGAAATTATCCTCTAAGTTTTTGTGAAATTTTGACGTTAAATTATTTTTTTCAGCCCAAGATCTAAAAAATTTTATTTTTTCTATTTTACTTGATTTGTCGGTATCAATCAAGCCATATCTATATTTTAGCAGTTCCCCTTCTACAATTACCTGAATATTTACATCATTAATTATCATCGATAACTCATTAACGACGGGAATTCCTTCTTTATCAATAAATTTGAATTTAACCGCAGTAATACCCTCGTATTTTTCTTTGTTGTCAACTAATATTCCTACTTCAAAATATTTTTTTTTGGCACTTACACTAGCGATTTCCGAATAGTAACCGAGATCAGCTTCGTCCGAGGAAAAGAGCTGAGAGAACCAAAACTTTTGATCGGATAAAATTTTTATAAGCTTTAAAATTGAAGTTTTACCAGAGCTATTTTCGCCAACGAAAAAGTTTACATTTGCTAAAGGCAAAAATGTTTTTTCAAAGCCTCGGAAATTATTAAAGTATATTACAGGCATTTTATTTTTTTATCAAACATAATAAATACATTTTATTTTTTAGTCGGGTATTTGGATTTTCTTTTTATTTGCAAATGAATAAAAAAAACGCCCCAACCGGGGCGTTTCATATATATTACATCTTCATTAACCAGTTTCGTACCGAAACCTCTTCGTTGATGATGCCTCTGAGGTCGGCTATGGCAACGCGGTCTTGTTTCATGGTATCGCGGTGGCGGATGGTTACGGTTTGATCTTCTAACGTTTGGTGGTCTACTGTGATGCAGAAAGGTGTACCCAGGGCATCCTGACGGCGATAACGGCGGCCTACGGCATCCTTCTCGTCATACGCCACGTTAAAGTCCCATTTAAGGTCTTCTATAATTTGGCGGGCAACATCGGGCAGTCCGTCTTTTTTAACCAGCGGCAGTACGGCAGCCTTGGTAGGGGCAAGCACGCTTGGCAGGCTAAGAACGGTACGTGTAGAACCATCCTCTAACGTTTCTTCTTTTAACGATGTTGCAAAAACCGAAAGGAACATCCTGTCTAAACCAACCGACGTTTCTACAACATACGGGGTGTAGTTGGCATTTTCCTCGGTATCAAAATACTGTAGTTTTTTACCGGAGTGCTGCTCGTGTGCTTTAAGGTCGAAATCGGTACGGGAGTGGATACCTTCCAGCTCTTTAAAGCCAAACGGGAAGTTAAATTCAATATCGGCCGCAGCATTGGCATAGTGCGCCAGCTTTTCATGATCGTGGAAACGGTAATTTTCCCTGCCCAAGCCTAACGACAGGTGCCATTTAAGTCGGGTCTCTTTCCAGTACTCATAGTATTTCATCTCTTCGCCCGGCTTTACAAAAAATTGCATCTCCATTTGTTCAAACTCCCTCATACGGAAGATAAACTGGCGTGCAACGATCTCATTCCTAAAAGCCTTACCGGTTTGCGCAATACCAAACGGTATCTTCATACGGCCGGTTTTTTGCACATTTAAAAAGTTTACAAAAATTCCCTGGGCTGTTTCCGGGCGCAGGTACAAATCCATTGCATTGGCAGCCTCGGCACCTAATTTAGTACCAAACATAAGGTTAAACTGGCGTACTTCGGTCCAGTTTTTAGAGCCGGTATCCGGGTCGGCTATCTCCAGCTCCTCAATAAGGGCTTTAACATCGGCAAGGTTCTCGGTTTCAAGGGAGCGTGCCATACGCTGTAAAATGGCATCTTTCCTTTCAAGATACTCTTTAGTACGCGCGTTAGTGGTTATAAACTCCTGCTCGTTAAAGGCATCGCCAAAACGGGCACGTGCTTTTTCTATCTCTTTTTGGGCTTTTTGGTTTAGCTTTTCGGCATAATCCTCTATAAGCACATCGGCCCTAAAGCGTTTTTTGCTGTCTTTATTATCTATTAACGGGTCGTTAAAGGCATCAACGTGGCCGCTGGCCTTCCAGGTGGTAGGGTGCATAAAAATTGCGGCATCTATGCCCACAATGTTTTCGTGCATTTGCACCATGCTTTTCCACCAGTACTCGCGGATGTTCTTTTTTAACTCGGCGCCGTTTTGTCCGTAGTCGTATACTGCACTTAACCCATCGTAAATTTCACTGCTCTGAAAAATATATCCATACTCCTTAGCATGCGAAATAACATTCTTAAATTGATCGTCTTGTTTTGCCATGCTGCAAAAATAGGAAAAGAGATTATTTAATTGAAAGATTGAAGATTGAAAGATTTAAAAAATTGTAGTGGTTTATTACCAAAATTTATCTGTTAGATAAAAAACTGTATCTATAAAATATAAGACATCGTTTCGTGTCAACACATTTTCGTCATGCAGATCTTCTAATATGACACCGAGGTCTTGATTTTGATAGTCGTTATTTCTAATATTTTTAAAACCATTTGATATTAGAAACAGTTTAACTTCATCTAAGTCGGTATTTTTTGTAACAACAACATAAGATTGCTCCACTACAGCATATAGAGTATCGTTCTCTTTTGTAAAGCCCTTTAGATTATATGCAGTATCAAAAAAGAAAAAGTTATGTAAAAGTAAATTATAAAAGTAATCCCGCCATGAAGAATAATATATGGCATCATTTAGTTTGATAACATGGTCCGTACCCTGTAAGTAAACCTTTTGTTCAGCTCCCTCACTTACATATTGCGAAAAATCAATATTAGGCAGCCAAAGGTTATTTTGAGATATATAATCTTCTAACCTCTTTGTTTCTTGTTCTTTGAGCTGCTTTGTGTTTTCAGTTTTCTGGCTTGCTGGCGCGCCATCGTTAAGGTAACTGGCGATTGACTGGATAACTGTTCCAAACCTAACTGTGCCCTCTCCTGAAATGATATTGTGTAATTCATTTTTTAGCTGATTTTGCATTTACAAATATAAACAAATCCTCTTGTTTTGCCGTGCTGCAGAAATAGCAAAAGATTATTTAATTGAAAGATTTAAAATTTTAACCGAAAAATTGTCGAGGGGAAGTTGTGATTTAAAAAAGTCACTTCTTAAAAATTGCCCGCACGAGATTTTAAATTTAACGATATAAAATTTCGCTTCAACAACCCGGATCGCTGGCCTGAATTTCTCAATTTTAAATCCTTCAATCTTTAAATGCTCAAAAAAGCCAATCTCAAAGTCCGAAAGTGAAATATTAAGCACTTTTTGATAAGAAATTGTAAGAATTTACTGTGTTGCGATTTTGTCTTGAAAACGTATATTTGGCTAACCATTTTTATATGCTTAAAAGCCTTGTCGATTTAATTTTTACGCCCTTATGCCCCGGCTGCGAAAATCCGCTACCGGATAGTGCGGCTATTATCTGTACGGCCTGCCGGCACGATATGCCGTTTACCCAACACTATTTAAATACTGATAATGAGGTGTCTAAAAAGTTCTATGGCCGCTTAAAGCTACAACACAGCAGTGCATTGCTGTATTTTCATAAGGAAGGCATTGTTCAAAACCTCATCCATAACCTTAAGTACCGCCGTCAGCAGCAGGTAGGTAAGCTATTAGGTACGTGGTACGCCCAAAACTTAAAACAAGTAGCTGAACTACATGATGTTACATATATAATACCGGTGCCACTGCACCCTAAAAAGCTTAGGGAACGCGGTTATAACCAAGTGGCTAAATTTGGGCAGGCTTTAGCTAATGGTTTGGATATCAATTATAATGATGGCATATTGCTCCGTACCACTTACAACAAGACGCAAACTAAGAAGAACAGGGAGTTACGTGCAGGGATCATTAATTCGGCGTTCAGCATAAAGTATAGCGATGCCTACCATGGCGCGCACTTTTTACTGGTAGACGACGTTATAACTACCGGTGCTACGCTGGAGGCCTGCGGTAAACTGCTGTTAACCATACCTAATGCCCGTGTAAGCATTGTCACCATGGCCTATGCGCACAGCTAAGCCGTTTAATTTTGAAAAACATTTCGAAAACACTAAATATAATCGTTATTTTGTGCTGTTAAAGATTTTAATATGCTGAAAAGTAGAATTTTCGTATTGCTTTGTATCATTGTAACCTCGCTGCTTTATACAAGTTGCGCAAAAAGAGGTACTATTACTGGAGGGTTAAAGGATACCATACCGCCCAGTATACTAAGGAGTTCGCCTGATAATATGAGCACTAATTTTAGCGGCAAGGAAATTCATATCGACTTTAATGAGTACATTAAGATCAAAGATATTAACAAGCAGCTTATCATTTCGCCTCCCATGAAAAACCAGCCCGAGGTGGTACCATCAGGCAGTGCGAGCAGGTTTATCAACATTAAAATTAAAGATACACTACAGCCCAATACCACCTACAGCTTTAACTTTGGGCAGAGTATTACCGATAATAACGAGGGCAATCCGTACTCGCAGTACCGGTTTGTGTTCTCAACCGGGGCTTACATCGACTCGCTTACGCTAAACGGCGGTATTAAAGATGCTTACACGCGGGAAACCGACAATTTCGTTACCGTAATGCTGTATGAGGCTAACGAAACCTTTAATGACAGTACCGTTTATAAAGAAAGGCCACGCTATGTTACTAATACTTTGGATAGTATGGTTAACTACTCCCTGCAAAACCTTAAAGAGGGTAAGTACTATCTTTTTGCATTGAAAGATGCATCTAACAATTACATATTTAACCCTAAGAGCGACAAGATTGCCTTCTTGAAAGAACCCATAACGATCCCAACCGATACAGTGTATCAACTGGACCTCTTTAAGCAAAAAGGTGCTTTTAAGGCGGTTAAGCCTACATTAGCAACATCTAACAGGCTGTACCTGGGGTACGAAGGTAATTATGATAAAGCGGTTACTGCCAGTGTCAAGAATGGCAATACAGGCGAGGATATACGGTCGGTTATAACCAACGTAGCCGATAAAGATTCGGTACAAATATGGCTGCCGAGGGAGATAAAGGCTGATTCATTGCAGGTCACTGTTAACCAAACCGACACTATAAGGAAATTTATGGTAAAGCTTAAAGAACTTAAAGCATCCGATTCCCTTACTGTTGATGCCGTTCAAAAAGGTGGATTGCATTTTAGGGAACGCTTTACGCTTAAAACCAGCACTCCGTTGATTAGTATAGATTCTACAAAGATTACCCTTATTAATAAAGACTCTGTGGCACTGCCCTTTACGCAAAAGTATTATGCGTTTAAGCAGCAGCTCGTTTTTGATTTTGAGAAGGAGGAAAGTCAGAAATATACGGTGACGCTCATGCCAGGTGCCTTGGTAGATTTTTATGACACTGAGAATGACACTCTTGTATATAAGCTAAATACCCGAACGTATGCTGATTACGGCAACCTGCGGCTTACGCTGCAAAATGCTAAGCGATTCCCTTTAATTGTAGAGCTGGCCGATGTTAAAGGCAAAACGTATGCAACAGCATATTCTGAAGGGGAAACCCAGATAAATTTTGATGCTATAGAGCCTAACAAGTACATATTGCGAATTATCTATGACGATAATAAGAATAAGGAGTGGGATACGGGCGACTACATGCAAAAAATTCAGCCGGAGGAGATACTTTATCACCCCAGGCAGCTGGACAAATCTATAGATATCCGTGAAAATTGGGATTGGGAAGAAATCGTTCCGTTAGGGGACTAATGCAAAACTATCCCTGTCGTTTAAAAAGGCAAGCTTGCTCCTAATTTCGTCCTGGGAGGCTTTATCTATCTCAATAGTAACTATAACTTCGTCTTCCTGAGGCTCCAGTAGGTACTCGCCTAATGGGCCCACTACCTGAGAATGACCTACGTAATTGTGCCCATTGCCATCCTGGCCAATGCGGTTAAGCCCTACGGTATATGCCTGGTTTTCTATAGCACGTGCCCTTAGCAAGGTATCCCATGCCAAAGTTCTAACTTCCGGCCAGTTTGCCGAGTAAATAAGCAGGTCGTATCCCTCTGAATTTCGGGAGAAAACAGGGAAACGTAAGTCGTAACAAACAAACGGGCAAATCTTCCATCCCTTGTAATCAACAATTAATTTCTGATTGCCGTGGGTATACACCTTATCTTCTCCGGCAAGGGTAAATAGGTGGCGCTTATCATAGGTCTTGTATTGCTTGTCAGAAAAAACAAAGAACATGCGGTTGTAATAACTGCCATCCTCCTCAATTACAAGGCTTCCGGCTACGGCGCAGTTTTTTTGAGCAGCGAGTTCCTGCATCCACTGTACGCTAAGTCCATCCGTTTTTTCGGCTACCTTTTCAGGGTTCATGCTAAAGCCGGTGGCAAACATTTCGGGTAGCACAATCAGGTCGGTTTCCTTAATGGCATTGGCCAGGGTAGCAAAGTTTGCCCTGTTGGCAGCAGCGTCTTCCCAGGCAAGGGACGTTTGTATAAGGGAAATTGTCATTGCGTGATAATTTTTATAAAAATAAGATTTTTAAAAACGAGAGCATAATTTTTTTGTCACGGTTGCCAAAGTAAGTTTAGAGACGAATCAATTAGGTAATGCTATTTGGATATCAAGTTAAATTTTCAATTTTCCTCAAAAAAAATCGCCAAAAATTAAATTTTTACGATATTTGTTGTTATGAATACACAATGGCAGGGTTTGTTGTCTTACCTAAAATTCCTCATTAAACGAAATCCGGAATGAGCATGGATTTTTGTGCCGTTACTATTTCATAATTAATACATTAAAAACATGCCCATATATCATAAATTAGGAGATATTCCGCAAAAGCGCCACACGCAGTTTGAGAAGCCCAACGGCGGACTCTACTACGAGCAGCTTTTTGGTACTGAGGGTTTCCACGGCCACTCTGCACTGTTGTACCACGTACATAGGCCTACGCAGGTAAAAGAAATTATCAAATCCTATTCGGTTGAGCCTAAAATAGCCATCGATAAGAATATTAAATCGCTGCTGCTTAAAGGTTTTGAGCTTAAGCCCGAAGCCGATTTTTTAGACAGCCGCAAAGCCATGCTGGTTAACCGCGACTGTATTATTGGGCTTGCCGCACCTCAACAGTCGTTACGCAGTTACTTTTACAAAAATGCCGATAGCGATGAGATGATCTTCATCCATAAAGGCACGGGCACGCTGCGCACGTTTATGGGTAACATTCCGTTTGAGTACGGTGATTACCTTATCATTCCGCGCGGTATGATCTACCAGATCGATTTTGACACTGCCGATAACCGCCTGTTTTACGTAGAAAGCACGGCGCCTATTTATACGCCTAAACGCTACAAAAACCAAAGTGGCCAGCACCTGGAGCATTCGCCGTTTTGTGAGCGCGACTTTAAACTGCCTGTAGAGCTGGAAACGCACGATGAAAAAGGCGATTTTCTTGTCAAGATAAAAAAAGAAGGCATGATGCACGAGGTAGTATATGCTACGCACCCTTTTGATGTTATAGGGTACGATGGGTATAATTTTCCGTATGCCTTTAGCATTCATAATTTTGAGCCTATAACCGGGCGGGTGCACCAGCCGCCACCGGTACACCAAACATTTGAAACTACTAGTTTTGTAGTGTGCTCGTTTTGCCCAAGGTTATACGATTACCATCCAAAAAGCATTCCGGCACCATACAACCACAGCAATATAGATAGCGATGAGGTATTGTACTATGTTGATGGCGACTTTATGAGCCGTAACAATATAGAGCAGGGCCATATAACGCTACACCCTAAAGGCATACCACATGGCCCTGCGCCCGGTGCTATGGAGCGCAGCATAGGCAAGACAGTAACCGAAGAGCTTGCGGTAATGGTAGATACCTTCCGCCCCCTAATGGTAACTGCCGAAGCTATGGGACTTGATGATGGACAGTATTACAAAAGCTGGGTAGAGTAGTTAAAAAGGAGTCCTCACCCCCAGCCCCTCTCCAAAGGAGAGGGGAGTGAGAACAAGCTTCACTCTTGAGTTATAACCGCATAAGTGAAGCTCCACCCCTCTCCTTTGGAGAGGGGCCGGGGGTGAGGACTGAAAAGTGGCTGATGCCAATATGATATTATAAAAAATAAACGAACTGCATTACAATGCAGTTTACAAAATACACACATTATGAGCAACGAAATAAAAAGCGTAGAATACGGCCTTGAAAAAATATTTGAAGGCGCACAGGATTTCCTTCCGTTATTAGGGACTGATTATGTAGAATTTATTGTGGGTAATGCCAAGCAGGCCGCCCATTACTATAAAACAGCTTTCGGCTTTCAATCCGTAGCTTATGCAGGTTTAGAGACCGGCCTTAAGGACCGCGCAAGCTATGTGGTAAAACAGGACAAGATACGTTTTGTATTTACTACTCCACTTAAAGCCGATTCGCCTTTAAACGACCACCTTGTAAAACATGGCGATGCCGTTAAAATCGTGGCTCTTTGGGTTGATGATGCACGCAAATCGTTTGAAGAAACTACTGCCCGTGGCGCTAAGCCGTTTATGGAGCCAACGGTAGAGACCGATGAGTTTGGCGAAGTGGTACGTGCCGGTATTTATACTTATGGTGAAACCGTGCACATGTTTGTAGAGCGCAAAAACTACAACGGTGCATTCCTTCCCGGCTATAAGGAGTGGAAAAGCGACTACAACCCTGCACCGGCCGGCCTTAAATATGTAGACCACATGGTAGGCAACGTAGGCTGGAACGAAATGAACATCTGGGTTAAATGGTATGAAGAGGTTATGGGTTTTGTTAACTTCCTTTCATTTGATGATAAGCAAATTAACACCGAGTACTCTGCTCTTATGAGTAAAGTAATGAGCAACGGTAATGGCAGGATAAAATTCCCTATTAATGAACCGGCAGAAGGTGTTAAAAGATCACAGATAGAAGAATACCTTGATTTTTATGGTGGCCCGGGCGTGCAGCACATTGCTATTGCTACCGATGATATTATTAAAACCGTATCCGACCTTAAGTCGCGTGGTGTAGAGTTTCTTTCGGCACCACCACAAGCGTATTATGATGATGTACCGTCAAGGCTGGGTGCGCATCGCGATGCATTTAAAGAAGATATTTTAGAAATACAAAAACTGGGTATCATGGTAGATGCCGATGAGGAAGGCTACCTGTTACAAATTTTTACCAAACCGGTTGAAGACCGCCCTACGCTGTTTTACGAAATAATACAGAGAATGGGTGCCCGCGGCTTTGGTGCAGGTAACTTTAAAGCACTGTTTCAGAGCATTGAGCGCGAACAGGAATTAAGGGGTACGCTATAAAATTTCCTATTTTTTGAAGATAAATTAATAACAAGCCATCCTGACAGTAGTTTTTTGATGATTATGTGTTAAAGTTAAATTTTAGCAAATAATTTGTCAATAAAGTGAGTACATTTGCACTCGCAAAAAGGGAGGTAGGTAAATAAACCTTTTTGCAGGTAAATTTTTCATAATTTATAGTTTTTGGTTGGTTAATAGCATAAAAACCCGGTCATTTTTTGACTGGGTTTTTTTGTTTTAGTAAATTTGGAACAGAAATTGTATTTTAGGCTGTAAACACCCAAGAAGAAAAAGTTACTATGAAAAAATTAATAGCACTTATTATGTTTTTTACGGCCGGCGATGTTTTCTCGCAGGATGCATTTAAAGTAGGGGAAACCCTTAAATTCAGGATACATTATGGCGTAGTAAATGCAGGTAATGCCACACTGGAGGTTAAAGAGGCTACCCGAGAAAATAAAAAGGTTTTTCATGTGGTTGGCAGCGGCGTTACCACAGGCATGACAAAATTCTTTTTTAAGGTTAACGATGTTTACGAAACCTATTTTGATAAAAATACCGGCAAGCCGTACCAATATGTTAGAAAGATAGATGAAGGTGGGTATACAAAAAATCAGGAAGGGTTCTTTAATCAGGCTAATAATACCGTGCTGGTAAAGGACTACAAGCACAAAAGCCAAAAAACGATCTCTGTAACAGAGAACGTTCAGGACATTATGTCTACCTTTTATTACCTGAGGAATCACCCGTCTGTAAATAAACTAAAGGTGGGCGAGGCCATTACGGTTGATATGTTTTTTGATGAGGAGGTAACAAAATTTAAACTCAAATTCATTGGCAGGGAAGATATAAAAACTAAATTTGGCACGGTTTCTACAATGATATTCAGGCCTTATGTACAAGCAGGCCGTGTATTTAAGGAAGAAGAGAGTTTAACAGTCTGGATTTCAGACGATGCAAATAAAATACCGATGCGTATAAAGGCCAGTCTGGCGGTGGGTTCGCTTAAAGCCGACCTTGAAAGCTATAGCGGCCTTGCCCATACGTTTACGGCAAAATCTAAATAGATACAATGGAGATTACGTCCCCGATAATTGAAAAACTTGATGCGCTCGATGAAAAATTTCGGGCCATAAACCAAAAGACCGAAACGCACCTGGAAGGGCTGCTTTGGGCCAAGCCCATTACTTACTGGGACTATATAAATACTGATGCCCTGCTTAACCTGCAAATACAGCGAACTACTTTACCGGATGAGATGGTATTTATTATGTACCACCAGGTTAACGAGCTGTTATTTAAAATGATACTTTGGGAGGTAGAGCAGCTTTGCCATACCGATGCTCCCGCTACTGATTTTTTTACCGAGAAGCTAAGGCGTATTAGCCGTTACTTTGATATGCTTACCACATCGTTTGATATTATGGGCGATGGAATGAGTATAGATCAGTACATGAAATTTCGCAATACCCTTACCCCGGCGAGCGGTTTCCAAAGCGCGCAATACCGCCTTATAGAGTTTGCAAGCACCGATCTTATTAACCTTATAGATTACCGTTTTCGTGCCACGATAGACCGTGATACGCCTTATGAACATGCCCTAGAGCATTTGTACTGGCAGGCTGCAGGCAAAGACTACCGCACCGGCGAAAAAAGCTACCTGCTAAAGGAGTTTGAGCGTAAGTACAAAGGCGAATTTTTAAGGCATATGGAAGAGTACAACACCATAAACATTTGGAGAAAGTTTAAGGAGTTGCCGCTTGATTCACAAAGTGATGCCAAACTTGTAGAAGCCATGCGTCATTATGATTATACCGTAAATGTAACTTGGGTTATGGGCCACCTTAACGCAGCACGCAAATACATAGAAAGCAGCAGCGGCCCGCAGGAAGCTACCGGCGGCAGCGACTGGAAAAAATACATGCACCCCAAATATCAACGAAGGATATTCTTCCCTGAATTATGGAGCGAGGAAGAATTGCGTACCTGGGGCGAAAATGTATAACACACAATAAACACACAAATTTGAAATATTCTGCATTCATATTATTTATACTTTTAACCCTAACCGCCTGTAATAAAGAGAAAGAACCCCCACAAGCAAAGCCTGTCGCAGTAAAAAAGGAAGCCATTGTAAAAAAATTCGGCTACACGCTAAATGATTTTAAGGTGGTTAATGACACTATACAAAAAGGCGACACTTTTGGAGCCCTTTTAGGCGAAGAAGGCTATGATGCAGGGCAAATTCATAAAATTACAGAGCAAATAAAGGATACCTTTGATTTAAGGGATATTCGTGTGGGCAGGCCTTTTACCATGCTAAAAGACAAAAATGCCCCCAACACTCTCAAAGCCTTTATTTACGAGCCGGATAATCTTAGTTACTATACAATTGACCTGAGGGATACTATAGCCCATGTAAAAAAAACGGTTAAACCCATTACCATTAAAAGGCGTGTTATTGCAGCCGCTATAGAAGGATCCCTTGCCGAAACCCTTGGCAAAGCCGGTGCAAGCCCTGCAATGGTACAGGAACTGGCCGATATTTATGCCTGGAGTATCGACTTCTTTAAAATACAAAAAAACGATAAATTTGCCGTAATTGTAAATGAGCGCTACATAAGCGACTCTATCTATGCCGGAGTGGAAAGTATAGAGGCTTCGTTCTTTGAGTATAAAGGCAAAAAAATATACGCTTTCCCCTTTAAAAAAGATGAAAATTCGCGCAAAGCCGATTATTACGACGAAGAAGGCAAGGTGCTTAAAAGCATGTTCTTAAAAGCGCCGCTAAAGTTCAGCCATATAACATCAAGGTTTTCGCCAAAGCGTTTTCACCCCGTGCAAATGCGCTGGAAAGCCCACAACGGAACCGATTATGCCGCCCCAACCGGTACACCTATTATGAGTACTGCCAACGGCACTGTTATACAGGCGGGCTATACATCGGGTAACGGTAATTATGTAAAAGTTAAGCACAACGGACAGTACACCACCCAGTACCTGCACATGAGTAAGATTCTGGTACGCCAGGGCCAGCGTGTATCTCAGGGCGAAACCATAGGCCGCGTGGGTAGTACAGGACTTGCAACGGGCCCACACGTTTGTTACCGTTTCTGGAAAAACGGTGTACAGGTAGATGCGCTCAAGCAGCGCCTGCCAAGCTCAGAACCTATGAATGCTAAAGACAAACCCCGCTTTTTGGCTTACAGCACGCCGCTTAAAAAAGAACTGGACAGTATAGCCGATAAAAAATTCAACACTCAATAAAAAATACAAGCACAATGGCACTACAAAACATTAACCCAACAAGTACCGCTGCCTGGCAATCGCTTAAAGATCATTTTGCCGAAATGCAAAATGCCTCTATGCAGGATATGTTTGCTGCCGATACACAAAGGGCAGAAAAATTCCACATCAAGTGGAACGACTTTTTAGTAGATTATTCTAAAAACATCATCAATCCAAAAACTTTAGAGCTTTTACAGGACCTTGCAAAGCAGGTTGACCTTAGTGGCGCTATAGAAAGTTATTTTGGCGGTGATGCTATAAACCGTACCGAAGGCCGTGCCGTGCTTCACACTGCATTACGTGCCCCTGAGAGCGCTAACGTACTTGTAGATGGTGAGAATGTATTGCCGGAAGTATATGCCGTTAAAAACAAGATAAAAGCGTTTACAGAGGCTATCATCGGCGGTAGCCAGACGGGTTATACCGGCAAACCGTTTACCGATGTGGTTAACGTGGGAATCGGTGGGTCCGACCTTGGCCCTAACATGGTGGTTGAGGCGCTTAAATATTACAAGACACCACTTAACGTACGGTTCATCTCTAACGTAGATGGCGACCACGTGACAGAAAGCCTTAAAGGCTTAAATCCGGAAACTACCCTGTTTGTAATTGCATCTAAAACCTTTACAACACAGGAAACGCTTACCAATGCAGAGACTGCGAGGGACTGGTTCCTTAAAACCGCATCTCAGGCCGATGTTGCCAAACACTTTGTGGCAGTATCTACCAACATACAAAAAGTTACCGAGTTTGGTATAGACCCTAACAACGTTTTCCCAATGTGGGACTGGGTTGGTGGGCGTTTCTCTTTATGGAGTGCCGTAGGTTTGTCTATTGCGCTTGCAGTAGGTTTTGATAATTTCGATGGGCTGCTTAAAGGCGCACACGATATGGATGAGCATTTCCGCACTGCTGCTTTTGAGGAGAACATCCCGGTTGTATTGGCATTGCTTAGCATTTGGTACAATAACTTTTTTGGTGCCGAGAGCGAAGCGCTTATCCCTTACACGCAGTACCTTCAAAAACTTGCCCCATACCTGCAACAGGGCATTATGGAGAGTAACGGTAAGAGTGTGGGCCGCGATGGCAAGCCTGTTAATTACCAAACGGGTACCATTATTTGGGGAGAGCCGGGCACTAACAGCCAGCACGCTTTCTTCCAGTTAATTCACCAGGGTACTAAATTGATCCCAACCGACTTTATTGGTTTCATAGAGCCGCTTTACGGCAATAAAGACCACCACGATAAGTTAATGTCTAACTTCTTCGCACAAACCGAAGCCCTTCTTAACGGTAAGGCCGAAGCCGTGGTTCGCGGTGAGTTTGATAAAGCAGGTGTTACCGGAGAAAAAGCCGATTATCTTACACCATTCAAAATATTTACAGGTAACAAGCCTACCAATACACTGCTTATTAAAAAGCTAACCCCGGAGACTTTAGGCTCACTTGTAGCACTTTATGAGCACAAGATATTTGTGCAGGGCGTTATATGGAACATCTTTAGCTACGACCAGTGGGGCGTAGAGCTGGGCAAGCAATTGGCCAACTCTATACTTGGCGAGATTAACAGCGGCGATGTTAAGCAACACGACAGCTCTACTACGTTTTTATTGAAAGCATTTTTAAATAAATAAGATGGAACGCAGATGACGCGGATGCTGCGCAATCGCGGATTTTCACAGATTTTATAAAAACCCCAAGGCACACTCTGCGTTGGGGTTTTTGTTTTGTAGAGACGCAATGCATTGCGTCTTGAACAATGTATGTGATAAAGCTACTTTACCTCAACCTCATCAATAAAAATAAAGGCATCGCCACCCGCACCCTGGTGCCAGGCAGGCAGTTTGCCAAAGTTGTATGCTTTTACTTTAATGTAGCGTGCAGTAGTATTAGTAAGCGTTGTATTTAAAGCCTGAACCTCAACTGTATGATCTTGTGCGCTTACAGTATTCGCTATAGTTTTGGCAAGGGTAAAATTTATGTTATCTACGCTGGTGTAGTACTCAACTTTAGTTGGAAAAACGATCCATGCGCGGCTGTCCTGTAAAAAATTAGCAGAGATACTGCTGACCTTCATTTGCTTCTGTAAATCGATAACCGCTTCAAAATCCTGCCCCTGATAACCTTGCCAGTCACCTTTACGCCAGTTCTCAGTTCCCATAATATCATCAAGTAAGCCGTCGGGTCCACCCGCATGGTATTGTGGGTTGTATTTAGATTTGATGCTGATAGTGTAGTTATTGGGTTTTTTAATAAATCGTGCGTTTACTGTAGCACCTTGCGCCATATATCTTTTTATATAGGCTCCTACTTTTGAAGTCTTGTTTATTTCGAAAGGTTTCTCATAACGCATACTTTGCCCCTTGTGTAAATCATCATCTATTGTATAATAAATGAGGTCATTTTTATTTAAAGATGTTATGCTAACCATCATCTTATCTTTAAACGATTTGCTTTCGGCATTAATAACCGGTACTACTATTATATCTCCTGATATAAATTCAGTATCCTCTTTTTTCTCCGGATTTTTGAATCCAAAATAGCGCAACTCCTTTGGGGTGCTTTTGCGGGTAATAACACCTTTAGTACCATCTTCAAAAGCAACACTTATATTGTCAAAAGACGGTTCTGTAGTAGTCCATTCTGCTTTTCCGGGTGTAACAGGATAAATACCCATACTGCTCAACACATACCAAGCACTCATTTGTCCGCAATCTTCGTTACCAATAAGTCCGTCGGGCGTGTTTTTATAAAATTCATTAAGAATGTAGTGTACCTTTTCTTTAGTCTTTTCGGGCTTGTGTGCATAATTGTATAGGTAGGCTACATGGTGGCTCGGCTCGTTACCGTGGGCATACTGGCCAATAAGCCCCGTAATGTCTGCCTGTTCACGTCCCGTTGTAACCGATGGCGCAGCAAAAAGTGCATCCAGTTTTTCTTCAAAAACATTATACCCTCTGTTAGGTGCAAGGTTAAAATAACCAGAAAGACCATCTATATCCTGAGGAACAAAAAAAGTATACTGCCAACTATTACCCTCGGTATAATTATTATTTACTTCGCGTGGGTCAAATGGCTTATCCCAACCGCCATTCTTTTTTGGGCGCATAAATCCGGTTTGGGGGTCAAACAAATTTTTCCAGCTTTGAGAGCGATTAATAAAATAGGTGTAATCTTCAAATTTTTTCAAAACATTATTTGACGCCATTTGGGCAATACACCAGTCATCATAGGCATACTCCAGTGTTTTAGACACGCTTTCATGCTCATCATCAATGCTTATAAAACCATTTTCTTTATATGCCTTCAGGCCAAGGTGGTCTAACATGGCACTGTGTTTAGCGGCTTCAAACGCCTTATTATAATCAAACCCTTTAATATTCTTAACCATAGCATCGGCCATTACAGAAACCGAATGGTACCCAATCATGCAGTCAGTCTCGTTGCTGGCCAGTTCCCAAACAGGCAGCCTTCCGCCTTGTTCATATTCCGCCAAAAAAGTATTTATAAAGTCGGCCGTACGTTTCTTGTCGATCAATGTGTAGAGCGGGTGCGCCGCCCTAAAAGTATCCCATAAAGAGAACACCGTGTAATAGTCGAACCCTACCGCTTTATGGATCTCGTTATCCCTGCCGCGGTACTGCCCATCTACATCCATAGCAATGTTGGGCTGCATCATGGTGTGGTAAAGTGCGGTATAAAATATGGTGTTCTTGTTTGTATCGGCTTCAGTAATTTCTATTTTGCTAAGTTCTTTGTTCCATAGCGCTTCCGCAGATGCTACTGCCTTTTTAAAATTCCATTTGGGCATTTCGGCCGCCATGTTTTTAGCAGCGCCTTCGGTTCCGGTGGGGCTTAGCGCAACTTTAACCAGCAATTGTTCTCCCTTTTTAACGTCTTTACTAAAGCTTAGCGCCAATAAAGAACCTGCAAAAAAGGTGTCGGTAACTTTAGCAGGGGCAAAGGCATTGTTGTTTACCTTAGTGATTTTCATTGGGGCGCTAAACTCAATACGCGCATACACGTACTGGTCGGTTGCCCAGGCAGACGACCGCCTCATAACCTCAACAACCTTATCGTTAATAATCCTAACTTCACCCATAATAAGCTGATCGCGGTGGTTAAGGTCGAGTGTGATATTGGCCTGCCCTTTTTTAGAGAAAGTGTATTGATGCAGCCCCACGCGAGGCGAGGCGGTAAGTTCTACATTAATGGCATCATCGTCAAGAATTACCGAATAATATCCTGCGGACGCTTTTTCGTTAGCATGCTTAAAAGAAGAGGAGTAAGTTGCGTTATCAAGGCTTGGCTCGCCCATAGTAGGCATCAGCATAATATCGCCATAGTCTGATACGCCTGTGCCGTTAAGGTGCGTGTGCGAAAAGCCATAAATAACGCTGTCGCTGTAATGGTAGCCGCTGCAGCCATCCCAACTGCCGTCTATACGGGTATCAGGGCTTAGCTGCACCATGCCAAAAGGTACTGTGGCTCCGGGAAAAGTATGCCCGTGCCCACCTGTGCCTATAAATGGGTTTACCTGTTGTGCATGATCTGCTTTTTGCGATAATGCGCAGATAGAAAGCAACAAAAACGCTGTTAGTAACGACCTTTTCATTTTTAAGATGAAATTTTTGATAAAGATGCAGATTTTTTGTCAGGTGGCAAAACAAGTACCCTACTATAAGATAAGTGGTTTTACTGATGATTCAACAAAAAATGGCCTCCAAAATGGAGACCATTTAAATATAAACACTTTACAAGTAAGAAATAATTACAAGTCAAAACGGATGCCCTGCGCCAAAGGCAGCTGGCTACCGTAGTTAATAGTGTTGGTTTGCCTGCGCATATAAGCCCTCCAGGCATCCGATCCACTTTCGCGGCCACCACCCGTTTCTTTTTCGCCACCAAAAGCTCCACCGATCTCTGCACCCGATGTACCAATGTTAACATTGGCAATACCACAGTCAGAACCTGATTGAGATAAGAAAAGTTCCATCTCCCTCATGCTATTGGTAAATATAGATGAAGAAAGGCCTTGCGGCACGCCATTTTGAAGTTCGATAGCTTCCTCAATAGTGCTGTATTTTATAAGGTAAAGTATAGGGGCAAATGTTTCTTCCTGCACCACTGCAAAATCGTTTTTGGCCTCAATAATACAAGGATTAACATAGCAGCCACTTTCGTAGCCTTCGCCCTCTGTAACGCCACCGCCATAAATAACGGTACCGCCTTCGCCTTTAGCCTTCTCAATAGCATTTAAAAAACTCTGTACGGCTGTTTTATCTATAAGCGGCCCCACGTGGTTGTTACTGTCTAAAGGGTTACCAATTTTTAGCTGCGCGTAGGCGCTTTTAAGTACGGCAACGGTTTTATCGTACATGCTCTCATGGATTATAAGGCGGCGTGTAGTGGTACAACGCTGGCCGGCAGTACCCACAGCGCCAAATACGGCACCCACAAGTACCATACTTAAATCAGCGTGTTCAGATACTATAATGGCATTGTTGCCACCAAGTTCTAATATGGTTTTACCAAAACGCTCTGCCACAGTTTTAGATACGTGGCGGCCTACGCGTGTAGAACCGGTGAATGATATTAGCGGAATACGTTTATCGTTATTAATAAGTTCGTTACAGGCTTCGCCGGTAACAAGGGTACAAACACCCTCTGGTATTTCGTTGCGCTCTAATACGCTTTTTATAATATTTTGGCAGGCAACGGCGCAAAGTGGTGTTTTAGAACTTGGTTTCCAAACAAAAACATCGCCGCAAACAAGGGCAAGCATGGCATTCCAGCTCCATACCGCAACAGGAAAGTTAAACGCCGATATAATCCCTACAATACCTATTGGGTGCCATTGCTCGTACATGCGGTGCAACGGGCGCTCGCTGTGCATGGTAAGTCCGTACAACTGGCGTGATAAGCCTACTGCAAAATCGCAAATGTCTATCATTTCCTGTACTTCGCCAAGTCCTTCCTGCAGGCTCTTGCCCATTTCGTAAGATACAAGCTGACCAAGTGGCTCTTTGAATTTACGAAGCTCGTTACCCATCTGGCGTACAATCTCGCCCCGTTTAGGTGCCGGTACAAGCCTCCATGTTTTAAAAGCTTCTTCGGCCTTAGCCATTACCGCATGGTAATCATCAGGGGTAGATGTTTTTACTTTGCCTATAAGGGTTCCGTCTACGGGAGAGTACGATTCTATAAGTTCGCCATTTGCAAAGCTTATTGTACCTGTAGATGTGCCATTGTTTATATCTTGTATGCCCAGTTTAGAAAGGGCCTGTTGTATGCCGAAGGTATCGGTTAATGTTGCCATTTTGTAACTTTTTCGTGGTTTGTTGTTATATTTTACAAATATAGCTTTTTTTTAGATGTTTAGATGTGAGGATTAAAATTGCATAAATGTCAGGCTTTGTTTTTGTTACATGAATTTTTACTTGTAATTTTGTTAAGTATCTTTAAGGCAGGGAGGCTAAATAACATTAATCTTAAAGAATAAAAAATTAAAGAGGTTTCTGGAAAATAGCTAATGATATCTTAACCGTATTTTTTTGGTTTTGCATTCCCACTAGTTGTAACTGCATCCCTGATTTACTTATTTTTGTGTGCTTTATACAAAAACAGTAATAACTGCGTTTTAGCTATATTTGCGCAAACAAGCTGGCTTAATGAAACAATCTCTTCCCTTTTATTTTTTATTACTTTCGGTTACATGCTTTGCTCAGGGAGATCAAACCTGGGGGAGTTATTTTTCCTATTATAATACAGTTGATATTGCACAAAGCAGCAGCAAAGTATTTGCAGCATCAGAGAGTGCTATCTTTTCGCAAAATACTATTAACGGCGAACTTAAAACCATAACATCGGTAGATGGGCTTAAGGCTGAAAATATAACGGCCATTTACCACAGCCCGGATTTTAATCGTACACTTATAGGGAACAGTAACGGATTACTACTGGTTATTAACCCGGATAACAAAATAGTATCTAAAATAGATATTGTTCAGGAAGCAACTGTAGCATCTAACAAAAAGAAGATAAACCATATTGATGAGTATAATGGCATAGCCTATATATCCTGCGATTTTGGTGTGGCCCTGCTAAACCTTGCAACACTTGAGTTTGGCTACACTTATTATCTTGGTCCTAATGGTGCCGAGATACCGGTTATACAAACGGCTGTTTACAATGGTTTTATTTATGCCTGTACCGATGGTTTCGGAATAAGGAAAGCAACCTTTGGCAACCCGAACCTTAACGACTACAACCAGTGGATACAGGAGTTTGGGGGTTCCTGGACCGGGATATTGGCCTATGCAGATAATATTTTTGGAATAGATGCGCAGGGAGGGTTTTTTAGGCTTGTTGCTAATAACCCATTTCCATTCTCTTTTTTGCCGTCGGGAGCTACCGACCTTAGAGTATCTAACGGATATATGGTTGCCACATGCCCCACAAAAGTTGTGGTGTACAGCGAGTTGAATCAGGTTTTACAAATTACTGATATCCAGGATGCCGAAAATACTCCCGAAGTTTTTACATGTGCCAGTATAGTAGGAGGTATTCTATACATTGGTACTACCACTAAAGGTGTATTCGCAATGGACATATCTACACGTACAGCTAATAATATTACACCAAACGGCCCATTGCGCAATGCTATTTTTTCTTTAGGTAAATCACCTAACACCTTATGGGCGGTGTTTGGCTCATATGATTATTATTACACGCCGCCTTTTATTTCAGAATATGGTGTTAGTAAATATACTGCAGATGGATGGAAATCTATTTCATATCCGGAAATTACAACTGCGGTAGGGTCGGCAGTACGTTCTATTACAGATGTTGTAATCAACCCTACCAACGAGAAGCAAGTATATTTTAGCTCTCAAGGTTCAGGGCTTCTTAAAGTTGTAGATGATGTACCTGAAATACTTTACAGAGAGGGCAATAGTCCGCTTGAACATGAGCAGGTTGATATGACCTCAAGTGTGCGCGTAAATGGCAACGCTTTTGATAGTGAGGGCAATTTATGGGTAATGAATTCCATGACTAAAAAACCCTTACGAAAACTGTCGGCAAACGGCACAAGCTGGACATCATACAGTTTTGAAGATTTTATACCTACTGCAAAGCTGATTGAGGAAAATTATGGACAGTTAGTTATAGATAAAAATGATACTAAATGGATAACAGGTTATCAGGTTGGGTTAATAGCTTACAATGAAAAACTTGATAAACGCATCGTAGTTGGAGAAGATTCCGGGTTAGCCGATAACTATGTAAAGAGCGTAGCTATAGATAATAATAACAGACTTTGGATAGGTACTGTAAGGGGACTTAGCGTTATTTCCAGCATTGAGAGGTTTGTATCTGACGAAGATCTTAGCCCTGCGCCGATAATATTTGTGGATGAAGAAGGAAATGCGAGCGAATTAATGTATGAACAAACGGTGCTTGATATAGAGGTTGACGGAGCTAATAATAAATGGTTTGCTACCGGTGCCGGAGCTTTTTTAGTATCGCCCGACGGACAAAAAACTCTTTTTCATTTTACAAAAGAAAATTCTCCGTTACCAAGTAATACTATTAATGATATAGAGATTGATCCTGCTACAGGAGAGGTGTTTTTTGCAACAGATAAGGGCATGGTATCTTATAAAGGTACATCTACAGCTGCGGCTGATGACCTTAGTAAAGTATACGTATATCCAAACCCTGTACGCCCGGGTTTTGATGGCGATGTAAAGATCAGCGGCCTGGTTGACAACGCTAATATAAAAATTACTGATATTGAGGGTAACCTTGTTTATGAAACAACATCTGAAGGTGGAACGGTTTTATGGGATACCCGCGCTTTTGGCAAATATAAGGTAGCATCCGGCGTATACATGATTTTTATTGCATCTGAAGATGCTTTAGAAACTAAGGTAAAAAAAGTGATGGTGATAAGGGGAAACTAAAGTGCTGGTAAAAACAAAAGCAATAGTATTAAGCGCCTTGCGCTACCAGGAAAAGAGCCTGATAGTAAAGTGCTACACCGAAAGCGACGGTGTTAAATCCTATTACGTTCGTGATGCATTTTCTACAAAAAAAAGCAGCCAGAAAAATATATATTTCCGGCCGCTTAATATAATTGAAATTGAGGCGATCCATAAAAACAAAGGCACACTTGAGTATTTTAAAGAAGTAAGGATGGCGCATCCTTATTATACCATTAACACCGATATTGTAAAAACCACAATAGCGCTCTTTGTTTCAGAAATACTGCATCATTGCATAAAAGAGGAAGAGAAAAATCAATCCTTTTATGATTTTTTAGAAACGGCGTTGCTGTGGCTGGACAGCCACGATGAGGCGGCGAACTTTCATTTGATACTATTAATTGAAGTTTCAAAATTTTTAGGTTTTTACCCCGACAGTTCTGAGCAGGCATATCCTTTTTTTGAAATGACAGGTGGTACATTTGTTGCCTACCAGTCGGTTAGCTGCCTATCTGCCGAAGAAACACAATTACTAAAACGGCTTATGCCTTTAAAGTTAGATAATAGCGGAAAAGCTTTCCATATCTCTGAAAGGCAGGCCCTCTTAAAAATTCTTCTAAATTATTATACCCTGCACCTTGACGGTTTTAGGAAACCAAAATCGCTTGAAGTACTTAGGGAGGTTTTTAGTTAATATTAAGCAGTTTGTTTGGAAGTATTGTATTCAAAGTATTTTTTGAAGTGTAAGAATTTAGATTCAAATAAATAATAGCTTAATGATGCTAAAACAAATGCACTAACAAAGCATAAAATAAAATATAATAAAATATTGTCAGGCTGTAAATGCTTTTTAATCAGCATAAAACACAATGGGTGATATACATATAAGCCATAGCTGATTTTTCCAGTATATGATAACCATCTATGTTTTAATGATTTCTTAATTATGTTAGTGTTATTAACAGTAATTAGCCAGCCTATTAGCCCCAAATAACATAATGCAAGAAGTATAAATTTAGTTATTTGAATTATATCAAGGCCTTTACCGCCTGTTACAGTCCAAAGTAATATTGTAGGTACTAATGCTATTACGGCTAATAAAAGGAACTTGTTTGAGTTCTCAGGTTTTAGTCGTCCATTTAATTCCCAAATAGCTAAGAGCGCTCCTAAGGCTAGCTCATCTACACGGGCAAGTGTAAAATAAAACACGCCATACCCATTGTTTATCAAAAGTATTCGGGTAATTAAAGCCATAAGAATAATTCCGAAGACGGCTATTTTAATGCCTTTTTTGCTTAAATAGTAAACCAATAAAGGCCAAATCATATAAAAATGCTCTTCTACAGCCAACGACCAATAGTGATTAGGGCCAGAAAGATGCCAGTTAAATGTCATCCCTATATTTTGTAGGTATACCCAAAAATAAATTTGCTCATTGAATGGTACTATTTGTGTATGTTCTAAAGCTGGTACAACAAAAAAGTAAATTACAAGAAATAAATAATATAATGGAAATATTCTTACTGTTCTCCTTAAATAAAAGTTATAAAAGAAATTAGGAGTGTCTTTAGTATTTATTAAAATTCGTGTTATAAGAAAACCTGAAAGGACAAAAAAAAGAGAGACACCAGTTTGTCCAAAAACGGCAACTTTTTGAATTAAAATTAAAAATTTGTCGGTGGCAGTAAATTCTTTAAAAAATGAAAAAACATTACCATAAGTGCTGCTAAAGCTCTTACACCATCTAACTCATTAAAGTGCTGTAGTTTGATTTTCATTTTTGGAATAGCTTAGAGATATATATTGTAGGAAAAAAGGCATTCCTAAATTTTTGTAAATATATAAAAAATGGGACATTGATACTTTAATTATTATGCCTCTTGGAGTGATCAGAATCAGATAAGGTTGTTTGCTAACAACTTTATTTTTAGTAAAAGTCTTACTTTCATTCATGGTTGATAACTTTGTCTCTACTTTACTGGCTAGGTCTGCAGTATTATTTTTTTTTGAAATATGCTTTTCATTAAATTGGCTGTAGATACCATTTTCAATTTTTATTTCCTTGCCTTTGCCATTGGTAATAATCATTGGCATATCTAGATCTAAGGGAATATAAAATCCGCTTTCTGTTTCGGTCTCACTAAGTTCTTCTGTAACAAGATTGAGATCTATTCTGGATTGTAGATTTTCCTCGACTTCTTGTCGCTGTTCTGTTTCTTCTTTAAAATTACTTGTTTTGCGAGCAACGCAACTTTGTATTAATAAAGCAATAAATAGTATTTGTGTTAATTTCATGCTATATCTCATTTTTTGAAATCTCACCTTCCGCTGTTAGAAACAATCTTTTTACGCTTTTAGGCATACCCGTTATATACGTTGGCCTCCGTGCCTGAATCAGCCGCCTTTTGTCAATACGAGTAATATTGTATTGATTGCCTTGATTACCGCCCGCAACATGGTAATGTGTAGTGTCCTCGCCAATATAAAGCCCTACATGGTAGCCGCCATCTCTTTTAAAAATAAGGGTATCACCAAGGCAGGGTATTTGAATCAGTTGTCCAAACTTTAAGAATGATGCTGCCCTAAGACGGGCATATCCCTTAAATGAAACTGGTTTGGCTGCTCGCAATGCTAATACAGTATGTGCTATGGCACACCAGGCAACCTCATCGTCCTTGTAAATGTTGGCAACCTCAGCTTCTTTAGCCAAAGACATGATAACAGGATTAGATTCAGTTCCCGATATTTCGGTAGTATTTAATTTCCCTATCTTAAAGGCCTCTGTGACCATTTTAGGCAGGCCTGAAATTTTTGTGAGCCATAAATATTTTGCAGCTATCATATTTATTCTATTATTTGATTAACATCTTTAGTTATCTCTTTGCTACTTTTTAGCAATGCACGAATCATCTTAATAAGCCGGAACGAATGAGCTTCTTCTATATTTTCTTTGATAGATACTATTTCTGTAAAAATGAGTACCAAGGCAACAACCTTAGTAAAAAAATAATCAACTGAAAACCAAATCTTAAAAAACTCTGAGAGGAGGTAATGATCCATTAGCCAAAACAAAATTACGGCTGCCTCGTACACCATCATTTTGTTGGCAACCTGCCTGAATCGTTTACTCACTAAAGGCTGATTTAGTTTTTTTGCCTTATAAATGCCTGTGATCGTATCGGCCATAATTGCAACTCCCACAGCAATTAAAATTCCCTGCACGGGCAAAAAAAAGGTGGCAATGGATAACAAAAAAGATTGTAGAATTTTCATGATATACATTTTAATGAAATATTTCATGTAGCTATGATCATACTATTGAAAGTGTTCCTGTAGATTGTATGATTACCCATTCGTTAGGTCCAATTTTTTCAATCCTTACAGAATCATATTGAGAGGTAGAACTTACAGAACCCGCAGTCCCTGTTGTAGTATTGGTAGTTCCATGTATCACTGTAGCAGACTCAGGTTGCGATAGTCGCCAACCACCTGTATTTCGTCCTCGGACTTCTATAAAATCGCCGATATTGGCATTGCTGTCAAGCGGCAAAGGAATCGTTAGCATGGTCCCACCATTAACAATATATTTCGAATTGCCGATAACAGGTGTTATTACATTACCTGTGATTGTTATTGTGATACCTAACTGCCGCAGCGTAATGTATTGGTTTAATGATGATGCCGGTGCGCCATAAAAATGGCCATCATATGTTACACCACCGAAAGATTTAAAATTCAGTAAGTTGTGTATCGGTAAGCTCGCTTGCGGTAATACTTAGGTAAAACCGTTCGGCTGCAGGTACTCGCCTTCGACAGGTGCACTGTATGAAGTTGCAATTGTGCCCACTTTGATCACTATATGGTAGAGCAGATAGGTAAAGTCAATCTCGGCACCGTTGGCATCTTGTAATATCTTGTAAAAATGTGATCGCTTTTAAAAACTCGCTAAGATGAGCAAAGCAACATCGATAAGCTTAATTAGGAGCAAAAAAATGCAAAGGCTTTAGAACAACTAGAATTAAAAAAACAGGAGGGAGAACAAAATTTCCTTGCTAATTTAGAAATTGAGCAACAACAGGATGATTTAAAGAGGGAGCAGGAGCTGGCTAACCAAAACCTAACCCGCGAAGAGATAGACGCTGTAAATAAAAAATATGATGATGCCCAAAAACAAAGGGAGCAGGCTAAAAACGAGTTTATAGCAAATAACCGCCAGCAGTTATATGACACTGTTAAAGGATTGTTTTCTAAAGAAAGCAAAATAGGCAAGGCAATAGCAATAGCAGAGATCGCTAATACAACCGCAAAAAATGCAAGTGAGGCCTTCGCCCTGGCAGCTAAATTTTCCATTACCCCGGCTACCATACCTCTGGCTATTAATGCAGGCATACAAGGTGCGGTAATTGTGGCGAGTGGTGCTGCACAAATTAAAAAAATTGTAGACCCTAAGTTAAAGCAGGGCGGCCTTGTTACCGTAGGCGGCAACCGCCACAGTAACGGCGGCACCCTTTTTACAGGTGCCGATGGCACCCGTTTTGAGGCAGAACAGGGCGAGCTTATTGGGGTTATGAACCGTAATGCTGCAGCACACTTTATGGCGTTTAACAACGCCTTTCCTGCCGGTGGCAGCAGTGCGCCAAACTATTTTGCTAATGGTGGTATCGTATCGCGCGAAATGGCAACACCGGGAATGAATATAGATGAACTGGCAGCAAAAATAGCCTCAGCAAATGCCACAATGCCGCCACCGGTAGTATCTGTACAGGATATTATTACTCAGGGCAACAGTTTTGTACAGGTGCGCGATGGGGCAAATTTTTAAAAAAATCCCGCCTTTAGGGGCGGGATTAATATTGTTATTTTGTGTCAAGGCACCTTAGTATCTCCTGTAGCTTTTTAGCATCTCTAACATTAATTTTTTCGCCCGTATTATTAAGCTTGTAGCTACGTATTTTGTACGCTTTTAATAAACTAAATTCTAATTCGCTAAGTTCAAATTCAGCCGTAAGGTGCGACTCAGGATTTTTTTCTACTTTAGTTAGCGGGCTCGAAATAGTTTCTCCATTTTCAAGCTCTATAGTAACGCCTTTGCCAATTTCACCACGGTTTGCAATACTGTTATAAAGCCTGAGCATATACACGCGACGGTCCTTTTCTCCTGCTGCAGAAAAATAAAAGACATTAACTTCTTCCGCAAAAAATCCTCGGGTATCGTTGCTTATTTTTTTAATTCTTATGCTGCTACAATAATCAGTTGCTTCAATTGAAGAATTTGCAGGTAAAGCAGGAAACATACAGTTAAGAATGCCTTTTAGGGTTTCACCCTCGGTTACATCAAAGGATGCGTCGCCAAGTAGTACTTTAACAATTTTACCGCCTTTTAGTCGTGCTATCTCATTTTCATCCAATATATAGTGTGTGTACGCAATACATTTATTATCCGACGATTTCGTTAAATCAACTTTAGCGTAATTAAAATATATTTCCGCGTGGTTATCTAAGATAAAAGTTACTCCTTTAGTAACTTCAGGAGCTTTCCCGGGAAAATTTGTATATTCTAAGCTTAACTGATTTTTATCCTGGCCAAAAGAAAACCCATCAATTTTTTTTGTCCTAAAATTTCCTGTTGCAGCATTTAGATAATCGCAATAAAAATCAGCAGGCAGGCTAAGCCCGCCCTCTACCACAAATGGGAACATGAACGACTCTACCCACTTATTGTACTTATAATAAACAAGTTTACCTTTTTTATTTTCTAAAACTATTCTGGTGTCCTTACCCATGGGTTCAACGGCAACAACCTTAAAGTTTTGCCCTAAAAGATCTTCATAACTACTTATATCCTTGTCTGATTTTGCTGGCATATAAGTATCTGTAAGTTGTTTATTACTGTAAAAATAACGGTACCCGGCTTTGTGCATGTATTCTAAATCTCTAACAGTAACATTTTTCCCTGCTAACAGCTCCGGCTTATTGTTTGGATAGCTTTGCTGAGCGGTGGTAATAAAAGAAATCAAAAAAGTTAAAATTGTGGCGAGTTGTTTCATAGAGTTACTAAATTATTTTTTAAAAACGAAAATAAATCGCGGCAAATATAATTGTTTTTTATAGTGCTAAGTGTTTGATACAAATATTTTTTAACCTGCTATATAGTGATAAAACAAATCTTAACCGGCTGGAAAAACTATCTCGGCAAAAGCGAAGTAACTGAAGCTGTAGCTAAACAAAGGGCTGCTGTTTGTGATGCCTGCCCCCAGGCAAAACAGGGTAAACTTTTAACTTTTGTAAAAGATACTTTAAAAGAAGTAGAGGGAGCTTATTGCAATACCTGTAAGTGCCCTTTAAGCGCTAAAGTGCGCAGCAATGATATTTGCCCAAAAAATAAATGGTAAGACATGACCCGTTATGAAACCATACAAAGCCTTGGTGATAACTTTATAAAATTAATGGGCAAGGGCCTTGTACCCACGCATATTTTAGACTGGAAAATGTATTACGAAGCTTATGTTAGAGAAGCTGAGATACTAACGTTACATCGTGGCAAACGAAACAAAACGCGCGCCGCCGGCAACGTAGCCGAGAACTATAAAATAAGTGAGCGCAGCATGTTTAACGTGATCGCGTTTATGGAGGGGAGTTAATTAACCCCAGTAGTCACGTAAGTTACGGCCTATGTCTGGCTTGTCTTCTTTATGAGCGTCAATATGGTGTTGTGGCTTGCCTTCAGATATAGCTTCTTCAAGATATTCATTGTAATCCTGTATCTGGTTTATCATTGCCTTATGTGCTTTAACATAAATGTTATTTTTATAAGGCGTCTTGCTTTTTTTAGGCAGTAACTCAGCTCTGGCTGCTTTTCTTTTCGAATTCAGATTTGCAATATTGAAAAGCATAACCACTATAATAAATCCAACGGAAAAATAATTAAAAAAGTAATTCATATTAGTCTTCTTCTTCAGTATATATAAAATTGGCATCCTTAACACTCATTTTATCAAAATGTACATCATGGCCATTTTCGGCTGCCCATACCAAATAATCGGCATAGTCCATTTCGTTCCTAAGAGCATAATCAGTATCTTCCTTTTCAAGCTCAGCTATTTTTTTTACAGCCGGGCTAAACCATGCATATTGCATAATTGTTAATACCACAATAATGGTAACTAAGCTACCGCCTATGTAATAGGCATTATCCCTACCGCGGTCTTCGGCCGCGGCCGCCTGCAAAGCTATAATAAGCGGGCTGTTAAGTAATGTATGAATCATAAAGCTAAATTATTTACCATCAACAAATATTGACTTGTGTTTTTTATAGGTGGGAGTATAATTTGCGTGATAAAAGTGGTCAAGACTAGAGGGCCTTTCTACACTGCTAAAAACCCCTGAACCCTGCGCATGTTTTTCATCAAACGTTTCATGGGCATCAATGTATGCGTTAGCTATTTTTTTCGCTACCTTCCTATCTTTTAAAAAGGCTTTTTTATAGCATATGTATAGCGTATGCAAAAATATTACAATAAGTAGTGTCCATACAATTTCGCTAATATACTGCTTCATCATATTTAGGGTTTTTCTAAATAAATTGATTTTATAAATTTATGGTGATAAGTTTCTACTTTATCAAATAGTAAAGGCTTATTGTTAATTGCCGCCCATTGAACGTATTCTCCATATTCAACTTCATTAAGTAGTTCGGCAGCAGCCTCATCCTCGTCCTCGCCCTCCTTATTCTTCTCTTTTTTAATCTGTATTGAAACTACAATTAACCCAGCAGTAATCATCAATAGGTAAGAAACTATAAAAGAAACAGCATAGGCTATAGGGATGAAAATTATTAAGCCTATAATTATTGAAGTTTGCTCTGACATTGTGAATTAATATTTTTCCAAATATATAAAAACGCCGTTAATACAAAAATTTATTTAAGGTCGGCAGCCGTAACTGTAACAACCTCTTTAGCATCTCCATTAAAGGTGAAAACCAATGCTTCGCCCTGCATGTAAGCACTCCAGTTATTGCTTTGTACATTGGTTTTAACCTCTTTCACAGAAACCGCTTCAATATCTACAAATAAGAGGGATGTAAGAGAACCGTCGGCCACATCCCATCGTTGTAAAAAAACACCATTAAAAGCAATGTACAGCCAGTCGGCATACTGTAAACGCTCCAGTTGGGGCAGTTCAGGATAGCTTTTAAGATATATCATGTTACTACTTTCGCCCGGCAGGTTGCCTGCAAAACGGCTGTACAGGTTAAAATTACCCTGCTGAAAGAAAATGCCCCAGGCGTTAAGCGCAGGTAAATCGGGCAATGCCTTTTTTTGCGGGGTTTGCGGCTGTTTCTTTTTAAAAAAGCTAAACAAAGACATTGTAATGGTTGTTAATATGGCAAAGATACTGATTTACTGAAAGAGCGGGTTCAGTACTACGCCTCAAAAACCGCCGTAACTTTGCAGAAGAATAATATGAAACGCGAAGATTGTACCATGTTCAGTGAAGCTCCGAGGCATTAAACTTCGTTGCGTTAAGCAAACCAGGAATTTAGGCGTTAAGAACGATTTGCTGTCTGAGCGCAGCGAGTTCAGACCGTTTAGCTGAAATGACTGGTAATGTAATCTTTCCCACTAAAAAATCACTTTTTCTTTGGAAAATATAATTGCGCCCTCTCTCTAAGCTCTTTTTTAGTAGCTTCTTTATCAGCTGCTAATTTGCGAACAAATTGCAGAAGCTTCTCAGATGGGTTTTTTATATGTAACGTATTGGTCTTCATATAGTGCAAAGATATAAAAAATTGTTATGGTATATAACAATGGATAACAAATATATAACAACGGCTCAGCATCTGCTGCTGTACCTGCATATTTAACGTAGAGCGTTCGCTCTTAACTTAGATCGTACAGTATGTCAAAGAACTTCCTGAGTCTTTAAAGTCAGCATGAGGAAAGTCAGAAGGCGCTTCGGAAAGTTCAGCGATATAGATACACATCCACCGGCAACTTAACACCCCGACAACAATCAACTCTTAACCCCGCAACTCTCAACTAAACCCTTACCAAGTTATCTATAATCACGTTATTATACGTGCCTTTGGAGCCCGAGATGTGGAATTCGAGTTCGGCTACGTCGCCGGGAAGCATGTCGGCCAGCAGATCTATTTTTGTACCCAGTGCCGAGGGGTAAAACATGCGGCCGGTTTCCTGCTCAAAATGCAGTTGCTGTACTGCAGTGCCTAATTTTGTGGTTTTTATATCACCTATGGCGGTTATAATGCCTTTTATTTTGTAGTTCATGATTTTATGTTTTTATGATTTTATGTTTTTATGTTGATATGTGGACTTGGTTATTCGACCTCACCCCCGGCCCCTCTCCAAAGGAGAGGGGAGTAGCTACACTCTTACCGTTGATAATGTTGAGGCGGTAATCTGTTGATGTGAGGATTCGGTTTTAAGTAGCATAGTTGGCCCGTTAATTGAGGATTCGGTTACTCGAAGCTGCAAATCAACGAATCCTCAAATACCCAAATTCACATATTGTGTAATTAGCAGCTCGTTACGCTTTGCGCCACAAGGTTGTTATACTGTATGCCGCTGTTTTTGCTTACTTTACCTTCCAGGGTTACGGTTACATGTATCTCGTCGTTTTCTTTGTATTCATCAAGGTCGTCCATACGGCGGCCGCGGAATTCTACAAATGCCCTTTGCCTGCCATCGGGCACCAGGGTTACTACTTTTTTTTCGTGTCCGGCTGTGTTGCGGTACTCAATGCTTTCAATTGTTCCTGTGATTGTCATTTTTTTTGATTTAAAGATTGTAAAGTTGCAAGTCTTAAGTTGTTGTCGGTTGATAGTTGCCAGTTGTCGGATCTTCGCATTGCTATTATTAACCCTGAGTGAAGCTGCTGACAACTGACAACTATCAACCGTCAACTTTATTCCGTGATTGTAAAGCGCCTGTCGGCGTTAAAGTGCATTATTGCATTCAAATTTAGCTGCTGGTTATCAGTTGAAGGTTGTTGGTGGCTTCCGTCAACCGTCAACTCGCAACTAACAATAGCTTTGTACTCCTCATACAATGCTCTTAGCGAATTGTTGATAATGAGCAGATTTTGTTTTACCTGTGTGGTATTTTCCACTTCAAATATCGAATTTTCAGATGCTAAGAAGCAATTGTATGAAGCTCTTATTGCACTTAACTGCATTATTTCTTTGGTTACATGTTGTTTATTACGCATTTTGTTATATCTTTGTTGAAGTATGATGCAAAGTTATGTGGAATATTCCACTTTACAAAATCAATCAATGTTAAATTTTGCACTTTGTGTAAAATTATTTTTTACATTTAGCTAAAGCTTTGATTATGGAAGGATTAGATATAAAACAGCGCCGTGAGCAATTAGGCCTTACCCAAAAGGAGTTGGGCGACCTAATTGGTGCCAGCCGCGAAACAATTATCAACTACGAGAAGGGTAAGCCAATTCCAAAGTCCAAAAGTGAAATATTAAACAAAGTGCTTGAGCCGGGTGCTGTGCACCATAAAAAGGTTAATAATGAAGAGGTGGTTAAAATTGTTGACGATTTTGAAAACAAAAACGGCAACAAATTTATAGAGCTTCCTAACGGGCAATACTACATGCTTATGCCTTTAGCGGAGTTTAATGTTCAGGCGGGATTTCTAAGCGCTTACCAGGACGCTGAGTTTTTGATGGATCTGAGTCAGCATGGTATATTGGTAGACAAACCGGTACACGGGCGCTATGTGGCCTTTAGAGTTAACGGCGACAGTATGGATGATGGCAGCAGCGCCGCCATTACCCGTAACAGCATAGTTAGTACCCGCGAGCTGCAACGCCAGCACTGGAACGGCAAGCTGCGGTTTAGGGATTTCCCGTACTGGGTTATTTACACCACCCAAAGCAAAATGCCGCTGCTTAAGGAGATTGTAGAGCATAACACCGAGGAGGGCTACATAACCTGCCACTCCCTTAACGACAGCCCTGAGTTTAGCGACTTTAAGCTGCATCTAAATGATATACAGGCACTGTTTTACGTTATTGATGTAAACAGGACTATAAGCAAGAAGAGTTTTTATTAGAACCCGCGATGTTTAGTTGTATTGTTCAAGCTTAAACACTTGCTAAAGTTTTGTTGCTTAAAACCGGTTGGGTATCTTTTACTTTATCTTTGATACCTATCAATTACAAAGTACATGATACCACCATTAGTCATTGCTCCTAAACAGGTACTTACTCCTGAAGATGTTAACCGTGTTATAGAAATGGCATGGGAAGACCGTACACCTTTTGATGCTATCTTTTATCAATTTGGCCTTACCGAAGACCGCGTTAAGGCACTCATGAAAAAGGAGATGAAGTTTAGCAGCTACACCCTTTGGCGTACCCGTGTAGAAAACTGCAAAACCAAGCACGCTAAAAAACGCAGCGACGCGATTACCCGCTTTAAGTGCGACAGGCAGCGTGCAATATCTTCTAACAAAATCAGTAAACGATAATGGAAGGTAAAATTTATGTCTTTGCAGGCGCATCATCGGCTATGGCGGTGCAGGCAGCTAAAATGCTGCAGGACCGCGGCGATGTGGTTATTGGTATTTCTACAAAACATGAAAATCCGGGATATGATCAATTTCATACGATAGAAAGCTATGCTGCGGGTAAGTTCCCGGTAATAGAGGGTGCTGTAAACGGACTGGCTTATTTTCCAGGGACTATCAATTTAAAACCTTTTCACAGATTTAGCGAAGCTGACTTTCTTTCAGATTTTACGATAAATACCCTTGGTGCGGCTGCTTTTGTCCAGGCCTATTTGCCTGCCTTAAAAATTGCCGAAGATCCTGCAGTGCTGTTTTTTAGCACGGTAGCAGTTGCAACAGGCATGCCCTTTCATGCATCTGTTGCTATGGCAAAAGGTGCTGTAGAAGGATTAACGCGATCGCTTGCGGCCGAATATGCGCCTAAAATTAGATTTAACTGTATTGCGCCGTCTTTAACCGATACTCCGCTTGCAGGAAAACTATTAGGCTCTGAAGAAAAGACAGAGGCTGGTAAAAACCGCAATCCGCTTAAAAAAATCGGCACCCCGCAAGACCTTGCCAACGCTATAGTTTTTTTACTGTCGGACACATCTTCCTGGATTACAGGACAGGTATTGCCTGTAGATGGGGGCATGGGAGCAGTGCGGTTGCTGTAGGTTTTTAAGGTAATTAATAATCATCCTTTACTATCAGTCAAATCATTATCTTAGCGATAACCAATAAACTGATAGCACTCATGAAAATACATATAATAGGCGGGGGTAACCTTGGTAGTGCGGTAGCTATAGGGCTGGCGCAATTTACCACAGACAATATCATTACCGTAACAAGGCGCAACATAAAGCTTGTTGAACACCTAAGGCAGTACGGCATTGAAATTTCAGCAGATAATACCTATAATATTTCTGGAGCCGATGTTATTATCCTTGCCATAAAGCCGTGGCAGGTAGATGCCGTATTAGATGAGGTTTTACCGCATCTTAACGGTAAGCTAATAGCGTCGGCGGTAAGCGGGGTAACACTCGATCATCTTAATAAAAAAGTGGGTGGTACCAACACCGTGGTGCGCATCATGCCTAACATAGCTGCGCAGTACGGAGCCAGTGCCACATGTATTTCGGCTACAGCTAATGATATTGCTAAACTTGAGCCCATAGTCAACTTGTTTGATAAAGTGGGCACTGCGGTAATAATTGATGAAAAACTTATGGATGCCGCTACGGTTCTTGGTGCATGCGGAACCGCTTTTGCCTTGCGCTACATTCGCGCAAGCATGCAGGCGGGTATAGAGATAGGCTTTGATGCCAAAACTGCCCTTGCTATTGCTGCTCAAACCGCTTTGGGTGCAACCGAAATGCTCTTAAAAGAAAATGCACATCCCGAACAGCTTATAGATAAGGTTACTACGCCGCAGGGTTGTACCATTGCGGGGCTAAACGAAATGGAGCATGAGGGCTTTAGCTCATCCTTAATAAAAGGTATAAAAACATCACTTAAGAAGATACGGGAGTAAATTTGCTTCAATTTTAAGCAATAAACTGTAGTTCATCGGTTTTAGCTTGCAGTTTATCTAAAACATTTGTAGGGAACGTTCAATACCTGTAGGTTTACACAAAATAGCATTAGTAAATTAATTTTTACGGTATTTTTGGGGGCAAAAAAAGGGAGAACTAATCGTTCTCCCTTTTTTATTTTATAAAGTTTCGTTTTGAAAGGTTAGATTTTTCTGCAGCGTGTCAGATTATTTTAACTGCCAATAATGCCATTTTGTAATAATACATTAAAAGGCATACTTTTTGACTTTAACATAAATATCATATATTTGAGGTAAATTAATATCACTATGGAATTTAAGTCTAAAAACCCTTTTTTAAGTAATAAGTCGTTTACAAAAGGCCAAACCAATGTCTATACAGCAGACGGCAGGCCTGTTGAAATTATAGATTATAACAATACTATGACGGTGCAGGGTGCTATTAACAAAACTTTTGTGTTGTTTGCACTGTTGCTTACCGGTGCCGGTATAACGTGGTATATGGCATTGATGGGGCAAAACCCAATGACATTATCTATTGCAGGTGCTATTATTGGTTTAATAATGGTAATTGCTGCGGCGTTTGCACCTAAGCAATCGCAGTACCTTGCTCCGGCATATGCCCTTTTTGAAGGTTTATTTATAGGTGGTATAAGTGCGTTGTTTGAGGGTATGTACCCCGGCATTGTGCTTAAAGCAGTAGGTGGTACCTTTGTAACCTTCTTTGTATGCCTTGCCTTATACAAGTTTGGTGTGGTTAAGGTTACAGAGCAGTTTAAATCGGTAGTAATAGCTTCTACACTTGCCATTGCATCGTTTTACCTAATTGCCTGGATACTGTCGTTCTTTGGTGTGGGTATGTTCTTTTACGGCAACTCGCTAATGAGCATTGGATTTAGCATCTTTGTAATAATCATTGCAGCCCTTAACCTGTTTATGGATTTTGATATGATAGAGCAGGGTGCAAGGCAGCGTAACCCTAAGTACATGGAGTGGTTTGGCGCAATGGGCCTTGTTATTACCATGGTATGGCTTTATATAGAATTTTTAAGGCTACTAAGCAAACTGCAAAGCCGCAACTAAGTTTCTTACTCTTACTAAATATAGATCCCCCAATACTATTGCAGTGTTGGGGGATTGGTTTTTCTGCCATTTTTTGACTTTTATTTTCTTGCTGATGGTTTCATGAAAGTAACGCTCTTCAAAAAAATCAGTATAAAATTACATTTCTCATTTATTATCAGGTACATGCGGCGTACTGTGCATACTTAAATGTGTTAAAATTATTGTAATAATTCCAAAACCGCTATATTTGGGACTTCAAACAAAACACTAAACACATATTTATGTCTATCTGGAAAAGGAAACCATTAAATCTGTTACTGGAAGAAGCTTCAGAATCTGAGAAAGGACTCAAGAAAACACTTTCGGCTACGGGGCTTACAGCTCTTGGCGTTGGGGCTATTATTGGTGCCGGGCTTTTTAGTATTACCGGTTTGGCAGCAGCTACAAATGCAGGGCCGGCAATTACCATTTCATTTTTAGTAGCAGCCTTTGGCTGTATTTTTGCAGGCCTTTGCTATGCAGAGTTTTCATCTATGATACCTGTTGCAGGTAGTGCATATACCTATTCTTTTGCCACCATGGGCGAGTTTGTTGCCTGGATAATTGGGTGGGACCTTGTGCTGGAGTATGCCGTTGGGGCGGCAACCGTATCTATAAGCTGGTCCAGGTACCTGGGCAAATTTTTAGGTGGCTACGGTATACATATACCCGATGAGTTTATGCTCTCCCCGTTTGAAGGCGGCCTTGTAAACGTACCTGCTGTTGTAATTGTAATAGTTATGTCGCTGGTGTTAATGAGGGGTACTAAAGAGTCGGCTTTTGTTAACGGAATTATTGTGGCTTTAAAAATTACGGTGGTTATTGTATTTATAGCCTTAGGATGGCAGTACATCAGGCCGGAAAATTATACGCCTTATATACCTGCAAATACAGGCGAGTTTGGCGAGTTTGGCTTTAGTGGTATTATACGTGCTGCGGCTATCGTATTCTTTGCTTATATAGGTTTTGATGCCGTATCTACAGCTGCACAGGAAGCTAAAAACCCTAAAAGAGATATGCCAATAGGCATCCTGCTGTCTTTAGCAGTATGTACTGTACTTTATATATTATTTGCCCATGTAATGACGGGTGTGGTAAACTACCAGGCATTTGCCGGTAAAGATGGTATTGCCCCGGTGGCAATTGCTATTGGCGCAATGGGATCTGCCGATGCTGCCGGAATGATAACACCGGCATACCCGTGGTTAAACAACGCTATTTTGCTTGCAATTTTGGCAGGGTATGCATCTGTAATATTGGTAATGCTTATGGGCCAGAGCCGCGTATTTTTCTCTATGAGTAAAGATGGGCTTATGCCAAAAGTATTTTCGGAAGTACACCCTAAATTTCGTACTCCGGCAAAAAACAACATGCTGTTCATGGTGCTTGTAAGCCTTTTTGCAGCGTTTGTTCCGGCAAGGGTAGTAGGAGAGATGACCAGTATAGGTACCCTGTTTGCCTTTATATTAGTTTGTATAGGAGTGTTGATTATGCGTAAAAAAATGCCGGAAGCGCCAAGGGCTTTCCGTACACCGCTTGTGCCGTTAGTGCCTATGTTAGGTGTGGGCGTTTGCCTTTTCATGATGGTTTTTTTACCACTTGATACCTGGATAAGGCTAATTGTATGGATGATAATAGGTTTTGACCTTTACTTGTTTTATGGTATGAAAAACAGCTACCTGAACAAAGGAAATTTTGATTCCGGCAGTTTTAAATTTGTATCTGCTTCAGGTATTGGTATGGTGCTGGCACTAATAGTGGTGGCTTTTGTACACCACGAAGGCCCGGATGATAACATCCTGTTTTACTTCTCGCTAACTTTTGCAGCAGTACACGCTATACTGTATGCGTTTACATACAAAAAAACACAGTCAATTTAAACAACGATCACAAATATCTGATGAATCCCGATGGCTACCTTACCATCGGGATTTTTTTATGTAGCAGTGCGGGTCTTCTTCTTATATTTGTATACCTACTTTTATTGTAATGACTAAAAAAGAACTGCGCCAAAAATACAAGTACCTGCGCCAGGAACTGTCTATAGAGGAGATAGAAGACATGAGCCTTGCTATTGCCAACCGACTGCTAACGCTGGATATTTGGAATAACATATACTTTCACCTTTTCCTCACTATGGAAAGCCAAAAAGAAGTACATACTGATGTTATCCTTAACATACTTGCCGGTAAAGACAAAGAGGTTATAGTGTCGCGCAGTGATTTTACCAGTTGCATGATGGTGCATTACCTGCTTACAGATAATACTAAACTTGTACTTAGCGAATATGGAATCCCGGAGCCTGTAGAGGGCATAGAGGTGCCGTCTAACAAAATGGATGTGGTATTTGTGCCCTTACTGGGTTTTGACGCACGGGGGCATCGTGTAGGCTACGGTAAGGGTTTTTATGACCGATTTTTAACGGGGTGCAAACCCGGCGTTATAAAAATAGGCCTGTCTTTTTTTGAGGCTGAGCCCGATGCTATTCCGCATAATGATACCGATGTGGCGCTGGATTACTGTGTAACACCGGAAAGGGTGTATAGGTTTGGAGTGTAGCGATATATTAACTCCTCTAAGTATATATGTCCGAACTGTTTTTCACGGGCCGTCATTGCGAAGGAGGTACTACCGCGGCAATCCATTATTTAAAAGATACGAGTGAGATTACTTCGCCAACATCACAAAGAATATGGTTTATCTCCTTTCTTTTGTCTTGAAACAAAAGAAACAAAAATTCAAGGCTACATCTTTTTTAGCTACAAATTATTTCGAAAAGACTAAATCATTTGAACTTGCTTCGCTTCGAACAGCAAATGATTTTTAACGCCTTCTCTCACAATTTGCTTAACGCAAAAAGATGAGGCCGTCTTAAGCTTCACTCAAAACTGCTTACTCTTTAGGGGATATACTTTATAGAGAGTTATTGCCTCCTTAAGCCTTAACTACGAATGCTTAGGAAATGCTTTTTTGTTGAAGACGATAAGAATACCAACACCTACAGAGATGGCGGCATCGGCAATATTAAAAATAGCGTTGAAGAAATAAGTATGACCCTCGCTATTTCTGTAGATAGGAAAATATAGCATATCTACTACCTTGCCTTCAAACAATTTACCATAATGACGTTCTGTAGTAAAGACAGCAACTTTTCCAGGAAAGCTATGGTCAAAAATTAAGCCGTAAAAAACTGAATCGATTATGTTGCCAAAAGCACCTGCAAGTATCAATGCTATGGATGTAATTAGATATATTGACTGGTTTTTTTTTACCGAATCCCAAAGCCACCAGCCAATACCACCTACTGCTACAATTCTGAACAGGGTTAATGTTAGTTTGCCACCTAGCCAGTGAGGTATCTTAGCGCCCCATGCCATACCTTCATTTTCTATAAATTGTATTTTAAACCATGAGAATACGCTCACTGACTCTTCAAGCATAAAGTGAGTCTTAACATATATCTTGCTAATCTGGTCTATAAGCAATACGGCAATAACAATAAGGTAGGCTTTCTTTAAAGACATTTTTTATTTTTTACCCTGCAAAAATAAATTAAATAATCAAAATAACCCCTTCTTATTACTGTTAATGAAATGTTTTAATAATCATCTTTAGTGTGAACGGGATTATGTGTAGATGCATCCACATAAAACCGTTGTTAATGAAATGTTTAAGTAGTAATTGGTCATTTCTTTTATAAGTAGTTTTGCGGTAACGATTACATTGTTTGCAGAGTTCTTTGATCATAGCATGAGCATTACGAAAACCATATAGTAGGATTATCATAATTTTCTTAACAAATTTTTAACTCAAAGTTGGTTCGTTTAGTTCGGTTAGTACCGAACTAATATATACCTTTGCCTCAAAATTAAGCAGAATGTCTGACATTAAGAAAGAGCGGGAAGAATTGATAGAGATGTTCGGGATACATTTCGAGTCCGTGCA
>Ga0265780_10000834_pt1 | contig 45761 bp, 42 predicted proteins | sample P1T30metagenome_FD_192432 | JGI IMG/M metagenome (GOLD analysis project Ga0265780, IMG submission 192432) | Plant litter microbial communities from East Loma Ridge, Irvine, California - P1 T30 | ecosystem: Environmental > Terrestrial > Plant litter > Unclassified | place: USA: California... | reverse complement strand
TTCGTGTCCAGCTTGTCGCCCTGCGCCGGCATGACTTCGACCAGGCGGTTCTTTTCGAACGCCGACGTGAGCTGCTTGAGCGTCATTTCGACGCCTTCCTTCAGCGACTCGACCGATGGGGTATCGACTTTCAGGGCCATCTCGAGGCTGTCGCGCACCGGCACCATGGCCTCGGCGAAACTCTCGATGGCGAATTTGTGTGCCTTGCTGACGTCTTCCTGGGCGCGGCGGCGGATGTTTTCGCCTTCGGCCTTGGCGCGCATGAAAGCGTCATGCATCTCGGCCAGCTTGGCTTCGGTGGCGCTCAGCTGTTCTTCCACGCTCGGCGTGCCGGCCGCGGCTTGCGCCTGAGCCGCATCTTCCGTTTCGCCATTGGCCGCCTGGTTCAACTCTTGGTTTTCTTGGTCTTGCATTGAAAAAACTCCTGATATCAAGCACTTAGGGGAATTGACCTGACTTGCTCGTCGTCGTACACAGTCACAGGCAAGCAAATGGGGCGATCCCCTACGATTTCAAGGGGAATAGAAAGATGGCGTTAAAAATAATTCCTGAAATGAATTGTTACACATATTACTTGGCGAACAGACCAGGCAAGAGCGGTGACTATTAGTATGGTTTTGATAAGGCCAATCGGGCGCGCGTGACGCCCGGGGCCCGTCGCGGAGGGTGTATGAGATTGCAATTGATTTGTACCGCGGTACTTGCCTACACCATCCTGACCCTGGCCTGGCTCAGCTACGTCAACCTGGGCAACCAGTACACCGTGCCCTAGACCGGATCAGTTCGTGGCGCCGAGGGCCAGCGCCCGCTCGCGTCCAACCGCCGCGTCGGCTTTCTCCGCATCGCGTTGCGCGCTGCTGAGCATGGTCGGCCAGCCGATCATGTGTTGTTCAGTAATCTCTGCCATGGCGGCAATCCAGCGCGGCGACTCGTTCAGGCAGGAAATATAGTGAAATTCCTGGCCGCCGGCGGTCAGGAAATCATGCTTGCCTTCCATGCCGATTTCTTCCAGGGTTTCCAGGCAATCGCTGGTGAAGCCAGGGCAGATCAGGTCGACGCGTTTCAAGCCACCGTTGGCCAGTTCCACCAGCGTGGGCGCCGTATAGGGCTGCAGCCACTCGGCCTTGCCGAAGCGCGACTGGAACGTCACCACGTAATCAGCCGGCGCCAGGCGCAGTTTGGTCGCGACCATGCGCGCCGTCTTGTGGCACTCGCAGTGGTAGGGGTCGCCCAGCATCAGCGTGCGTTTCGGCACGCCATGAAAACTCATCACCAGCTTTTCGCCGCGGCCATGCGTTTCCCAGTGCGTTTCGATCGATTCGCACAGCGCGTCGATATATCCTTCGTGGTCGTGGTAATGCTTGACCATGCGCAGCTCCGGCAGGTTGCGCACCTTGGCAAAGTGGGAAAAAACCGCATCGTAGATCGACCCGGTGGTGGTGGCCGAATACTGGGGATAGGCCGGCAAGATGGCAATGCGGTCGACGCCATGGGCTTTCAGGCTGTCGAGCACCTCCGGCAGCGACGGCGAACCGTAGCGCATGGCCATCGCCACCGTCAGGTTGGCGTGGCCGCGCTCGGCCAGTTGCGCGCGCAGCAAGTTCGCTTGCGCCTGCGTGTGGACTTTCAGCGGCGAACCTTCGCGCGTCCAGATGGTCGCGTATTTTTTTGCCGACTGGCCGGAGCGGAACGGCAGGATGATCAGGTTCAGGATGCACCACCAGACCAGCCGCGGGATTTCCACGACGCGCGGGTCGGACAGGAACTCTTTCAGGTACCGCCGCACCGCCTTGCGCGTGGGGGCATCCGGCGTGCCAAGGTTGACCAGGACGACAGCGCTGGTGGGCACGGTTCCGTGCGTGAAAGGTGGTTCTTGGCGGAAGGGCATCAGCGAGGCGGCGGTAGGGAGATAAGGCCGCCATTATAAAGTCGCGCTGGGCGTGTCAAATGGATATTTGGTCCGGCGTGCGGCAATACGACAGGTGAAAGGTGGGTCACACCTGCCCGCCCCTTTCTTACAGCGCCAGCAACTCGCGTGCATGCTTCCTTGTCGTCGCCGTAATCTCCAGCCCGCCCAGCATGCGCGCCACCTCTTCCACGCGCGCCTTGTTGTCGAGTACATCGATACGCGACACTGTCTTGCCCGCATCGGTCGTGCCCTTGGCCACCTGGAAATGCTGATTGGCCTGGCTTGCCACCTGGGGCAAGTGCGTCACGCACAGGACTTGCCGTTCCTGCCCCAGCCGCTTCAGCAGGCGCCCCACCACTTCGGCGACGCCGCCGCCAATCCCGCTGTCGACCTCGTCGAAGATCAAGGTCGGCGTGGTGGTGGCGTGCGACGTGATGACGGAGATGGCCAGCGCAATCCGCGCCAGCTCGCCGCCCGACGCCACTTTTGCAAGCGGCCGCGGCGCCACACCCGCATGGCCGGCGACCAGGAATTCCACCTGCTCGACCCCATGCGCAGTGGGTTCGGATGGATTCAGGGCGACAACAAAACTGCCGCCAGTCATGTTCAGGTCCTGCATCGCAGCCGATACCTGCGTGCCCAGCAGTTTGGCCGCAGACGCGCGCTTGGCGGACAATTTCGCAGCCGCAGCAAGGTAGTCGTCTTTCCTCTGCTCTTCCTGGCGGCGCAGACCGTCCAAGTCGCTGGCATCGGCCAGCTGGCGTAGTTTGTCGGCCAGCGCGGCGTGTTCCTCCGGCAGTTCATCGGGCGTGACGCGGAACTTGCGCGCGGTGCTGTGAATCGCTTCCAGGCGCGCCTCGACCTGGCGCAGGCGCGCCGGATCGAGTTCGACGCGGTCGAGGTAATCGTTCAGTTCCGAGACGGCTTCCTGCAGCTGGATCAGCGCCGGCTGCATGCAGTCGAGCACCGGCTGCAAGCCGGCATCGACACCGGCCAGCTTCACCAGCTTCTGGTTCAGCGACGAGAGCGTCGACAGGATCGGCTGGTCCGATTCGGAAATCACGCCCAGCGCTTCCTGCGCACCTTCGAGCAGGCTGGCCGCGTGCGACAGGCGGCTGTGCTCGTTGCCGATGTCCGTCCACTCCCCGGCTTTGACGGCCAGCTTGTCGAGTTCGGCCACCTGCCACTCGAGGCGCTCGCGTTCGATCAGCACGTTCTTGGCGTTCGTTTCGTAGTCTTCGCGCTGGCGCGCCAGGGCCCGCCAGGCTTTGTAGGCCGACGCCACGGCCGGCACGTCGGCCTGGCCACCACCGGACTGGTTGTCGAGCAGCACGCGCTGGGCGTCGAGTTTCAGCAGCGACTGGTGCGCATGCTGGCCGTGGATATCCACCAGCAAATCGCCGAGTTCGCGCAGTTGCGCCGCGGTGGCCGCCACGCCATTGATGAACGCTTTCGAGCGGCCGGCGTTGTCGATCACGCGGCGCAGCAGCGCCCCGCCCTCCTCGGCTGCCAGCGCGTGCTGATCGAGCCAGGCAGCGGCCGCATCGGTGACGGAAAAATCGGCCGTGATGTCGGCGCGGGCCGCGCCTTCGCGCACCACGCTCGCGTCGCCGCGGCCGCCCAGCGCCAGTTGCAGCGCATCGATCAGGATCGATTTGCCGGCCCCGGTTTCGCCGGTGAAAACGGAAAAACCTGGGGAGAACTCAAGCTCGATCATGTCGACAATGACGAAATCGCGGATGGTGAGGGTACGCAGCATATGAGGCAATATTCCTGGGCGTGATGGTGCAGCGTTAGCGCGGCTTGGCCTGGAACGACGGATGCTCGTTCCAGTGCAGTTTTTCGCGCAGGGTGTCGTAATAACTCCAGCCTTGCGGGTGCAGGAAGGTGATCGTGTGCGGCGCGCGGGAAATCAGGATACGGTCGCGCTGCTGCAGGCTGGTGAAGGTCTGCATGTCGAAATTGACGCTGGTATCGCGCCCGTTGATGATTTCAACCACGATGTCGCTCGCTTCCGGCACCACGATCGGCCGGTTCGACAGCGCGTGCGGGGCAATCGGCACCAGCAAGATGCCCTGCAGGCTCGGATGCAGCAACGGGCCGCCAGCCGACAGCGCATAGGCGGTCGAGCCGGTGGGCGTGGAGATGATCAGGCCGTCCGACCGCTGCGCGTACATGAACTTGCCGTCGACTTCCACTTTCAGTTCGACCATGCCGGCGCCGGCGCCGCGCGAGACGACGACGTCGTTGACGGCCAGGCCTTCGGCGATCACCTGATCTTCCCGCACAAGTTTGGCAGCGAGCAAGGTGCGTTTTTCCGCCGTGCTGCGCCCTTCCAGAATAGCGCCCAGCACGGGAATCATGCGTTCGATGGGAATGTCGGTCATGAAACCCAGGCGGCCCTGGTTGATGCCGATCAGCGGCACATCGTAAGGCGCCAGCTGACGTGCGATGCCGAGCATGGTGCCGTCGCCGCCCATCACCACGGCAGCGCAGGCTGCATTGCCGATCTCGGCAATGCTCACCGCCTCGATGCCGTCGATAGTGAGATGCGCGGCGGTGGATTCTTCCAGCACGACCCGATAGCCGGCGCCGCGCAAAAAGGCGAGGATATCCGCAACCGGCTCCTCGATGCCCAGCGTGTTATGCCGCACGACCAGCGCGATGGTTTTTTGTGGTTCAGGCGTGGCGGACATAGGATCTCGGCGTGGAAGAACAATGGACAGGAGCGTAACCGATTCTCACCTGTTCTGCCACGAGATGGCCCTTGAGAGGGCTGGTTATATATACAGTATAAGGGGCGCCGGGGGCTTACGCAACGATCGCCCATCCAAGCGTGGCAACGATCGCGAGCGCAATGCAAATGGCGTGCAGCGCGGACAGCACCATCCAGCGCAACAGGGTCAGTATCCAGCCACCGCCATACACCCGGCGCAGTGCCAGCGGCAAATAGATCGCCATCCAGGCCAGCAGGATGAAATGCACGAAGCCCCAACCGGAAGGAAGGGCTATTTGCAGAGCCAGCAGAGCGAACGCAAACGCATTCGCGTGCAGGGCGAACAGCAGGTGGGCGCCATAACGCCGCCCCGAACCCAGATACAGCAGCTTGAGCAGCAGCGCAAATACCGGCATCAGCGCGAACATCGCATAGGGTGCGTAGCTGAAAAAGGTCTTGCTCAGCTGACGCCCCATCTCTTCTTTTGGCAGTTCCAGGAACTTTTCCATCCTGGCGCCCCACCCGGCATGGAGCTGCTCTGCAAATTTCCCGGCATCCTGGTACGTCTCGTTTTCGTCATTGGCAAGGCGCGCCCGCTTTACCGGCGCAGCGCCTTGCGCGGTAATGGAGGGGCCTGGCGCAGCACGATCCGTCTCGACGAAGTTCAGGCCGCTGAATTTAATCAGCGCAAAGAAAATCAGGCTGAATGTGAGATACAGCCGCAACGGCTGCACGTAGCGCACGCGCCGGCCCTGGATGTATTCCAGCGTCAGGAGGCCGGGCCGAAGCATCAGCAGCCAGAGGCTTTTCCACAGCTTGCCTTCCAGCGCCACGTAATGGCCGATGAATTCGTGCAGGAATTCGCGCGTGCTCGGTGGATGCAGCGTCGTCTCCTGGCTGCATTGATGACAGAAATTGCCGGCCGTTTCAGCGAAACAGTTCGGGCACGTGCCAGGAGCGGCATGGAGCATGGCGTCAGCGTTCAAGGCAGGTCCTCGGGAATTCGAACAGAGACTCATGGTAGCGAAATACTTGCAAAAAATCATCATCCAATTGCGCGACTTGCAACGCCGGGAAGGCTTACTATTCGTGCAATTGATGAGAGGAGCAACTACCATGGCACATGATTCAGACCGCCGCATCAATACCGATGCAAAAATCGAGAACGACGGCGTCAAGCGCCAGCCGCATGAGCGCGACGAGTCGCCCGACGGCCAGAACCAGCGCCCGGCCGGCATCATGAAGCAGGCCGCCGCCGACCTGGCCCAGGGCCTGGTCGATACCGACTTGCGCAACACGCCCGGCCTGGACCAGGCCGTCGAACCGGCCGCCAGTGCTTCCGGCCAGGCCAAACCCCAACCCGACCGCGAGGACGGCATGCGCGAGCGCGATTTACCGCAACCAACAACAAGAGGAAAACAATAATGAGTAATGTCCGTGCGCCGATGCGCCTGCCCCTGGCTGTGCTGCTCTCTACCCTGTGCCTGTCCGCCTGTGCGCAAACGGCGCCCGTTGCCGCGCCAGCGGCCGGCGGCTATGCCGTAGGTTTTGGCCCCAGCCCGCAATTGCCGGCGCCGCAAAAATCCCTGATTCCCACCGTTCACGTCGCCACCGCCCAGGGCTGGGCCAATGGCGCCAAGCCAACGGCAGCAAGCGGTTTGACGGTCACGCCTTACGCCACCGGCCTGGACCATCCACGCTGGCTGTACGTGCTGCCGAACGGCGACATTTTGGTGGCCGAATCGAACAAGCCCGCCAATGAAAAAGACCCGACCACCATCAAGGGCGTAGTGCAGAAGCAAGTCATGAAGAAGGCCGGCGCCGGCGTCGCTTCCCCCGACCGCATCATGCTGCTGCGCGGCGTGCTGCCAAACGGCATGGCGGCCACCAAGACCGTGTTCATGGAAAACATCCGTTCGCCCTTCGGCATGGTACTGGTCGGCAAAGACCTGTACGTGGCCGGTTCCGATGCGCTGTTCAAATTCCCGTACAAGGAAGGCGACACCAAGATCACCGATAAAGGCGTGAAGGTCTGGGACCTGCCTTCCGGCATCAATCACCACTGGACCAAGAACGTTGTCGCCAGCGCCGACGGCAAGAAGCTGTACATCACGGTGGGCTCGAACAGCAATGTCGCCGAAAACGGCATGGAGATCGAAAACGGCCGCGCCGCGATCTGGGAATTCGATCCGTCCACCGTCAAGGGCCGCATCTTCGCCAGCGGCTTGCGCAATCCAAACGGCCTGGCCTGGAACCCGGAAAGCAAGATGCTCTGGACCGCCGTCAACGAGCGTGACGAGCTGGGCAACGACCTGGTGCCGGACTACATCACGTCCGTCAAGGATGGCGCTTTCTACGGCTGGCCGTACAGCTACTACGGCCAGAACGTCGACGTGCGCGTCACGCCGGCCCGTCCGGACATGGTGGCCAAGGCCATCGCGCCCGACTATGCGCTGGGTGCGCATACCGCCTCCCTCGGCCTGGCCTTCTACACCGGTTCGCTGCTGCCGCAGTTCAAGAACGGCGCGCTGATCGGCCAGCACGGCTCGTGGAACCGCAAACCTTATTCCGGCTACAAGCTGGTCTATGTGCCCTTCTCCGGCGGCAAGCCGAGCGGCCCGCCGCAAGATGTGCTGACCGGCTTCATCAAGGACGAAACCGCGTTCGGCCGCCCGGTCGGCGTGGCCGTCGACAAAGGTGGGGCGATCCTGCTGGCGGACGATGTGGGCAACGTCATCTGGCGCGTGACGCCAGCGGGCGCGGCAGCAACACCGGTCGTCGCAGCGAAATAAACAGCACAGTCGTCAAAGCGCGCCCAGCCGGGCGCGTTTTTCATTTCACTAGGGAGAAATCATGATTCAAAGAAAAGGTAGCGCCACCTGGACAGGCGGCATCAAGGATGGCAAGGGCACCGTATCCACCCAGAGCGGCGTGCTGCAAGAGGCGCAATACGGTTTCAATACGCGCTTTGCCGACGGTCCCGGCACCAATCCGGAAGAATTGATCGGCGCCGCGCACGCGGGCTGCTTCACGATGGCCCTGTCCGGCAAGCTGGGCGGCGCCGGCCTGACCGCCACCAAGCTGGCGACGACGGCAACCGTGTCGCTCGACAAGGTCGATGGCGGTTTCGTCATCAACGCCATCCACCTCGACCTGGTCGCCACCGTGCCGGGTACCGACCAGGCAGCCTTCGAAGCCATCGCCAGGGATGCCAAGGAAAATTGCCCGGTTTCCAAACTGCTGAACGCCACCATCACGCTGAGCGCAAAACTGGAAGGCTAAGGCAAGATTTCGCCCGGGCGCATACAATCGTCGCCTCTTTTTATTTTATTCGGGACCTACGATGCGCATCCTGCACACCATGCTCCGGGTCGGCGACCTGCAGCGCTCGATCGATTTCTACACCACCGTGCTCGGCATGAAATTGCTGCGCACGAGCGAAAATACCGAGTACAAGTACACGCTGGCGTTTGTCGGCTACGGCAACAATCCGGACCACGCGGAGCTCGAGCTGACCTATAACTGGGGCACCGACAGTTACGAGATGGGCACGGCGTATGGCCACATCGCCATTTCCGCCGAAGATATTTACGCGACCTGCGATTCGGTGCGCAAAGCCGGCGGCAACATCACGCGCGAGCCGGGTCCGGTCAAGGGCGGCAGCACCGTCATCGCGTTCATCACCGATCCGGATGGCTACAAGATCGAGCTGATCGAGCGGAAGGATGATGCAGGCGGACGCGGGCTGAGCTGAGCGGTCAAGGAGATCAAATGAAAACGTCGCCTGGTGGCGACGTTTTTTTTACCCGGACAAAAGCTGAACTACCGCACCAGCAATGCATTCACCGGCAACAAATCCGCTTCCTTCAACGATCCCGCCGCCGCTTTCAGGCGCAGGCCGCTCATGATGGTGTTATAGCGCGCACGCGACAGATCCGTCTGCGTCGAAAACAGCTGGCGCTGGGCATTGAGCACGTCGATATTGATCCGCACGCCCACCTGGTAGCCCAGCTTGTTCGAGTCGAGCGCAGACTGGCTGGAAATTTCCGCCGCTTCGAGCGCCTTGACCTGCGCCAGGCCGCTGTTCACGCCCAGATAAGCCTGGCGTACGCCCAGCACGGCATTGCGGCGGGTCGACTCCAGGTCGTTGCGCGCCTTGTCTTCCAGCGCGATCGATTCGCGCACGCGCGACGTGACGGCAAAGCCGCTGAAAATCGGCACGTTCAGTTGCACGCCAACAGCGTTGCCGGTCAGGCGGCCGGAGGTGCCGGTCAGCTGGCCATTGGTCAGCGTCCGGCTGTTGGACGCGACCAGGTCGAGAGTCGGCAGGTGGCCGGCACGGTTGCGGGCGATATCCCGCTTGGCCGATTCGAGCGACAACTCGCTGACGGTCACGCCGTAGTTCTGCGATTGCGCGGCCGACAGCCACGGCTCGATGGCGGCCGGTTCCGGCGACGCCAGCGCCACGCCGGTACGCAACGGCGCCAGGGCGACGGCATCGCCACCGATAATGGCCAGCAAGGCGCTGCGCTTGTTTTCCAGGTCGGCCGATGCGGCGAATTCCTGGGCGATGACCAGGTCGTACGCCGCCTGCGCTTCGTGCGTGTCGGTAATCGTCTGGGTACCGACTTCGAAATTGCGCTTGGCCGAAGCCAGCTGTTCGGTGACCGCGCTTTTCTGCGAGCGGGTCGACTCGAGCGTGTCCTGCGCGGCCAGCACATCGAAATATGCCTGCGCCACGCGGGTGATCAGATCCTGCTGCGCCTGGGCAAACTGCGCTTCGCTGATGGCCTGCGCCAACTTGCTTTGCTCATACGTCTGCCAGCGGTCCCAGCGGAAAAGCGGCTGCGTCAGCGAAATCACATATTGCTTCTGGGTATAGCTCGCGCTCGAATCGCCGATGAGTTGCGTCGTGCCGTTGGGGAGCGTGACGGTCTGGCCGGTATTGAACGGCGACGAGTCGCCGCTGTTGCGCGTGATCGCACCCGTGGCGCCAATCACCGGATACAAGGCCGACTTCCCCTGCGGAATCCTCTCGCGCCCCGCCAATTCCGATGCCCGCGCGCTGGCGTAGACGGCATCGTTCGCCAGCGCCTGCTGGTAGACCTGGATCAGGTCGGCCGCGGTGGCGTCGAGCGAAAAAAAGGCGCCGGCCAACAGCGCGGCGATCAGGGGTTTCTGCATGCGTCTCTCCACAGGTTCATCAAACGTTCAGGCACAGGTCAATACGTGGGCATCGCCCCATCGACCTGCACGGCCCAGGCGTGAATTCCGCCCGTCAAATTCGTGACATCGGTAAAACCGTTGCGTTCCAGGAAAGCCGCAACCTGCATGCTGCGCGCACCGTGGTGGCAGATGCAGACGATTTCCCTGTCGTCGTCCAGCTCGCTGATGCGGATCGGCACCAGCGCCATCGGAATCTGCACCGAGCCTGGAATCTGGCAGGTGGCAAATTCCCAGTTTTCACGCACGTCCAGCAACAGCGGCCCGGTATCGCCCTCCGCCGCCAGCCGCGCAGCCAATTCCGGCGCAGTGATATGTTGCATCGCTGTACCTCTTAAAACTCGAAATGCGACGGCTGGGGAGCAGACACCAGCGCCTTGATATTTGTTTCAAACACTTGCACCGTGTCGTAAGCGGTCTCGGCCACGCGGGTGATGAGTACGCACTGCATCACCGGCGCCGTGCCGACGATGGCGGCAATGCGGCCACCCACTTTCAGCTGCTTCAAAAATACTTCCGGCAACACTTCCAGTGCGCCTGAAATGACGATCACGTCGAACGGGGCGCCGGCACTCCAGCCCTCCGAACCATTGCCCAGCTCGACCGTCACATTGGTGACGCCAGCCTTGGCCAGGTTCTGCTGAGCCATTTCCTTCAACGCCGGATTGATCTCGACGGTCGTCACGTGGCGCGCCTTGCTCGCCAACAGTGCCGCCATGTAGCCGGAACCGGCGCCGATTTCCAGCACGTTCTCATGCTTCTTGACTTGCAATTCCTGCAAGATGCGCGCTTCCACCTTTGGATTGAGCATCGTCTCGCCATTCCCGAGTGGAATTTCGGTATCGGCAAACGCCAGCGATGCGCATGCAGCCGGCACATACTGTTCGCGCTTGACGATGTGCAGCGTATCGAGCACATCCTGGTCCAGCACGTTCCACGGACGGATCTGCTGTTCAATCATGTTGAAACGGGCTTGTTCGATATTCATATAAATACTCAGTGGAATTAAATAATCCGATATTTTATCGTTGAACGGCCACTGAAAGCAGATCTTAATGATTTGCTTCTGGTGACCAGGGGAAATTGCGACAGTCTGCAGTTTGGCGGGGCTGAACGCACAAAAGCACGCTGTTTGGCGTGCTCAGGCGGGAGATGCGGTGGCGTCGGGCGACGCGGTGACCGGCAGCTGCGCCGGCAGCAAGCCGTGCAGGGCCATGTCAAGGAAGGTGGCGAGGAATGCTTCGGGGTCGAGCTCGGTGCGTTCGCAGGGGCCCACCGAGTGCTTCCAGGTAATGAGCATCAGCATCGGCGCAACCAGCACCTGCGTCATGACGGTAACATTCATGGGCCGGAATTCACCCCGTTCGATGGCGCGTTCGAGCAGGGTGGCGATCATCTGCGTGCCGCGGTTGATCACCTCGTCCCGGTAAAAACAGGCCAGTTCGGGAAAATTGTTCGCTTCAGCCGTCACCAGCTTGATGATGCCCGATGCCTTGGTTGCCCCCAGCCGTTGCCACCACGACAGGATCACATGGCGCAGCAGGGCCGCGCTGTGCTCCTGGTCGGCCGCAATCGACACTTCCGCGGCGCCGATGACGGGCACGATGGTGTTGCGCACGACCGCCTTGAACAATTCGTCCTTGTTCTCGAAGTACAGGTACAAGGTTCCTTTCGACACGCCGGCGCGCTTGGCCACGTCTTCCAGGCGCGTCGACGCAAACCCCCGTTCGACAAACAGGTCCAGCGCCGCCGCCAGCAATTCCTGAGGCCGCGCATCCTTGCGGCGCTCCCAGCGCGGCTTGGTGTCCAAGGTACATTCCATGCTTCTGTCCAACAACTAACTCAAGAGTCACCAATGTATGCGGCGGGGTAGCGGCGGTCAAGCGACACCCGTGTGCAAACCGCGTATACTCGCGTCCCTGCGTCCTTCACACCACACTCAGCCATGAACTGTCGTGACAACTGCGGCGCCTGCTGCACCGCTCCGTCGATCACCAGCCCGATTCCCGGCATGCCGGACGGCAAGCCTGCGGGCGTGCGCTGCGTCCAGCTCGGTATTGACAACTTGTGCCTGATTTTCGGAAAACCCGAGCGACCGGCGTTTTGCGGCGGTCTTCAGCCGTCAGACGAGATGTGCGGGGACAACCGCGAATACGCGATGCAGTGGCTCGATACGCTTGAGCGCGCAACAGCGCCAACGCCAAGCATTGCAGCCTGACGCAGCCAATCCGGCAGGCTATCTGCCCAGCGATGGCAACCGCAGTCGTGGTAAGATCGCCGCGCGTTTTCTGTCTTGCGCGCATCCTTTCCCACTCCCCCACTCTAACGATCATTCATGGATATTATTTTCGCGCTCAAGGCCATCATCATGGGGCTGGTTGAGGGTTTTACCGAATTCCTGCCGATTTCGTCGACCGGCCATTTGATCGTGGCCGGCAGCCTGATCAATTTCACGGGCGAAAAGGCACAAACGTTCGAGATCGCGATCCAGGCCGGCGCCATCCTCGCCGTCATGTGGGAATACCGCGCGCGCATCGCCACCGTCCTGTCGGGCATGTTCAGCGACCGGCGCCAGCAAAAATTCATTTTGAACCTGGTCGTGGCCTTCCTGCCCGCCGCAGTGCTGGGCCTGGTGTTCAGCAAGATGATCAAAGCGAAATTGTTCGCACCGGCACCGGTGGCGATTGCCTTCGTGGTTGGCGCCCTGTTCATCCTGTGGGCCGAACGCCGCCACAAGATGCTGCCGGGTGCATCGCGCATTGAAACCGTGGAAGACATGACGGTGCTCGACGCTCTCAAAGTGGGCTGCGCCCAGGCGTTTGCGCTGATTCCCGGCACCAGCCGCTCGGGCGCCACGATCATCGGCGGCATGCTGTTTGGCCTGTCGCGCAAGGCCGCGACCGAATTCTCGTTCTTCCTGGCCATTCCCACCTTGCTGGCCGCGACCGTGTATTCGGTCTACAAGGATCGCGCCCTGCTGTCGGCGGCCGACCTGCCACTGTTCGGCATTGGCGGCATTGCGGCATTCGTATCGGCGTTTTTGTGCGTGCGCTGGCTGCTGCGCTACATTAGCTCGCATAATTTCACCATCTTTGCCTGGTACCGTATCGTGTTCGGCCTGTTCATCCTGGCCAGCGTGCACTTCGGCTGGGTCGTGTGGGCGGAATAAGTTTGACAGCGAGTTCAATCGAAACAGAGTTGATGGAAACAGACACCGGCGCGCGCGCGCTCGACATTCTCCAGACCGTCTTCGGCTACCCGGCATTCCGTGGGCAGCAGCAGGAGATCGTCGAGACCGTCAGCAATGGTGGCGACGCGCTGGTGCTGATGCCCACCGGCGGCGGCAAGTCGCTGTGCTACCAGATTCCCGCGCTGGTGCGCGACGGTGTCGGCGTGGTCATTTCCCCGCTGATCGCGCTGATGCAGGACCAGGTCGACGCGCTCGAGGAAGTGGGCGTGCGCGCGGCCTTTTTGAATTCGACCCAGACGTTCGAAGAAACGCTGCGCATCGAACGCCTGGTGCGCACCGGCGAAATCGACCTGGTGTATGTGGCGCCGGAGCGCCTGATGACGCAACGCTGCCTCGACCTGTTCGAGGCGTCGCATATTTCGCTGTTCGCGATCGACGAAGCGCACTGCGTGTCGCAGTGGGGCCACGATTTCCGGCCTGAATACATCAGGCTGTCGATCCTGCACGAGCGTTTCCCGAACGTGCCGCGCATCGCGCTTACCGCCACCGCCGACCACCAGACCCGCGCCGAAATCGCGCACCGCCTGCAGCTCGACGACGCGCGCAAATTCGTCTCGTCGTTCGACCGCCCGAACATCCGCTACCAGATCGTCGAAAAGGGCAACGGGCGCAAGCAGCTGCTCGACTTTATTGCAGCCGAGCATACGGGCGACTGCGGCATCGTGTACTGCCTGTCGCGCAAAAAAGTCGAGGAGACCGCGGAGTTTTTGAACGAAAACGGTATCCGCGCCCTGGCGTACCACGCCGGCATGGAGCACGCCAAGCGCGCCGCCAACCAGGCCCGCTTCCTGCGCGAAGAAAACATCGTGATGGTGGCGACCATCGCCTTCGGCATGGGCATCGACAAGCCGGACGTGCGTTTCGTCTGCCACCTCGACCTCCCCAAAAGCATCGAAGGGTACTACCAGGAAACGGGCCGCGCCGGCCGCGACGGCATGCCGGCCAGCGCCTGGATGGCGTATGGCTTGCAGGACGTGGTGCTGCAGCGGCGCATGATCGACGAATCGGATGCCGACGAAACGTTCAAACGCGTGCTGTCGATGAAACTCGACGCCATGCTCGGCCTGTGCGAAACGCTGAGCTGCCGGCGCATGCGCCTGCTCGAGTATTTTGGCGAACGCTCCGGTCCCTGCGGCAATTGCGATACCTGTTTGTTGCCGCCCGTCTCGTTCGACGGCACGGTGCCAGTGCAAAAGCTGCTCTCGACCATTTACCGGGTCGACCAGCGCTTTGCCGCCGGCCACATCATCGACGTGCTGCGCGGCGCGCAGTCGGAGCGGATCAGCCAGTGGCGCCATGACGCCTTGTCGGTGTACGGCATCGGCAACGACCGCAGCGAGCAGGAATGGCGCGCCATCGTGCGCCAGGCCATTGCGCTGGGGCTCGTGACGGTCGACCACGATGCGTACAGCTCGCTGAAGCTGACCGATGCGGCGCGACCGGTATTGAAAGGCGGGCAGAAGGTGCAGCTGCGCCAGTACCAGAAACCGGTGAAACCGAAGCGGCAGGCGTCGGCGCCCAAGGGGTATGTCGAGATGGACCTGTCGAAATCGGAGCAGGCGATTTTCGACAAGCTGCGCTGGTGGCGCGTGGAAACCGCGCGCGCGCATGGCGTGCCGGCGTACGTCGTGTTCCAGGATGCAACCTTACGTGAGATTGCCAAGGTCAAGCCGACATCGCTGGAGCAGCTGCGCGGCGTGACCGGGGTGGGCGAGAAGAAGCTGGTGTCGTATGGCGACGAGATCGTGGCGTTGATTATCGATATGCAGTAGCGCGCACGTTGGCGCAAGCACATCGAACCGCCCAAGCGCGGCGATTTTAGCGATAATCGAGCATCGTCCGCTTACCAGAACGCCATGCACATCCATACCCACCCGATCGCGTCGGAAGAACACATCGCCGCGTTCCAGCTGACCACCTTTCATTTTGGCACGCCAGGCGCGCGCCCGAAGGTCTATATCCAGGCCTCGCTGCATGCCGACGAAGTCCCCGCCATGCTGGTGGCGCACACGCTGCGCGGCCAGCTGGAGCAGCTGGACAAGCAAGGCAAGATTCCCGGCGAAATCATCCTGGTGCCCTCCGCCAACCCGATCGGCCTGTCGCAGGTCGTGCACGGCGCCCCGTTTGGCCGCTTCGACCTGTCCACGGGCGTGAATTTCAACCGCTCGTATAAACACGTCGCCGACGACCTGAAAAAATCGCTCGAAGGCAAACTCGGCGCGGATGCCGGGAAGAATATCGCCCTGGTGCGCGAACACGCGCTGGCCTCCCTGTCCAGCTGGATCCCGAAGGACAACACGGGCGAACTGAAGAAGCTGCTTCTGACGATGGCCATCGATGCCGACATCGTGTTCGACCTGCATTGCGACAACGAAGCCGTGCTGCACTTATATACCGGCACGCCGCTGGCCGAGCGGGTGCAACCCCTGTCCGCATTGATGGGTGCGCACGCCCTGCTGCTGGCGCGCGAATCGGGCGGCGACCCGTTCGACGAAGCCTGCAGCCGCCTCTGGTGGGACCTGTCCAGCCACTTTGGGCCGGCGTTTCCTTTGCCGCCTTCCTGCATGGCCATCACCGTCGAGCTGCGTGGTGAAATGGATGTGCGTTATGCGCTGGCCCAAAAGGACAGCGACGCCCTGCTGCAATTCATGGCGAGAGAGGGCGCGGTCGACATGCCGGTGCTGCCGCTGCCGGATGCGCTGTCCCAGCCGACGCCCCTCGAAGGCGTCGAACCCATCGCCGCCCCGCACTCGGGGGTGCTGGTATTCCTGAAGCAGCTGGGCGAGAACGTCGCGGCGGGCGACGCCATCGCCGACCTGGTCAATCCGGTCAGCGGCAAAGTCACGACCCTGCGCGCGGAAAGCCCGGGCGTGTTGTTTGCCAGCACAGCGCATCGCCACCTGCTGCGGGGAATGAATATATGCAAAATTGCCGGTAGTGAAGAATTGCGTACCGGAAATCTACTTGGGGCGTAGAATAGGCGGCTGATCGATTCATTTCGGCGCGGCATGCTTGATTGGCAAGGCCATCGCTGACTGTTCCTGGAGAACCCATGACTACCACTATCAGCTCCCTTGCCGCCACCTACAGCTCGGCCGTCACGTATAACGCGGCCACCGGTACCACCACGACCAGCGACGCCACCAACAGCACCACCAGCGCCAGCACGACGGCCAGCGGCCAGCTGTCGGCCTCGGTCGCCGCCAAGGTGACGCAGGCGCTGGCGCCGGCCACCGCCGGCATCAAGCAGCTCAATTCCGCCCTGACGTCAGGCCAGACCAAGCTGTCGGCGCTCGGCCAGGTGCAAAGCGCCATCGCCGATTTCCAGACCCTGGCCAAGAGCCTGGGTTCTGCTGCGGCGGCGCCCGGCACCAGCACAATCGCCATCGCCCCCACGGCGGCCGACGTCACCACCAAGGTGCAATCCTTCGTGAAGGCTTATAACGCCCTGAACACCAAGCTGCAGACCTTGCAGTCGGGCGACCTCAAGTCCGACCCCGCCCTGGCCCAGGTCGGCGCCCAGATGACGCAAGCCTTGCGCGATGCCGGTGGCACCTCCAGCACCGGCGCCCTCGCCAAGGCCGGCATCTCGCTGTCCAGCAACGGCCAGCTGAGCATCGATTCGGGCAAACTGAAGGCCGCGCTCAGCGCCGATCCGTCCGCCGTCGGCAACCTGCTGAGCGGCAACGGCAATGGCGTTGCCGATAAATTGAGCAGCAAGCTGGCAGTGCTGACCAGCAGCGGCGGCGCTGTCGGCCGCGAAACCGCGTCCACCGCCAAGGACATCAGCGCGACCGAAACCAGGCGTGCCTCCATGACCAAGACCCTGACGGCGACCGCCACGGCGCTGGCGGCCATGTACACCCAGCAGGAGCAAGCCGGTTCGAACGGCCCGACGTCGCTGTTCGACATGCTGGGCTGAGTACCGCAGACAGGATAGCTACAGACCGGCGCCGGGCTGGTCGAACTGCGCCTGCAGCGCCTTGATGAGCACGGCAAGGGCTGGCGGCGTGTGGCGCCGGCTGGAGTAGTACAGGTAATAGCCGGGAAACGTCACGCACCAGTCGTCCAGCAACCGTACCAGCCGGCCGCTCGCAAGATGCTCAGTCACCTGGTCGTCGAAGACAAACGCGATGCCAAGGCCGTTGAGCGCTGCGTTGATGATCAGGTCGCCATCATTGAAGATCAGCACGCCGTCGACGCGCACCTCGAAGCGCCGTCCGTCTTCCTGAAACGGCCACGCGTGGATCGCGCCGGCGGACACCAGCCGGTAGTTGATGCAACGATGCGCCCCCAACGCGCCCGGACTGTCCGGCGCGCCGTATGCCGCCAGGTAGGCCGGCGACGCCACCACGGCGGCGCGCACGTCCGGTCCCACGCGCATCGCAATCATGTCCTGTTCCAGCGATTCGCCGAAGCGGATGCCGGCGTCGAAACGGGACGCGACAATGTCGGTAAAGCCGTCGTCGGTATCGACCTCGATCCGGATGTCCGGGTAGCGCGCCATTAATCCCGGCAACACGGGTTCGATGATCGTGCGCGCCGTCTGCCGGGTCATCGTCAGGCGTACCGTGCCCGACGGTGTGTCACGCTTCCCCCCGAGCACGGCTACTCCCGCTTCAATCTCCTCGAACGCCGGCCGCAAGCTACGCAGCAGCTCCTCTCCCGCTTCGGTGGTCGCAACGCTGCGGGTGGTGCGGGCCAGCAGCCGGACGCCAAGCCGCTCCTCCAGCGCACGCATGGCGTGGCTGAGCGCCGACTGCGACATGCCGAGCCGCGCGGCAGCGCGCGTAAAACTTCCCTCGCTTGCCACCACGGTAAAAGCCGACAGGTCAGCCAGGTCGCCACGCTTCATTTTATGCACTCCATACATAAACCCATGCCATTTTATATGGCTAGTCACCGAATGGGGCAAGCGATATCGTGATGGCTCTCCTTACTTCGATGAAATGAATCATGAAACTGACCAATCCATTCACAGCTATTCCTGGTCGCCTGGCGGCTGCGGCCGTGCTGGCGCTGCTCACGCATATCGCCAGTGCCGCCCCAGTGCCCGGGCTGAAAAACATCGTGCTGGTGCATGGCGGGCTGGTCGACGCTTCCAATTGGCGCGCCGTGCATGACATCCTGGCCAAAGACGGCTACCACGTCACTGCCGTGCAGGAACCGCTGACGGGTTTTGACAGCGACGTCGCGGCAACCCAGCGCGTGCTGGACCGGCAGGATGGCCCGGTGCTGCTGGTCGGCCACAGCTACGGCGGCGCCGTGATCACGGCTGCGGGGGTCGATCCGAAAGTAAAAGCGCTGGTGTATGTCGCGGCCTACGCACCGGACGTCGGTGAAACGCTCACCACGCTGAACGCCCAGGTGCCAACCGAACTCGGCAAGTTCATACAGGCTGGCGCCGACGGGTACGTGTCGATTGCGCCCGCAGCAAAATTCGCCGCGCTGGTGGGCAGCGATCTGCCTGCCGCGACCAGCCACTTCATGGCGGCCTCTCAAGTCCTGATGGCCGCATCGTCGTTTGGCGTCAAGTTTACGGTGGCCGCGTGGCGCAGCAAGCCGAGTTTTGCCATCGTCGCCACCGAGGACCTGGTCATCAGCCCGGAGCTGGAGCGCTCCATGTATCGCCGCGCGGGCGCCGCCGTGACCGACATCCGGTCCGGCCACATGGTCAATATGTCGCACCCCGAGCAGGTGGCGAAGGTGATTGAAGCGGCAGCGCGCAGCGTGCGCTGATCGTCTCCATGCAGGCGACCTCGCGGTTCGCCATGCCGGGCTGACGCCAGCGCACCAGCCTACGTGGCGTCGTGAAAAATCAGTCCCACCGCATGGCGCGACCCGCTCAGCAGCCGGCTGACACCATGGCGCAGCGCAACCCGGCGCATGCCGCGGCTGCCGGGCACCGGGCGCTGGTTGACGGCAAAGATGACTGCATCGCCCTGCGCCAGCGGCACCGCTTCGGCCCGGCTGGCGCCGGCGCCGTGTTCGGTCATGATGAACTCTCCCCCGGTGAAATCGGATTGCGGACGCGACAGCAAGATGGTCATTTGCAAGGGGAACACGTGTTCGCCATATAAATCCTGGTGCAGGCAGTTGTAGTCGCCTTCTCCGTAGTGCAGCATCAGCGGTGTCGGGCGGCGCTGACCGGCTTCATGGCAGCGCGCCAGGAATTCTGCCAGGGTGGCAGGATACTGCGTGGCGATGCACATCTGCGCGTTCCAGCGATTGGCGATGGGCGCCAGCTGGCGATATACCTCTTCGCGCAGCGCCTGCAATACCGCCGGCAAGGGATACGCAAAATACTGGTATTCGCCGCGGCCAAAACCATGGCGTGCCATGACGATGCGCGAGCGAAAGTGGTGCGCATGCGGGTATAGCGCGGCCAGTTCGGCGCACTGCGCGGGCGCCAGCAAGGCCGGGAGGACCGCGTGGCCATGGGCGTCCAGCGCTGCGGCCACGCCAGCCCAGTCTCTTTGCGCGAGCATGGGATCAGGCATCGGCGCCTCCTGCCGGCTGGTCAAACGTCCATTCCTGGCCGATGCGCAGGCCGGTGCGCACCCGGCCCACCGCGTGCCGCATCGACACTGTGTATATCCCGCGACCGCCCTGCACCGGCCGCCGTCCCGTGCAGAGAATTGCCAGGTCGTTCATCTGCAGTGGCACGACGATGGGCCGGGATTGCATGCGCGGGCGCTGTTCCGTCATGATCAGCTCGCCGCCAGTGAAATCCACGCCGGACTCTCCAAGTACCGCGATGAGCATGAAGGGAAAGGCGTGAGCGGACACGTCCTGCACAAGTGGCTGGAAGTGGCCCGGCGCCAGTGTGCTGCCGGCGCTGCGCACGACGACATCGCTCGCAGGCACGAACGCCGCCGCCTGCCGCATTGCGTCGCACCAGCGCGCTGCAATCGGCAACAGGCCGGCATAGAGCACACGCGGATCGCATGCTCCGCCATGCGCCAGCACGGCGTACCCTTCGCGTTCCAGTTGTGCAGCGATGGCGTGCCAGTCCAGTTGCGCGGACTGCCGCATGATGTCGCTTGTATTGTCCATGACCGGATGATCGCATCGTGCTGCGCGCGGCGCACTCCGATTCTTGCGCGCCAACCAGACATCCGCTTTAAACGTTGCGTCGTAAAAAATGGTCCAGAACAGAATGCGATTGCATCAGGAAACGCTTGGCACCAGATTCTCCCCACCGGATACCTCGAGAACGGTTCCGGTGACGTAAGGATTGGTCATCAGGAACAGGGCCGCATGGGCAATATCTTCCGGTTTGCCCACGCGCCGCGCCGGGAACGTCGTTTCCACTTTGTTTCTCAATCCTTCGCGTTGTGGATCAGGCAGGAAGCGCCACATGTCGGTGTCGACAAAGCCCGGACGGATCGTGTTGACGCGGGTCGGCGCCAGCTCCAGCGCAAGTGAACCCGACAACGCTTCCACCGCCGCAAACGAAGACGTGACCGCCGCGTAGCCGATTTTTGGCCGGACTGCCATGCCCCCCGACAGAAACGTGATCGACCCATTCGCCCGCAGATGTGGCGCGCCATAACGCGCACAGGCCCAGGTACCGAGGAACTTGCCTTCCATGTAGCTGCGCACCCCGTGCATCTCCGCATCCATGAAACCACCCCAGGTGCCGAGATCGGGCGCCGCGGTAACTACCAGGTGGTCGAACGCTCCGATTTCCTCGAAAGCGATCCGTACAGCCGATTCGTTGCGCATGTCCAGGCTGACCTGCTCGACAGCGACGAGGTCCGGACGCTCCTCCGCAGACGCGATACGGCGACTGGCGACGATCACCGTCGCCCCCGCTGCGCGTGCGGCGCGCGCAATGCCCAGGCCAATCCCGGTCTTGCCACCGACAACGACTATCTTTTTTCCCGAAAGGCTCAACGACGGGGCGAATGCTGTTTCACGATCATTATTTGTATTCATGGTGTGGTTCCTTTGGTCAGTCATCCAGGTTTGGCCCAAGGGCCAGAATGATATTGCGCGCCCTTGGGTGGCCATGCCGCTCCGCCATACGATTTTTCGCATTGATCTGTTCGCAGGGGTTCGCAGCAGCACAACCATAGTAATTAGATTCAATTCAGTTGATAATCCGTCAGATTTTCATAATTTCTATTCCAAACAGAATAAATGCGCACGCAGTGCCTTGCATGCAGACCCTTGAGATGGAGGTGCAATGGATCGATTTCAGGAATTGACCGCGTTTGTCGCGGTGGTGGAAGCAGGGGGTTTTTCCGCTGCCGCCAGACGCATTGGCGAGTCACAATCGGTGATCAGCAAATCCGTCAGCGCGTTGGAAAAGCGCCTTGGCGTGCAACTGTTCCGCCGGAGCACCCGCAGCGTCAAGTTGACCGATCACGGGCGCAAATACTACGAACGGACAAAGCCGCTTCTTGAGGAGATCGAACAGGCGGATGGTGAGCTCATGAGCAGTACATTCGAACTCTCCGGCCTCGTCAGGATTGCGGCATCCTCCACGTTTGGCCGGCTGCATGTCCTTCCGGTCATCCCGCAGTTGCTGTCGCAGCATCCGAAGCTCAAGCTCGACCTCGTTCTGTCGGACGGTGTGCAGGATCTGCTCGCAGAAAGCATCGATCTGGCGATCAGGGTCAGTCCCGTCTACAGTCCGGATGCCGTGGTCAGGCGCGTGACCAACACGTCACTCGTGTGTGTCGGATCGCGCAGCTATTTCCAGCAGCATGGCACACCCCGCATCCCGGAAGAGCTGACAAAGCATAATTGCCTCATTTTTAACGGCAATGAAAACTGGTCATTCACTGGGCCCGGAGGAAAGTTCAGTGTGCGCGTCAGCGGCAATCTGTCCTCGAATACTGTCGAAACCATTCTTTCGGCTGTAAAGGACGGCGTCGGCATCGGCATGTTCTACGGGGCCTCGCTGGCCGGTGGATTCCGGTCCCCCGACATCGTTACCGTTCTCGACGAATTCATCACCGAAACGAGAGATGTCAGCCTGATCTGGCCGCATCGTAAATTCATTTCCGCACGGGTCAGGCAAGTAACCGATTTTTTCGCGGCGGCACTCGCTGAACGCATGTGAATGAACGCGGCGTGCAATGTGAGGCTGGCCGCATTTCCGGCTGATGCGACCGCGCCGCCCCTGAGGCGCGCCGCTTCTCTCGCCTCACATGCCGTTTTCCGTGCCGCTCTTCATGTGATGCGCCACCAGGGCATTCGCATGCCCATGGCCCATCCCATGCTCGGTTTTGAGCCAATCCACCAGCTTCATGTGCTTCTGCTCGCCCTTCTGTTTGAGCAAGTCGAGCCAGTACGCGACCGGATGGCCATACTTTTGCTCGATCGACGGGAAATACGATGCCGGGCCTTTCGGGTTCAATTCGCTCATGGTTTGCTCCTGTACGGTGAAAGACTGATCAAAAGGCGCCTGGCATGGCCGTCTGGATCCGATGGACGCTGCCTGTTCAGCAAACGTGGTCGTCAATCCCGGAACAAGTGCGCAAAACTGCGGCTCACCGGCAGTTTTTCCGCGTGCCCGCGCAGCAGCACTTGCAACCGTTCGGCATCGACCCGTTCGGCGGCGGCAATTGCATTCACGTTGACCATGGTGCCGCGGTGGATTTGCCAGAATACCTCAGGATCGAGCCCGCTCAACAAATCTTTCAGCGGAATGCGCACCAGCGCTTCGAAACCGGTGGTGACCACGCGCGTGTATTTCGCGTCGGACTGGAAAAACAGCACGTCGGCGACATCGATCAGCCGGATCTGGCGCCCGACGCTGGCGCGGATCCATTTCATTTTGTCGCGCGGTGGATCGGGCAAGGCCGCTTTCAGATGGTGCAGGATATCGCCCAGGTCCGCGGGTTTGACCTGCACCTTGTCGCGCAGCCGCGCCACCGCCTTGTCGAGCCGGTCGGCCTGCACCGGTTTCAGGATGTAATCGACCGCACCGGCATCGAACGCATCGACCGCGTACTGGTCGTAGGCCGTGACGAACACCACGTGCGCCTGCTTGCCGATGCGCTCGGCCACTTCGAGGCCGGACAGGCCGGGCATGCGAATGTCGAGGAAGACCACTTGCGGCTCGTGCTCCAGGAAGCCGTCCCAGGCGTCGTTACCGTTTTCCGCCACCAGCACCACCTGCGCTTCCGGCCAGGCCACGGCGAGCATCGCCACCAGGCGCTCGCGCATCAGCGGCTCGTCTTCGGCGATCAGGACGGTCGTCATGCGCCCACCGGCAAGGTGATTTCAGCGACGGTCCCGCCATCCTCGCGTGGCGCCAGCACCAGGCGCGCTGCGCCATGGTGCGCCAGGGCGAGGCGCTGGCGGGCGTTCGCCAGGCCGGTGCCCTCGACCACCTCGTCCACCAGGCCGATGCCGGTGTCGACCACTTGCAGCGACAGCATGGCGCCGTTCTGCGTGGCGCACACCGTGACCTCGCCGCCGCGCAGGGCCGGTTCGATGCCATGTTTGATGGCGTTTTCCACCAGCGTCAGCAGGAGCATGCTGGGCAGGCGCACATGTTCCAGCGCCAGCGGCAGGACCAGCGTAAAGCGCAGGCGGGCGCCGAGGCGCACCTGCATCACGCGCAGGTAGGCGTCGATCAGGCCGAACTCATCGGCAAGTGCCACCGTTTCGCTGCGCATCTCGTCGAGGCTGGCGCGCAGGAAGGCGATCAGGTTGGCGGTCAGCCCGGCGGCGCGCGGCGCGCCATCCTCGGCCAGCTGCTGCACCGCGCCCAGGGTATTGAACAGGAAGTGCGGCTCGATCTGGGCGCGCAGCAGGCGCAATTGCGTTTCGCTGAGGGCCCGGGCCAGGCGGTCCTGTTCGGCATCGCGCTGCAGCGTTGCGGTCAGGCTGGCAAATTGACGATTGCGGAAAGCGGTGATCAGCATCATCGGGGCGGCCAGCAAGGTGATGGCGCCCAGTCCGGCAATGGCGATCGTGCGGGGTATTTTTTGCAGCTCCGCTTCGAGGCCGTGGTCACTGACGAGCACGCTGATGCCCACGCCCAGCAGCGCACCGAGAATAGTCAGCAAGGTCGTCAGTACAACCACGCGCAGCAGGCGCTGGTCGAGCTGGCGATAGTTGAACCAGGCGCCCACGTAGATGGCAACGCAGGTGAACCCGACCGCGTTGGCGCCAAACAATGCTTTGCCAATCGGGAAGTCGGGCGCCAGCGCCAGCTGCAGCAAGAGGCCGGCCACGCTGAACGCCAGCGCCATCCATGCCATCGGCAACAGTGCCTTGCGGCCGGTGTAGTGCTGGGAAAAATGCGCCAGTTGCTGGCGCTCAACGTCGGACAACTGCGCCAGCTTGATGGCGAAGACACGCCGGTATCCCGCCGGCATGGCTTCCGCCAGGGCCGGGCACGCCAGTACCGCCAGTTGTTCCTGGTCCCATGCGCGGTACCAGAGCGTAAATCGCTGCCACATGCTGCTCTCCTTCGCCAGTTCGAGTGCACAGTGTGACCAGGTGCGCCGTTTTTGAACAGCAGCAGGCGACAGACGACGAAGTTCAGGACATCAGCGACGAATCACGCCTTCTTGAACACCAGGTCCCACACGCCATGGCCCAGCTTGATGCCGCGGTTTTCGAACTTGGTCAGCGGCCGGTACGCCGGCTGCGGCGCATAACCTTCGGCCGTGTTGACGAGGCTGGGCTCGCTGCCAAGCACGTCGAGCATCTGGATGGCGTAATCCTCCCAGTCGGTGGCGCAGTGCAGGTAGCCGCCGGGCGCCAGCTTGTCGGCCAGCAGTTTCACGAAGGGCGCCTGCAGCAGGCGGCGCTTGTTGTGGCGCGCCTTGTGCCATGGGTCCGGGAAGAACACGTGCACGCCGGCCAGCGTGGCGTCGGGAATCATCTGGTTCAGCACTTCGACGGCATCGTGCTGGATCAGGCGCAGGTTCGTGATGCCCTCTTCGCCGATTTGTTTGAGCAGGCTGCCGACGCCCGGCGTGTGCACTTCGACGCCGATGAAATCCGTATCCGGCATGGCGCGGGCGATGTGGGCGGTGGTGGCACCCATGCCGAAGCCGATTTCCAGCACCACGGGCGCCGTGCGGCCGAACGCGGCGGCCGTGTCGAGCGGCGCCTTGGCGTAGGGAATCAGGAACTGCGGGCCCAGCTCTTCCAGCGCGCGCGCCTGCGCGGTCGACAGGCGTCCGGCACGGGTCACGAAACTGCGGATGCGGTGTTCGGAAGGGTCGTACAGCATGGGGCGGGCGGCCGCGGCCGGTTTGGTATCGTCGGACATGGGAATCAGCTAAGCATCGGGTCAATAAGGCAGGCCGTCATTATATCGTAGGGCCCCCGTGCGCTTTGACGATTGTGCAGTGAAGCAAAATTTCGGGAATTGCTTCACAATGTAACAATATTACTTGATCATCTTGGCAAGACTGCGCCCTCGCGTGGCCTTTGCCGTTCTGCGAATTAGGAAAACTACATGTCTTTGCATTCCCCTTCTGCTGTGCCAGCCAGCGCAGTCGCCCAAGGTCCCGACAATGCGGCCAGCCTGCGCCTGTTCGTGTTTGCGCTGTTCTTCATTTTTGGCGGCATCACCAGCCTCAACGACGTCATCATCCCGAAACTGAAAGACCTGTTCACGCTGTCGCACGCGCAATCGATGCTGGTGCAGTCGGCTTTCTTTGCCGCGTATTTCATCATCTCGATTCCTGCGGCCGCCATCGTGCGCCGCTTCGGCTACATGCGCACCGCCGTGGTGGGCCTGTTGACCATGACCGTTGGCTGCCTGCTCTTCATCCCGGCAGCCTCGTCAGGCATGTTCGCCACCTTCCTGCTGGCGCTGTTCGTGCTGGCCTCCGGCGTGACCATCGTCCAAGTGGTCGCCAATCCCCTGATCTCGATGCTGGGCGCACCCGCCACCGCGCACAGCCGCCTGACCTTCGCCCAGGCCTTCAATTCGCTCGGCACGACCGTGTTTCCGTACATTGGCGCAATCGTCATCCTGGGTTCCCTGGCCGGCGTCAACCACAGCGAACTGACCGGCGCGGCGCTGACCGCCTACCGCGCGGCCGAGTCGCAAGTCGTCGTTTCCACCTACCTGGGCCTGGCCGTCGCCCTGGCAATCGTTGCGCTGATGGTCTGGATCAACCGCACCAAGCTGGTGGAAACACCGGCGCCGGCCACCAGCATGCTGGCTGCCTTTTCGCTGCTCAGGCAGCCGCGCTTTGCGTTCGGCACACTGTGCATTTTCCTGTACGTAGGCGGCGAAGTGGCGATCGGTTCGCTGATCGTCAACTACCTGATGCAGGCCGATGTGCTCGGCATGGGCGCGGAAGACGCCGGCAAACACGTGGCCTTGTACTGGGGCGGCGCGATGGTCGGCCGGTTCATCGGCGCCTATTTGCTGCGCGTGTTCTCGCCAGGCAAGGTACTCGCCAGCGCAGCGGCCGTCACGATCCTGCTGTTGCTGGTGTCGGCCAACAGCACCGGGCTGGTATCGGGCTGGTCGCTGCTGGCCATCGGCCTGTTCAACTCCATCATGTTCCCGACCATTTTCTCGCTGGCCAGCGAAGGCCTGGGCAACCGCGCGGCCGAAGGCTCGGGTGTGATCTGCATGGCCATCGTCGGCGGCGCCATCGTGCCGTACATTACCGGTGTGGCGGCCGACGCGGTGGGCCTGAAAATGGCACTGATCGTGCCGGCCGTCTGCTATGCGCTGATCCTGGTCTTTGGCTGGTACGCGCGCCGTCCCGCCGTGCGCTGATTCACCGTGCATGCAAACAAGGGCGCCGCGTGCGCCCTTTTTTTGCGCCCGCATTGTATGCGGCGACGTATGCATCGGAAAGCGCTTCCCCTGCTCTGCCATCCAGTGTAACTTCAGGTCGCCCCTGATAACAAACTGGAACGGTTCATGAAAACATGCATTTTGCTGTTCGCCGTGCTGGCCTGCTGCGCCAATCCCGCACGGGCGGAGGACGCCATGCGCATCGACCTCGGGCGCGGCCACTTCGTCATCGAAGCCGACGAGACCGTCGATACCCTGCGGGTCGACACGGTCGACCAGCCCGGCGTCTGCCGGCAAGTGCTCGCCGCGCAATCCATCGACAGCATGCGCATCGATGTGCGTCCCACATTGGCCGACTGCCGCAGCGACCAGTACGCCGTCGTGCGTATCAATCCGCGCTGGCAAACCGCGCTCGCGCTGCAGTTGGCGGTCGGGCAGATCGATTTCGCGGCGTCGGCCATGCGCCGGATCGCCTCCGTCGACGCGGCCGTCAGCACCGGCGATATTGTCGGCGTCAACGGCGTTGAACGGCGCTGGCTGGTCGGCGCGCGCGCGCATGTCGAGCGCCCGCAACCGGGCATGGCCATCACCGTGCGCGTCGCTGCCGGCCAGGTCAGCTTTGCACCGGACAGCAGCGCCAGCGCCACGCACTGAGTCCCTCGCCGTACCCGGCGCAGTCTGCTGCGCCGCTCTTCCTTTCCCCTCAAAAGTTTCCAGCAAGCTCCGGTGTGCGACGCGGGCGTTTTATTTATTAACATTGACACCTTAATAACCGTCGCCAACGCGCGGCCCCGCGCATCGATCGGCCCGCCCTACAGGAAACCCATGAACACCACGACCACTTCCCCTACCAGCGCTGGCACGACCACGATCCCGATTTCGCTGGAGATCAACGGCCAGCAGCAACTGCTGCAAGTCGAACCTTTCGTCACGCTGCTCGACCTGCTGCGTGAACGCCTGCAACTGACCGGCGCCAAAAAAGGCTGCGACCACGGCCAGTGCGGCGCCTGCACCGTCATCGTCGATGGCAAGCGCATCAACAGCTGCCTGAAACTGGCTGTGTCGCTCGACGGCGCGTCCGTCACCACCATCGAGGGGCTCGGCAGTCCCACCAAACTGCATCCGCTGCAGCAGGCCTTCATCGACCACGACGCCTTCCAGTGCGGGTACTGCACGCCAGGCCAGATCTGCTCGGCCAAGGCGCTGATCGACGAAGGCCGCTGCACCTCGCGCGAGGATGTGCGCGAATGGATGAGCGGAAACCTGTGCCGCTGCGGCGCTTACACCAACATCACCGATGCGGTGATGGAAGTCATGGAACAAGGAGCGAAGACATGATCCGCTTCGACTACGTGCGTCCCGCCGACGTCGCGGGCGCCACCCAGGCGGCCCATGTCGGCGCCGCGCCCCTGCCGGAAGTGCGTTTCCTGGCCGGCGGCACCAACCTGATCGACCTGATGAAAGAGAATGTCGAGCGCCCGACAACCGTCGTCGACATCAACCGCCTGCCGTTGGTGAAGATCGAAGCCGCACCCGGTGGCGGCCTGCGCCTGGGCGCGCTGGTCAGCAATGCCGAAACCGCCGACAACGCCGAGGTGAAAGCACGCTATCCACTGCTGGCCTCGGCCATTCTCGCCGGCGCCAGCCCGCAGTTGCGCAACGCCGCTACCAACGGCGGCAACCTGAACCAGCGCACCCGCTGCTATTATTTTTACGATACCGGCACCCCCTGCAACAAGCGCGAACCGGGCGCCGGCTGCGGCGCCATCGGGGGCGTGAACCGCATCCACGCCATCCTGGGCGCGAGCAGCGACTGCATCGCCACCCATCCCTCCGACATGTGCATCGCCCTTGCCGCCCTCGACGCGGTGGTCAATGTGAGCGGACCGGACGGCGAACGCCAGATCCCGATTGCCGACTACCACCGCCTGCCCGGCAATGAGCCGTGGCGCGACAACACCTTGCAGCAGGGCGAGCTGGTGACGTCCATCGATTTGCCGGCGGGCGACTTCAGCACCCACTACACTTATTTGAAACTGCGCGACCGCCTGTCCTATGCCTTTGCGCTGGTCTCGGTGGCAGTGGCATTGAACATGAAGGACGGCAAGCTGGACGATGTGCGCATTGCAGTCGGCGGCGTGGCTCACAAGCCGTGGCGCGTGCCGGAAGCGGAAGCCTTGCTGAACGGCCAGGATGCAACGCCGGAACTATTCAGGCAGGCCGCGGCGCGCATCCTCGACGGCGCCGTGGGTCAAGGCGGCAACGACTTCAAGATCGAGCTGGCACGGCGCGCCATCGCGCGCGCGCTGGCCCAGGCAGTGGCGGGCAAGCCCCAGTCGCACACCGACAAACGCATCGCATAAGGAATCGCCATGAGCACCACACCCCGTATTGGCGACAGCCTGAGCCGCACTGACGGCATCGAAAAAGTCACCGGCAACGCCTCCTACGCGGCCGAACATTTCCCACCAGGCCTGCTGTACGGCTGGATCGTGTCCAGCGCCATCGCCAAAGGCCGCATCAAGTCGATCGATGACAGCGCAACGCGCAAGATTCCCGGCGTCGTCGAGGTCATCACCCACAAAAACCGCCCGCACATGGCGTTGCTCGACGCCAGCTACAGCGAACAGGTGTCGCCGCCCGGCTCGCCTTTCCGCCCGCTGTACGACGACAAGATCTTGTACAGCCTGCAGCCGATAGCCGTGGTCGTGGCGGACACGCTGGAAAACGCGCGCGACGCGGCGGCGCTGCTGCGGGTGACGTATGACACCGAGGAGTTCAACACCGATTTCGCCATCGCCCTCGAGGAAAAATACGAGCCCAAGCGCAAGCGCAGCACGTTCGAGTCCCCCAAGCCCCGCGGCGACGCGAAAAAAGCGTTCGCGGAGAGCCCGGTCCAGCACCAGGCCCGCTACCACAGCGGCAATCATCACCACAATCCGATGGAGATGCACGGCACGACGGTCGAATGGAACGACGGCAAGATCGTTGTCTACGACAAGACCCAGGGTTCGCAGAACGTCCAGGACTACCTGTCCTCGGTATTCGGCTTTTCCAAAAAAGACGTGCGCGTGATGAACCCGTACGTGGGCGGCGCCTTCGGTTCCGGCCTGCGCCCGCAGTACCAGGTGGTGCTGGCCACCATGGCCGCCAAGAAGCTCGAGCGGTCGGTCCGCGTGACCATGACGCGCGCGCAAATGTTCAGCCATGTGCACCGGCCCGAAGCGATCCAGGACATCTCGCTGGGCGCCGACAAGAACGGGCAAATGCAATCCATCATCAACGATGCGACGTCCGCCACCTCGAAATTCGAGGACTACATGGAAGTCATCAGCAACTGGGGCCTGATGAACTACAAGTGCGACAACGCCAGCGCCGAATACACGCTGGCCAGTGTCGACACCTACACGCCGGGCGACATGCGCGCGCCCGGTGCGGCAACCGGCATGAACCTGTTTGAAATCGCGGTGGACGAGCTCGCCTACGCCGCTAATGTCGATCCATTGCAACTGCGCCTGCTCAATTACTCCGAGATCGACGCGATGCACAAGAAGCCGTTTACCTCCAAGGCCTTGCGCGAAGCCTATGCCGAAGGCGCGGAGAAATTTGGCTGGTCACGCCGCACCCAGGCGCCCGGTTCCATGCGCGATGGCAAGGAACTGGTCGGCTGGGGCTTGGCCACCGGCATGTGGGACACGATGTTCCAGAAAACCGCCGCACGCGCCACGCTGACGCCCGACGGCAAGCTCGAAGTGGCCTGCGCCACCTCCGACATCGGCACCGGCACCTACACCGTCATGACGCAGGTGGCCGGCGACGTGCTGGGCCTGCCGCTGGCCGACATCACGGCCAGGCTGGGCGACAGCGATTTGCCGGCCGCGCCAGTCGAAGGCGGTTCCTGGGCCGCGGCGTCGACCGGCGCGGCGGTGGAGCTGGCCTGCAAGTCGCTGGCGGACGAACTGTTCAAGGCAGCCGGCAAGATCAAGGGCGATCCGCTCGAAGGCGCCAAGCGCGACGAGATTGCGTTTGTCGACGGTTTCATTGTCGTGCGCGCCAATCCGTTCAAGCGCGTCAGCGTCAAGGACGTCGTTGCCGCAACCGGCAAGGACAAGCTCGAAGTGGAAGAGACCGCCAAGCCGGGCATCGCCGACATGGCCAGCATGCTGCAAAAATCGCGCAATACGCACAGCGCGATCTTTGCCGAGGTCAAGGTGGACGAGGAACTGCGCATCGTGCGCGTGACGCGCGTGGTATGCGCGGTGGCGGCGGGCCGGATCATCAACCCGAAAACCGCGCGCAGCCAGATTTTGGGCGGCGTGGTGATGGGCATCGGCATGGCGCTGCACGAAGAAACGTTTACCGACCACAAGCTGGGGCGCTTCATGAACCACAACCTGGCCGAGTATCACATCCCGGCGAATGCCGATATCGACAACATCGAAGTAATCTTTGTCGATGAGCCCGACCCTGAAGTCACGCCGCTGGGCGTCAAGGGCCTGGGCGAGATCGGCATCGTGGGCACGGCGGCCGCGGTGGCCAACGCGGTTTTCCACGCGACCGGCGTCAGGGTGCGGTCGCTGCCGGTGACGGTGGACAAGCTGTTGTAAGCGTTGATGCGAAAAACCGAAGGCAAGCCTTCGGTTTTCTTTGGCGTGCCTGGCCGCGCGCCGTATCAGCCGCGCACCAGGCGCACGTCGATCGCCTTGGCGGCCGGCACCTTGCTGTCCTTTGCGTAGTGCCACAGCGGAATCAATGGATTGCACTCCGGGTAATATCCCGCGATGCACCCCACCGGCACGCTGTATTCCGTTACCCGCAGGCCCGCCACGCTGCGTTCCACGCCATCGGTGGCCGGCGTTTGCGCGGTCACCACGTCCCCTTCCGCAAAGCCGAGCCGGTCCATATCGGCGCGCGCCATGAACAGCACCTTGCGCGTGCCGTACACGCCGCGGAAACGGTCCTCTTCCTTGTAGATCGTCGTGTTGAACTGCCCGTCGGAGCGGACCGTGAACAGGCGCAGGATGTCCGCGCCCTTGCCTTGCATGTCCGGGTTTTCATTGAGCGATTCCGGCGCGATGAACGTCGCCTTGCCGCTGGGCGTATTCCAGACCCGGTGCGCGGCGGCGATGGGCTTGCGAAACCCACCCGGCATCCACATGCGCTCATTGAACTGGAAGAAAATTTCGGGATAGGTTTCCTCGATGGCGTCACGGATGCGTGCGTAGTTGCCTACCCAGCCATCCCAGTCGACGTTCGCCATGCTCGGCACCGTCGGCAGCAATGCCTTGGCCAGGCCGGCAACAATGGCCGGCTCCGACAGCAAGTGCTCGCTGGCCGGCACGGCGCGCCCTTTCGAGCCATGCATGAAGCCGGTGCTGTCCTCGATCGACACCGATTGTTCGACGCCGTTCTGGCGGTCGATTTCAATGCGGCCCACGCACGGCAGCAGGAACGCCACCTCGCCATGAATGACGTGATTGCGGTTCAGCTTGGTCGCGATCTGCACGGTCAGGCGCAGCTTGCGCCAGGCTTCTTCCATCAGCACGGTTTCCGGCACGGCGCGCACGAAGTTGCCGCCCAGCCCGATGAACGCGGTGACGTCGCCCGACAGGATGCCTTCGCAGGCCTCGATCGTGTTCATCCCCTTTTCGCGCGGCGGCGTGAAGCGGAACTGGCTGGCCAGCTTGTCGAGCGGCGCCAGCTCCGGTTTTTCGGTGATGCCGACCGTGCGCTGGCCCTGCACATTCGAATGCCCGCGCACCGGGCACACGCCGGCGCCCGGCTTGCCGATATTGCCGCGCATGAGCAGCAGGTTGGTGACCATCGCGACGTTTTCCACGCCATTGCGGTGCTGGGTGATGCCCATGCCGTACACGGCCATGACGGCCCTGGCGTTCGCGTAGACCCGCGCTGCGGTTTCCAGCCCGGCACGCGCCAGGCCGGATTCGCGCTCGATGTCGGCCCAGGAACACGCCTTGACCGCGGCGGCGAATGTGTCGAAGTCATGCGTGTGCTGCGCCAGGAAATCAGCGTCGAGCACGCGCGCCATCTTCTGCGCCTGGGCGTGGTCATCGGCCTCGATCAGCGCCTTGCACAGGCCCATGATGGCAGCCGTGTCGCCACCGGCTTTCAGCTGCAGGTACTGCGTGCTGATGGCGGTCTCGCTGCCGGTCAGCATTTCCGCCGGCGACTGCGGATTGGTAAAGCTGACCAGGCCGCGTTCCTTCAGCGGATTGAACGTGATGATGGGCACGCCGCGCTTGCGCGCTTCCTGCAGCTGGTGCAGCATGCGCGGGCTGTTCACGCCAACGTTCTGGCCAAAAAAGAAGATGCAGTCGGTCTGCTCGAAGTCGTCGAGCGACACGGTCCCCACCGGCACGCCGATGGTTTTCAGCAACCCCACCGATGTGCTTTCGTGGCACATGTTCGAGCTGTCCGGCAGGTTGTTGTTACCGTACATGCGCGCGAGCAGCTGGTACATATACGAGGTCTCGAGCGACGCGCGCCCGGAGCTGTAGAAGACAACGCCCTTTGGCGCCATCTGGCCGAGTTCGCGGCCGATCTCGGCAAAGGCGGCGTCCCAGCTCACCGGCACATACCGGTCCGTGGCGGCGTCCCAGCGCATCGGTTCGGTCAGGCGCCCTTTCTCTTCGAGCGCATGGTCGGACCAGCTCTCCAGGTCCTTCAATGTGTGGCTGGCGAAAAAATCCGGCCCCAGCTTGTGGCTCGTGACTTCCCATGCGGTGGCCTTGGCGCCACTTTCGCAGAATTCAAAAGGATGCGGATGGGCCGGCTTGGCCCAGGCACAGCTGACGCAGGCGTAGCCGTCGGGCTTGTTCTGGTGCAGGAGCAGGCGGCCGGCTTCGGCGGCCACATCTTCCTGCCTCAAAATATGGCTCACTTCCTTGACCGAACCCCAGCCGCCGGACGGCGAATTGTTCTGTTTGATCTCGATTTTGTCTTGCATGCTGCCCCCATTTTCAAGCATCCAATGTGCGGTCGTGGGGCCTTAGCGTCTGTTCGTTCGCGCACGGTCGGGATGGGCAGTCGAACGTTCGGCGTGACAGCTTGGTTTGCGTGCAGCAAGCATCGCGAGGTCGCGAAAGGCCACGATTGATTGCTGACGGAGAGTGGAACGACCAACTGAAGTGGAGCAGAAGTATTGAATGGAGCGGGTGAAGGGAATCGAACCCTCGTCGTAAGCTTGGGAAGCTTCTGCTCTACCATTGAGCTACACCCGCGAGCAGCGTATTTTACGCGGATTCTGGCGTGTTTGACAAACTTTCACTGTGGTAGGTGTGATGGAAAATGAGAGGCCGCTGCGTCCGAGGTGCGATTGGCTCAAGATCTTGAAATCGGCAACATATAATAAACCCAAGGTATAAAGTATTAAATTGACACTGATTTTAGTAGTTCGCTAGGAAAGAGTCGCCCGTACCTATACGAACCTTTCCGAATCAACAGCACAGCTCGAGTAACTTGAAATTTTTGGAATGTAACAGACGAAAACTATGCGGCTTGAAACCTTGACTAACAACCAACAAAACTGCGCCCATAACCAAATTTTATTGGTGTTACGGATCGCAACGATTGATCAAACTTGAACTTCACGAGCCCGGGACTGGCTACCCTAACCCGTGGCACAACTTGCGCCAACTAACTTCTTCATAATGTCAACGAAAAAACGACATTTCATTGCATAAAGTTTGCGATTATGAAACAATCGGCTCTCCAACCACTACCAGAGTCGACAAATGAGCGTGTTTGTTCAGAATTCAATCCAATCGGCCTCACCATATGCAGGCCAGCCAGTCGAGAATTGGCTCGATATAACTAGAAATCTTTTAGCGTCACATCCATTAAGCGTAGAACAAATCGTCGACGCCGTCCACGTTGCATGGAATGGTGTATGGTCAACTCAAATCGGAAGCGGCGCAGCTCGCTTATGGTTGTATGAAGTTGATCCCCCCGCGACGGTTATTGGGTATTTTTTTGAAAAACTTTTAGGAAAAGAACTGGCTACCCGCTATCCCAATGAATGGGCAGGGGGAAGCTCAGGCGACCATAAAGATCTTCACTATATTAACGATAAACGATTCTCGATAGAAGTTAAAACATCCGGCCAATTGGGATTAAAAATATTCGGCAATAGAAGTTATGGACAAGAGGTCGAAAACTCTGATAGAGCAAAAAAAGATAAGTCTGGCTACTTCATTACATTAAATTTCCATGCACGCCAAATTAACATGATCCGATTCGGCTGGATCGATGGCAGCGACTGGGTAGCCCAAAAATCTGCTACGGGACAAATGGCAGGACTACCACCGGAAGTCTACCAATATAAATTATTTGCCATAGGTGGAGACTACACACTTAACGCACCAGTCCAACTCTTATCAGGAATTGGCCCAGGAATCGCCGTACAGTGCACGGCACTAGGTATCAACACAATTCGTGACGCCTTGAACAATCCACATTTACTCACCGGGAACTTAGCGAAAGTTCACCTCGCTGCCGTAACCTATAAGATTAATTGGGCAAGCTAAAACAGCTTTTCGGATAACTCGCGTTCCACCCGAGAAAGACGATTCTGTATGTAATCGCAATACTCTTCCCGCAATTCGAAGCCAACGACAAATCGACCATCTCGGATTGCGCATTCGGCAGTAGTGCCCGAACCCATAAATGGGTCTAAGATAATTTCTGAAGTATTCGAAAACCCTTTAACGAGACGACTAATTAAATCCATCGGGAACTGAGCAGGATGAGGTGCTCGTTCACTAGACGAGCGGCTGGCACCTGATGTAACTTTTGCAACCTGCCATACATCTGATGGATTTTTACCAATTACATTGCAACGAAGTTTCCCGTTTTTTTTCTGATTCGGATATTTAACATCGGGATCACGTATCTCATCCAAATTGAATGTATAAGAATCCGGGTTCTTAACATACCAAAGAAATTTTTCGTTTCTCGGCGACAACATCTTCTTTGCCGCCACCCCCGCACCATAATTCCAAACTAATTCTTGAATTAGGTAAAATGGGATTTTCTCCCAGAGTAAATATGGTAACGGGATAGCTTTTGCCCTTCCCTCAAGGGAAATATAGCCAAGGTTTAGCCACAGAGCCCCATTCTCTTTCGTAATACGGTGAATCTCTGTTATCCAGGAACCACACCAATCTAAATATTCGGGCGTCGATAATTTGGCCTCGTACTCTTTACCAATATTGTAAGGCGGACTTGTAATCGTCAAATCAATGAAACTTGGCGGGAATCTTTGCATGCCGGCAATGCAATCCATATTGTATATTATATAATTTTCACCTTCACAAAAAGGCTCTCCCAAAAAATCCCGAACCAACTCTTTGGGCGACTCAACTATTGGCAATTCGTTTAAAAACATATACTGCTCCAATCAAACATAGTAAAAAAAAGCTAATTTTCCATATTTTACAGCATGCGCCAGGTCAGAACAACTTTTACTAAGACGCTGCGCCGGGCTAGTGCACATTCCGCCGCGTAGAATCCGTTAAATTTGGTATAATGATGTCACTTTAAAATCCTTCTATGAATGATATGCGACGGCGCGCTAAAGGTCTTTTATTCCCTCTGGTAAATATAAGATTTTCTATCGGACGTGTCTGCTGTCAAATTATCATTCCGAAATTTATGATATCTCTAACTAAAGCGCAACAAAATATACTAGACTATATTCGCCGTTCGATCGAGCGAGACGGCTTTCCGCCAACGCGTGCGGAAATCGCGCAGTATTTAGGTGTACGATCAACAAATTCGGTGGTAGCGCATCTTGATGCCCTGGTCCGCAAAGGTGCGATTGAGTTAACTCCGCGCGCTTCACGTGGAATTCGACTAATCAAAAATGAATATGACGCAAATGCCCTACGTCTACCGCTAGTCGGCCACGTTGCTGCTGGTGCACCGATATTAGCCCGTGAACATATAGAAGATAGCTACGTAATTGACACATCAGGATTTCGAATTTTGCCAGATTTTTTGCTTAAAGTTAGGGGAGCGTCGATGAGCGGAATCGGTATTTTAGACGGTGACCTGTTAGCGATAAGCAAACGAAATTACGCAGCCGATGACGAAATAGTAGTCGCCCGAATAGGTGATGAGGTAACAGTCAAACGATTTAGGAAAATAGGCGACGAAATTTCGCTTTTGCCAGAAAATCGTGATTTTTTGCCCATTGTTATTTCCGCTACTTCACTCGATTTCGCCATCGAGGGACTGTTGGTGGGACTGATAAGAAAATACTGACTATGAAGCTGTCCCAGGCTTCGAAAACTCGTTGCATTTTGATGCGAGCCTGAGTGGAAATACCTGCGGCGAACTCACCTAGGGAAGCACTGATTAAGTCAGCCTCTTCCGTTCCCGCCGGTGCCGCAACCTGAGACAATAACGCTACCGTCCCTGCCCAATAATTATGCAAAAGAGCTTCTTCGACCTCGAATACGCCGCCAAGAAGAAGCTCACACGGCGCGACCGTTTTCTCGCTGAGATTGATAGCGTGACACCGTGGGGCGATCTGCACAAGCTGGTCGAGCCGTTCTATCCAAAGGTCGAAGGCGCTGGCCGTCCACCGATCGGTCTTGCACGGATGCTGTGGATGTAAATAGCCCAACAATGCTTTGGTTTGTCCCGACGAAGGCATTAAAGATGCGATCTACGACAGCCGGGCCATTCGTGCTTTCGTCGGTATCGATCTTGGCCGTGAGTCGGCGCCGGACGCGGCGACGCTGCTCAAGTTTCGCCATCTTCTTGAAGCGCAAGACCTGACGCGCCAGATCTTCGATGCGATCAACCGACACGTCGCCGAAAAGGGTTTGATGATGCGCGAGGGGACCATTGTCGACGCCACGCTGATCGCTGCGCTGCCGTCGACGAATAACAAGGATGGCAAGCGCGACTCGGAGATGTACCAATCGAAGAAGGGCAATGACTGGCACTTCGGCATGAAAGCGCACATTGGCGTGGACGCGGCATCTGGTTTAGTGCACACCGTCGTTGGCACGGCCGGCAACGTCTCCGATGTGACGCAAGCACATGCGCTTTTGCATGGCGACGAGACCGCTGCGCTTGGCGACGCGGGCTACCAAAGCGTGGAAAAGCGTCCCGAAAATGTTGGCAAAGCGGTGACGTGGCATGTGGCCATGAAGCGCTCCAAACGCAAGGCGCTCCCCAAAAACAAGCTGGGCCGCATGATGGAAAAATTGGAGCATTTGAAGGCCAGCGTGCGCGCGAAAGTCGAGCATCCGTTCCATGTCATCAAGAACCTGTTCCGTCATCGGAAGAGCGCTACCGCGGCCTGGCAAAGAACACTGCGCAACTGTTTACACTATTTGGCTTCACCAATTTAGTGCTGGCTGGGCGGGCGATTTAAGGTCACTGAAACCCGAGTTGCGCCCTGAGCGCTGAAGGGCGCAAGGAACACTGCTACATCGCACAAAAACCGGCTGTATCCACCTTGAAAAAGCTCGTTTAGCACTTCGAAGCGGTCGCGTTGTCAAACAACCTTTGGCGCACCAAAATCGTCGATTGATCAGCGCTTCCCTAACTATCAGCAGCTTAACTACCGACATCAACAGCTTTCCGGGACCAAGGTGAAGGCGAAAATGTGATGGCAGCGAACCCCTTGGTTCAAGTGGTTTTTTTGTGGTTTGGATATTTCACGCAGCGGAAACGCGCATGAACAGTGGTCGTTTTTGATGTGGCGGGGCTTGGGAAGCTTCTGCTCTACCATTGAGCTACACCCGCGTGCAGCGCATTCTACGCGGCTTGGGGCAAGTCTGACAAATTATCGCATCAGCACGGCAGGCGCTGCCGTGCTGCGACGTACAATCGGTTCAATGCGACAGGCGTCTTACACGTGCAATTTGCCTTCGATCGAGTCATCCAGCGTCTTGCCGATGGCGGCGCCGACCAGCATCTTGATGCCGGCAATCGCTTTGCCATGCTTGTTGTCCCAGTAGTACGCGTCCGTCGGCACGATCTTGATGACGGTGATGCGCGGGTCGTCTTCGCCTTCGGTGAACCAGGTTTTCAGGATCGGCGTCCAGAGTTCCTTGATTTTTGCCTTGTCGGTCGTGATGGTGGCGTGGCCGGTCAGGTGCAGGAATTCGGAGTGGGTCGATCCTTGCAGGTACAGTTTGACAGCTGGATCGACGCCGATTTCGGCGTTCTTGTGGCTATCGGAGGAGCTGAGGAACCACAGCGAACCCTGGTCATCGACCTGGCGGATGTTCATCGGGCGCGCGCCGCCCGAGGCGCCGCCGTACGTGGCGGTCACGAAAAAGCAGGTGTCGGAACTGTCGACGGTCTCCTTGATTTGCTTGACGGCGTCGGCGCCGGTGAGGTCGCGGTGGTTTTCTTCGGGTTGATTCTGGTTGATCGAGTCCATGGCGTGCTCCTTGATGGGTGGGCCGCAGCAATACGGCAATGATGACCCATGCTAGTCCGGCTTCCCCGAAACCCTGCGTTAAGCACTTCACCAAGCTGCGTGAACTGCACGGACAATCCCGGTTCAATACCCCCCACACCGGTGGATCACGCAAGGTTGGCAGCGCTACAACTGTTGGGGCGTCGCATGGTAAGCTGGAGGGATAACGATAGAGGACAGGTCAATGAACGAGTTGGTGAAGACAGGCATTGTCGGTCTCGACGAAATACTGCACGGCGGCATTCCACGCAATAACAACCTGATCGTCGAGGGTCCGCCAGGGTCGGGCAAGACCACGCTCGGCCTGGGCTTTATCTATCACGGCGCGCTCGACCATGACGAGCCGGGCGCGATCGTGTCGTTCGAACTCGATCCGGCCAAGCTGCTGCGCGACGCCGCCGGCTTCAACTGGGATTTGAAAGGCCTGATCGAGCAGGGCAAGATCAAGATCATCCAGACCAGCCCGGCCGTGCTGCTGAGCGAATTTCGCAGCGATGACGGCGTGTTTGCCGCGTCCCTCGTGGCGATGGGCGCCAAGCGCCTGCTGATCGACGGCCTGACGCCGCTGCGCCTCTACGCGGAAGTGCACGACATGCCCTTCCGCGAAGACGTCCACCTGCTCATCGAAGGCCTGACGCGCCTGGGCGTGACGACCATGGTCACGGCGGAAAAAGACGAATCGCTGGCCGGCGTGCTGGCCCATGAGCGCTTCGTGTTCGACACCATCATTTCGCTGACGCGCGAAGAAACCCGGCGCCGCGTGCACCGCCGCCTGACCGTGATGAAATCGCGCGGCCAGGATTTCATCGGCGGCAGCCACACCATGCGCATCGAAGCCGATGTTGGCGTGCACGTGTACCGGCGCGCGCAGTCGCGGCCGGTATCGTTCGAGGACCAGCCGACGTCGAACGAGCGCCTGTCGACCGGCTCGGCCTCCATCGATGCGATGATGGACGGCGGCATCTACAAAGGGTCCGTGACCTTGGTGAGCGGCATTTCCGGCACCGGCAAGACTGTGCTGAGCGTGCAGTTCCTCAGCAATGCCATTGCCTGTGGCCATAAAACGCTGCTGGTCAGCCTCGACGAGCATCCGCGCCAGCTGATGCGCAATGCCAAGTCGCTCGGCTTCGACCTGCAGGCGCTGGTCGATTCGGGCAATATGTTCATCCATTACGAGTCGCCGCTGGAACTCGAGCTGGACGTGCACTTCGAGCGCATCGTCAGGCTGGTGGAAGCCGAGCAGATCGACTGCGTGGTATTCGACTCGATCGCCGTCTACGAGATGACCAGCCGCAGCGAAGTGGCCGATTACCTGTACGCGCTGGCCACGTTCTTCAAGCACCGCCTGGCCACGACGCTGTTCAACTACGAGAGCCCGGAACTGCTGGGCGTGTCGCAGATCAGCGAGGAGCTGAAAGGCTCGCACCTGGTCGACAACATCATCCTGCTCAACTACGTCGAAATTTCGACCGTGCTCCGGCGCGCGATCGCCGTGCCGAAAGTGCGCGGCAGCCGCAACCTGCAGGTGACGCGCGAATACGCGATCGGCGTGGGCGGCCTGCTGCTCGTCGACGAGACCGCCAGCGATACCCAGACCGTGCCGCAGCTGCCGTTCTCGTCCTATTACGGCTTGCTGTCGCGCTCGCCTTCGCGCCAGAGCCCGGCGGTGGAGGAAGCGGTGGCGCACGGCCATCCGCTGCCCGACTCGGCCGACTTGCCAGTAGAACAGCCAAAGTGATCAAGGTCGACCTGCCGGATCAAGTGCCGGTCGACTGGGACGACTGGCAGACACCATTGCAGCAGTTCACCGAGGCGACCGGACTGGTCACCTCGGCGTACGACGCCGCCGGCACGCGCCGCATCGGGCCGTTGACCGCCACGCGGATGGGCGCGCTGCTGGCCGAGTCGACGCTGTGGGCCGGCGACGGTCCTGGCACCTTGCTCGAACGCCGGCTGGTGACGGAGAGCTGCGCCAGCGGCCAGGTCGCGGCAGCGCAGTTTGCCGACGGACTGCGCGTGCACACGCGCCCGCTGATGCTGCGTGGCGAGGTGTATGGCGTGCTGGTGTTCGGCTGGCGCTTCGCCGATTTCAGCTCGCCGCTGGCGTGCGAACGCATTGCCCAGCAGATCGGTTTGCCGGGACACATGCTGTGGAACGCGGTGCGCCTCGACGCGCCCGTGTCGGACCAGCGCATGGGCACGTATGCGGCCCTGCTCGGCACGCTGGCCAGCACGCTCGACCGCCAGCGCGAAACCATCGCCGAACTGACGCGCGTCAACCGTACGCGCGAACTGTTTTTGGCGACCGTGTCGCACGAAATGCGCACGCCGTTGTCGGCCTTGTCGATGCGCATCGAACTGCTGTTGCGTACCGTGCCCAACCTGGCGCCGGAAGCCCTCAGCGGCCTGGAATCGATGCGCGTGCACGTGCGCCAGGAGGCCGGCATGATCGACGACCTGATCGACGCGGCGCGCACGCTGACGGGACAGATGTCGATTACGCGCACGCCCGTGGCGCTGGGCCAGGTGCTGCGCGACGCCATCTCGACGGTGGAAACCCACGCTCACGCCAAGCAGATCCTGATGCAGGTCACACCAAGCGACTACGGTGACCAGATCCACTTCCAGGCCGATGGGCGGCGCCTGCAGCAGGTGGTGTGGAACCTGCTGTTCAATGCCGTGAAGTTCACGCCCGAAGGCGGGGTCATCCGGATTGCCATCCGGCGCCTCGACACGACCGTGGAAATCGACATCACCGATTCCGGCCAGGGCATCGAGCCGGCCGATCTCGCCCACGTGTTCGGCGCCTTCAATTTGCAGCAGCAAAACAATGGCACCGGGCTCGGCCTCGGCCTGTACATAGCGCGCCGGATCGTCGAGCTGCACGAGGGTACCCTGAGCGTCAGCAGCGAAGGCCGCGGGCGCGGCGCCACGTTCGCCATCCGCCTGCCATTGCTGCAGGCCTGAGCCGGCAAGTCATTCCACTGTCATTTTTGCTCGTTAGCATGGCGCACCTTTCGCTTCCAGGATCGCCATGCATCCCTTTCGTCCGCACCACGCAGCACCGTTTTCGTTTCGCCTGACGCCACTGCAATTGGCGATGCTTGCAGCAGGCTTGTACGCAGCCCTGGGCCTCGCCACGCCGCGCCTGGCGCATGCGGAAGCAGCGCCGGATGACAACGGCGCCAGCCCGCTGTCGACCGTGGTCATTACCGCCACCACCGAAAAGAAAAAGCTCGGCGACGCCGTCAGCGCCGGTGCACTGGGCCGCCGCGCCAACCTGGATACGCCGTTTTCCACCAAATCGGTCAGCAGCGACGAAATCGAGGACCGCCTGGCCACGAGCATCGCTGAGGTGATGAAATACGATGCCTCGGTGACGGCCATCAGCCCGCCGATCGGCAGCCATCCGGCCACCATTGCCATGCGCGGCCTGCGCCTGGACGATTTGAATGGCTACAAGATCGATGGCCTGGCGAATATCAATCGCGGCACTGAAATGCCCCTGGAGATGTTCGAAAGTATCGAAGCATTAAAAGGCCTGTCCGGCTTCATGTACGGCTTCGGCTCGCCCGGCGGCATCATCAATTACGTCAGCAAGCGGCCCACCACCGCCCCCAGCTTCAGTCTTGACGCCGGCTACCAGCAAGGCGGCGCGCTGAAGGAACACCTCGATACCGGCGGGCGTTTCGGCCAGGATGAGCAATTCGGGTATCGCCTGAACGTGCTCCACGAAGACGGCGGTCTGCAGCAGGACAGTGGCGCCATCAATCGCAATGCGGCCGGGCTGAACCTGGACTGGCGCATCGGCCGCGATCTGGCACTTAGCTTCGATACGCTGTACCAGAAGCGCCGTAGCGTGGGCGGCACCGATATCATCGCCGACATCAAATACCGCATCCCGGAGCCGCTGAGCGGCACCAGCGCCCTGAACAGCGACGGCGCATTCAACGAGGTCGAATATTATCTTTCGACGCTGGGTGCGGAATATCGCCTGGCACCGGACTGGAAAGCCAATGTGTCGTACCGTTATTCGGATTCGACGCGCATCTACAAGAAGGACCAGTATTACCTGCAGGACAGCCTGGGCCGCTACCGCGATCGCGTGACGTCGGAGTCGCATGCCTATACCTTCCACCAGGCGCAGGCGACGCTCGAAGGCGCATTCCATACCGGCGCGATCGCCCATCAGATCGTGTTCGGTGCGATGACGCAGGAGCTGGTATCGACATCCTCGGTGGTAACGCCGAAGACCTATATCGGCTATGGCAACCTGGCGGCGCCGACCATTTACTCGGCCAGCACGGTCAATTACAGCGGCGGCACCTACGAGGACGAGAAAACCACGCAGGATGCGATCTTTGCCAGCGATACGCTCGTCTTTTCGCCGCAATGGTCGGCCCTCGCCGGCGTGCGCTATACCCAGTTCAAGGACACGGCCTATACGACGGCAAGCAAGGTCAGTGCCGAATACCCGGCCAACAAGGCCACGCCGACGATCGCCTTGATGTTCAAGCCGCGCCCGGACACCACCCTGTACGCCAGCCATGTCGAGGCGCTGGAACAAGCCGCGAGTGCGCCCAGCACCACGCGCAATCCCGCCAACCAGACCTTCGCGCCGATCAAGAGCAAGCAATCGGAAATTGGCGTGAAATCGGAGCACCAGGGATGGAACGCCACCGCGTCGCTGTTTCGCATCGACCGCGGCGCGCAATACACGAATGCCGCCAATTATTTTGTGATGGATGGCCAGACGCGCTTCCAGGGACTGGAGCTCAACAGCGTGGTGCAAGCGGCCAAAAACGTCTCGGTCGAAGGTGGCATCATGCTGCTCGATACCGAACTGCGCGATGCGGCGCCCGCCTATACCGGCAAGCGGGCCGTCGGTGCGCCCAAGCGCCAGGCGTCGATGCAGGTCACCTGGCGTCCGGCGCTGCTGGCGGGACTGGCGCTGCACGCCGGCACGCAATACCTGGGCGCCCTCGCGCTCGATGCTGGTAATGTGCATACCTTGTCGTCGTATTCCCTGTTCGACGCGGGCCTGAACTACCGTGCGCGCATGGCCGGGCACATGGTGAGTGTGCGCCTGAACGTGACCAACCTGGCCGACCGCAAATACTGGACGTATTATCAGGAAAATTACCTGAACGTGGGCGCCCCGCGCACGGCCAGCCTGAATGTGCGGGTCGATTTTTAAGAAGGGTCGCTCATGCTGCTGAAGCGCTACGCCTGGCTGCAGGCTGCGGCCCTGCTCTGCGCATCGCTGGCGCGGGCGGGTACGCCCGGAGTGGCGGGTTTGCCACATTATCAGACCAAGACGCCGTATCAGCCGCGGCAGGACATGGCGACCTACGAGGCGCCGCCGGCGGCGTACCTGCCCGTCTTCACGCAGATGCTGGCGCGCCATGGCTCGCGCGGCCTGAGCAGCTTCAAGTCCGACCTGGCGCTCTACAATATGTGGTTGCAGGCCCAGCAAGACCAGGCACTGACGCCCCTGGGGCGCCAATTGGGCCCGGACATCCTGGCGCTGATGCAAGCCAACTTCGTGCTCGGCCATGGCGTGCCGGGAATCAGCAAGCCGGGCTATGGAAACGAGACGCGGCAAGGCATCGCCGAGCATGCCGGGCTGGCGCGCCGGATGGTGGCGCGTCTGCCGGCGCTGTTTGCCAGTCCCGACCCGCAACGCCAGGTCGTGGTGGTCACGTCCGGCAAGGACCGGGCGGTCGACAGCGGCGCGTTTTTCGTGGCATCGCTGCTGGCACAACAGCCTGGCCTGCAGCCGGCGCTGCTGTATCCACCCTCGCGCGCGCCGCTGGGAGAAACCGACCATGCGGCGCGCCCAGCGGGAACCGATCGCTTCCTGCTCTACTTTCACAAGCTCGATACCACGCGCGACCAGGTGGCCGATCCGGCCGACCCGCTGTATCGTACGTATCGGGCCAGCCAGGCGTACCAGGCCTATGCAGGGAGCAAGGCGCTGGCCGACAAGGAGGCGGCGATCCTGCGCCAGCCCGAGGTGTCAAAGGCCAGCCGGCTGGCGCTGGAGCGCCTGTTTTCCAGGGCTTTCCTGGACCGGTTGGACCGCCGCCAGCTGCATTTCGCCAATACCGGGTCGCAGTCATTTTCGAGCGCGGATGGCGCCTTGACGCGCACCTTGCGAGGCGACGGCAGCGAGGAGATTACATCCTCGACCGATGCGGCGCTGATGTTGTACGCGCTGTATGCCACGGCTGCGAACATGCAAGCCGAACTCAAGGCGGATTTCACGCGCTACGTCTTGCCGGAGCAGGCCAATGTGTTCGCATGGGTGAACGATGCCCAGGATTTTTACAGGAAGGGGCCGGGGATGGCGCAGCAGGAGGGCGTCACGTACCGGATGGCGCGCACCCTGAAGGAGGATTTTTTGCAGGAGGCCGATGCCGTTGCCAGCGGCAACCTGGCGCACTGGGCCACGCTGCG